>Ga0209021_1003433_pt1 | contig 12636 bp, 12 predicted proteins | sample PinacodermFT_FD_187299 | JGI IMG/M metagenome (GOLD analysis project Ga0209021, IMG submission 187299) | Host-associated microbial community of the marine sponge Aplysina aerophoba from Gulf of Piran - sponge pinacoderm, lysed by freeze-thaw... | ecosystem: Host-associated > Porifera > Sponge >... | reverse complement strand
GTGGGTGACCCGAACCGGCTTCGGATGGCTTTGGACGAAGGCGTCACGGTAATCGCCGCCCATGCCTGCAGCTACGGCCTGATGCTTTATGAAAAGTTTTATCCCACCTTGTTGGAACTGGTTGAGACGTATCCGAACTTCTATGCGGATATTTCCGCGCTGACGCTCCCCAACCGGTTCAGGATGCTCCTGCGCCTGCGGGAGTACCCTGAAGTGCAGCAACGCCTCCTGTTCGGAACGGATTATCCGCTGTCGGTCTTTCACCTGCCGGCATGGGGCCGGGTTGGGATGGGGACGTTGCGGGACATCATGAAGACGACGAATCGGTTTGACCGGCAGTTCAAGGTGTGTGAAGCGTTGGGCATTCGCTTCCATTCCTTCGAGCAGGTCGTGAAAGCTTGAACGCCGTGGGGTCCGCAACGAATCAGGCCAACATCGGGCGATCGCTTCCGCATTTCCAGCACGAAGTAAAATCTTTCTCGTGTGACTCTCCGCAACGAAAGCAGGTCCAACCCGTCGATTCATAGGGTCTGGCGGTGCGCCAATTTTCCAGAAATTGCTGAGCTGCGGCATAGTCGGCGTCGTTCAACACCCAAAGTTCGGGGAACACTTCGGCAAAGGGGACTTCGCCGGCCAGAGAGGAACCCCGTTGGTTCTTGATCCAGGATTGAATGCCCGCTTGATCCAGGATGTCCTTGAGCGATTCGACTTCGACCAAATTCGGTGAGACAAATAATTTCTGCATAGCCGGGGGTCGGATTCTACCCCACCTGACCTCCCCTTACAAAGGGGAGGGACGAGATGGTCATTCTTTTCTGGTTCCCCTCCTTTGTAAGGAGGGGCGAGGGGAGGTAGAGAAAATGGGAGGAAAAATTTCCATCAGCACTTCAAGCGTAAAAGATGAGCACCAGCCCCGTCAGTGCCAGCCCGAGAGCGGCAAGGCCGATGAGCAGCGTGCGCCAAAGAATCGTTTGCAAGGCATTGACTTGTTTCGTCAATTTCTCGATAAGTTCGAGTTGTTGCGCCAACCGTTGCTCCATTTCCGCAATGCGTGCCTGGAAAGGCTCCTCGCGTGGCTGGGGCTCTGCTTGTTGATTTTTGAGGGTCGCAACGGTGGAGACGATGTCGGGAATGCTGGGGGCAACCAGTTTGAAGAGAAACTTGGCGATGGGCCACGCAACAGGCATGCCTTGAATTGTAGCGTTCCCCCTGCCAAAAGAGAAGTGGTTTTTGCCTGACCCGGGTTAGAACCGTTTCGCCAGCCGGCGGACCAATCGGCGTTCGTCGGCTTCGGTTTCCACTTCTCCATTCAATCGTGCATCCAAAATCCGGTTCAGGATTGTGTGATACGAGAGGCCCGGTTTGAGACCCATCGCTTTCAAGTCGTCCCCTGTTAGGATCGATTTCACCCGTCGATAGGTGGTGAACTGGGCGGAAATGTTTTGTTTCACCTTATCCGATCGGGTCTTGGCCTTAAGAAACACAAGCGTCTCATCCGAGAGGTTGCGGAGCACCCGGAACGTGTCGGACGGTTTGGTGGTCCGGTTGAGCGTTCGCAACAGACGAGCGCCCTCTTGGGGCACCCACAAGAGGCTTTGGGCCTGGCGCCGGGGAAACGTCAACCGGCTTAGGGTTTCTTGAATGGCCGATTGAGGGAGCGAGTCCAGCAAGGCCATACCATAGATGATCCATGGAGACGTGAGGCGTCCGAGAGAGAGGCCGGCATGCCAAGCGATGGTTTGCTCGACGGCGTTCAGGAGCCGAGCGAGGCCGGGAGACCATTTCAGTCTCGGGTGAATGAATTGAAGCAGATTGAAGTCCGCCAGCCTGGAGAGGGTTTTGACGGGCTCACGTTCTGACAGCACGTGAAGGAGTTCGGCTGAAAAGCGAGACGGGGAGAGGCGGTGGACGAGTCCCATTTTCACGGCTTCCGTCATCAGAACAGCCGTGTTCCGATCCAGTTGAAATCCCAGGCGTTGTTCATACCGGATGGCGCGGAACACGCGGGTCGGGTCATCGATGAAGCTGAGCCCGTGCAGCACGCGAATGGTTTTGTCTTTCAGATCCCGCCGGCCGTTGTGGAGATCGAGCAATTCGCCGCAATGCGGGGCATTGAGCCGTATGGCCAGGGTGTTGATCGTGAAGTCCCGGCGGCGGAGGTCTTCCCTGAAAGAACTCGGTCGCACGGTCGGTAGCGTGGCCGGAGAGTCGTACGATTCCGTTCGAGCCGTGGCCACGTCGAATGTGTGGCCGTCCGCGAATGTGACGACCGCCGTACCGAATCGTTCATGGGGCGTGACGTGAGCCTTATATCGTTGGCCCACGGCTTTGGCAAAACGTATCCCGTTGCCTTCGACAACCAGGTCCAGGTCACGGTTCGGGATGCCGAGAAGGAGATCTCTGACAAATCCGCCAACGGCATACACGTGGACGCGACGTCGCTCAGCGAGTTCACAGGTTTGTTGCAGGAGTGCAAAAAGCGGTACGGGCAATCGGTTCTTCATGAGGGAGCGAAGCCGGGGGGGCGTGGGAGTCGTATAGCGGGGTCACGTTGGGACAGGATTTGATCCCGTAGGGGACGGCCCCTGTGCGCCGTCACGAAGAAAAATCGATCAGCCCCGGGAACCCAAAACCCGGTCCAGGTTGAACGCGGCGCTGATCAACGCCAAGTGGGTAAAGGCTTGGGGGAAGTTGCCGAGGCCTTCGCCGTGATGCCCGGTCTCTTCGGCATACAGCCCGACGTGATTGGCATAGCCGAGTATTTGCTCGAACATCAGTCGCGCTTCATCGACCCTGCCCGCGCGGGTGAGCGCTTCGACCAACCAGAACGTACAAATGTTGAAGGTGCCCTCTTCGCCTTTCAGCCCATCTTCTGTTTCGTTGGCGTTATACCGGTACACCAGGGCATTGGCGACCAGGCCCCCATGCTCCGGGGACTGGTTGATCGCTTCCAGGGTCTTGAGCATCCTGGGATCGGTGGGGGAGACGAAAAAGACCAGGGGCATCATAAGGTTCGCCGCGTCAAGGGCGTTGCTGCCGTACCGCTGCACAAAGGCTTGTCTGGTCTCACTCCATCCTTTTTCCATAATTTCTTCATAAATGGTATCACGGACTTTCAGCCACCGGTCACGATCCGCGGGAAACGAGCGTCTGTCGGCGAGGCGCAAGCCCCGGTCGACGGCCACCCAGCACATGAGTTTCGAATACAGGAAATGTTGCTGGCTTCCCCGGACTTCCCAAATCCCTTCATCCGAACGCGTCCAGTTGTCGCATACCCAGTTGACCAACCGGCGCAAATGGCTCCAGAGGTCGTAAGAAATCGGGCTGCCGTATTTGTTGTAGAGATACACCGAATCCAGCAATTCGCCGTAAATGTCCAATTGCAGTTGATCATAGGCGCCGTTTCCGACGCGGACGGGACGTGATCCCTTATATCCGTCGAGATGAGACAGGGTTTCTTCATGCAGTTCATGCCGGCCGTCGATGCCATACATGATTTGCAACGAGCCGTCGGGATTGAGTTCATGACAGCGTGCTTCGAGCCAGTGCATGAATTTTTCCGCTTCTTCGGTGAACCCGATACGCAGGAGAGCATAGATGGTAAAGGCCGCGTCACGGATCCACGTGTACCTGTAATCCCAATTGCGTTCTCCGCCCACGCCCTCCGGAAGACTGCACGTCGGAGCGGCGACGATCGCTCCCGTCGTCTCAAAGGTGAGCAGTTTCAGGGTCAAAGCCGAGCGTTGCACCATTTCGCGCCATCGACCCCGGTAGGTGCATTGGGAGAGCCATTTTCGCCAGTAGGCGACGGTCTGGCGGAAGAGTTTATTGGCCTGCTCTTCGGAGATGGCCTTGCCGCAGGCATCGATCCGCTCCACTTCCTGAAGGGAAAACGTCAATTCGTGACCTTCCTGTATCACAAATTCAGCGACCACGCCGTTGCCTTCCCGTTGTAAGGGAATGGTCGATCCCAACCACAAACTCAGCCCCGGGGCTTCGAAATAGGCGCCGTCGGCGGTCAGGGTCGTCGTGTGGGCATCCCGGGCGTAATTGAAGGCGGGAAAACACTCCAGCCGAAACGCCACGTTACCGCGAATCGCCTGAACGCGGCGAATGATGCCATGATAGCCGGCATCAGTGGCTTTGAGATCAACCGGCATAAAGTCGATGACATGTCCCACGCCCTGATCGGAAAGAAACCGCGTGACGAGCACGTTCGTGTCCGGCCAGTAATTTTGCTTGTGCGTGGCTTCATCCCCGTGGGGTTCAATCTTGAACCACCCGCCTTTGCGATCATCCAGGACGGCGCCGAATACGCTTGGAGAATCAAAGTGCGGGAAACAGAACCAGTCGATCGAGCCGTTCACGCCGACCAGGGCACTGGTTTGCATGTTGCCGATCAGGCCGTATTCTTCGATTGGCAGGTAGGGCATATGTCACTTATACGTGTTGATTCATTCGCACGTCCGTCGGATTACGCTTCGCTAAGCCGACCCACTCACTTACAAAAGGAAGGAAAAAGACAGATCTTCTTGCCGGGTTTCTTTCCTGACAGTCGGTTTACCCAAGACGCGATGGGTAGTCAAGCAGAAAATCAAAGGCTCTCTCATTGTACGTGCATGACGGCAACCAGGGTCAAGACCCGGGACGTGCCTCATGACGCGTTCTTTTTCCTATCCACTGCCGGTGTCTTCCAACCGGTGCCCGTTTCGTTTAGACTGTTTTCCGCTCATTAAGAGATTTGCGGGAGAAATGAGAGATGGATAAGAAAACCGGGAAGCCGGCGTCGGCTGAGCAGAAGCCGGAGGTTTCGGCAACAGACGTCATGCTTACCACGCGACCCAAAGAGCCACCAACGCGCCGGGCCTTTTTGACCGGAGCCACGTCGATGTTGGGGGCGGCTGCGGCGCACGTTTTGCTTGCGCCGTTCCTGGGCCGTGCGGCAGACGTTCCCGGCGATCCCACCCGGGTGCCGGGGGGCCAAGCGACGGAATATGGTCAACGCTCATCCTTCGAACGTGTTAAGCGATTGACCAGACCACAGCGGTCGAGAACGCCATTACAGGATTTGCATGGCATCATCACCCCGTCGGCCCTGCATTTTGAACGCCATCATAACGGCGTGCCCCTCATCGATCCCGCGCGGCACCGGCTCCTGGTGCATGGTCTGGTGGAACGGCCGTTGCTCTTTACCATGGACGAGTTGAAACGGTTCCCCGCGACTTCGCGGATCGTCTTTGTCGAGTGTTCGGGTAACAGCGGAAAAGAATGGAAAGGGCCGAAGGGCAAGACCGCGCAAGAGATCCATGGCCTGACCAGCACCAGTGAGTGGACAGGCGTACGACTCTCGACGGTCCTGGCGGAAGCGGGTCTGACCCCCGGCGTCACCTGGATGTTGGCCGAGGGCAGCGATGCCGCGGCGATGACGCGGAGTCTTCCGTTGGACCGCGTGTTGGATGAAGCCCTGTTGTGTTATGCCCAGAATGGGGAACCGCTCCGTCCGGAGCAAGGGTATCCCCTGCGTTTGTTGGTGCCGGGCTTTGAAGGCAACACGTGCATTAAATGGGTGCGACGCCTGAAACTGGTGTCCGCCCCAGTGATGACTCGCGAAGAAACGTCGAAATATACCGACTTGATGCCGGATGGGACCGCGCGTCAATTCACCTTCGACATGGAAGCCAAGTCGGTGATCACGGCGCCATCCGGCGGGCAACGATTAAAAAAGCCGGGCTACGTTGAAATCCGGGGGTTGGCGTGGAGCGGGCGTGGCCGGGTCGAGAAAGTGGAAGTCAGCGTGGATGGCGGAACCAGTTGGCGAACCGCAGTGTTACAAGCCCCGGTTCTGTCGAAATGCCACACCCGGTTTTGTCTCGATTGGTGGTGGGGCGGCCGGGAAGCTATTCTTCAAAGTCGTTGTATCGATGAAACCGGGTACCGGCAACCGACGCATCAGGAGTTGGTAAGCGTCCGGGGGACCAATTCGTACTACCATTACAATGCCATCCAGAGTTGGAAGATCGACGAAGAAGGGATCGTGTCGAATGTCCAGGTGTGAGGGGGCTACGAACGTAGCGCCAGTTCCCTCTCCCCTGTGGTGGGAGGGGGTTAGGGTGAGGGGGGGAAGCGTTTTACTTGTGCTGCTCGTCATGGCGGTGGCGGGTCCGGTTGATTCGTGGGGAACATCGAAGAGCGGCACCTTTCAGCTCGGGCGTGTCGCGACCCCGGAGGAGATTCAAGCCTGGGACATCGACGTTGCGCCGAACGGCGAAGGCTTGCCTGCCGGCAGGGGGACGGTGAAAGAAGGAGCGCAAGTGTTTGCGCGGCATTGTGCGGGTTGTCATGGCGCGACCGGGGTGGAAGGTCCCAATCCCAAGTTGGTGGGCGGGCAAGGGACGCTTGCGAGCGATCATCCTTTGAAAACGGCCGGCAGTTATTGGCCGTATGCCACGACCCTGTTCGATTATATTTATCGGGCGATGCCGTTTGTGGCGCCGCAATCCCTGACGTCCGACCAGGTATATGCCGTGACGGCATGGATCCTGTTCCGAAACGGGTTGCTGGAAAAGGGCGACGTGCTCGACCGGGACACACTTCCCAAGGTTCGGATGCCGCATCGCCATGGGTTTGTTCCGGATTCCCGTCCGGACGTGACCCGGGCGGATTCCCGTGAAACATCCGCTTCCTCTCTTGGCGAGATTGATTTTCCCACCTCGGGTGCACCGGAGGCTCAAAAGCCGTTTCTCCGGGGAGTATTGTTGTTACACAACTTTGAATATGACGACGCCCAAGTCGCCTTCTAGCAGGCGCAGGAACTCGACCCCGGTTTTGCGATGGCGTACTGGGGAGAGGCCATGACGATGACCCATCCCCTGTGGGGTGAGCAGGACGTTCAGCAGGCACTGAAGATTTTACGGCGATTGGCGCCCTCGTCCAGCCAACGAGTGGCCGCTGCTTCGACCGCACGGGAGCGAGGGTATCTGCGAGCGGTCGAGGCCTTGTATGGGGAAGGCGACAAAAAACAGCGCGATCAGGCGTATATGGCTGCCATGCAGGCTCTTGCCCGGCAATTTCCCGGAGATGACAACGCCCAGGCGTTCCATGCGTTGTCGATTCTGGGTTCCGCACAGGGCAAACGGGTGGAGAAACTCTACCTGGACGCCGCGTCCATTGTCCAAGACGTGTTTGAAAGAAATCCAGACCATCCCGGTGCCGTTCATTATTTGATTCATGCTCTCGACGAGCCGGCCCATGCGCACGAGGCCCTGGAAGCGGCGCGCGTCTACGCCAGCCTGGCGCCGGCGGCCCCTCATGCCCGGCACATGCCCTCGCACATTTTTATGGCGTTAGGTCTATGGGATGACGTCATTCAAGCCAATGAAAAGAGCTGGACGGCGAGTGAGCAACGGAGAATCCGCAAAGGATTGAGCGTGGCGGAGCGTTCCTGGCACGTGGCCCATTGGCTGATGTATGCCTTGCTCCAGCAGGGGCGAGTGGAAGAAGCGCGGCCCTTTCTCCGCATGGTTGAGGAGGACGCCGAACGGGTCAGGTCTGGGGCCTTGCAGCGGTACCGGGCGGCCATGCGTGCGACGTATATCATCGAGACCGAAACGTGGGACGTGACCGGGCTCGATCGCGACAGGTCGGCCGTCCGATTGTCCGCGGCGATGAGTGAGTTGTTCGCCATTGGGTTGAGCGCATTCAAAGCCGGACATGGAGAGGTGGCCGCCCGGGTGCTGGACCAGTTTCGCCGGCACACGGATCGTGTGGCAAGGACGACGACTCACGGACCGGTGAAGGTGATGAAGAACCAATTGTCCGCCATGAAGTTGCTGGCGGAGGGAAACGTGAACGAGGGGCTTGCGCTGTTACGCGAAACGGCCGCTTTGGAAGATACCTTGCCTTTTTCCGCCGGTCCGGTGTTTCCGGTCAAGCCGACGCATGAGTTGTTCGGTGAAGTGCTCTTGAGTCTGAGAAAACGGGACGAGGCGCGGCGTCAGTTTACATTGGCCTTGGAACGTGCGCCCAACAGGAGGTTGTCGCTTGCGGGGTTGACGAGAACGACGACGCGCTGAACGGTTATGGAAACGGGGTCAGGGACCCTTCGACTTCGCTGCGCTCAGGGCAGGCTTTTCGAAGAAACCGGGGGCTTGCTCGTCGGCAGAAAACGTTTTTTGATGCTACCCCACATGGGGAGATTGATGGACGTCACGGAGGCTCGAACCTTCCGCAACATTTGTGCGCATAGGGGCAGAAAAGCTCGAATGCCTCGAGACATTTGGGCGTAGAGGCGGTGGTCGATGAATTTGTTCCAACCCGCGCGAATGGATAATCCCTTGATCTTCGGGCGCCACTCGATGGCGCAATACACGCCCAAGCCTGCCAGGAGCCCGGCCAGGATCGCGGTGCTCTTTTGACCCGTCATGGTGTCGTCCAAATAGCCCATGACGCTGAAAAACCCGAAACCGACACACCACAAAAAAACGATCACAAATCGAAGAGCATTTTCCATCAGGTTTCCCTTCTCTTCATTGTGCGGCTTTTGTGCCCGTCATGCAAGTCTACTCGGTGTCGCGCGCGTGCACCGCCGCACGTCATTTTTTTGACGGAAGAGACATCAATTCTTACGTCAACAAATGGACGACGGAGCAATATCATGAATCACCGATATTTGTACAACACTGGAGAAGCCATACCCCTCTTGCAATCATCATCCGGCAGACGCTTGTTGACGTATTTCTCACAAATTTCCGCGTCCGCTTTGACTCCGTCGAATTCATATCGTTTATCTTCTGGTGGTGAACTCCGTTTCCACTTTTCAGGTTTGAATACATCTCGACATATTCCATCAATAATTGCGAGAATGTAGTGCGCCCGCTCCGCTCTATCCTTACGCACTTTCCATCTGGCACGTATCGCTTGGTATACTTCACCACCACGTTCTTCCACTGTCGCCCACTTGGTCTTTATCACCATAATCTTATGACTGGGATCGTATTCTATGGTCTCCGCGGTGTACCGCTCTACGAGTTGATCTACATGCGCTGGGCCGTAGTCGTTCGAACCCTGACCGGAAACTTGGTTAGTCAGTCCCGGATAAGCGTCAATCAACGCGGCCTCAACTTCTAACGCGACGTGTTTTGACATGTTATGACGATGAATTACATGAATGGGCATGAGATTCTTTCGTTTAATCTCTCGAATTGTTTTCAGGCGCAAGTCCTCTTTACTGTTCTCGTCTGCCTTCAGATCTGCCTTAACGTGCTCAAAAACACGGTTTCCTTGTCCCTTTCCAACATAGAAGGTTTGGCCGTTACTGGGATCAATCAATCTGTAGACATAATGCCCGAGTTTTTCTTGAACCTCTTTCGAAAAGAGATCGTCTTTTGTCGACCTTGGCATCACATCCTCCCGCTTGTCTAGGTTCGACTCTGTGCCGGAACACCGGGTGAGGTGGGTGAGCAGTGAACAACCTCACTACACCTCAAACTCAACATGGCTACTGTTCAGGATATGCTGTTCATTTGAAGCCGAGGGTGCCCCGCTCACAGCGGATAGGCTCAGGCATACCTCTTGGCGGCGGCGATAAAGCTTGCGTTTGATTGCTCCCACCACACGCTAGTCAGGCTTCACCATCACTCTATGATCAGCAGGCCGAGCGCAATCTGCTTTGACAACAAGACAACCGTCTTTTGGTAAACACTCTTGCTCTTGTACCTAAAGCATTTCACAAAACATCTTCATTTATTATCCTCATCGAGAAATTCGTCGTTCCACGGCGATTTATATTTATCCGGCTGACTGTTTATTTCGCGTTGAAATTCAATTCGGGTCATTTCATTTCCGTTTTCATCAAGAAAGAGATAAGAATCATGAAGTTCTTTGTCTGCAATCTCTTTTTCAGAAAGAATTTCTACGGAAGTCCATTTTAGCATACGTGCAAAATCCGGACGAATTTTTTGGCATTGTATCCTTCCATCATCTACCTTATAGCCAAATTCAAAGACAGGTACGTGAAGCGTAATACGCTTGTCCGGTGATTTACGAATTGCCGCATATTTTCTATCTGTTTTAAATGTAATAACAAACATGATTATAAATCAGAATAGCATCCTGCCTTGGCCATCTGTTCGCCGGAGGGCTGCATCTCGCCGGCTGCCCGTTTTCATGACTCGTTCTCGATGGCTGCGATGCGGGCTTCGAAATCCTTCGCGTCTTTATCCCGGTTGGTTTTTTTTAACAGCGCGGCGTAGTTCTTGAGCGTGCGGGCAACGACCGGGTACTCCTTTATTTCGCAACAGCCTCATCAGATCTTCGTGCCCGATAGTTTGCCAACTCCTCTTGGTCGATTTCTTCAGGAGGAAGAAGCCGATAGTGCTTCTCAAGAGAGATGCCGATTCCCGTATTGCTTTCCTCAAACTCGAAAAGCACGATGCGCTCGTCACGCATGAACTAGGCGGCGATCGGTCTGCAGATCAGAGTAGGAAACTTATGTCTGCACAGCGCAATATCCTGTTCAATCTGCACCACGTTGAGTCGGTCTGTCTTTCCTTTCGCCTGTACGGGAAAGACATAGTGCGCACCACGTCGATCTGCTCCGATATAGATTTCGTCTGTCTCGACTTGTCCAAGTTGTGGAGTCGTGGTGCGTAGATGGCTTTGTAACGGATAACACGTTACCCGTGTAAAGATGTCAACCAGTCGATTGCATCGCAACTTTGCAAGCAGGGCTTGTTCATCATTCAGGGCATACATCGAGATCAGGCCAGGCGTCGCATCCGGCACTTTTGTTTCGGCCATGTGCTTTGTCGGTGTGATCTGAGCTACCTCGGTCGCTACAAAGCAATACTTTCCACGTCCGGCCGGACGAATAATCCACTCTTTGCCTTTGGGGGCGCGTTCTTGAATTGAAGGCGGCAACGGTACACGATAACGAAAGCTGTAAATAACATCCCCGAGATTCTTCGGCAGCTTGATTTTCAATTTTGAAGCAGCCTTCTCTATCTCGGATCGACTGAACAGCACTTCCTGTTGTCCCTTCTTGTGAATTGACAGGAAAATGCGTTCGATGATTTGCATGTACCGGTTAGGTTCAGTCATGGCTGTATTTCCTCCCTGCGGATTGCCTTTTTCCTGGCCACCGCAGCACAAGAACTTCTTCTCGAAGTTGTTCCTTTGTTGCTGTCGCCAGCCGCGTCCTGAAAAGGTCAATCCTTACCGGTTCATATCCCTGTGATTTCGCCAAGCTGGCTAGAATTTGTCCCGTATGGATCATGACACGCAAATATGAAGCCTGGTCTCCCACGACGTAGGCTAACATGGCTCCAGGCTTCAGAACGCGCTTCATCGTCTCAAGATGTCTTGCCATCCCGCCGAAGTATAACTTCGTTACCCTGTGATACAGTCGTTCAAAGCCTGAGGTCTTGCCAAGCATCGTGCGTCGCTCTTCGATCTCACGCGCAATGGACTCAATTTTCCTATGTCCCTTCACCCACATATCATCATCGTCCGTTTTATAGACGCTTCGCGTATTGGATCGTACCAGAGTTTTCTTCAACGTCCGTAGTTCCGACATGTTGTGTGCAAAACCCAAAAGGACGGTCTCAAGGCGCGTCGTCCGCGAATAGTCTTTCTCATTGGGATAGGGAGGAGAGGTAATCACTGCATCGACTGACTCGGGTTCAAGTATTTCAGGAATTTGACGCGCATCAGCCAGAAATACCTGAGCCGTTGCGCTATTTTTCCGGGGAAGCTGTCGCAGGTCTTCCACAATGGCGTTGACACGAGAGAGCCAAGCAGCCACGACAGGAGCATCGTCCTTACACTTTCCCACACCGACCTCCGGGCCAAAGTGCAGGTTGCTGATGTCAGCTACTAACGCTTTAGCTAACGCTAACTTCTCGTGGGCCAGGAACTGTTTGTCCTGTTCTTCCTCTAGTACGTTTATCAGAACCAAAACCTTGTGCAAAGGCAATGGACTGATGGAGTTCCTTAGCAGGATCTTCGCGACTTCCGGTGGCAGTGTACGAAGGCCGTTCGTGGAGCCTGAGGGATCGGAGAAGAACGGAGGATCCTGAATGTTATCGGCCTTTAAGCGGCACAACGTTTTGTCGGCGACACGTCGAGCATGCTCAGCCAGCCCATCGGGTGAAGGTCGCCAATCTGTCTTCACGCAACTTGCAAAGTGAGCCATAGGCAATGCCTCGATGCCGACGCCAGAGATTCCCAGCTTCTTGCTCTCTACTATTGTTGTTCCGGTTCCGCAGAATGGATCCAGCACCAGCCCGCCGTTGCGTACACCAAAATCATCCAGGTAATCGCGAACTAGATGTGGAGGGAAGGAAAGTACGAACCGATACCACCGATGCGCGGCGCTGTCATCGTTTTGAACTTTATTGGCGTCCCAATTGTTGTATTCGCCAAGAGGTTCTTTAACCACTGTTTTTATTGTGCTTGACATTGCGCACCATCTCATGCTGCTTCCGTTCAAGAGTGTGCCATAGTATCGAGTTTCTGCCACCTTTTTGCATGGGTGCTACGGCCTTTACTTTTTCACTCGTTCTCGATGGCGGCGATGCGGGCTTCGAAATCCTTCGCGTCTTTATCCCGGTTGGTTTTTTTTAACAGTGCGACGTAGTT
>Ga0209021_1003424_pt1 | contig 12649 bp, 12 predicted proteins | sample PinacodermFT_FD_187299 | JGI IMG/M metagenome (GOLD analysis project Ga0209021, IMG submission 187299) | Host-associated microbial community of the marine sponge Aplysina aerophoba from Gulf of Piran - sponge pinacoderm, lysed by freeze-thaw... | ecosystem: Host-associated > Porifera > Sponge >... | reverse complement strand
CGAGGAATTCCAGGAGCGAGCCCGAAGCCGGATACGTGGCCGGAGAAAGGCGGCCGTAGCGGATGTTCCGCATTCGCTAAGAGTGATATGCATTCATGACTATATCAGCAAGTGACGTAAAGACCCTGAGGAACCAGACCGGCGCCGGGATGATGGACTGCAAGCGGGCCCTCGAAGAGTCCGGCGGCAGTATCGAGCAGGCGGTCACGCTCCTGCGAGAAAAAGGCATCATGGCGGCGTCGAAGAAAAGCGCGCGGGAAGCGAAAGAAGGCATCATTCATACCTATATCCATCCCGGCAGCCGAATCGCCACGATGGTCGAGATCAACTGCGAAACCGATTTCGTCGCCCGGAACGAGTCCTTCCAAACCCTGGCCCGGGATATCGCCATGCAGGTGGCGGCCACGCGTCCTATCGCCGTGGACCGGGACCAGATCGAAGAAGCCGTCCTGGAACAAGAGCGGGAGATCTACCGGAATCAGGCCCGGAACGAGGGCAAGCCGGACCATATCATCGACCGGATCGTCCAGGGGAAGATCGAGAAATTCAACCAGGAAAACTGTCTCCTGGAACAGCCGTTCATCCGGGATACCGACAAGACGGTGCGGGAGCTGGTCACGGAGGCGGTGGCCACGCTGGGCGAGAATATCATGGTCAGACGGTTCGTCCGGTACGAACTGGGCGGAGAATAGCGAGCCGAACATCCCAGCCGGCTGGATCGATGCCGGTTTTCCGATGCCAGTGAGGTGTATCGTGGAAGCGAAAGAGATCATCAAAGAGACCAATCGAAAAATGGATCAGTCCGTCGAGGTGCTTCGCACGGAACTCGCCGGCGTCCGGGCCGGCCGGGCCAATCCGGCGTTGCTGGACAACATCCAGGTCGAAGCCTACGGGACCATGACGCCCATCAACCAGGTCGCCACCGTGAACACGCCGGACGCCCGCACGATCTCGATTCAGCCGTGGGACAAGCAGATGATCAACGAAATCGTCCGGGCCATCCAGACGTCCGACCTGGGTCTCATGCCGAATTCCGACGGCAACGTGATTCACCTGCCGGTACCTCCGCTGACCGAAGAGCGCAGGCACGAATACGTGAAACTGATCAAGAAACTCGGCGAGGACTGCAAGATCGGGATCCGGAACGTACGCAGGGAAATGAACGAGCGCATCAAGGCCGAAGAGAAAGCCCACCGGTTGTCGGAAGATGAAAGCAAACGGCATCAAAAGACCATCCAGGATCTCACCGACCAGCATACCTCCTCCATCGACAGCGCCATATCGGCAAAAGAACTGGAAATCCTGGAGATATAGGCGGAATCCGGCCATTAAGGGTCCATACCCGCCGGCGGCCTTACGGGGGTGACGTGGGTCGAGACGCAGAGCAAGAACGGGCGGTCTCGGAAGAAGGTTTGCATCCGGAGCGCATGCCCCGCCACATCGCGTTCATCATGGATGGCAACGGGCGATGGGCGAAGAAGCAGGGGCTCGCGCGGGATCAGGGACACTCCGCGGGGGTGGAGTCCGTTCGCGAAATGATCCGGTGCGCAGGGGAGTTCGGTGTCGGGATCCTCACCTTCTTCGGGTTCTCCACCGAGAACTGGAACCGGCCCAGGCGGGAAGTCGCCGCCATCATGCGGTTGATCGTCGAGTCGCTCCAGGGCGCCTTCGAGGAAGCCAGCACACACGGGATCCGGGTCTCCTTCCTGGGCAGGTGGGACGAACTCCCGGAATCCAATCGTCAGGTCATACGTCAGATAACCGAGCAAACGGCGGGCAACGACCGCCTTCTGTTGAATTTCGCCTTGAATTACGGCGGCAGGCAGGAGATCGTCGAAGCCGCGCAATGTATCGCCCTGGACGTCCAGGCAGGCAGGTTGGATCCGGAAGCCATCGACGAAACACTTTTTGCTTCCTATCTGTACACGGAGCACCTTCCCGACCCGGACCTGTTGATCCGGACCAGCGGCGAGATGCGGATCAGCAACTTCCTGCTCTACCAGTTGGCCTATACCGAAATCCTGGTATCACCGGTCCTCTGGCCCGATTTCACGCGCGGCCATTTCATCGCGGCCGTCAGGGATTACCAGTCGAGAGAACGCCGTTTCGGTCGGACCGGCGAGCAGGTCTCTTCTCACAACACGTAACGGAGTGGATCTCCATGGCCGCCTTCGCGGAGACGTGGGTCCGTGTCATCGTGGGCGTGGTGTTCGTCCCGTGCATCGTGTTCCTTTGCTGGATGGGCGGAACGGGCCTCTTCGTGTTCGTCACCCTCGTCGTGCTCTTCGGCCTGCGCGAATACCACGGAATCGCCGCGGCCAGGGACACGGCGCCCAACAGGTACCTCGGCGTACCCGCGGTTTTCCTGCTGTGTCTCGACGCCTGGCTTGAAGCGGGCAACCACGCCCCGCTGATCCTCACGGTCCTCCTGCTCGCGACCGCCACTTCGGAGATATTCAGGAAAGGCGCGCATGCCCACTTCCACAACGTGGCGGCCACGGTTTTCGGCGTCGTCTACATCGGTCTGCTGGGCAGCCACCTGGTCCTCCTGGGCAGCTGGCCCATCGACGATCCGGACGTCACGGCATGGGGAGGCCGGGCCATGGCGCCGGCCCTCCTCGCATTCGCCATTCCATGGTCCTACGACGCCTTCGCCTACTTTACCGGCAGGATGATGGGTCGCCGCAAGCTGCTGCCCCGCGTCAGCGCGGGCAAGACCGTCGAGGGCGCCATCGGGGGGCTGATCGGCGCCGTCGCCTTCATGTTCGCACTCAAATATGCGTTGTTTCCCTTTCTCAGTCCGCTGCACTGCGTCGTCCTGGGCGCGGCGGGCGGCATCGTCGCCCAGGTGGGCGACCTGGCGGAGTCCCTGGTGAAACGGGACGCGGGCCTGAAGGATTCTTCTCGCCTCATCCCGGGCCACGGCGGGATCCTGGACCGGTTCGACAGCGTTTTCTTCGCGGCGCCTTTCGTATATTACTACCTGGCTTACGCGGTCGGCTGAAACCTCGTACGGAGTGTACTGAAGCCATGAAGCAAATCGCCATCCTGGGTTCGACGGGTTCGGTCGGCACGCAGACGCTGGAGGTCATCGCGGCCTTCCCGGACCGCTACGCGGCGCACAGCCTGACCGCCCATAGCCGGGTCGATCTGCTGGAGCGGCAGATTGCGCGGTTCGGCCCGCGCATGATCGCCGTCCACGACGCGGAACGGGCGGCGGCGCTTGCCCGCGGCGCCGGCGCCCCATCGATCCACACGGGTGTGGAGGGACTGATCGAAGCGGTCACCCACCCGGACGTGGACCTGGTCATCAGCGCCCTTCCGGGCAGCGCGGGGCTGGTGCCCACGCTGAGGGCGATCGAAGCGGGCAAGACCATCGGACTGGCCAACAAGGAGATCCTGGTCATGGCCGGGGAGATCGTCATGGCGGCGGCGCGGCGCCACGGCGTGGAGATCCTGCCCGTGGACAGCGAACACTGCGCGGTGCACCAGTGCCTGTCCGGCCAGGACCCGGACCGGGTCGAACGCGTGGTCCTGACGGCGTCGGGCGGGCCCTTTCGAGACAGCGACCCGGATGAACTGTCGCGGATGTCTTCGAAGGAAGCGCTGAATCATCCCACGTGGAACATGGGACGGAAGGTCACGATCGATTCCGCCACACTCATGAACAAGGGATTCGAGGTCATCGAGGCCCACTGGCTCTTCGGACTCCCCGTGTCGAAGATCGACGTGGTGATCCATCCGCAGTCCATCATCCACTCCTTGGTAGAGATGGTAGACGGATCGCTGCTGGCCCAGATGGGTCCGACCGACATGCGTATACCGATCCAGTATGCCCTCTCGTACCCGGAACGCCTGGAAACACCGTGGCCCCGGTTCGACATCACGCGGCACTGGTCCCTGACACTGGATCCGCCCAATGTAGCCATGTTTCCCTGCCTGGGTCTCGCCTACGACGCCATCCGCCGCGGGTCCACCTTGCCCGCCGTTTTGAGCACGGCCGACGAAGTGGCCGTCGAGGCCTTCCTCCAGCAGCGGATCGGGTTTACCGACATACCACGCATCATCGCCGATGCCATGGACCGGCACGGGACCGCACCGGGTAGCGACCGGCACGGGACCGCACCTGGTAGCGACCGGCACGCGGCCCCCCCGGGTAGCGCGGCGCCGGTTACGCTGGAATCCATCGTGGCGGCGGACCGGTGGACTAGGACGTACTGCGGGGAAAAGTTGATTGCCGGATAGCACCGCGCACCCTTATATTTACTATGGCATCCGGGCAGGCGTCCTCGCGGGCGACGCCGGGTGAACGCATCGCAGGCGGCAAGACAAGAACGGAGAAACAGGCATGTTGACAACCGTGTTATCGGCGATATTCGTCCTGGGGCTGCTGGTATTCATCCATGAGCTCGGTCACTTCCTGGCCGCCAGGCGCATGGGCATCCGGGTGGAGCGGTTCTCTCTCGGATTTGGGCCCAGGATGATCGGCAAGACCATCGGGGACACCGAGTACCGTATCTCCTGGGTCCCCCTGGGCGGTTACGTGCAAATGGCCGGAGAGCAGCCGGACGCCGATGGGGGAGAGCATGGCGGCGAACCCTGGGAATTCCAATCCAAGTCGGTGGGAGCGCGCGCCTTCGTCATCGCGGCCGGTCCCGGAATGAACTTCGTTCTCGCCTTCATCATCTTCTGGCTGTTCTACGCGACCATGGGCGTGAAGCTCGTCGATACGACCACGGTAGGCCGGGTGGGAAGCGCAAGCCCCTACGCGGCGGCGGGGTTGCAGGTCGGCGATGAAATCCTCGAGATCGACCAGGCGCCCGTCGATACGTGGGAGGATGTAAGGGAACGGCTCGCGTCCGGCACGGCGGCGTCCCTCGATCTGAAAGTGCGGCGGGACGGACAGGAACGCGCGCTGGAAGTACGGTACGGCGGCGGCGCGGCGGAACGCCTGGCCGGCCTCGACTATTTCCGCGCGTCGGCCGTGAGCTCAGTCACCTCGGACTCTCCGGCCGAGAAGGCCGGCCTGCGGCCTGGGGACGTCATTACCTCGGTGAACGGCGCCCCGGTCACGCAGTGGTACGAATTGGTCGACCTGATACGCGTCCGGCCGGGCATGGAAACCACGGTGTCCTGGACCCGGAACGGCCAGTATCACCAGGCGATCGTCATACCCGTCACGGCCCAGGACCTGGACCGCGAGACCGGAGACGTGATCGATATCGGCCAGATCGGCATTACCCAGCAGGATCATATCAAACGCAGTCCCGCGGGGCTGGTCTCCTCCGCCGAACTGGCGGGAACGCAAACGGTCAACGTCACCTACACCATACTCGGATTCGTCAAGAAACTGGTCCTGGGGGAGGTGTCCACCGACTCGGTGGGCGGCCCCATCGCCATTGCCAGGATGGCGGGAGACAGCGCCCGCCAGGGAGCCAGCAGCCTGTTCAGCTTCATGGCCTTTCTGAGCATCAACCTCGCCATTCTCAACCTGCTGCCCATTCCTGCGCTCGACGGCGGCCAACTGCTCATCCTGGGCGTCGAGAAAGTGCTCCGGCGTCCACTTTCCCTGAGGTACCGGCTTATATGGCAACAGACGGGCGTGGCCCTGGTGCTGGTGCTGATGGTTTTCGTGGTATTTAATGATATTACACGGATATTCCGATAATCGCCTGACGACGGGCGAACACATGCAGGCGAGGAGAAGACCGGTCAAGTCCGGTCCGGCCCGGCGGTACGCCCTGCTCGTCTTCATGGCGCTGACCGCCCTGGGGACACAGGGCTATGTACATGGCCAGGAAGACCGGGCCAGGGCCCTGGAGCATTACGCCCGGGGCGGCCTCTACGACGCCCGGAACGATACAGATAACGCAATCAAATCCTATCTACAGGCGCTCGAGTTCGATCCCTCGTCCGCGGAAATCCACACCGCGCTCGCCCTGAACTTCTACCGGGTATTCGACCGCGACAAGGCGCAGCGGCACGCCCGGACGGCGGTAGCCCTCGATTCGACGGCAACGGAATCATGGGTCGTGCTGGGGAAGTGCCACGCCGACCTGGGCAAGTACCTTCCGGCCCGGGCCGCATTCGAACGGGCCGTCACGCTGGAGCCGAACCACATCGAGGCCCATATCGCCCTTTCCCAGTTGGCGGGCCGATTGAACGACCCGGAAGCCGTCCTCAGGGAACTTGAAACGCTGAGCCGCCTGGCGCCGCGCAATCCTGAATTCCATTTCAAACTGGCCGACGCCTACAAAAGTAGAGGGATGTATGACAAGGCGGTCATCGCGTTGCGGAAAGTGCTGGACGAATATCCCGATTCGATTCCCGCAAGGATAGGCCTGACGGAGATCTACGAGGAGAGACGGCAGTGGGACAGGGTCGTTGTCATGTACCGGGAGATTATCGCGCTGGGGCCCGACCGGGAAGCGGACCTGCGGCGCCGGCTTGCGCTCCTCCTGAAGTTCCTCGGCCGGCCGGGCGAAGCGGCCGAAGAGTACCGGGTGCTGCTCGAGCACAACCGGACGTCCCCGGATCTTTGGGCGGAACTGGGCGACGCCTACCAGGACCTCGGCCAGGCTGAGCAGGCGCTGGCTACCCTGCGCGAGGGCCTGGAATTACATCCCGACGCGGCCGTGCTCTACGGGACGATGGGAGAAGTGCTGCTCACCCAGGACAGGCCGGAAGAGGCCGTGGCTCCGCTGAATAAGGCTATCTCGCTGGACGAAAGAGAAGTGAAATACCGGATCAGCCTCGGACTGGCTTACCGCGGCGCCGGGGATGTCGAACGGGCCGAGAACGCGCTGAAAGAAGGCCTGGGCATCCTGGGAGATCACGCCGACCTCCACCTGCACCTTGGATTCGTATACCAGGAATCCGGCGCCTATCCGCTTGCAGTCGACGCGTTCAGGTCGGCTATCGCAGCGGATCCCACCCACGGCAGAAGCTGGATTTCGCTCGGATACGCCCTCATGGAACAGGGACGGACGCAGGACGGCATCGCCGCATTGCATGAAGGCGTGGAATCGTTGCCGGACGACGTCACCCTGCGCCTGAATCTGGCGAACGTCTATCTCGATAACGGGATGTACAACAAGTCCATCGACCAGGCGCAGAAAAGCATAAACATCAACCGCCATGATCCCCGCGGATGGATCAGCCTGAGCCTGGCCTACCTCCGGCAGGACAAGTTCGTACAGGCGGAAGGCGTGCTCACCCAGGCCCTGTCGATCCTTCCCGAGATTCCCGAGCTCTACCTGTATCTGGGCGTCAGCTACATGTCCCGGGAGGATTTCGACCAGGCCGTCACGCAATTCCGAAAAGTCGTGGATCTCAATCCGGACGATGGACGAGGGTGGGTGAATCTGGGGCTGTCCCATCTGCGCCAGGAGGACTACGAAGTCGGCATCCGGGTCCTTCGCGACGGACTGGAAATCGTTCCGGGAAACCCCGATCTGTGGTTCTACCTGGGTTACGCCCATACGGAGCAGAAGCATTATGAGGAGGCCATCGAGATCGCGGAAGAAGCGGTCGATCGGTTCGAGGGACATCACCGCCTCCTCTTCCTGCTGGCGCAGAACTACGACCAGTCGGGACAGTTCGAGAAAGCCGTGGCCACCTTCGAGACCGCCCTGGAAATCGATCCCGACGACATCTACACGCTGAACTACCTGGGTTACATCCTGGCCGACCGGGGCCTGCGGCTTGAAGAAGCCAAGGTGATGATCGAAAAAGCACTCGAGCAAAGCCCGGAGAACGGAGCGTTCCTGGACAGCCTGGGATGGGTGTATTACAGGCAGGGCGATTACCGTAAAGCGCGGCTGTATGTGGAAAAAGCCATCCGGTTCGAAGACACCAGCGCGACGGTGCACGACCATCTCGGTGACATCTACAATCAACTCGGCATGCGCGATCGCGCCGTCCGTTACTGGGAGCGCGCCCTCGAGATGGAAGACATAACCCCCGAGGAATCCGAAGAGATTCTGCAAAAACTCCAGGATGCAAGGTAAGACGCCCGGACCGCATGGCCCGCACCGGGCCGGCCGATCCTGGTTGCTCGCCAGCATAGGCCTCCTGTTGCTGTCCTGCCGGCCGCCGGCCGCGGCGCCGCCTCACTTACCGGTCGAAATGCTTCTGCGGGAGATCGATGCGGCCTCCGTGCGCCTTCAGGATTTCAGAGGCAGTGCGGTTGTCGAGACTTCCTTCGCGGACCGCCGCGGCCGCGCATCGCTTCGGATTCGATATCTCAACCCGGCGCGGTTCCGTATCGACGTGCATGGATCCCTCTTCCAGATCCTCGCCGTTCTTCTCATTCACGACCGCCAGGTACGTCTGTACATACCCCGGGAAAACACGGTGTTCGAAGGCACGGTCGGGACAGGCGACGCCACCATTCCCGGCCTGGACCTGACCCTGGAGGACGTGCGCGCCGCTGTGACCGGGACCGTAGCGCCGGGAAGATACGGCGGTGTGCCCGTAGCGGACTACCGCCAGGACGGAGGTTCGGCGGCCGTCACGTTCGTGGACGGCAATGGCCGGAGATCGCTGTGGATCGACACGAAGACCATGTCGGTCACGCGGGAGGTGTCGGAATCTCCTGCGAACCGTGCAACCGTCACCAGGACGTACGAACGCTTTCGCAGACGGAATGGGATCTGGAGACCGAACCGCGTCCGGATAACCCGCGAGGGCCATCAGGCAGGGACGTTCGAGTTGACCTACCGGACGCAGGCGGTCAATCGCGGACTGAAGCCGGCGGACATCGACGTGCGCCTACCCGAAACCGTCGTCCGCCGTCCCCTTGAAGATGCGGCGCCGGTCTTCGAAACAATGGATGGCGCATCGGACCGGAGTGGGCGATTTTGAGCCGTTTTTCCCGGTACGCCCGGTCTGATTCCGACGGCTGACCTGGAACGAAGACCTTGCCTCGCCACCTCGCTGAACGGGTGCCGGATCTCGGACAAATCCCTTGACAGCAGTTTGGTATTGCGCCTATATTGCTTGCTCCATTCGTCGGTGATGGTGGGCATAGCTCAGTTGGTTAGAGCGCTAGACTGTGGCTCTGGAGGTCGCGGGTTCGAATCCCGTTGCCCACCCTGCAAATGGGGGATGTATTCTTCCCACCCGGACAGTATATACGGCGCACCGTATATCCGCCGATTACCCGGTTTTCGCGTACCGGCCGACAGGGCCGGTCAAGGAGACCCGCCGAATCCAATGGTAAACGCTACGGAACTGCGCACCGGCATGGCTATACGGATTGATGGGTCCATATACTTCATCACGGGTTGCGAACACATCAAGCCTGGCAAGGGGACGGCCTTTTCGCGCACCCGCCTGAAACATCTCCACACCGGGTCCGTTATCGATAAGACCTACAAGGCCTCGGACAAGCTGGAAGACGTGCGCGTGGAACGGCGCAAGGCCCAATTCCAGTACGCAGACGGCGACATGTACTACATGATGGACCTGGAGACCTACGAACAGGTACCGGTAGGCGCGGCGATCATCGGCGACAATAAAGATTACATCAAGGACAGCATGACGCTCGAGTTGCTTACCGCGGACCAGGGCGTCGTGGGCATCGAGATGCCGAATTTCATCGAGCTGGAAGTGACGCAGACCGACCCGGGCATCCGCGGCGATACCGCGTCGGGAGGCACCAAACCGGCCACGCTCGAGAGCGGCGCCGTGGTTCAGGTCCCGCTGTTCATAAACCCGGGCGACGTGTTGCGCATCGATACGCGGTCCCGCGAGTACGTAGAGCGGGTGTAACCGCCCTACCGATAGTGGGTGTAACCGCCCTACCGAGGAGTCAGACATGGGAATCGATGAGGTGCTCAAGCTGATCGAGTCGTTGCGGGACACCGACATCCTGGAGGTCGAGGTGGCCGAGGGCGACCGCAGGATCCGGGTCGTCCGAATGGCGCCCGGCACGACCGCGGCCGTCGTTCCCGCTCCCGCGGCGGAACCCCATGCGCCGACCGTTGCTACGCCCGCGGCAGGCAGCCCGCCGGACAACGTTCAGGCAGACTCCGCCGACAGTACTTATATCGAGGTGACCTCGCCCATGGTGGGCACCTTCTACCGGTCATCCGAACCTGAAGCCGAGCCCTTCGTAAAGGAGCAGGACCGGATCAGCGCCGGCCAACAGCTGTGCATCATCGAAGCCATGAAGCTGATGAACCCCATCCAGTCCGAATTGAACGGGCGGGTGATGGCCATCCTGGTAGAAGACGCCCAGCCCGTCGAATACGGCCAACCGTTGTTTCTGATCGAACCGGCATAGGCATCGATGTTCCAGAAGATCCTCATCGCAAATCGCGGCGAGATCGCCCTGCGCGTCATCCGCTCCTGCAAAGAGCTGAATATCGCGACGGTGGCCGTCCACTCCGAATCGGACCAGGACTCTCTCCACGTACGCTTCGCCGACGAGGCGGTCTGCATCGGCAGCAACTCGCCCAACGACAGTTATCTGAACATACCCCGCATCATCAGCGCGGCGGAAATCATGAACGCCGACGCCGTGCATCCCGGGTACGGATTCCTTTCCGAAAGCCCCCACTTCGCCGAAGTGTGCGAATCCTGCGACATCACCTTCATCGGACCGGCGTCGAGGGCCATCCGCCTCATGGGCGACAAGGCCGAAGCGCGGAAGACGGTGGCGGCGTCCGACGTGCCCACCATTCCGGGGACGGAGGACACCGTGGCCGACGAGGATGCGGCGTTGGCGGCCTCGGAGGACATCGGTTTCCCCCTGGTGATCAAGGCCTCGGCGGGCGGCGGCGGACGGGGCATCCGCATCGTGCGCAACGCCGACGAACTGCGAGAAGCTTTCCGGCAGGCCTCGCGGGAGGCCCAGAACGCGTTCAACAATCCCGCGCTGTACCTGGAACGATATATCGAGAAAGCCCGGCACATCGAGGTGCAGGTCCTGGGCGACCAGCACGGCCAGGTGGTCCACCTGGGCGAGCGGGACTGCTCGATTCAGCGTCGGCGGCAGAAGCTCATCGAAGAGTCGCCCTCCCCCTTCGTCGACGACGAACTGCGGTCCGGTCTCGGCGACGCGGCCCTGAGAGCGGCACGGTCCATCGACTATGAAAACGCCGGCACCGTGGAATTCCTGGTGACGGATGACCGGCAATACTACTTCATGGAAATGAACACGCGAATACAGGTGGAACATCCCGTGACGGAAATGGTCGTTTCACAGGACCTGGTCAAGGAACAGATCCGCGTCGCCGCGGGCTGTCCCCTGGGGTTCTCGCAGGAAGAGGTTGAACTGCGTGGACACGCCATCGAATGCAGGATCAACGCCGAGGACCCGGACCGTAACTTCATGCCCTCCACGGGAGAGATCACCAGTTTTCACACGCCGGGCGGCTACGGTGTGCGGGTGGACAGCCACGTGTACGCCCAGTATGTCGTCACGCCGTTCTACGATTCCATGCTGGCGAAGCTGATCGTCTGGGGAAAGGACCGGGAGGAGGCGCTTACACGGGCCGAACGGGCCCTGGACGAGTTCATTGTCGAAGGCATCAACACGACGATACCGTTCCATCAGTACATGTTGAAGCACCCGACCTTCCGTTCCGGGGAGGCGGATACGGCCTTCGTTGAATCGATGAGCCACTTGAGTTGAGAATATGACCTCATCCCGCGGGTGGTCATCGGAGATTCCGGAGCGGAGTTGAATCGATGAGTCACTTGAGTTGAGAATATGACCGGTTTAAACCCCTGAGTTGAAGACTTGACCGGTGGAGGCGGCCCGCAAAGGACCGAAGCGCCGGAGAAAGGAACGCATGAACACGCCCGCGGATCTCCGCTATTCTTCCGAACACGAGTGGGTGCGCATGGAGGGCGACATCGCCACCGTTGGCATCACCGATTTCGCGCAATCCGAACTCGGCGACATCGTCTTCGTGGAACTGCCCACGGAAGGCGACACCGTGGCCGAGATGGGCGTCTTCGGCGCGGTGGAGGCCGTGAAGACCGTGTCGGACCTCTACAGTCCACTGGGCGGGACCGTGACGGAGGTCAACGACGACCTGGAAGACAACCCGGAAGCAGTCAACCAGGACCCCTACGGCGACGGATGGATGATCAAGCTGCAGGTAGATGACGCGGGCGCCTTCACCAGCCTGATGACCGCCGCGGACTACAGTTCCTTCACCGGCGCCTGAGGCGGCCGGTCACCGCGGAGTGTCCATGGCGTACATACCCAATACAGATGCCGACCGGCAGGCGATGCTGGCCGCCATCGGCATCGATTCTGTCGAAGAGCTGTTGAGCGTCATCCCGAAAGACGTTCGGCTCGACACTCCGCTGGATCTCTCCCCCGCCCTTTCGGAACTCGAGCTCCACGACACGATGGGCGAGATGGCCGCCCGTAACGATTCGGCCGACCGGTCGGCGTCCTTCGTGGGCGGCGGAATGTACGATCACTTCGTTCCCAGCGCCATAGGCCACCTTGCCGGCCGCTCGGAATTCCTGACTTCCTACACGCCCTACCAGCCGGAAGTGAGCCAGGGCACGCTCCAGGGGATTTACGAGTTCCAGACGATGATCTGCGAACTGACCGGACTGGACGTGTCCAACGCCTCCTTGTACGACGGCGCATCCGCGGCGGCGGAGGCGGCCATGCTGGCCC
>Ga0209021_1003421_pt1 | contig 12656 bp, 11 predicted proteins | sample PinacodermFT_FD_187299 | JGI IMG/M metagenome (GOLD analysis project Ga0209021, IMG submission 187299) | Host-associated microbial community of the marine sponge Aplysina aerophoba from Gulf of Piran - sponge pinacoderm, lysed by freeze-thaw... | ecosystem: Host-associated > Porifera > Sponge >... | reverse complement strand
GGGGACCGACTGCGTGGGTACGGCCATCCGCCACGGATGCAAGACGATCAGCCAGTTCGACGTCATCCCGAAACCGCCACCCGAGCGCGCACCTGGCAACCCCTGGCCCGAGTGGCCGGTGGTCTACAAGCTCGACTACGGCCAGGAAGAAGGCAAGGCCCTCTTCGGCGACGACCCGCGGCGTTACGACACCAGCACCGTCGAATTTATCGGCGACGGGCATGGCAGGATCAAGGCCCTGCGCACCATCGATCTCGACTGGTCGGCGCCCAGCAACGGGGCGCCCTTCAGCCCCAAGAAGGGTACGGAGCAGGAATGGCCCGCCGATCTCGTTCTGCTGGCTATGGGATTCTCGGGTCCCGAGGATACGGTGATCGAGCAGCTCGAAGTAGCGCGGGACGGCCGGTCAAACGCCCAGGCCGAATTCGGGAAGTATGCCACCAACGTCGAGAACGTCTTCGCGGCCGGCGACGCCCGTCGCGGCCAGAGCCTGGTGGTCTGGGCCATCTACGAAGGCCGGGGCGCCGCCCGTGAAGTGGACCGCTACCTCATGGGGAGCACGGATTTGCCCTGAGACTGCGGGCGAATAAACAAATTTAAATTCGATATTTGTAGACTATCGTTGACTAATGACTACAGGTACGGATGACATCCAAAGCAGGTTGATTTCGAGGGAGGTTGAAATTGGCCAGGAAATCCTGGATGAACGTAGTCATGAAAGCCGCCCTGATAACGGGCTGTGTTGCCGTGTATGTATTCGTAGAGTCCGGCACACGGGATCATCTGTCTAGATTAGAAGACAAGATTGACCGGGTAGAGACCAAGTTGGAAGACAGGATTGATCGGGTAGAGTCCAAGTTGGTAGACAAGATTGCCAAGGTAGAAATTAAGATTGACCGGGTAGAGACTAAGTTGGTAGACAGGATTGATCGGGTAGAGACTAAGTTGGTAGACAGGATTGACCGGGTAGAGACTAAGATTGATGTGATAAGTGGGTATTTCAAGTACGAATCCGATGTAAAATAGGAAGACAGATCACCGCCTGATAGGAATCAGTAATACCAGTACTGAAAATCTGAATATGCAAGACGCCCCGGTAACGACGAAAGTCCACGGGGCGTTTTTGTTTTCTGGCTGGGCTAAGAACGTTGGGCATGACCCGCGAGGGCAATAATCGCGAGTTTGTTGTTATGCTGCGCCGCCTCCGCCTCTATGCCGACTTCCGCGACCTCTCCTGCAGATCGTACAGCGAAGCGACCTCGTCTTCATAACGCGGTATGGGGAAATCCGTCATGGTAAAACGGGCCTGTGACGCCCGTTCGCCGCGGACCAGCCGGCTGTGGGCTTCGACCTTGTCGGACATGACCCCGCAGTGGATGGGGAAGGCGTCGGCCACGCGATAGCTGAGGATGAGCGTCTTTCGCGGCCGGTCCGACGAGTTGATGGCCGACGCGTGAGGCGTCATGGCGCTCATGAAAATCGCCGTGCCCCCGGTGCCTTCCAGCAGCACGGCATCGGCATCGTCCACTTCCTCCGTGACCTTGCCCCGAAAGAACCCCTCCGTGCTGTGGCTCATCAGGGGAGCCGTGTGGCGCCTGGGTATGACTTTGAGGCAGCCGTTCTCCTCGGAGGTGTCGTCGAGGTAGAAGAGGATGGACACCGAATCGCGATTGGTCAGGGGATAATAGGACAGGTCCTGGTGCCACTCCACGACGGACCCGATATTCTGCGGCTTCATGTTGATTTTGCTGTAGTGGAAGAGCAGGTTCGGTCCGAAAAGCTGTTCGACGCAGTCCAGCAGGGCAGTGGACTCGGAGAAGTCCCTGTAGGGTTGATAGTAAGTGCAAGGCTCGTAGATACGCCGTACCAGTGTGCCGTCCGGTGCCTGATTCGGCTCCATCTCCATGCGCGAGGCGTCGTGACTTGCTTTCGTATTGCCTTCCGATACCCGATCTATTTCCGCCAGCAGCCTGGACAGGTCATCCCCGGAAATGAAATTGGGGTAGACGACGTATCCTTCGCGGCTGTAATGATCGATTTGATCCGGGGTGAACATTGGGGTCTCCGGGGGGTGTTTCTTGGTGTCCTGACTGGTCAGTTATAGTGAGGAAAGTAGGCGGACAGGTGCGGTGCGTCAAGGCCCAATGATCTCGTTCAGTTACTTGATCGCCGTTCCAATATCCCGGGGTTGAACGTCCCAGAAAGCGGTCCTTGCGCGATAGCGCTCACCCGATCAATGTCCTACCGCCACGCTACCACACGCCAGCCCCTCGGGTGAGGGCCGGTTCGCGCTCACCTTGTCCACGATCAGGGCGCCAACCATGCAGGCACATTCGGGATGCCCGCAATACGGCGCACCATCTGCCGCCGCGAGATTGCCACGGTCCTACGGGAGCGCTCCCCGGTCACAGTCGCGTCGATCTCCGAGGCAGCCCGCAGACCCGATTGGAGGGCGCCCTGCATCCACCCCCGATGATCCGAGGCGTGCTCGCCAGCGAAGTGAATGGGTCCCTCGGGCGATGCCAATTCAGGGCGCTGCGAAAACGGGGGATCGTACTGGGCAAAGGCCGCCCCAATCCAGGGCTGGTGCTCCCACGCGAAGTGGGTACCGTGTTCCGCAACCTCGCGCGAGCCGGGGAACAGGCCATCAAAGCGATCGATGAAGCCGGGCACGATGGCGCCGGGATCCATCGCCGCGACCGCGCGCGCCAGGTCTCCGAACATGTAGGACATCAGAATACCCCGAGGTCCCTTCTGGTTCCAGGTGGGATGCCAGAACTCCGAGTACCCCTCTACAAACGACAACCCCCATCCGTTCAAGCCGTCGCCCTCCCACCTTCGCTCCGCATACTGGACGTAAACCCGAGTGACGTCCGCGTAGGAGGTGGCTTCGATGGCCGATTGCTTAGCTTCCGAGAGGCCTGGTTCAAACACGATCTTGTCGATGACGGGGAGGGGAACCGTGCAGACGAGGTGGCTGCCCCTCAGTTCCTCCGCGGCGTTGCCGCTTCCGAAGGTGGCCACCACCCCGGTCTCATTCCGGACCACCCTCGTCACCGGCGAGCCGGTCCGCACACGGTCTCCAAGCGCTTCGACGAAGGCCATCGGCAGGGCATCGGTCCCAGCCGGAATCTTGAGCCACGCGTCCCGCCCCCCACGAAGGAACACGCCCGGCGTCTCCCGGTGGCGGTTCTCCGGATCGGAAACGACGAGGTACTCACCCTCCTGCGTATAGAAGGGAGAAGTCTCGATGCCGAAGTGGTCGATGTAGCCGAGTGTAAGATCATGATCGGGCGGGATACGGGCCGGGCCGGTTTCGGCGATGAGCCCGTCGTCGAAGGGCTCGCGAAGCGTCTGTGCCCGTCCCCCGGCCTCGTTCCTTGCTTCCATAACCCGGACATCGTGCCCCGCCAAGTGCAGTTCGTATGCGGCGACCAGCCCGGACAGACCGGCGCCCACCACGATCACGTCGACCCGATCTTCAGGTGGTGGTGTCGGCGTTGGTTGCGGCGGCTCGGGCGTCTCGGGCGGGTCAGGCTCTACCGGCCCCATGCCTTTGTCCGAGCAGCCGGCGCCCAGGAATAGAGAGACCAGGGCGCCGCAACCCCGGACGAGAAAGTTCCGGCGGCTGACCGTTGTTTCTTTCTTGTTGACCGTCATCGGTATTCGGTCTCCCGCTGGCGTAAGTTCATGGTTTTCGTAAAGTAAAATTGTGTGTGGGATGACGCATGCCGCCAACAAGCCATTCAATTTCCGGTACTGGTCTCCGGACGGATTCCTTAACCACTTCGAGCATAACGGTAATTACGTTAATGAGTGATTTTACTCAATATAGTAAATACGGACTTCGGCTTACTGTCTGACCGGTGTGCGTTTCGGCTTTCATGGACCGATAATCTCACAGAGTCCTTCCACGATCCGATCCAGTTCCTCCGCGGCCGCAAGGTCCAGCCTGCGGCCAATCCTGTCCGCTGAAAGAGTTCGGACCTGGCCGATTTTGACCCACGATTGCTTCGGTAGATCTTTCGAACTCAGAGCAAGAGTCAGAGGGAAACCCGCTCTTTGCGGCTGACTCGTGATCGCCATGGCAATCACCGTACCGGATCGATGATTAAAGACCTCATGACTCAATATGAGTACGGGACGCCGCCCCGCCTGTTCCTGGCCGCGAGTGGGCCCCAGGTCGGCCCAGCGAATATCACCCCTTAGTATTCGGGCCAATTATCCACATCCTCCACGAGTCCTTCTTCGGCCAACTCCTTTTCCACGACAGGGTCCAGTTTCGCACACGCTCGCGACAGTCGTCCCCGCTTGAGCCGATCCAGCTTTTCTTCAACGGCTTCCTCAATGGCCTGGCTTCTGTTCTTGTATGATTTTTGCATGACCAAATAATCGAGTTGCCTGACGATTTCCTCGTCCATAGTAATAGCGATTTTGGATTTCATAACGACCCTCCTGGGTATGATGATATATCATACTAATCGCAAGGTCAAGCGCGTTGATTCGTTTTTGACACGTGACAACAGACACTTTACATTGGTCAGTCTGATAGCCGAAAGGCCTTTCGCCGATGACATACGTCTCCAACGCCCGGATGTACGCCGTGAGCCCCGAAGCCGAGGCGGCCTGGATAGAACTCATCGCCCATGTCGCCGAGGACGCCGGCACGTCGTTCAACTACTTCAAGTATCCGGCCCCGCAACCGCTCGAGGACCTCTGGCGCCGAAGCGACCTCGGTTGCGTTCAAATGTGCGGATACCCGATCGCACTCAACCTTGCGGACGTCGTGCCCCTGGCATCGCCGATCCCGGCCGCTTCCTGGGCAGAAGGCAAGGCCCTTTCAAGGACAGATCTGATTGTGCGCGACGATGCGCCCTATCTCAGCCTATCCGACACTTTCGGGGGTACCGTGGGCTGGACCGTTGCCCACTCGCAGTCGGGCTTCAATGCATTGCGCCATCATCTTCTGTCCTACCGTAGCGAGGACCGCCCGCGTCTCTACGGCCGTTCCATGGGCAATCTCGTCACCGCGCGCCGCGTCCTCGACAGCGTGGCGGACGGCAGCATCGACATCGGGCCGCTGGACGCCTACTGGCACATGCTTACAAGGAAGTATTGGCCCCGGCTGACGGAGAAAGTCCGCGTACTTGAATCGACCGACACCGTGCCGATGCCGGCATTCGTCGCAGCGCCCGCGGTGCCCCGGCACACGGTCGATCGTTTGCGCGAGGCCTTTGCGGCAGCCCACATGCGGCCCTGGTTCGCCCCGTTCAGCGCATCGCTTCTGATCGAGGGATTTGAGAAGGTGACGCGCGAGACGTTTCATCGTACTTTGGAATGGGCGCAGGCCGCCGAGGCGGTGGGTTACCTTGAGCCCGGGTAAGCCCGACCGCCGAGGCCGCGGGATACCCGGAGCCTGTGTGAAGCCGTCGCCTGATGGCCGCATAAGCCCGACCACGGACGCCCGCCCAAAACCGGCCGCCGATCTACCGAGTAAACCCGGCCCACAGTCGCCGTTCAACCACGAGCAGACCACCATGAGCTATGATTTCGATCTTGGAAGCTGGTCCCGCAAAATCACGACGGAATCAGACGCCGCCCAGCTTTGGTTCGATCGGGGCCTGAACTGGACCTACGGCTTCAATCACGAAGAAGCCGTTGCCTGCTTCAGACGTGCGGCAGAAGCGGACCCGGAGTGCGCCATGGCCTGGTGGGGGATCGCCTATGCGAACGGACCTCACTACAACCGCGCCTGGATCAGGTATTCCGTAGCCGAAATCGCCCAGATCTTGCCGGTTTGCCATGAAGCGGTGTCGAAAGCGGTGTCGCTGGTTGGTGATGGGTTGCTCGCGGGCGATGGGTCGCCGGCCGAACAAGCCCTCATCCAGGCGCTGGTGAAGCGGTACCGGAATGGCGAAGAGCGCGATACAGAGGTGCTGGACGCCTGGCACTGGGACTATGCCGACGCGATGCGCGACACGTCCCGGGCGTTTGGGGATGACGCCGATATCGCCGCCCTCTATTTCGATGCGGCGATGAACTGCACGCCGCGCCAGCTCTGGAACCTTCAGACCGGACGGCCCAACCCGCGCGGCCACACGAGCGAGGTGATGCCGGTGATGGAGGCCTGGATGGAGCGGATCGAGCGGACCGGGCGGACCGGCCCCATCCATCCGGGCATCTGCCACCTGTACATCCATATGCTGGAAATGTCGCCCATGCCGGAGCGCGGGCTCAAAGCGGCCGACCTGTTGCGCGGCCTACTGCCCGACGCCGGCCACCTGGAACACATGTCGGCGCACATATACGTGCTCTGCGGCGACTGGGCGCAATCGGTGGTCCAGAGCGAACGGGCGATCTACGCCGACGACAGGTACCTCGCCTATGCCGGTGACCGGAACTTCTACACCACCATGCGGTGCCATGATCTACATCTCTACATGTACACGGCCATGTTTCTCGGTCAACTCGGCAAGGCCACCCTTGCCGCCGACCGGATCCGCGCGATGGCCACGCCCGAGTTGATCGCCCGTAGCGCGCCTTTCATGGCCTCCATCCTCGATGGCTACTCCGCCATGACCACGCACGTCCTGGTTCGCTTCGGACGCTGGCACGATCTGATCGCGTCGCCCAGGCCGCGCGAGGAATCGCTTCGCCCGATCGAAACCGCCATGCATGCTTACGGACTGGGTGTGGCGCACGCGGCCCTCGGCCATATCGAAGAGGCGGAAGCCGCCCGCGACGTGTTCGACAAAGCCGCGGCCGCCATTCCCGAGAACGCGATCTTCCTCAGCAACACGGTGCGCGACATGCTCCGAATCGGCGAAGCCATGCTCGACGGCGAGCTCGAATACCGGAAGGGGAACTACGATCGCGCATTTACCAGCCTGCGCCTTGCCGTTTCGCGTGACGACGCGCTCAACTACACCGAGCCCTGGGCGTGGATGCATCCCCCGCGCCATGCCCTGGGCGCCCTCCTCGCCGAACAGGGCATGTTCGAAGAGGCCGAAGCCGTATTCCGCGCCGACCTCGGTTACGACGCAAGCCTGCCGCGCTGCTGCCAGCATCCCGACAACGTGTGGGCGCTCCAGGGGCTGGTCGAATGCGTCGAACACGCCGGAGATGCCAACGAGCTTCGACTCCTGCGACAGAGGCTTGCGTTCGCGAAGGCCCGTGCCGACATTCCTATCGATACCTCCTGCTTTTGTCGATAGGCTTGTCGTTAGGCGGCCGTCGAGTCTTGAGTCTCCATTTCGAGATCCACGACGGCGAAGGATTCTCCAGGATAAATCAGCAACTTTGTTGACTTCTACACGAATATAGTGTACACTAAAATTGTGTAAATCGATATATTGTAGGCGACTGAGAGGAAACAACCAAGAGGAAGCGACCATGAAAAACATCACGCTCAGTGCGGACGAAAACCTGATAGAAGCTGCGCGCAGACAGGCAATTTCGGAACACACGACATTAAACCAGCAGTTCCGACTATGGTTGGAGAACTATGTTCGTCACGAACAGCGGACTGCCGAAGCCATGGATGTCATTCGTGAATTGCAGCGCAGCATCTTCACTGGCGGTCGTACGTTCACCCGGGACGAGATAAATGAGCGCTGACTACTTTCTGGACACAAACATCTTGATTTACTTGTTCGACGAAACAGATGACCACAAACGTACGAGTGCGGAAGACCTGGTTCAGCAAGCTCTGGAAGACAGAAAGGGTTGCATAAGCTTCCAGGTTGTCCAGGAAACCGTGCATGTGCTAACGGGTAAGCTAAATGCGGCGCCACACCAGGTCCGGCGTATTTTTGAATATGTGCTGCTACCGCTTTGGCAGATCTATCCGAGTGAAAGTCTATACCACCGCGGCCTTGATCTTCAGATGCGTTACGGCTACCGTTTTTACGACAGCCTGATCGTTGCGGCAGCGATTGAATCCGGCTGCGAAACGCTATTCAGCGAAGACCTGCGGCCAGGACAGCAGATCGGGGATCTGACGATACGAAACCCATTCGAAAACTGAATGCCCAACTGGATCCTTCACAGTAGCCGTTCACCGATGGGCTCGAGGAACCGCATATATTGATCGATAGCCTGGATGTCTTACCTGCCATTACGTTCACTCCAATCCGCGCATTTCGGCTGTGGTTTTGCGTTGACACCGGTAGCGCGCGTCTGGTAATTTGGGGGTACGAATCTGGACGGACCGCACGATCTCCAAAGAGAACACGCTGTAAAGCCGAATGGACGCATCATGGATTTCGAACAGATCGCCTTTGCCTTCGGAGACCTCGCCTGGCTCGCCATAGCGTTCGCGCTGGGCCTACTTTCCAGAGCCGTCGGGCTGCCCCCCCTGGTCGGATTCCTCTGCGCGGGATTCGTGCTCAACCTGTACGGCATCGGCGGCGGAGAAGTGCTCCGGAGACTGTCGGACCTCGGCATCACCCTGTTGTTGTTCACCGTCGGCCTCAAGCTGAACCTCCGCACCTTCGCGCGGCCGCAGGTCTGGGCCGTCACCGGATTGCATATGGCCATGGTCGTGCTGGTCTTCGGAACGGCCTTCTTTGCCTTCGCCCTATGGGGAACATCTCTCTTCTCCGGTCTCGATCTCGGCCGGTCTCTGCTGATCGCCTTTGCATTGAGTTTTTCCAGCACGGTGTTTGTCGTGAAGGTACTGGAAGAAAGGGGGGAGACGGCTTCGCTGCATGGACGTATCGCCGTTGGCATACTCATCGTACAGGATCTGGCCGCTGTCGTCTTTATCGCGTTCTCGACCGGCCTGAGCCCGTCTTTCACGGCGCTACTGGTTCTGCTCCTCATTCCGATGCGGCCGCTGCTGGTTTATATTCTGCGGCGCGTCGGCCACGGCGAACTCCTGGTCCTTTACGGCTTGCTGCTTGCACTGGGCGGCGCGGAGATATTCGAGCTGGTCGGCTTAAAGGGCGATCTGGGCGCCCTCGCCCTGGGCGTGCTGATCGCCAATAACAGCAAGGCCGACGAAATGGCCAAGACCATGCTCGGCTTCAAGGATCTCTTCCTGCTCGCCTTCTTCCTCTCCATCGGCCTGTCCGGCCCGCTGACGCTGGATGTAGTGCTCGTCGGCGCGGCTGTTACGCCGCTGGTGCTGCTCAAGTCGGCGTTCTTCTTCGCCCTGCTGTCGGGGTTCAAGTTGCGGGCCCGAACCTCGCTTATGGCGTCGCTCAACCTGACCAACTTCAGTGAATTCGGGCTCATCGTCGCGGCCATCGGCGTTGGCAACGGTTGGCTCGACGGCCGCTGGCTGATCGTAATCGCGATCGCCCTGGCCCTGTCCTGCGTAGTTGCGGCGAGCCTCAACGTCTGGTCCCAACAGATCCACGCCCGGTACCGGACTTGGTGGAACCGCCTTCAACGGCCCGAGCGGCTCGCCGATGACCGGCTGTTCGATATCGGCGGGTCGAGGATCGCGGTGATCGGCATGGGCCGCGTCGGTACCGCGGCGTACGACAACATGCATCGGCTCCACGGCGAGACCGTCGTCGGCGTGGAGATGGACGCGGTAAAAGTAGAACGTCAGCAGGCTAATGGCCGCCACGTGCTGCTAGGCGACGTCAGCGACGCGGACTTCTGGGATCGCGTACGGGAAGCCCACACCCTTGAATTGGTGATGCTGACGCTTCCGAACCTGGCCGCCAACCTCGCCGTCCTCGATATGCTCAAGACCGCCTCGTTCAGCGGCCGAGTAGTTGCCACGGCCCGATTTCCCGATGAGATCGAGCCCCTCGAGGCGGCCGGCGCATCGAGCGTGTACTACCTCTACGCGGAGGCGGGTTCGGGATTCGCGGCGCACGTGGCCGAGCAGGCGCGTTCAAACGTGCCGTAAACAAGAGAAGTGTATCCACATATGCATTTTCACCGTCATTCCGGTCGCGAATCGGCTTCGCCTTCATCTACCCGAAATACGCATCGTAAAAAGTGTTCCGCTCAAAAGAACACCGCTCAAAAGAGTACCACCCGGAGGAATGCCACCCGAAGGAACTCCGCCCCCATCCTCTTCCTGGTCGCGCTATTTGCAGTGGTCTCCTGCGGCAAGGACAGCCCCACCCGATCGACCGGACCGGCAAACGTAGTCGTGACGCCAAAAATGGTTACGCTCACTGCGATCGGGCAGTCCCTGCAACTTGCCGTACAGGTGCAGGACGAGGCCGGCGCGTCATCGTCGGGACAGGCGGTGGTCTGGTCGAGCCGGAATCCATCCGTGGCGTCCGTGACCAGCGGCGGACTCGTCACAGCGCTCAATAACGGCGTGGCCGACATCACGGCCACCGCGGGACAGAAACAGGGTAAGTCTACGGTTTCCGTATCCCAGTCGGCGCGTACGATAATGGTTGAGCCTCCGTCGGTAACGCTTACAAAGGCGGGTGAGACCGCAAGTCTGAAGGCCTTCGTCCTCGACGAGAATGGCCAGGTCATCGAAGACGCGGGTGTGAAATGGCTGATCAGCGACGAGTCGGTGGCGACCGTAAGCGACGACGGCACGGTTACGGCCGTGCGGAGCGGCACCGCAGTCGTTACAGTCACCTCAGGCGCGGTTTCGGCCAGCGTGACGGTAATGGTATCCATCGTAATCAGCGATCGCACCACGCTGGTCGATTTCTACCACGCGTTGGATGGTTCGAACTGGAATGACGGCGAGAACTGGCTGAGTGAAGAACCCCTGACCGAATGGCACGGCGTAACGACCGACGCCAACGGACGGGTGATCCGGCTTGAACTGCGGTCGAACAACCTGTCGGGCCGGTTGCCCGGCAACCTCGTTCATCTTGCCCTGCTGCGAGAACTGGATCTGGCGAATAACCAGGTATTGGGCGCCATCCCGGCCGAACTTTCCCAACTCGGCGAACTAAGGATCCTCGATCTGGGCAGCAACGAGATGGCGGGGTCCGTCCCCGTTGAACTCACATCGTTCTCCTACCTGGAAATATTGAATCTCGGAAACAATGATCTGTCGGAATCGATCCCGGCGGAACTGGGGCAGCTTACCAGCCTGAAGCGACTGGACCTGGGCGGAAATCACCTGACCGGTACGATCCCGCCGGAACTGGGTCAACTCGCCAATCTCGAGTTCATGAATCTGCACCGAAACGAACTTTCCGGTACGATCCCCGCCGAACTGGGGCAACTTTCCAATCTGGAGTTAATGCACCTGGACACGAACAAGTTGACCGGTACGATCCCGCCTGAACTGGGCGATATGGCCAGCCTGGAGGACCTGGTGATCTGGCGGAACCAGTTGACGGGGACGATACCGATTGAATTGAGTCAGCTAACGAAGCTGCACCGCATAGATCTCGATGCTAACCAGTTATCCGGACCGATCCCCGCCGAACTGGGACAGCTCCACAACCTCGAGATACTATTCCTTAACTCCAACAAGCTCTCGGGCGAGATCCCGCCGGTGCTGGGCGAGCTTCCCAAGTTGCGTCTGTTGAGTCTTTACGGAAACCAGCTATCGGGGCCGTTGCCTGTAGAACTGGGTCAACTCCCCAATCTCGAGTTCCTTTACCTGCATAACAACGAACTGTCCGGTCCCATTCCAGCCGAATTCGGACGGCTCCAGGATCTCGAAGCGCTGTACCTGTTCGGCAACGAATTGTCCGGTCCCATTCCCGCCGAATTGGGACAGCTGGACGATCTCGAAGTGCTGTTTCTCCATGAAAACCAGTTCACCGGCATGATACCCGAGACTTTCTCGGGGCTTGGCGATGTCACCCACTTTTACATTCACGACAATGCCGGACTGTGCTTGCCGAGCACCCCGGCTTTGCTGGCCTGGGTCGATGGCCTGGAGGAATGGAACGGGTCGCGGTGCGACGAAGCCGGTTTCGCCGAGGGTCTGCTCATGGTGGGCGAAGGCGCAGACCGGCTGTATAGACTGAATCCGAACACGGGGGAAGCCAGGCCTGTAGGCGAGGCCGTGCGATTCGATGTCGACGAGTACCGGCCCTACGGCCTGGCTGCCCATCACGGCGAATTGTACATGACGGGTGGTTGGAACGCGGCGCTGTATACGCTGGAACCGGAAACCGGCGTGGCCACGCGGGTCGGCGACGCCGTGGAATTCGGAGTCGGCGAATCCCAGCCCATGGGCCTGGCCTCCCACAACGGAACCCTGTACATGGCCGGCGGGACGAATACCAGGCTTTACGCGCTGGATACCGTGACCGGGGAAGCCACCCCGGCCGGCACTGCCGTGGAGTTCGGGGTCGGCGAAGACCATCCCTTCGGCCTCGCGTCCCACGGGGGCGACCTTTTCATGGTCGGCTACAACTCGGCCCGGCTGTACGTACTGGATCCGGCTACGGGGACCGCGTCACCCGTTGGCAACGCAACTGACTTCGGCGTCGGTGAAGACCTGCCCACCGGGCTGACCTCACACCGAGGCGTGTTGTACATGACCGGCGGATGGACCGCTAAACTGTATACCCTGGACCCGCAGACGGGGATCGCATCGCCGGTCGGGAATGAAGACGAGGATGTCAGTCAGTTCGGCGTCGACGAAGACGCTCCGACGGGGCTGGCGTCGTTGGTGCGGGTAGCGGCGCGGAAGACCGTGCCCGTGGTGCCTGTGGTGAATCAGTATAAGGAGTGAGATTAAAGGATCCCGGGAAAAT
>Ga0209021_1003420_pt1 | contig 12660 bp, 9 predicted proteins | sample PinacodermFT_FD_187299 | JGI IMG/M metagenome (GOLD analysis project Ga0209021, IMG submission 187299) | Host-associated microbial community of the marine sponge Aplysina aerophoba from Gulf of Piran - sponge pinacoderm, lysed by freeze-thaw... | ecosystem: Host-associated > Porifera > Sponge >... | reverse complement strand
GTTGGCCCGCCCTCGTCGGTTTCCTGCGCCTCTCGACGAACCGTCGGGTCCTGGTCAATCCGCTGCCGGTCGAGAAAGCGACCGAGATCGTGGACACTTGGCTCTCCGGGCCCGATGTCCGCATCGTGACACCGACTGCCGCGCACTGGGGCATCCTGGCTCGGTTGCTCCGCATCACGCAGACGGGGAGAAATCTCGCGACCGACGCTCACCTCGCCGCGTACGCGATCGAGCATGGCTGCACCCTCTGCTCCAATGACGCTGACTTCGGGAGGTTCCCCGGGCTGCGCTGGCGCAATCCGCTCCTGAAGTCCTAACGGCCTCCGAGCCGCGAGACTCGGCGGATTCGCCCGAAGCCCCGAGCTTCGGCAATCAGAAGCGGAGCTTCAGGAAGAAGTTGAGCGCCGCGTAGGAGACGCTCTCCTCGGTCCGGATCCGGAAGGTCACCGGCTCGCTGCCGTCGAGCCGCAGTTGCGAGGCGTGGCTGCGGAGCCGTTCCCAGTTGGTTTCGTCCTCGAAGGGGTCCGAGCGGACGTAACGCGCCTGGAACCCGACCGAAGCCGAATCGGAAATCTCCCAGTCCGCACCGGCGAGAGCCTGGAAACCGGAAATCCGGTCATCGAGTTCGCCCTGCTTGCTGCTGGTGGTCGAGGCCAGATTCCGCCGGACCTCCTCCTCGTTCGGGAGTCCCGCCGCGGTGGCGATCTTCTCGGGGTCAGAGTTCCGCACCCAGAGATCGCCGTAGTCGAGTTCGGTCCAGGACAACCCGGCGCCCAACCCAACGAAGGGCCTGACCGCTCCCTCGACCGGCAGGTCGAAGACGAAGTTCAGGAAGACGTTCCGCGACGAGACGCTGCCGATCCGGTCCTCGGCGCGCACGATTTCACCCTCCAGCTTGCCGGCGGTATCTCCGGTCGCACTGGCGACGGGAGAGGTCTGGTCGTACTCCGATTCGCGGTGGAACGTCTCCACCTCCATGCGGAGCCAGTCACTGATCCGGTGACCGACCGCCAGGCCGGCGAAAACGCCGCCCGCCGAATCGAAGGCCGTCTGCCAACCCGCCGAGGCGCCACGGTCGGGATCGGTGCAGCCCGGAACCTCGGCGTAGCGCGGGTTGATGAACTCGTCGCAGCGGCTCGCCCGGTCGTTGCTCTTCCCGAGGAGGACGACACCGCTCGCGAGGTTCGCTCCGAGGTCACCCCGAAGATAGAACCCGGACCGATCGTCCTGGGCAAGGGCGCCGGGGACCGCGACCAGCAGGAGCGCGGCCGCCGGAGCGGCGATGCGGACCGGCAGGCAGCCCCCTGCGAAGACCCTATCCATGCGCGGTAGCGTAATCCCGCCGGCGGAAGGGCTGCCAGTTCCGGTCCGGACGGAAGCCGCGTCCGGGGCGCGAATTCAGCGGATCAGTTCGAAGTCCGGGGCTTCGGCAACCACCCCCGCGCGCTCGGCCATCGAGAACAGGACCCTGAGCGCCGCTTCCCCGGAATCCCCCATGTCGCGGGTGAGCGCCGAGACGTACATCTTCACGAACTTGCGCCCGAGCTCGCGTTCGAGGCCGCGGCCGAAGAGCAGCGCGTAGTCGAGCGCCTCGTCCTCGTTCGCGTAGGCCCAGTCGATGCTCGCCCGCATCGCCCGGTTCACTTCGATCGCCAGGTCCCGCCCGAGGTCCCGCCGCACCACGTCGAGCCCCAGCGGCAGCGGCAGCCCGTGTTCCTCCTCGAAGCGGACGCCGAAGTCCGAGAGCAGGTGGAAGCCGCGCGCCTCGTAGGTCAACTGTCCCTCGTGGATGACGACCCCGGCGTCGGCGCGGCCCTCCTCGACCGTCTCGAAGACCTGGTCGAAGGGCACGACGACGGGCTCGAACTCGCCGATGTAGCAGCGGGCGAGGAGGGCAGCCGTAGTGCGCGGACCGGGGATGGCGACCCGGCGTCCGGCAAGGTCTTCAAGCTTTCCCGCCTTCTTGCTAACAACCACGGGGCCGTACCCCTCACCCATGCTGGCTCCGGTCGCCATGATCCAGTAGCGGTCGGCCACCGACAGGTAGGCGTGCGCGGAGATCGCGGTGATCGGCAGCTCGCCGGCGAGCGCCCGGTCGTTCAGGCTCTCGATGTCCTCGAGGACATGTTCCACCCGGTAATCGCGGATGCGCACCGCGCCCTTCGCGAGGGCGCAGAACATGAAGGCGTCGTCGGGGTCGGGGCTGTGCCCGACCCGCAGAATGGATGAACTCACGATCTGTTTCCTTTCTCTTGAGTTGCCGAAGGAAGGACAGAAGTATCCACCCCCAGGCAAGCCGCGGCGCGGTCCACACACGCATCACCCCAATCCGCCGGGAAGATCAGATCGGCCACGTCCCCGGCGCCGCCGAGGTAGCGCCGCTGCGCCGGGATCACCATGTTCTCGAACCGCTCCCGAACCTCGGCCGCCGAGTAGGCGCGCTCGGCGCCGTCTCTCCGGATGCGCCGGCGCAGCAGCTCGTCGAGATCTCCCTCCAGCAGGATGCGGAGGTCGGCTGCCTCCCGGACCCGCGAACCCCAAAGCGCGAAGACACCCTCCGCGACCACCAGCCGCGCCGGGCCGAGCGAGCCGGTTACCGTGCGGGCCCCGGTGCTGAAGTCGTAGGAAAAACGCGGGACCGCCCCACCGGAACACAGCGTTTCGAGATGACCGGCGAACAGGTCGAGATCGTAGGACTCGGGCTCGTCGTAGTTGACGCCGGTGCGCGCCTCCCGCGCCAGGTGGGAGGTATCGCGGTAATAGTCATCCTGGGACAGCACCACCCCCGCCCGGCCGGGGAATCGCCCTGCCAGTGTTCGGGCGAACCGTGTCTTCCCGGTGCAGGTCCAGCCGGCGACGGCTACCACCCGGACCTTCCGCACCGGGGAATCAGGATTCTCCGGAGTCGGCATCCAGCGCCCTTTCGAGCGCGGCCCGCGCCTCGCGGGCGTCCGCCTTGCCGCGCAGTTCGCGCATCAACTGCCCCACGAAGAATCCGATCACTTTCTTCTTCCCGGCGCGGTAGGCGTCCCGGTCCGACGGGTGCTCGCCGACCAGGCGGGCCGCGATCTCGTCGAGTCGCGAGCCCCCCGCCATGTCGGCGAACCCGAGTTCGCCCATGAGTTCGCGCGCGGGGCGGCCGGTGTCGCAAATCGCCTGGAAGACCTCCCGCGCGGCGTTTCGCGGCAACTCCTTCGCCGCGAGCAAGTGCACAAGTTCGCCAAGGCGCTCCGCCGGCGCCGCAAGCCGTCCGTCCTGTTTCTCGCGGGACGCGACCTCGGTGGTGATCCAGCCCGCCGCTATCGCCGCCGCCTCTCGGGGCGCCGACCCGGCCGCGGCGGCGGCGGCCACCGTCGCCTCGTAGTAGTCCGCCAGCTCCCGCCGCGCGGCGATCCGCTCGGCCTGATCGGCGGCGATCCCGTGCTCGCTCCGGTAGCGGGCGGTGCGGGCGCCGGGGAGTTCGGGAAGCTGGCGCCGCGACGCCTCCAGCAGGCCCTCGGGGAGCCGGAGCGGCGGTAGGTCGGGATCGGGGAAATACCGGTAGTCCTCGGCTTCCTCCTTGCTCCGCATGGGCTCGGTCACTCCCCGCGCCTCGTCGTAGAGGCGGGTTTCCTGAACGACCTTTCGTCCGGCGGCCAGGACTTCGCGCTGGCGCTGCTCCTCGTATTCGAGGGCCCGGTGGAGGAACCGGAACGAGTTCAGGTTCTTCAGCTCCACCTTGACGCCGTATTCGAGGTCGCCGCGCCGCCGGACCGAGATGTTGCCGTCCATCCGCAGGTTGCCCTTCTCCATGTCGGCATCGGAAACGCCGCAATAGACGATCCGGCTCCTGAGCTCGCGCGCGTAGGCGCAGGCCTCCGCCGCCGAGCGCATGTCCGGATCGCTCACAATCTCGATGAGGGGCACGCCGGCCCGGTTGAAATCCACCCCGCTTCGCTCGTCCGATCCCGGGAACCCGTCGTGGACCAGTTTGCCGGCGTCCTCCTCGATCTGGATCCGGTTGATTCCGACGGCGCGGTCCATCGGCTCGCCGTCCGGCCCCGCATCCAGCCGAATGCGGACGGACCCCGCCTCCGCCAAGGGAAACTCGTACTGGGTGATCTGGTAGCCCTTGGGGAGATCGGGATAGAAGTAGTGCTTCCGTTCGAAGATCGACTCTCCGTTGATCTCGCAGTCGAGCGCCAGCCCGGCAAGGACGGCGAGTTCCACCGCCCGGCGGTTGGGCACCGGCAGCGCACCCGGCAATCCGTAGCACACCGGGCAGAGATGCGTGTTCGGCGGCGACCCGAACTCGTTCGGGCAGCCACAGAAGAGCTTTGTCCGGGTGTCGAGCTGGACGTGCACCTCCAGCCCGATGACCGTCTCGAAAGGGTCGGTCACCGGGTCCCGGTCAAGAGCTTCCTTGGGGGACCCGGCGCCGGTATTCCCACGGTCCGCTACGCGTAAAGCGATTCGATCAGGTCGGCGTAACGCTCCGCCACCACCCGGCGCTTGACCTTCATGGTCGGCGTCAGTTCCCCGCTTTCGATCGTAAAGGCCGCCGTCACCACCGCGATCTTCTTGACCTGCTCGAAGGACGCGAGCCCCTCGCTCAGCCGGCCGATCTCGGACATGAGATGGGCCTGGACGCGTTCGTCAGCGGCCATCTCTTCCGGACTGCCGGCCGGGATGCCCTCACCCTCGCACCATCTTCCGAGCTGCTCGAAGTCGGGCGCCACCAGGGCCGACAGATATGGCTTGCCGTCGCCGACCATCACCAGTTCGGCGACGTAGACGCTCGACTTGAGGGTCCCCTCGATCGGTTGTGGCGCGACGTTCTTGCCGCCGGCCGTCACGAGCAGATCCTTCTTGCGATCCGTGATCCGCAGGAAACCGTCCTCGTCAAAGCCCCCGACATCTCCCGTATGGAACCAACCGTCGGCGATCGCTTCGCTCGTAGCGGCCTCGTTGCCGAAATAGCCCTTCATCACGTTGTGGCCGCGGCAGAGAATTTCCCCGTCCTCTGCGATCTTGACGTCCACGCCGCGAATGGGAACTCCGACGCTGCCGAACCGGAACCGGTCGCGGCGGTTGACGGTGATGACGGGAGAGGTCTCGGTGAGGCCGTAACCTTCGATCACCACCCAGCCCGCGGCCAGGAAGAACTCGGCGACGTCGCGGGGAAGCGCCGCGCCCCCGGACACGAAGAGTTCCATCCGTCCGCCCATCCGCGCATGGAGCTTGCTGAAGACCAGTTTGGTCGCCAGCCCGTACTTCAGCTTCAACCCCGCCGGAACCGGGGTCCCGTCCTGGCGGTGCTTACCCACGGCGTATCCAACGGAGAACGCCCAGTTGAAGATCTTCTGTTTCAGCGGACTGCCGGCCGCCGCCGACTCGAGGACCTTGTCCCGTATCTTCTCGTAGAAGCGAGGTACGCACGCCATCACCGTGGGATGGACTTCCCCGATGTTCTGGACCAGGGTGTCCATGCTCTCGGCGATCGCGATCGTGACCCCGGCGTGCGGATACAGGTAGTGCGCGACCATCCGGGCAAACACGTGGCTGTAGGGCAGCACGGAGATCGCGCGGTCCTCCGTGGAGAGCGTCAGCGCTTCATGCGAGGCCAGGGTGTTCTGGACGAGGTTCTGCTGGGTCAGCATCACCCCCTTCGGGTTCCCCGTGGTTCCCGACGTGTAGATGATGGTGGCGACGTCCTCACCGGACACGGCGGCCGCGAGGCGCTCGGCGGCCCCGGAGTCCGCCGCGCGCGAACTCTTGCCGGCGTCGACCACCCTCGACCACGACTGATCCCCCGAACCCTCCACCGGCGCGTCGAGAGTGAAGACCATCTCAACACTGGACAGCGAGTCCCGAACTGCCGCGATCTTGGCCTGCTGCTCCGCGGAGGAGGCGATCACCACCCGCGCACCCGAGTCCTGGATGATGTAGGCGGCCTGCTGCGCGGTGAGCGTGGGATAGATCGGCACCGTCACGGCGCCGAGGATCTGCAGTCCCGCTTCGATCGTGAACCACTCGAGCCGGTTCTCCGAGAGGAGCACCACCCGGTCCCCCTTTCCCACGCCGCGGAGGGACAGGCCCACCGCGGCATCCCGCGCGGCGTTGAGCCAGCCCGCTGAGGAGAGCTGCTTCCAGTCCCCTCCCTCCTTGTAGAGGATGGCGTCGTCCTTGTTGTGCCGCGCACAGGCGGCGGCGAAAAGTTGGTTGAGAGTCTGCGCTTCCATGGGACACCCCCGGCGGGTGATCTTACGCAATGGCCCGGCCGAAAGGGAGCACCTGTCAGTTGCCATGAAAATGCGGCTCGGCTGAGTAACGGATCACTGACCGGGCAGGACCGCAGAAGCGGCTTGGAACGCCGGCTTCAGCCGGCACCGCGGTCGCACGCCGCGAACCGCAAGATTCTCGCTCCCTTCCACAGCCCACACAGCCTGGGAACCGACTCCCGCCGGCGTGGTCGCGAAACGTCCCGTAACGCCGATACTCCCCCCGCCCCGTCCCCAATGTTCGATCTCATCCTCCCCGTCGCCCTCTTCGCGGTGTCCATGTCCATCACCCCCGGGCCCAACAACGTCATGGTGACCGCATCCGGGGCGAACTTCGGATACCGGCGGACGATCCCGCACCTCCTGGGAATCGGCCTCGGATATCCGGCCATGGTGGCCGGAGTCGGGCTCGGGCTCGGTGGCGTTTTCATCGCAGTCCCCGCGGTCCACGTCGTCCTCAGGTACGTGGGCTCCGGCACCATCCTCTGGATGGCCTGGAAGGTCGCGACCGCCAGCGGGACGAGCGGTACGGAGGAACGGCCCGGGCGCCCGTTCACCTTCCTCCAGGCGGCCGCGTTCCAGTGGGTCAATCCCAAGGGATGGGTCGTTGCCGTCGGAGCGATCAGCGCGTTCACCACCCTCCAGGGAGATCCTCTGTTCGAGGTCGGCGCGATCACCCTGACCTTCGCGTGCGTGAACTACCCCTGCGCCTCGGTCTGGACTCTTTTCGGCGTCGGCATCGGAAAGCTGCTGAAGCGCGGGAACCGGCTCCGGATCTTCAACGTCGCCATGGGGTTGCTCCTCGTCGCCGCCGTCGTACCGCTGTTCATCGACTGACACTGCGGACCGGCGACACCAACGGGCGTTTGGGACCGCTGAAGACACCTGGTGAGAGCACCTTCGCGCTCCGGCGGCCCCCCGCCCGCTCTGTTAGGATGCCTCGCTCATATGCCTGACAGTTGCGCCCCCATCGGCGCCACCGCGGACAACCGCCCGGGGCCCCAGGTGCCCGAGGGCCTGTTCGTCCGCTGTGACGGGTGTTCGGAGATCGTTTACGGACGAGCGCTCCGCGAGAACCTCGAAGTCTGTCCCCGCTGCGACTTCCACCTGCGGCTCGGGGCGCGCGAGCGCATCGAGATGCTGGTCGACGAGGGCGTCTACCGGCAGATTTCCGGCGGCATTCGCTCGAACGACCCGCTCCGCTTCCGGGACCGGGTGGACTACCGCGACCGCCTCCGCAAGGGCGCCGAGAAGACCGGCCTCGACGACGCCGTGATCGTGGTGCGCGCGGAAATCGAGCGCACGCCCGTCGTCCTCGCCGCCATGGAGTACGCCTTCATCGGGGGCAGCATGGGGGTCGTGGTCGGCGAGCACATCACCCGCGCCGTGGAAGCTGCCTGCGACAACCGGATTCCGCTGATCGTGGTTTCCTGTTCGGGTGGCGCCCGGATGCAGGAAGGCGCGCTCTCGCTGATGCAGATGGCCAAGATTTCGTCGGCGCTCGCGCTGCTCGACGAGGCCGGACTCCCCTACATCTCGGTGCTCACCCATCCCACCACCGGGGGCGTCACGGCCAGCTACGCGATGCTCGGTGACATGAACATTGCCGAGCCCGGAGCCCTGATCGGCTTCGCCGGACCCCGCGTGATCCAGCAGACGATCCGCGGCGAACTGCCGCCGGGTTTCCAGCGCTCCGAATTCCTGCTCCGCCACGGGATGCTCGACCGGGTAGTCCACCGTCGCGACCTCCGCGGCGTGCTGGGCGGTTTCTTGCGATTCATGTACGAACCCGCCGGAGCCACAGCTTCGGTGGAGAAGGACGCCGCGGCCACCGTGCAGACCGCATCCGAACCGGCGCTCGTCCGCACCGTCCGGTAGAGCGGACGGCTCCTTCCGTAACCTTCATGCGTTACGAGGAGGCGCTCGCTTTCCTGAAGAGCCGCGAGCAGTTCCACGTCAAGGTGGGAACCCGGAACATCCGGTTGCTCGCCACGGCGCTCGGACACCCGGAACGCCAATTCCCGTCGGTAGTCGTCGCGGGAACGAACGGAAAGGGTTCCACCGTCGCCATCCTGGACTCGATCCTGCGCGCTCACGGGCTCCGGGTGGGGCGTTTCACCTCGCCCCACCTCGTTTCCATCAGCGAGCGCGTCCTCGTGAACGGTCAGCAGTTGCCGGATGACGAGTTCGCCGGCCTGATCGGCGACATCGCCGGCGCGGCGGAGCACCTGCTCCCGGACCAGCAGCCGTCGTTCTTCGAGACCATCACGGGCGCCGCCTTCCTTGCCTTCGCCCGGCACGAAGTCGACGTGGCGGTCTTCGAAGTGGGGATGGGCGGCCGCTGGGACGCGACGACCGCGACCGACGCTCCGCTCGGACTGGTGACCCGGATCGCCCTGGACCACGAGCGTTACCTGGGCCGTACGGTTCGCGAGATCGCCGGCGAGAAGGGAGCGGTGGCCCGGCCCGGCGGCGAGTTGTTGATCGCCCCGCAGGACGCCGAAGCCGCCGCGGTGCTCGAGGCCAGCGCCCGGGATCGCGCGGCCTGCCCGCGACACGTGGCCAACGAAACCGAGAGCGAGTTCACCATCCAGCGAACCGGAGCCGCGGGAGTCCTTTCCACCCCCGAAGCGACCTACGATGACCTCTGGCTCCCGCTTCCCGGCAGGCATCAACTGGACAATCTGGCGCTGGCCATCCGGGGAGCGGAACGGCTCTTTGGGCGCGAGGGTCTGGGAACGCTCGACCCGGTGCGGGTGCGGCAGGGGGTCTCCGCGGTGCGCTGGCCAGGGCGCCTCGAATGGCTGCCCGCCGACGGAGCCCGCCCACGCCTGCTCCTCGACGCCGCCCACAATCCGAGCGGGGCCGAGCGCCTCGGCGAATACCTGGAATCGCTGGAACGGAACGGACAGCGCGTGCTGGTCTTCGGGGCCAGCCGCGACAAACGGGTCGAGGAAATGCTGGCGCCGCTCGCGCCGCACTTCCAGCGGGTGCTGCTGACCGCCGCGGCGACCCGGCGGGCGCTCCCGATCACCGACCTGGCGGGCAGCGCCGAGCGGGTGTTTTCCGGGAATGGCACCCGCGCCGAAGCCGTGGAGCAGGTGCCGGAGGCGCTGGCCGAGGCCTTTCGGCTCGCCGGCCAGAGCGGCGAGGTGGTGATCGCCGGGTCCATCTTTCTTCTTGGAGACGCCCTCAGGGCGCTCCGCGCCGAGACTGCGGCCAGCATCGATGACGACGTGATCGAGATGCCGGTGGTCCCGAGCGAGCTGGCCGGACAGGCGGGCGCCGAGCGGCGTTCATCCGCCGCCTGACCGGTCGGTACACTCCGCCCCGCTTCCCCCAATGCGACTCTCCCACCACTTCGGTCTCACCCTGCGCGAGGCGCCCGCCGGCATCGAGGCCGACAGCCATCGGCTCCTCCTCCGCTCCGGTTTCATCCGGCAACTCGGCCAGGGCCTTTATTCCTATCTGCCGCTGGCCCACCGGTCGATCACCCGCATCGAGGACATCCTGCGGGAGGAAATGAACCGGATCGGCGGCCAGGAAATGACCATGCCGGTCGTTCATCCGGCCGAGATCTGGCGCCGGTCCGGGCGTTACGACGCCGTCGGACCGGAAATGGCCCGCTTCAAGGACCGCAAGAACAGCGACCTCGTCCTCGCGATGACCCACGAGGAGGTGGTGGCCGATCTCTGCCGGACGGAAATCCGCTCCCACCGGCAACTGCCGCAGCTTGTCTACCACATCCAGACCAAGTTCCGGGACGATCCCAGACCCCGCGCGGGACTGATCCGGGTGCGCGAGTTCACCATGAAGGACTCGTACACCCTCGACCATGACGCCGCCGGTCTCGAGCGCCAGTACCGAGCCCACTACGAGGCCTACTTCCGGATCTTCGGCCGCTGCGGACTCCCCACGATCGCGGTCGGCTCCGACGTCGGCATGATGGGGGGCAGCCAGGCGCACGAGTTCATGTACCTGACGCCGGTGGGCGAGGACACCCTGGTCCTCTGCGACGCCTGCGGCTACGCGGCGAATCGCCAGATCGCCCGGTTCTCGAAGGCGCCGGCGGAGGCCGAGGAGCCGCTCGCCCTCGAGCGGGTCGCGACTCCGGGAGCCCGGACGATCGACGAGCTCTCGGAGTTCCTCGGAATCCCGGCGGCAAGGACGGCCAAGGCGGTGTTCCTCACGGCGGGCCTCGACGGCGGCGCCCGGGAGGAACTCGTGGTCGCGATCATCCGCGGCGACATGGACGTCAACGAGACCAAGCTCGCGAACGCGGTCGGCGCCTCGTGGCTCCGTCCCGCCGAGGACGAGGCGATCCTGAACGCCGGCGCCACTCCGGGGTACGCCTCGCCGATCGGGCTCGACTCGGGGACGGTGGTGGTCGATGACTCGATTCCGGCGTCGCCGAATCTGGTGGCCGGCGCCAACGAGCAGGACGTGCACTTCCGGAACGTGAACGCGGGCCGGGACTACGACCCCGGGCTCGTGACCGATATCGCGGTGGCGAACGACGGGCATGCCTGCGCCGAATGCGCAGCGCCGCTTCGCACCTCGCGCGGCGTCGAGGTCGGCAACATCTTCCAGCTCGGAACCCGCTACGGCGACGCCGCCGGAGCCCGTTTTCTCGACGATGAAGGGGTCGAGCGTCCCCTCTGGATGGGCTCTTACGGCATCGGCTCGGGCCGGCTCCTCGCCTGCGTGGCGGAAGAACACCACGACGAGAACGGCCTTTGCTGGCCGATGAGCGTTTCGCCCTATGACGTTCACCTGATTCCGCTGGCCGGCCGCACTGACGACGAGGCGGGACAACAGGCGGAGCGCCTGCACGACAGCCTCCAGGAAACGGGTCTTGAGGTGCTGCTCGACGACCGGGACGAACGCGCCGGGGTCAAGTTCGCGGACGCCGATCTCATCGGAATCCCGCTACGGGTCGTGATCTCGCGCCGCTCCCTCGAACGGGGCGGGGTCGAAGTCCGGGTCCGCGGTGAAGACGCAGCCGAAATCGTGCCGCTCGACCACCTCGCCGAAGCCCTTCAATCGCGGCGGACGGAACTCCTGAACCGCATCGAGGAAGCCGTCCAGGTCCCGGATTTCGGCTGACGCACGCGGAGGGTGAGCGAGTGCTCGAACCCGTTGCCGTCCCGCTGATCGTCCTCGTATTGCTGCTCGGGGGGTGCCTCTACGGCCTGGTTGTGCGGCCGCTCTGGCGACGGCGCAGCGAGCGGCGCAACACGCACGCCTTCCATGAAGCGCAGGGCCGGCTCGCGATTCAGCCGTCCGCCTTCCAGCTCCTGAAACCGACCAGCACGGCCGACCTGCTGATGGTGGACCCGCTGGTGCAGGACGCGATTCTCAAGGAGACGGAACGGAGCGAAGCCGACCAGTGCGACGCCCTGGTCGAGGCCCGGACCTATGCCCGGGAGATCGTTCCCTCGCTGAGCGCCGGCCTCTACTTCCGCATCATCCACGGCCCCGTGAAACGGATGATGCTGTCCCTGTTCCGGGTGCGGGTGCGCTACGTGGACGAGGAGGCCCTCGTGCAGGCCGCCCGGACCTCGACGCCGGTCTTCGTCCTGAACCACCGCAGCAACCTGGACTACGTGATCGCGGCGACCTCGCTGGCCGACCGGGCCATCCTCTCCTTCGCGGTGGGTGAATGGGCGCGCTACTGGCCACTCGAAGGACTTCTCCGCGCCCTTGGCGGTTTCTTCGTCCGCCGGGGGTCAGGAAACCCGCTCTACCGGGCGGTGCTCGCGGCCCACGTGAAGACCGCGACCCACGCCGGCGTGCCGCAGGCATTCTTCATCGAGGGGCGCTTCTCCGAGGACGGGAAGCTGCGGCGGCCCCGTCTTGGCCTGCTCGACTACGCGGTGCGGGCGTTCGATCCGGAGGCCGCCCGGGATGTGGCGTTCGTTCCGGTGGCGGTGAACTACGACCGCGTCATCGAAGACAAGAACCTCCAGATCATGAAGGCCAGCGGGAAGCGTGCGACGCGCTTCGGATCCTGGCGGGCCACCGCAGCGTTCCTCGGCCACCAGGTCTGGCTGCGCCTCAACCGCCGCTGGAAGCCGTTCGGCCACGCCACGCTCAGCGTCGGCGCGCCGATTTCCCTCCGGGAGTGGCTCGCGTCCCGCGAGTTCGACCCCAGAGCGGCCGAGCGCGACAAACGCTTCGAGGAGGTCGGCGTGCTCGCGGACCATCTCATGGGGCGCATCGCCGACATCATGCCGGTGCTCCCGGTGCCCTTGATGGCCGCGGTCATCCGGAACCTGGGCAACGGGGGCGTCACCCGGGACGAGGCGCGGAACGCCGCCTTCAAGATCCTTGAGTCCCTCACGAGCCGCCCCGGGGAGCCGGACATTCCGAGAGAGGATTGGGACCCGGCCGTCGAACT
>Ga0209021_1003418_pt1 | contig 12664 bp, 15 predicted proteins | sample PinacodermFT_FD_187299 | JGI IMG/M metagenome (GOLD analysis project Ga0209021, IMG submission 187299) | Host-associated microbial community of the marine sponge Aplysina aerophoba from Gulf of Piran - sponge pinacoderm, lysed by freeze-thaw... | ecosystem: Host-associated > Porifera > Sponge >... | reverse complement strand
CCGAGCTCGTCGAGTGCGGTCAGGACCTCGTCCGCATGCCGGCCGGGCTTCACCTTCTCGTACACCCTCGCGATGCGCCCCTCCGGATCGATGAGGTAGCTGATGCGCCGCGCGAACCACTGTCTCGGCTTCTTCGCCGCGCCGTAGCGCATCGACACGGACCGATCCTCGTCGCTGAGGAGGTCGAACGGGAAGGCGTTCTTCTCCCGGAACGCCCGGTTCTTCGCTTGCGAGTCGAAGCTCACGCCGACGATGACCGCGTTGCGGGATGCGAATTCCTGGATTCGATCACGGAACCCCCTGCCCTCCACGCTTCACCCGTAGGTACCGGCCTTGGGATACCACCAGAGGAGGAGGTAGCGGCCCCTAAAGTCGGCGAGGGCGCTCGGCACGCCGTCCTGGTTGGAGAGCTTGAACGCCGGAGCGGGTTCGCCCGCGCTTCGAAGGGTGGGGGTCATGCCTTCTCGCCTCGCTCCTGCGTCACCACAAACCGACGCCGCCACTGCGGCGGAGACCGGCCGCGGCGCGCGCCACCGCCGGCCGCCTGCGCACCGTCGCCGTTTTCCTCCCGCCGAGATCCCGGCGTTCCGCCGCGCCGGCCTTCATCCAAGCTCTTCGAGCGCGGCGAGCACCTCGGCCGGATGCTCGGCCGGCACCACGTTCCCGTAGACCCGCACGATGCGGCCCTCCGGATCGATGAGGTAGCTGATGCGCTTGGGGTACTCCTGGTCCGCGCTCTCCGCCGCGCCGTAGCGCATCGAGACCGACCGGTCCTCGTCGCAGAGGAGGTCGAACGGAAAGTCGAACTTGCCGCGGAACGCCCGGTTCTCGGCCGGCGAGTCGCAGCTCACCCCGACGATGACCGCGTTGCGGGAGGAGAAATCCTGGATTCGATCACGGAACCCTTTTCCCTCCACCGTTCACCCGGGGGTGTCGGCCTTCGGGTACCACCAAAGGAGCAGGTAGTGTCCCCGGAACTCGGCGAGATCCGTCGGCACGCCGTCCTGGTTGGAGAGCTTGAACGCCGGGGCCGCCTCGCCCGCGCTTCGAAGGGTGGAGCTCATGTATCGCGCCTCGCTTGTTTCGCTCCGGCGAATCTGCGGGATCGGTCGGGTACTGTCAACAAACCGGACGGGGCATGTGCCCTGTCACCGCGTGCCTGCCCGAGGGGGCACGGGCATCCCGACCGCACGCCCACCCGGGAGCGCACCGGTCTTGACGGCACGGCTACCCCGGAGCGCGGGCGTCCCTGCCCGCGATTGGCGGCCGACCGGGCAATGTCCCTCCACGCGGGCCGGAACCCCACGCCCCCGCGGCCCCGCCGCGCGAGCTCCGGTTCAACGCTAAGATGATGCCTCCTCGAGGGGCCCGGAAGGGAGGAGGGACACCATGAGCACTTCGGCGAGCGAAGCGGTGGCGGCGCCAGCGCGAGCACCGGCCCAAGCGGACTACGGCCCGGAAGAAGCCGCCTTCCAGGCGTATCTCAAGGACGGCGAACGCCGCGCCTTCGCGCTCGGGAACCGCGGCCCCATCCGTTTCCTTCCCGACGGGTCGCTCGCCCCCGACATCCTCGACGCCTACTGGCGCTGCGGCTTCTACGTCTTCGAAGGGGTGGTCGGCGCCGAGGAGCTTGCCGACGTCGAGGCGGACCTCTTCGACATCATCGACCGGCTGCCGACCGAGCAGGGCTCCCCGGTGGACGCCAAGGGCCGGCCCGCTCTCGCCCACGGCTGCGAGGCCCCGACCCTCTTCTGGTCGAAGCCGCTTGCCGATCCCTTCGGCGGCACCGACCTCGCGAACGGCCGGCACCCGGTGAAGATGATGGAGCCGGTTCCCGCCCCGGACGCCCCGAAGGAGGTGGTCTACCTCATCCTCGGGTCGCTTCAGTTCTCGAAAGCCTGCGTCCGGCTCTACGGCCACCCGGAGCTCCTCCGGGTCGCGGCCGCGGTCAACGGCGAAGACTTCGTCCCGTTCGCCGACGCCCTCTTCATCAAGGAGCCGGGGCGGGGCGCCTCGGTCGCCTGGCACCAGGACGGGACCACCCACTGGGAGAGCCCCGACTGGGACCAGGGCTCGCACGGCTTCAACTTCATGGCCCAGCTCTACGGCTGCACCCCGGCGAACGGAGTGTGGGTGGTGCCCGGCACCCACCGCCTCGGCAAGGTGGACATCAAGGCGAAGGTGGCCGAGGCGGGAACGGAGCGGCTGCCCGACGCGGTGCCCATGGTCTGCGCGCCGGGGGACGTCGTCATCAGCAACCGCCAGGTGCTCCACGGCTCGTTTGCGAATACGAGCGACGAGTGGCGGGTGACCGTGAACATGGGCTTCCACCGCCGCGCCTCGGTGCTCGGCGTGCAGGGAGGCGGCGTCCACAACGCCCCCGCCGTCTACGACGACGAGCGCATTCGCCAGCGCTCGCGCATGATCGGCTACGCCATCGACGCCCGCCGCCAGCGCTTCCCCGACGAGACCCCCTACACCTACCGCCCCTTCGCCGACTCCGGCGAGGTCTGCCGCTGGTCGGACGAAGTCGACCTCAAGGACTACAACCTCCTCGACCTAAGCATCTGAGGAAGTCCATCATAAAACGGTCTCCGGAAAACCCGGGGCGGTTCATGTTGACCCAGGTGAGCGCCGGATGCTGGGCGCTTTGCGGTCCACTTCCGGTCACGAACGGCTGGTGAATGCACCCGGCTGGTTGCACGGCGCGGAAGCAACCCAAACCGTCAGACACGACCACGGTGCCGGGCTCCAGATGGCACCGGGCCCAGGCTTCGATCTCGTCGCGTCGAAACCCACCGACACGGCTCAGGCGCATCCTCATCGGCCGGCCCTCTGCATTGAGCTCCACAGCGGCAATGAACGGCGTCTTGCCCGGCGCACCTCGCCCGGATTTTCCCCCGCGGCGCTCCCCGCCCCAATACGCATCATCGAGCTGCACCCACCCGCCCAAAGGGCGCGTGTCGTCACGCTCCTTCAGCACCTGCATCAGCTTGTGCTTGACTTTCCACGCAGTGTTGTAGCTCACCGACAGCTGCCGCGACAGCTCCACCGCCGAAATCCCGTTCTTCGTCTGCGTCATCAGGTACATCGCCAGAAACCACGTGCGAAGCGGCAACTTCGTGCTCGCCAGAATCGTCCCCGCGGTCAGCGAGACTTGGTATCGACAACCGCTGCACTGGTACAGCCCGCGGCTTTGAACGCGACGGTGCCCGCTGTGCGAGCATCTGGGGCACACGGCCCGCTCCTCGATACCGGCCCGCTCGAGCGCCTCGGCCGCCGACTCGACCTCGGCGAGCTCTTCGGGCGTGATCGCGACGAGCCGGCGAACGGCGTCGGACCGGAGGCGCGAGTGTTGCTTCGCGTCACCGGTGTCCACGCGTTCGAGTGAGCCGAACACCTCGCCGACCGCGTCGCGCATGCGCTCGGCGGTCCTGCGGCTGACGGAGAAGGCGTCCTGAATGTCCTCGAGCGTCAGACCGGCGGACGCGGCCTGAAGCCGCACGGCAAGGCGAACGATGTCCTTCAGGCGGTCGTATCGCATCGTGGCGCTCACCGTTTCCCGCTCTCCCCCGATTGCCCACACCGTAGCGGGCGCCGGCAAGGGACGAAACCGGCCGATGGCGGAATCCCGTCATCCCGCGCCTACGGCCGGAATCCGATCGGGGGGAGCCGGTTCGGCTTTGCCTCGCACTCGGCGCGGAGCATGCCCGCGAGTGCATCCGGCTCGGCGTGCTTCCCCAGGATCTCCGCCTTCCGGTGCACCACCGCGAAGTCCCCGGGCGTGAGGGCGGCAAGGTCCGTGAGGCCGGCGGGTGGCGGGAGCGCGAAGAAAGTCCGGAACGCCTCCTCCACCTGCTCCGGCGTGAGGTAGTCGAGCCGCACCTTGAAGACGAAGCGGCGCAAGGTGGCGGGGTTGAGGTGCTCGCCGAAGTTCGTGGTGCACGCGAAGGGGAGGGGATGGCTCTCCATCTAGGTCAGCATTTCGTTCACCTGGCTCACCTCCCAACTCCGGTGCGCGGAGCGTCGGTCGGCGAGGAGCGAATCGGCCTCGTCGAAGATGAGGAAAGCCTGCGAGTCGCGCGCCTCGGCGAACGCCTCCGCGATTCGCTGCTCGGTCTCGCCCACCCAGGGCGAGAGGAGATCGGAGGCGCGCTTCTGGAGGACCTCGAGCCCGAGGCGCTCCGCGAGGTAGCGCGCGAACGCGCTCTTGCCGGTCCCGGGCGGACCCTGGAGGGAGAGCGAGAGGCCCCGGTCGGCGTTCCCGACGAGACTCTCGGCAAGGGTGACCGGATCCGTATCGGCCTGGATGAGGCCGAGATCGAACCTCGGCGGCGGACCCTGGGGCGGCGTCTCGCACCCGAGCACCCGGGAGAGGCTCCGGACCCCGTGGCGCACCGCGTCGATACCGCCGCCCGCGAGCCCGGCCGCCGCCGTCGCGCCGGCCCCCACCCCGGGCGTGGCCTCGAACTCCCGCGCGAGCGAGAGCACGTCCTCGCTCGGCGCCTCGATGCCGCGGCGAGCGAGCTCCCGCGCCCAGATCCGGGCCCGCACCCGGGGCGTCGGGCGGCGAAGCTCGAACGCGAACATCATCCGCCGGAGGAGGGTCTCGCTCACCCCGCGGGGGCTGTTCATGGTCCACAGGGTCGGCGTCGGCGCCGCCTCGAGGAGCCGGTGCATGTACACCTTGGAGCCCGTGTTGCGCTGGGCCATACGCGAGCGCGGACCGAAGAGCCCCCACGCGGGGAACGGGTCTGCGAGAAGGTCCTCCATCTCGTCGAAGAGGAGGAGCGACCCGCGGTTTCCGGCGAGCAGGCGCTGGGCGAGGCGGAGCTCCTGGATGCGTTCGCCGCGCACCGGCTCGTCGCCCGTGTCGTCGGTTTCGCCCACGCTGTAGAGCGAAGCGTCGAGCCGCCCGGCGAGGACCTTGCAGAACTCGGTCTTGCCCGTCCCGGGCGGGCCGAAGAGAAGGATGTTCACCCCTCGCGCGCCGCTCGCGAGCGCGCCCCCGATCACCCGCTCGACGTGGTCGCGGTCGCGGGCTACGTGGTCGAAGTCCGACCATTCGAGCTCGCTCGCGGGCGCGGCATCCAGCAGCAGCCGGTGCACGTCGGTTCCGGAGCCGGCCGGAGCGGCGGCGAGCCGGTTCAGCCGGTCGAGGGCCTTCAGGTCCCCGTCGCTGTCGACGCAGACGAGTCCCGAGCGGACGAGCGGCGCGTCCGCCCGGAGGCGCCCCTGGACGGTGTTCGCCGACACGCCAAGGAGCACGGGCAACGCCGGGCCCTGGACGTTGAGCGGCGTGAATCTCCTCGATGACCGGAACACGTCGTCGATCATCGACTCGATGACGGGCTGCGCCTGGTAGCGGAGGACAAGCTCAAGGAGGTCGACGTCCGTCCGCGAGAGGCCGGTCGCCCGCGCGAGGCGGCGGAGCCGCTGCCCGGTTTGGTCAGGGCGCGCCTTCCGCGCGGCCGAGTACTCCCCGTGCAAGGCGGCCTGGAGCGAGCGCCAGTTGCCCCCCGACAGCCCCTCGTCACGCCCGCGCTTCCCCGCGACCGCCCGAATGGGCGACGGCCGCTTCCTCCTCCCGAACGCCACCCGGTTCTCGCGATCGGCAATCCAACCAGCCAAGTCCGACGCCTCCCGGTCCCGGTGGTGAAGGGCCGCGGCGGCGTTCGCGAGGTAAAAGGCCACCAGGCGCTGCTCGTACGCGTTCAGCATCATCGCTCTCCAGACTTGCGGTACTTGCGGTCCGGAAGAGGCTACCGCCCAACTACGTCAGAAACGGACGTATTCGACGAGCAGATTTTCAGCCGGTGGAAGGAGGCGACGCGGGGGCCTCGCTAGTTGGGGTCGTAGCGGTACCCGGCTTTCCGGGTGAGCGCCCGAAGGTAACCGCCATCAATGAATACGGTGGCCTTCATGCCGGACCTCCGTGTCGTACTTCGCAGAAGGAAGAAGCCCCTCGCGGCGGACCACGAGGGGCTTCGGGATACATGCCCGCCTACCGGCGTATCGGATAGGAGGAGGGATCCATGTGAAGACGGTGGTCTCCGTCAATACGGGCGTTGGTGGGATCCGGACCGGAGACTGGCGCCGCCTTCGCAGGGCCTTGAACGTCCCGTCGGCGCCGTCGCCCTGCGCGGGAAGCGACTTGAACGAGCGCGAACCCGATGACCTGCGCGACGTGAGCGGGACGGCAGTGGACTACATGAAGCGCTGCGCCTCACGGTCCGGTGGGTCATTCAGCGACGAGGAAGCAGTAGTCACCTCGGCCTTGCTCGGCACGGGCCCGGATCGCCTCCCATCGGCCCGAATCGAGATCCGCGCGGAGCCTCGCGAGACCGTCAGCCACTTCCGCGCTTGCAAATTCCCGGAATGACGAAATGCCGTTGCGGAGTCCCTCGTCATGGTAGAGCTCGGGGCGGTCCTTGCCCGCGTAGAGGAACATGTCCACAGGGTCGGGCGGCACGTCCCAGGGTTCGAGGCCGGCCAAGCGGAAGCCCGCGGCGGACAGGGCCTTGTCCACCGCACTCCGGGACGGGCACGCGCACACCGCCGCCGTCATCATCGACGGGAAGTAGTGCCCGAGCCAGTACGCCTCGAGCTGCTCGGGAAACGCAGAGAAGATGACGTAGCGGCCGCCCTTGGCCACCATCCGTCGGACGCTCGAGAACACCGCCGTCAAGTCCGCCATGTGATGGATGGCGAGAGTGGTGACGGCGTGGGCGAAGGCGCCACCCGCGAAGGGGAGCGCGGCGCCGTCGGCGCATACCAGGGGGAGTCGAGGATGCTTGGCCCGGGCCATTGCAAGCATGGTCCGCGACAGGTCGAGTCCGACCATCGTCAACCCGCGTTTCGCCAGCGCCGACGTATAGTTGCCCGTGCCGCAGCCGATATCCAGCACGGAAGCGCCGGGAACGCTTTCGAGCAGCGACACCAGGCGATCGGCGATCCGGGGATCGGCCCGCCGGGTGCGGTCGTAGGTGTCGCCGATACGGTCGTACTTGACGGCCATGCCCGGATTCTCGTCGAAATCGTCCTCGGGTAGCGACTGAACAGGGACGGACCGTTCCATCGGACGTGAACCGTCGCGTCGCATGCTCGGATCCCTTTCGGGGGGCTCCTCGTTTGCGCCACATCACCTCAATCCTGACCATCCCGCGCTCCGTCGCGTGCGAACCGCGAGCGAGTTCGAGTTCGGCTGAACCGCGCCGGTATCGCCCGGTACTGCGCTTGCGCGTCGTATGCTCGCGTGCCGTATCCTGACTGCGACCTTCGCGCTGCACGAGGAAACCTCCTCAGATGCTGGACACCGTGCTTCGGGGGGCCCGCATCGCGGGCGCGGACGCCGATGCGCCGCTCGTGGACATCGCAATTGCGGGCGGCACGATCGCCGCCGTAGAGCCGAGCATCCGTTCCGATGCCGACTGCGTCGAACTCGGCGGGAAGCTGGTCTCGCCCGGCCTCGTCGAGACCCACATCCACCTCGACAAGTCGCGCATCGTGGACCGCTGCGCACCCGCCGCGGGGCGCGCCCGCGACCACATGGAGCGGGTGTCCGCGGTCAAGCCCGGGTTCACGGTCGAGGACGTGTACGCCCGGGCCGCCGCGACGCTGGAGCAGTGCATTCTCAACGGCACGACGCATGTTCGAACCCACGTGGAGGTGGACCCGAACGTCGGCCTTCGGTCCTTCGAGGCGCTCGAGCAGCTCGCGACCGACTATGCATGGGCCGTCGATCTGGAGCTCTGCGTCTTCGCGCAGGAAGGCTGGACCAACGTGCCGGAGACCGACCGGAACGTCGTCGCGGCGCTCGATCGGGGGGCCTCCGTGGTGGGCGGCGCGCCGGGGTACGACCCGGACCGCGCGGGTCAGATCCGGCGCATCTTCGAGCTCGCGCGTGAGTATGACCGGGACGTGGACATCCATCTCGACGTCGGCCCGAGTGCCGACGAAATGGACATCGGCCTTGTCTGCGAACTGACCGAGCGCCACGGATACGGCGGGCGGGTCGCGGTGGGGCACGGAACGAAGTACTCGCTGTTGCCGCCCGACCGGTTGCGGGCGCTCGGGGAGCGCCTCGCCTCGGCCGGGGTCGCGGTGACGGTGCTGCCCGCGACCGACCTCTTCGTGACCGGCCGGCACCAGGACCACGCGGTGGTGCGGGGCGTCGCGGACGCGAACGCGCTCGTCGCGCACGGCGCGAACTGCTCCCTCTCCACCAACAACGTGCTGAATCCGTTCACGCCCTATGGCGACTGCTCGCTCATCCGCATCGCGAACCTCTACGCCAACGTCGTGCAGCGCGGCAACGAGGACGAACTCGCGGAGTGCTTCGAGATGCTCACCCGGCGCTCGGCGCGGCTCATCCGATGCGAGGACTACGGCATCGCGGTGGGCCGCCCGGCGGATCTCGTGGTGTGGAACGCGCGCTCCGCCGCCGACGCGGTGGCGACCATCGCGCTCCCGCTCACCGGCTTCAAGCGCGGGCGGCGGACCTTCAGCCGTGCCCGGCCGGAACTCCATCGACCCTGATCCGGATCGAGTCGCGTCGCGGACGCGTAACGGGCTGACGTCGCCCTCCTTCCCGAGGCCCGGCGCCACCGCTTCGCATGTCCGAACTCCGCCGACGGTGCTGCCGCGGCGGCATGGCGACGCATCGCTACCCCGAACGTCTTGTGGAGCGCGGACGAGTCGCAGGGAGTGTCGCGTCGAGTCGTACTACCGGGGGTCCCGGACCGTCCGCGAGCGGTGGGGTTTGTTCCGTCCTCTTGCCTGGTGGTACATGAAGGGCGGGTGGCGCAGATCGAGAAGACCAGGCGCTTCAGCTCGACCGTGGTACCCGACCCGGGCGACGATCTCCGTTCGGACGGACCGACCGACACTCCAGCCTGAGTCGCCCCGGCGCATATGCCTTTCCACGGTCCTGCCCGGACTTGTCGGCGAACCGAGGACACGTTCCGCTATGCTTGGTTTCGAGTGTGGCCGAGGCGCGGAAGGAAGAGACGACAATCCGTCCTGACCACGACCGGCGGACAGCAGTACCGGTGACGCAGGAGGAGATGACACCATGGCCGATTGGAACACGTGCCCCGTGGTCGAACGCCGGCCCGGCAAGCTCAGCGGAGCTTGGACGTTCGCGGGAACGCGGGTGCCGGTCTCGGCGCTCTTCGAGAACCTTGGAAGCGGGGCCACGGTGGAGCAGTTTCTGGACTGGTTCCCGGAAGTCGAGGAATGGAAAGTCAGAGCCGTTCTTGAACACGAAGCCGAGGCCCTCAAGGCTGTCGCGCAACCGTGAAGGTTCTCTTCGATCAGGGCACTCCGATGCCTCTCCGGCGACATCTGGCCGAGCATTCGGTGGATACTGCCGCAGAGAGAGGCTGGTCCGACGTGGACAACGGCGCGCTGATCGACAAGGCGGAGCTGGAAGGGTACGAGGTCCTCGTCACCACCGACCAGAATATGCGACATCAGCAAAATCTCGGGAAGCGGCGGTTGGCGCTGGTCGTCCTCCTTTCCACTGCGTGGCCTCGCATTCAACTGCGCACGGAGGAGATTCGCGCGGCCATCGACGGGATACGACCGGGAGAAACAAGAGATGTCCCGATCTGAAGATGGAGGCGGGACAGCGTGACCACGGATACGTCGGAGCGCGGGCTCGACCGCCTCATCTGCACGGCGCTGGCCGGCCATCCCTGCGAGCCGCCACCGGCGGACACCGCGGCCGAACCTCCGGCCGGCTACGGGGGGGTGGGCTGGCGTGGCGGCAGCCACCTCGACCACGACCGCGAGGCGAAATCCGGAGTTGGCGCAGGGGTGGGGGTGGGCCACACCAGCGATCGGCGTCAGCCACCTCACGTTTCGACGCAACCGCAAACCGGCGGACTGAGAGGAAGGGACGCACGGTGAGTCGTGCGAACAACATCAACCCGGCCATGCTGGTGTGGGCGCGCGAAGGAGCCGGCTTCGAGGTTGAAGAGGCAACGGACCGCCTCGGCTTCATAAAGCCGACCGAGAAGGAGAGCGCGGCCCGGCGACTGATGGCTCTTGAAAAGGGCGAGAGAGTGCCAACCCGTGCTCGGCTAGCGAACGCACCTCCACGACATACGCGCTGCCGCTCGCCGAAGCGACCCGATAGTCTGCAAACGGGCCATGTTCCCGATCGAGTACGCGTACCTCGTCGATCTGCGTCCACCCGCGCCATTCCCGCCGCTTGACCTCGTCCTCGCCCGTCGATATCCACCCCCGGAATGTCGGGGGTCGATTCTTCGTCTCGTACCGCCGCCGGCCGCCGGCTGTCCCCTTCCGCCGTGCCATGTCCTCGTTTCGATCCTGACTGATCGAGGTGATAGGTAATCAGGGGGCGGCGCGGTTGTTCCCGATAGGCGATTTCGATGAGCACCGGCCCCGCTCCGTCCCGTGACTTCAACTCCCGAGCTCTTCCGCGCTTTTCCCACGCCCGGCGCAATCCGCCTTCGAAGCATTCTGCGAGAAAGGCGAAGACATCGAACACCGTCGATTTTTCGATTCCGTTGGGACCGAGCAGCCCGGTCAGCGGTGTCAAGGGCGTGAGCTCGACATCCCTCAAGGCCCGAAAGTTCCGCACCCTGAGACGTTCAATCCGCGGCGGTGCCCCGCCCTTGATCGTCACCGCGCTCATTCCGCTGATCAGCCCGGTGATGGCAGCCCGTTTGTGCCTGGCCGGTGTTGCGCCCGGAGCGCCCATCGCAGCGCATTGCGCCAGTACCAAGTCTTGGTATAGTGCGCGCCAAAGGAGTAACCCCATGCCACGCAACACATCGGTCTCGCTTGGCGATCACTTCACGGGCTTCATCGGCGAGCGGGTCGCGTCCGGCCGCTACAACTCCGCAAGCGACGTCGTGCGTGCCGCGTTGCGCCTGTTGGAGGAGCACGAGACCAGGGTGGAAGCGCTACGCGACGCCCTGGTCGAGGGGGAACGGTCCGGTCCCGCCGTTTCGTTCGATTTCGACGCGTTCATCGCTCGCAAGACATCCGCCTGAACGCCATGGCGGGCTATGCCCTGTCTCCGGCGGCCCGGGCCGACATCGAAGAGATCTGGACTACACGGTCCGGCATTGGGGCGAGGCGCAGGCCGAGCGCTGCACGCAGGGCATCCGTGATGCATGCGAGGCGCTGGGCGACGGCACCGTGTCCGGCCGGTCGGCCGAAGACATCCGGGCCGGTTATCGCAAGGCCGCCGTCGGCTCGCACGTGATGTTCTATCGGGTGCGCGCGGACGTGGTGGAAATCGTCCGCATCCTGCACCGGAATATGGACGTGGCCCGCCACATCCAGCCTCGATTGGGGGGCGCTCCACCGTCCCCGGGCAAGTTGCTTCGACGTTGACGGAGCCCCCCAGGGGGCGGAAGTCCTCCCTTCCCCCACCCCCCGCCGCTACGGTCGGAACCCGATCGGGCGGGGGCGGTCCGGCTTCGCGTCGCACTCGGCGCGGAGCATGTCCGCGAGTGCTTCGGGCTCGCCGTGCTTTCCGAGGAACCACGCCTTCCGGTGCACCACCGCGAAGTCCCCGGGCGTCAGGGCGGCAAGGTCCGTGAGGCCGGCGGGTGGCGGGAGCGCGAAGTACGCCCGGAACGCGGCCTCCACCTGCACCGGCGCGAGGTAGTCGAGTCGCACCTTGAAGACGAACCGGCGCAGGGTGGCGGGGTCGAGGTGCTCGCCGAAGTTCGTGGTGCACGCGAAGGGGAAAGGGCGGTTCTCCATCCAGGTCAGCATCTCGTTGACCCGGCTCACCTCCCAGCTCCGGTGAGCGAGAGGGCCCCGGCTTGCCTGCACCCGGTGCGACGCCGGCAGACGCAACCATGTGGGAAGGGGCCCGGAGTAGTCGGGACAATGGGACCGACAGGTCCGGAGAAGCCCGCTCCGGCGCAAATCCTGTGTATTCGCCAGGACGAAGTTTGTAGGTTCGCGCAGTCTCCCTTTCCCTGCAAATCTTTTTGGCTGCACCTTCGCAATCCAGGCGTTACGCTTGCCGCATGTGCATGCGAAGCGAGCCGTTGCTGCGCGGGGAGCGAGTCCGGCACCGTGCCCGGTCGCGACGCCCGGAGCCCCGCGGCCGATGACCGAGACCGACCCGAGTCCGAGCCCGGGCGACGGCGGCGGGCTCGTCCGCCCGCTGCTGGACGAAGGCGCCTACGACGCACGCGCGACCGCTTGGCTGCTGCGCCAGAAGATCGCCGTCCCCGACCGGGTGGCCGGGTATCTCGACCGCAGCGGGCTGGTGGAACGGGCCATGCCGACGCGGCGGCGCCTGACGGTGGTGGTGGCGCCGGGTGGGTTCGGAAAGACGACCCTGCTCGGCGCGTGCTGCCGCCGGGCGCGCGAGGACGGGATCCCCGTCGCGTGGGTTTCCGTGGACGAGCAGGACGAGCCCGCGGTTCTGGACACCTATGTCGCCTGCGCCTGCCGGAGCGCCGCCCGCGGCGGGCCTGCGGATGTGGAGGATCTCGGGGTTTCGGTTCTCGGACAGGCGGGCAAAGAGACCGGTGCCCGCACCGCACTCGCGCTGCGCGAGATCGAGGCCCACGACGGGCCGTTCGTGCTGGTGTTCGACGAGCTGGAACGGCTCGGGAGCCCGGATGCGGTGGCCTTGCTGGAGTTCCTGCTGCAGCGCGGCCCGGCG
>Ga0209021_1003414_pt1 | contig 12680 bp, 9 predicted proteins | sample PinacodermFT_FD_187299 | JGI IMG/M metagenome (GOLD analysis project Ga0209021, IMG submission 187299) | Host-associated microbial community of the marine sponge Aplysina aerophoba from Gulf of Piran - sponge pinacoderm, lysed by freeze-thaw... | ecosystem: Host-associated > Porifera > Sponge >... | reverse complement strand
GGATCGATGCTCCGGCGCATCCGGCGGCGTCCGGCGTCGGTTACTCGGCACACCCAGCGCGGCCGAGGCGCCGGACTACCAGGTCGGCCAGGTACTCACCGATGGCCAGGGAGGCCGTCGCCGCCGGTGAGGGTGCGTTCAAGACGTGAATGAACCCTGGTGAGTGCTGGATGCAGAAGTCGTCGAGCAGCCGGCCGTCGGCCCCGACCGCTTGGGCCCGCACGCCGGCGCCACCGGGAAGTAGGTCGGCCCCGGTGACCTCCGGGACCAGCGCCCGCGCCGAGCGGGCGTAGGCCGAGCGGATCCTGGACCGCCAGAGTTCGGCGCTGCCGGCCCGCCAGTGGCGGCCGACGAGGCGCCAGAAGCCGCCGAAGCGCAGCATCTCGGCGATGTCGGCGAGGCTGGGGCGGCCGTCCCGGTAGTGCTCGCGGCCCAGTGCCAGAACGGCGTTGGGCCCCACCTCCACCGTGCCGTCGACGCGGCGGGTGAAGTGCACGCCGAGGAACGGGAAGGCAGGGTCGGGGACCGGGTAGATGAGCGAGCGGCACAGCGGCGCGGCCTGCTCGCTGAGGCGGTAGTACTCGCCGCGGAACGGGATGACCTGCACCTCCGGGGTGACGCCGGCCAGGCGTGCCACCCGATCGCAGTGCAGGCCGGCACAGTTGATGACCAGGCGGGCCTCGAAGCTCGAACCGCCGGCGTGCAGCCGGACGTGTTCACCCACTTCGACGGCCTCGAGGGGGGCGCCGGTGCGCAGGTCGGCGGGCAGTTCGGCAGCGATGTGGCGGGCCACGGCGGCGAAGTCCACCGACGCGGCCTCGGGCACCGCCAGAGCGGCGACGCCGGTGGCGTACGGTTCCAGCTCACGCAACTCGTCACCGTCGAGGCGGCGCAGGCCCTGCACACCGTTGAGGGTGCCGCGCCGCTGCAACTCATCGAGCCGGGGGATCTGCTCGTCGCCGGTCGCCACCACCACCTTGCCGCCACCCCGGAACGGCAGGCCCGCCTCCCCGCAGAACTCGGTCATGGCACGATGGCCCTGCACGCACAGCTTCGCCCGCAGGGATCCGGGCGTGTAGTAGATGCCGGTGTGCAGCACACCGCTGTTGTGCCCCGTCTGGTGCGTGGCGACCGCCGGCTCCTTGTCAATCACCGCCAGATCCGCACCCGGCAGTCGCTCGGCGACCGCCCGCGCCGTGGCCAGCCCGACGATGCCCGCACCGATAACGACGACGTCGTATCGATCGGTCATGCCGCTCGCCTCTGCTGCGCTCCGCGGGACTCCATCGCGGCGCCACGCTAACCGTGCGGCAATCCGCTCCTGGCAACCGGGCAAGGCGCAACCACGACCGACAACCCGACCTCCCAACCGACATCCCGCCCCCTGACCCCGGACAGCCTGACCTCCCCACCCGACGACCGTCCCCCGAACCGCCATCCCGGCGAAGGTCGGGATCCAGAACCGACGCACCCGCCCGGCGACCCCGACGGACGCTGTCGCAGGGCTTCGGTAGCCTCCGGAATCGTGAGCAGCGGCCCCGCTTCCGACCCAGGTCCGGGCCTCGCCGACCGGGACGCTGCCGAGCCCGACGTCGACGTCGCGCACCTGCTCGGCGACCTCGACGACGCGCAACGGCTGGCGGTCACCTCACCTGCCGCTCCGCTGTGCATCAGGGCGGGGCCAGGTAGCGGCAAGACCCGGGTCCTCACCCGCCGCATCGCCTACCGGATTGCCACCGGCGACTGCGAGGCCCGCTTCTCGGTGGCGGTGACCTTCACCCAGCGGGCCGCCGCCGAACTGCGGTCTCGCCTGGGCGAACTGGGTATCCGCGACCGTGTGGCCGTCGGCACGTTCCACGGCCTGGCGGCCCGCCAACTCCGCCGCCACGCGGAGGACGACGGCCGGCAGGCCCCCGACATCCTGGCCGACCCGTCGCGCCTGCTCGGAGACCTGCTGCGGGCCGGCGAGTCACCGCAGGCGCTGCGGGCCGCACTGGACTGGTGCGCCGCCCGGAGCGTCCGCCCCGCCGGCTACCCGGCCGCGGCGACCGCCGCGGGCCGCCGGACATCGCTGGCACCGGGCCGCCTCACCGAGCTGATGACCGCCTACGAGCACAAGAAGCGGCGCCTCGGCCTCGTGGACTTCGGCGACCTGCTGCAGAGGGCGGCCGAGCGGCTCGAGCGCGACAGTGCCACCGCCGAGGCCTGGCGCTGGAGCCGGCGGCACTTCTTCGTGGACGAGTTGCAGGACCTCAACCCCGCCCAGCTGCGGCTGCTGCGGGCCTGGCTCGGCGACCGCACCGACCTGTGCGCCGTCGGCGACCCCGACCAGGCCATCTTCGGCTGGAGCGGCGCCGACCGGCGCATCCTGGACGACTTCACCTCGCTGTTCGCCGGCGCCACGGTCGTCGACCTGCGGCGCAACTTCCGCTGCAGCCCAGCCATCGTGGCGCTCTCGGCGGTGCTGCGCGACGGCGGCGCGCCCGCGGGAATCGCCGCCCGGGGTGCCAGCGACGTCGCCGATCCGTTCACCGAACCCGTCCCGCTGGTCGTGGCGTACCCCAGTTCCACCGCCGAGGCCGCAGGCGTGGCGAAAGCCGTTCGCAACGCCCGGGCGCCCGGCGACCGCTGGTCCGCCCAGGCTGTGCTGGTGCGGACCCGGCGCCAGGTGGCCGAACTGACCGGGGCCCTGGAAGCCGCGGGGGTGCCGGTGCGCGTCGCCGACCCCGACGCCGCCGCCGGCCCCGACGATCCCGACGCCGTCTGCGTCTCCACCATGCACGCAGCCAAGGGGCTCGAATGGCCGGTCGTGCACGTGGCCGGGCTGGAGGAAGGGCTCGTGCCCGTCGCCGGCGCCGAGCGCGGCGGATCACTCGACGAGGAGCGCCGCCTGCTGTACGTGGCGCTCACCCGGGCGCGCCGCGACCTGCACCTCAGCTGGGCCCAGCAGCGGGACATCGCCGGCCAGCCGCACGAGCGCCGGCCGTGCCGCTGGCTGGCCGAACTCACCGAGGTTGCCGCAACGACCACCGCTGCGGGTCGCCGCTGGCCCAAGTCCCAGCCGGCCGGCCGGCGCCCGCCCCCTATGACGGCCCCCGCCGAGCCGCTCGTCGCCGCCCTGTCGGCGTGGCGCGAGCAGGCGGCCCGGGCGGCGCGCATCGCTCCGCCCGCGGTGCTCAGCGACCGAGATCTGGCCGCCATCGCCGAGAACCGTCCGGCGACGGTCGCCGAACTGGGCATCATCACCGGCCTCGGCGCCTCGCGCCTGGACCGCCTCGGCCACGAACTGGTCGCCCTCGTCGCCGAGCACTCCCCCGCCGGCGGCGATCCCGGCGCCTGAGCTTGCCGAGACCTTCCGATGCCATTCCGGCGAAGGCCGGGACCCATCGATCGCCGGCCCGTCAGCCGCCAGTAGGCAGCGCAGCGTTCTGCTACTCCTCGTCGCCGGCCACCTCGGGGGCCGTGCCGCCGGGCACGATCTCCAGCAGCAGGTCACCCCCCTCCACCGCCGCCGAGCCCTCGATGCAGACCCTTGCCACCCTGCCGCCCACCGGCGCCGTCACCCGGGTCTCCATCTTCATGGCCTCGATGGTGGCGAGCGCCTGACCCTTCGTGACCGTCTCGCCGGCGGTCACGTACAACTCGGCGACGCCCCGGAACGGCGCCCCGACGTGCCCCGGCTCGGCGGGATCGGCCTGCTCGGCCCCGGTGCTCGGCAGAGCGGAGTCCCGCAACCGGGCGCTGATGGGCCGCAGCTCGCCGTTCAGGCGGAAGATGACCGAGCTGAAGCCTGCCTCGTCGGCTTCGCTGATGGCCTCGATGCCGACGCTTATCCGCTGGCCCGGCCCCAGCTCCACGAGCACGTCGCCGGCGCCTTCCTCCAGGCCGTACCAGAACTCCCGGGTCCCCAGCACCGACAGGTCTCCGTGGCGGTCGCGCATCGCCGCCTGCGACCGGGCCGGCTCGGGGAACAGCAGCGCCGACAGCGTCCCCCGGGCGCCCGGCGAGTCCAACTGCTTCTCCTGGGCGGGCGTGAGCTCAGGGGCCGGGGCCGCCTCGGGCCGCCCCGCCAGCGCCGCAGTGCGGAACGGCTCGGGGAAACCCCCCGGCGGCACCCCCAGAGCGCCCTGCAGGTATGACACCACTGACGCCGGCAGGTCCACGTCGGTGGGGTGGGTCTCCAGCCGGCGGGGCGTCGTGCCGGTGGACACCAGGTGCAGGGCCAGGTCGCCGACCACCTTGGAACTCGGTGTCACCTTCGGGGGCCGCCCCAGGATGCGGTTGCAGGCCGCGTACATCTCGGCGACCTCCTCGAAGCGGTCGGCGACACCCAGCGCCGAGGCCTGGAACCGCAGGTTCGAGAGCTGCCCACCGGGGATCTCGTGGCGGTACACGGCGTTGGTGGGCGACAGCAGGCCGGCCTCGAACGGGGCGTTGAGGCGCCGCACCAGCTCCCAGTACGGCTCCAGCCGGCTGATCGCCGCCGCCGACAGGCCGGTCTCGCGGGGTCCGCCGTCGGTGAGGGCCACGATCGCGCCCAGCGAGGGCTGGCTGGTCATGCCCGCCAGCGACGGGACGGCGCCGTCGATGGCGTCCACACCGGCCTCGATGGCCGCCAGGTAGGTACCGATCTGCCCACCTGCGGTGTCGTGGGTGTGCAGGTGCACGGGTGCGTCGAATCGCTCCCGCAGGGCCGCCACCAGCACCGACGCCGCCGGCGCCCGCAGCAGCCCCGCCATGTCCTTGATGGCCAGCACGTGCGAGCCGGCGGCGACGAGCTCCTCGGCCAGCCGCAGGTAGTAGTCCAGGGTGTAGAGCCGCTCGGCAGGGTTCGCCAGGTCGCCGGAGTAGCACAGCGTGCCCTCCACGAGGCCGCCGGCCTCCCGGGTCGCCCGGATGGCGGGCAGCATCTGGCCCACGTCGTTGAGGGCGTCGAAGATCCGGAAGACGTCGACGCCGCCCCGGCGCGCCTCGGCCACGAACCGCTCGCACACCACGTCGGGATACGGCGCGTAGCCGACGGTGTTGCGACCCCGCAGCAGCATCTGCAGGCACACGTTGGGAACCGCCGCGCTGATGCGCTCGAGGCGCTCCCACGGGTCCTCGTGCAGGAACCGCAGGGCCACGTCGAAGGTGGCCCCGCCCCAGCATTCCAGGCTCAGCAGCTGCGGCAGGCCGTGGGCGTGGCGCCGGGCCCCGGCCTCCAGGTCGATGGTGCGCACCCGCGTGGCGAGGATCGACTGGTGGGCGTCACGCAGAGTCGTGTCGGTGACCAGCACCTCGTTGGTCTCGCGCATCCAGCGGGCGAAGCCCTCGGGGCCCAGTTCGTCGAGGCGCTGGCGGCTGCCGGCCTGCGGCGGGCCCGGCGGCACCGGCGGCAGCTTCGTGGTGGGGTCGGCAACGGCGGGCACCGGCCCGTGCGGGCGGTTCACCGAGATGTCCGCCAGGTAGGTCAGCAGGCGGGTGGCGCGGTCGGCGCTGCGGGCCTGGGTGGTGAGGTCGGGCCGGGTGTCCACGAAGTCGGTGGACACGGCGCCCGAGCAGAACTCCGGGTCGGTCAGCACCGCCCGGATGAACGAGCGGTTCGTGACCAGGCCCCGCACCCGCAGCTCGGCGATCGCCCGGATGGCCCGGCGCCGGGCGGTGTCGAAGTCGGGCCCGCGGCACGTGACCTTCGCCAGCAGCGAATCGAAGTACGGGGTGATCTCGGCGCCCACGTAGGTGGCGTCGTCGACGCGCACGCCCGCCCCACCCGGCGTGCGGTACACCCGCACCCGGCCGGTGTCGGGGCGGAAGTCGTTGCGGGGATCCTCGGCGGTGACCCGGGTCTGGATGGCGAACCCGTCGATTCTGATGCGCTCCTGGCGCAAGCCGAGTTGCTCGAGGGTGGCGCCACCGGCGATCCGCAGCTGGGCGGTCACGATGTCCACCCCGGTGATCTCCTCGGTGATGGTGTGCTCCACCTGGATGCGCGGGTTCATCTCGATGAACACGTAGCGACCCGAACGGTCCAGCAGGAACTCCACGGTGCCGGCGTTCGTGTAGCCGATGGAGCGGGCGAAGGCCACGGCGTCGCCCAGCATTCCCTGGCGGACCTCCTCGTCGAGGTCCCGCGCCGGCGCCGACTCGATGACCTTCTGGAAGCGCCGCTGCACCGAGCAGTCGCGCTCGTAGAGGTGGATCGCCTCGCCGGTGCGGTCTCCGAGAACCTGCACCTCGATGTGGCGGACGCTCGACAGCGCCTCCTCCAGGAAGACCGCGTCGTCGCCGAAGGCCGATTCCGCCTCCCGCCGGGCCGCGGCGACGAAGCCGAGGAGGTCCTCGGCGTGCTCGACGCGGCGCATGCCCCGCCCCCCGCCGCCGGAGACCGCCTTCACGAACAGCGGGAGGCCGATCTCGGCACCCCAGCGGGCGACCTCGGCCTCCGACGCCAGCGACGGTGACTGCGCCAGGGAGGGCACGCCGGCGGCCTCGGCGGCGACCCGGGCGGCGGTCTTCGAGGCGGCCAACTCCAGCACGTCCGGCGTCGGCCCGACGAACGTCAGCGACGCCTCCTCACACGCCCGCGCCAGCGCCGCGCTCTCCGACAGGAACCCGTAGCCGGGATGCACGGCGTCGGCACCGCACGCCAGCGCCGCCCTCACGATGGTGTCGATGTCCAGGTAGGGCCGCAGCGGGTGCTCCGGCGCGCCGATCTCGTAGGCCTCGTCGGCCTTGGAGCGGTGCAGGCTGCCGATGTCGGCCCGCGTGTGCACGGCCACGGTCGCTATGCCCATCTCGGTGGCGGCGCGGAAAACGCGGATGGCTATCTCGCCGCGGTTGGCGACGAGCAGTTTGCGGATCGACGCGGCTGACTCGGCCATCAGGATTGCGACCCTACAGCGAGGCTCGCCTGCGCTGGGATCACGTTGTCCGACACTCCACCGGCCCGCCACCGTGGATCGCGCACACCGATCGCCTGTCCTGCCGGCGACGGTGGGACCCCGTGCGTCTCCAGGGCCCGCCAAGCCGTGCCGCCGATGGGTCGGGATCCACCTAGCCTCCACCGCTATGGCGACGAGCCGGCCCCCCGCCGAGCGCTACACGCACGGGTACCACGCCGCGATAGTCGGGTCCTACACCCGACGAACCGCCGAGAACAGCGCCGCGTTCCTGCTGCCGCATCTGCGACCCGACGCCGTGGTGCTGGACGTGGGCTGCGGTCCCGGCACGATCACCGTCGGCCTGGCCCGGCGTGCGGGCCGGGTGGTCGGCCTGGACATGTCGGCGGAGATGGTGGAGTCGGCCCGCTCGCTGGCGACCCGGGAGGGAGTCGGCAACGCCACCTTCGAGATCGGCTCGGCCTACGAACTGCCCTTCGAGGGTGTCACCTTCGACGTGGTCTACGCGCACCAGGTGCTGCAGCATCTCGCCGACCCGGTCGCCGCCCTCACGGAGTTCCGCCGGGTGCTGCGACCCGGGGGCCTCGTGGCGGTCCGCGACTCCGACTACGCCACGATGATCCACGCCCCCGTCGAGCCGGCCATCGAACGCTGGCGCGACATCGTGCATCAGGTCCAAGCGGCCAACGGCGGCGAGGCCGACGCCGGGAGGTACCTGCCGGCGTGGGTGCGCCGGGCCGGTTTCGTGGAACCGACGGTCACGACCAGCAGCAACACCTTCGCCGACCCCGAAACCCGGGCCGCCTGGGGCGACATGTGGGCGGTGCGGGCCACCGAAAGCGACTTCGCCGACCACGCCACCGCCGGCGGGTTCGCCACCCGGGCCGACCTGGAGGAGATCTCCACCGCCTTCAAGCGCTGGGTGGCCCAACCCGACGGCTTCTGGGCGTGGCTCAACGGCGAGGTCGTCGCCAAGGCTCCACCCGCCCAACCGAATCCACGCTCAGCCAGCCAGTTACGCCTGACCGAGACTCACCACGCCTCGCCAACCCCCGGACCAACCGAATCCACGCTCAGCCAACCAACAACGCCTAACCGAGACTCACCACGCCTCGCCAACCCCCGGCCTGGGCAGCGGTCCGACACTTGGGCAACCGGCCTAACGGGGCCTGACGGCCAGCAGTCGGGCGTCCCGGAGGCGGGCGAGGTCGGCGACCGTTCGGCAACTCGAGCCCGAACCTGCCGTCGGGTTGCCGCACGATGTCGGCGCCCTGTCCGTGAACCAGATGGTGGTGACAGTGGCTGCAGAGCAGGCACATGTTGTCCACGTCGGTGGGTCCCCCGTCGAGCCAGTGCACCACGTGATGGACTTGGCACCAGTTGGCGTTCGCCCCACATCCCACGCAGCCGCCGTCACGTTTGGTGATCACGGCTCGCTGGCCGGCGGTGGCACGACGGCGCGCCTGGCCCAGCCACAGTGGCTGCCCGTCGACATCGAACAGGGCGGGCAGGATCTTGGCGTCACATGCCAGACGCAGGAGTTCCTCGGGAGTCAGCGGTGTGCCGTCAGCGAAGCACGGGTTCTGCAGTTGCCCGGCGACGGCGTCGTACTCGGCAATCACCAGCAGGTCGACTCCCTGTGCCTTGCCGTCGCCGTGCCGGGTGACGAGCATCTCCAGGGCGTCGGCCAAGCGCTGCGTGGTGGTCGGGCGATCCTTAGGATCCTCTGCGTGCCAGAGCCTGTTCGCCGCCGCGAGGATGGCAGTCTCGATGCGATTCCCGGCCACAGGGTCGAATCGGCCGAACAGCGTGTACATGCCGTCGGGGTGCTGCTTGATGTTGACCTCGCGCTCCGCCCGCTGATGGCGCCGTCGCTCCTCGAGATCGTCGCCAATACGAGCGTTGACGTGTTCCCGTACCGATCGCCGGAAGCGGTCGAGGTGCTCGCGCCGCGCCATTGCCGCCAGTTCGGCCTCGTCGACGGCGACCTTCCCGGCCGCCTCGGCGATGATCCGGGCATGTGGCGGGGTGATCTCGCCCGCCAGCAACGCCTCGGCGGTGGCCGGTAGGGCTGCCAGCATCTCGGCGAACTGCACTTCCCGCTTGGCGGCACCGCGCGCCTGCCCCAGCACCTCACGGAGCATCTCGACGGTGCCCGCCTCGCCCCGGCGGCGCACGAGCTCCGCCACAGCATCCGCGTCCAGCGCAGCCAGCCGCGACTTCGCCCGGGCCAGCAGCCGCAAGTGCTCCTCCAGCCCGCCATCGCTGAGTTCGGCCACGACGACAGCCGAAGTGAGCACTTCCCCCATCGCTGCGGGACCCTCGGCGCACCCCGCAGTCTCGGCCACACCTCCGGCGGGCCCGCTAGAGGCGTTCGACATATCCCCGATTCCCATGACCGATACTTTAAGAGCAGGGTACGACAGTCTTATATCGAGCAATATTCCACCAACTCCAGATACTGGCGCCACCATCGCAGCCAGGACCTCGTCGGCAGACCGGCAAACACTTCTGGCTGGCCACGTCGATACAGCACCGATCGACCCCGCCCGCGGCTGTCACACCACCGCGCAAGAATTGTCCGCGTGAGTGGCGACAAGGACAGCGAAGCCGGAAGAGGCGACCCGCGGACACAGGATCCCTTGCCAAGCGACAGCTTGAACGAGGCTCAACGGGAGGTTCGCGTCCGGCTGGGACGGCAGGGCGTCGAGCCTCGCACCTTCGACGCCGTTCTTCGTTCCCGCCTCCGCGACCAACTCGAGAGCGCTCTCGCCGACGTGGCCGAGAAGTTCAGCGTCGACGGCCCCCTGTTCATCAACAAGCACCGCCTCTCGGGGGTGTTCGGCTGCGAAGCGTCATTCCTGCACGAAGAGGAGCAGGAGTTCGCCTGGAATCCACACATCGCCAGAGGCGCTGTGGCGCACAAGGCGATCGAACTGGGAATCAACTGGCCCTCGCCGGACCCGGCGCCGCCCAAACTCGTCGACGCCGCCCTCGACTCGCTCACGAGAGGCGACACCTCCTTGGCGGACTGGCTGTACCGGTGCTCCGACGCCGAGCGGGCCGAGCTCCGCGGCCTTGCCGTCAGCTCGGTGGCTGCATTCTTCGATTGCTGGCCACCGTTGCAACGTCATTGGCGCCCGGCCACAGAGTCGAGTTCACGTGTGGAGCTGTGCGGCGGCAGGATCGTGTTGGGCGGGAAGACCGACCTGACGCTGGGCCGCGCCGAAGGTAGGACAGCAGACAAGGTCATCGTCGACCTCAAGACCGGGTGGCGCCAACCGAGCGTGCACCGCGAGGATCTGCGCTTCTACGCCTTGGTGGAGACCCTGAAGCTGGGGACCCCGCCGCGCACCCTGGCGACCTACTACCTGGAGTCCGCCACCATCGACGTCGAGGAGGTCAGCGAGGACCTCCTGGGGGTGGCCCTGCGCCGCACCGTCGACGGCATCGGGCGCTACGCCGAGTTGCACGGCCACCTGGGCCCGCCGGCCGAACCGCTCAAACGGCCCGGCCCGCCCTGCCGCTGGTGCGCCCTACGCGACGATTGCGCCGAGGGTCAGGAGTTCCTCGCTCAAGCCGACGACGACCGCTGAGCCCCGGCCGGCCGGCGGCCGGGGCTAGTTTGATGGGTGGTTCCGGCACCGGCGGCACGAGAAGGGGGAACATGGCCAAGCACACCAACGCCTTCCCCGAACTGCAGCGTGACCTGCGCTTCGTCCCCCTCGGCGTCGACGACCCGCAGGTGCTCACCGCCGAACAGATCAACCGCTACAACGCCGACGGCTTCCTGTTCCCCATCGACATCTTCTCCACCGCCGAGATGGCCGAGATCCGCGCCTACATCGACGACCTGGTGCCCAAGGCACTCGCCGCCGGCTGGGGCAACTACGACGTGGTCAACTGGCACAAGCACTGCCGGGGCATCTGGGACCTCATCACCGAGCCCCGCATCATCGACGTGGTGGCCGACCTGCTGGGCGACTCGGTGGTGCTGCGCCACAGCCACCTGTTCGCCAAGCTGCCCGGCGACCCCAAGCAGGTCAGCTGGCACCAGGACGCCTCCTACTGGCCGCTGACACCCAGCCGGGTGGTGTCGGCGTGGCTGGCGATCGACGACACCGACGTGGAGAACTCGGCGATGCGGGTGATCCCCGGCTCGCACCACAACGCCCAGCTCACATTCCACGACAGCGCCGAGGACGAGAACAACGTGCTGTTCCAGACGGTGCGCGACGCCGAGGACTGGGGCCGCGCGCCGGTGGCGTTGGAGATGAAGGCGGGCCAGATCTCCCTGCACAGCGACTGGATCCTGCACGGCTCCGAGCCCAACGGTTCCAACCGCCGCCGCTGCGGCCTGGCGATGCGCTACCTCTCAGCCGACGTGCACGCCTACGACGGCTGGAACGCCCACTCGGTGTGGTGCCGCGGTGAAGACCCCCGCAACCACTGGGCCAACCACCCCCGCCCGGACGGCGAAGCGATCCCCGCCAACCTGGACGCCTGACCCCCGGCCCCACAGGAACCGGAGATGCGGGACCAGGGCATGCGACTCATCCAACTCTGGGTGACCGATACGCGCACGCCGACGTTCGCCGCCGAGGCGCACCGGCAGTCGGCCGCCATCGCCGGCAGCGCTCACGCAGCGGACGATCAAGCGTTCATCGATGCGCTCTCCCTCGACGACGCATGAGGCGAGGCGAGATCTGGACCGCCGCGGCCGGAGCACTGACGGCTAGGCCCAGCTCCTCACGAGACTCTCCCGCAGCCGGGCACGCGTCGGCTCGGTGACGAAGGCCGCTTCCAGCGCATCCAGTTGGCGGCGCGCCAGCACGCTTCGCTCCCACCCGAAGGCCGCCTCCAGGCGGCGCATCTCCTTGGTGAGGGTGGTGTCGGTGATGGCTCGTTGGTCGGTGGATATGCCGATTGAGACGCCCGCTGCGGCGAGTGCGTCGATGGGGTGCTCGGCCATGGAGGCGACGACGCTGAGCTGCACGTTGCAGGACGGGCAGGCCTCCAGGTGCACGCCCTCTCGCACCAGACGGGCGACGAGGTCGGGATCCTCGACCGCCCGGACGCCGTGACCGATCCGCCGGGGCTGCAGACAGTCGAGGACCTCCCGGACGCTGTGGGCTCCGGCCGCCTCCCCCGCGTGGACCGTGAACGGCGTACCGGGCCACGGACGATCTCGAAGGCCGGCAGGTGGGTCGCCAGCGGGTAGCCGGCCTCGTCGCCGGCCAGGTCGAACGCCACGGGCAGGTCCTCACTGTGCAGTGTCGTGGCGAGCTGCGCCGTCCGGATGCTCTCGGCCTCGCTGTAGTGGCGGAGCGCGCAAGCGATGACCGCGCAACTCAGCCCGTCCCGCTGCCAGGCCCGGGCCTCCTCGACCACGATCTCCACCACCTCACGGGCAGTGAGGTCGCCCTCGATGTGGCGCAGCGGAGCGAAACGCGCCTCGGCGTGCAGCGCACCGTCGGCCGCCAGCTGGGCCCGCAGATCCCGCATGCAGCTGCGCAGGCCCCTCTCGGTCTGCAGCAGCTCCACGTGGCGCTCGGTCGAGTCCAGGAACGAGACGAGCGAATCGAACCGCTCGGGGCCGACGAAGTGCCGCCGGTAGGTGTCGGCGTCGACGGTGGGGTCCAGCGCCGCCACCGCCGCAAAGGACATGCAGATGTCCATGTGCAGGTGCAACTCGACGGTGCCGCCGAACCTCACCGCGCCTCCACTCCCTCGTCCCGGTGGCGGAAGACCTCGACGAGGTGCAACTCGACGGTGCCGCCGAACCTCACCGCGCCCCCC
>Ga0209021_1003401_pt1 | contig 12721 bp, 17 predicted proteins | sample PinacodermFT_FD_187299 | JGI IMG/M metagenome (GOLD analysis project Ga0209021, IMG submission 187299) | Host-associated microbial community of the marine sponge Aplysina aerophoba from Gulf of Piran - sponge pinacoderm, lysed by freeze-thaw... | ecosystem: Host-associated > Porifera > Sponge >... | reverse complement strand
CGGTCTGACCGGCGGGTGTGGCCTGCACTCGTGCAAGAGCATCCGTCACGGAGGCGGTTGCGCGACACACCGCTATTCGTGGGTCCCTGAGCCGACCTGCACTTTCGGGTGGATAGGTCGCAAGGACACGCAGGTCCCGGGCGTCGGCCGACGGCACGCGCTCGAGAATCTTGCCTCGCTGCGTCTCGCCCAGCCCCCCCCAGATGGCCCCGGCTCGTGCCGGCAACAGGTTCATGAGGAGATTTCCTCCGGCCCGAGGCTCGGTCGCCTCGAGGATGTCCAAGGCCGTCGCCGGCGAAATCGTCCGGAACGCGGCGGCACAGACCTGCGGATCGATGTCCGCTACAACGCCGGCCGCTACTTTCGGGGACATGCCCGCAAGACGGTCCGCTGCCTCGTCGGGGTGCCGTGCGACCAGATCCTCGGCAAGGAGGATTTGCAGATCAGTGGAAGATCTCGGCACGACTCCCTCCGCTTGCTTGTGGCGCAACGCTCTGAATCGCGATTGCCTCGCCCAAGAGCCTGCCTATGCCGCACCAGTACAGTTCGCAGACCGCGCTCGCCAGATGCGCGGCGCGCTGCGGGGCTCGGGGTTGCGCCGAGGCCCGCAGAGCATCCTCGCTCAGCACCCCGGCGACCCGGCCAGTGGGGTCCAGAACGGCCACGGGCTCGGCGCGATAGCGTTTGTCCGAAACCAGTGCCGACAAGGAAACGCCCTGCGAAACGGTCCGGGCCTTGGCCAGCTGCAGCGATCCAACTGTGCGGTCGCGCGGGGCAACAAGCAACTGGCCAAGCGTCACGGCCCCCTGTACCCGTCTGTGCCGGCTGATGACGATCAGTGTGGACTCGACCGCCGCCCGGCCCTCACGAAGCCGGTGGATTGCCTGCTCGACGGGCATGTCGTCGTAGAGGATGCAAGCCCGCGGATCGGCCGCGGCACCCGCAGATTCCGGCGGGAGCCTCAGGGCCCGTTCGATCTGTTTTCTCTCCCGGTCGGCAACGCCTTCCAGCATGCTCTTCCTAGACGTTTCGGGCAGGACACGCAACAACGCCGCCGAAGCGGGTGCGGAACATGCCTGCAGGACCTGGTGACGTGTCGCGACGGGCAGCCTTTTGAGGCAAGCAGCTGCCTCCAGTGGCGGCAGCAGCACCAGCACACCGGCCGATGTCTCGGGCGGCGCCTCTGCCAAGACCTCGGCGACGCTGGCCGGGGGGTGCCGATCCAGGACCCTCACGGCCTCGGCAGGATTGCGATGGAGATGTTCGAAAGCGAGGTTGCGCGTTCCAACACTCATCGGTCACTCCCGACCACCACGATGGGTTCGTCGCAGTATTTCCTGGCCGGCAAGTGGAGCCGATCCGCGCCGACATCGATCACGATCGATGTCGGCGTGACCTCGCGCACAGTCCCCTCAGTTTTCCCGACTCGCACCAAGTCGCCCACGCTCAGTGCTTTCGATGCGTAGTGCGAAGCCATGAGGTTGGCGACAACCGGGCTCGATCCGAGTCCGAACGCCAGCGCCATCCCACCGAGCGTCGAGGCGAGAATGACCGTGGCTATCGACACAAGAATGCCGCCTTGCACCCCGACTTGCTGCACGCTGACGATCAGTGCCACCGCAAGGATTCCAGCCTGTGCCAGACGACCAAGGATGCCCGGATTCGCAATACCCGCATTGGCGGCCATGTCGGACACCCATTGATGCGCGAGGCTTCCGAGGCTTGCGCCCACGAAGACCAACACAAGCGCCAGCACTACCTTCGGCAGGAAGTACGCCAGGTCGTGCAACAGTTGTGCAGCGAACGGAACCGACAGCTGTTCGATGGCCGCGGTTGCAAAGTACAGCAGAATGGTCCAATAGACTCCCCGCCCGATCACTGTCGGAGCTGTGCGCCAGAGTCCCGACCCCCGCACGGTTCCGCGCTCCTCAATGCGTGTTTCGACCCTCACAGAAACGCTCGCCACGATTCTCCTGACGAGCGAGCTGCACACTGAGGCCAGGGCCCAGCCCCCCAACAGCCAGGCAGCGGCAGCCACGAATTGCGGCGCCCCGCCCCTGACCCACTCGGACACTGACTCTAGAATCTGAGTCACGCTCTGAACACTCATGCTGCCTCCCCCTTGAATCGCTTTGCCTGCTCGTCAGGATGGGTCCGCTAGTCGGTCGCCGCCCCGGACCCGGCACGTGCTGGCGGTTCGCGCTGAATGACAGCGTTGAGCAGCTGGCTGTTGGGCACGCTCCAGTCGCCGACCTCGGACCGCAGGAGCGTATCGACAGGGCCGATTCTCTCGAGACTGCCACTTCGGCCAAGCGCTTGGACCGTCGAGCCCTCCGGGATGCTCTTGCGCAGGTAATATCCGGCCAAGATCGCGCTCACAACGTCTCGCGAGCCGACTGCAAATGCAAACGCGATCGAGAACAGCGCCGCGACGAGGACTGCGATCAAGGACCACTGCAGCAATGTGGACTTCACGCCCAGTTGCTCGATAGCTATGATGCTCACAACCACGATCATCGCCCCTCGGGCCGCGAGGCCAAGGGATTGCGAGTAAGGAACTTGCGAGGCAGCCGCGGCTGAGCTCACCGCATTGCCGATGAAGCGTGCGAGAAGCAATCCGAGCATCAAGATCAGCAGCGACGCGACTACGTTTGGAAGAAAGGCGATCAAGAGGTTGGTCGCCGTGGCGACGGACGTAAGGCCCAGCGTCTCGGAAGCTGGCAGGACAAACGTCAGCAGCACGAGCCAGTAGAGCAACCTACTGATCAGTCCGGAGATAGGGCGCCGGATTCCGGCTTCCTCCAAGATCTCGTTCAGTCCTAGGTAACCCCCTAGGTGGTCAAGTCGTGTCCGCACAAGAACCTTCGCCGAAGCAGCCTGCGCGATTCGGGCGATGATCCATCCAATCAGCAAGATCGCCAGCATTCCAGCGATCTTCGGAGTCAAGCTCGCGAACTGGGCTCCTAGGTGTGCCAGCGAGCCTAGGGCGATCTCGCCGAGGTTTCCGATACTCTCAGTCATGATTCTGTGTCCTCCCGTTGTCGCCCCGAAGCAACGAAGCCAGCGCTTGAATTGACGACCACAAGTGCTCTTTCACGAATACTGCGGTGCTGAATTCGACAATGTCGCGAACGCTCATCGAAGCGTAGGCTCGGTCTATGGCCGATTCGACAAGCGCGCGCCTTGGTTTGGGGTCCCGCTCGGTGAGCGGAGCAAGCAAGCTTCGGCCGTCCCGCTCCCACTCCTCCCTGTTGTCGTTCCTGAATGCCATCAAAGCTCCTCAGAAAGCTGCTTGCGCAATTGCTTGAGTCCGCGGTGGACTCGCATCTTGATCGCCGATTCCCCCAAGCCGAGCTGCGCGGAAATCTCGCTGTAGGTCTGGTCTTCAAGAAAGCGAAGCGAAATTGCCATGCGCGTGGTGGGATCCAGCATTTCCATCGCGCGCTCGAGTCCCTCACTTTTGGGATCGCCTCGTGATGTGGGAACGTGCGCAGATGCCCGCAGGAAATCGCCGTATACCGATCGCCTCCGGGCTTCCCGAAAACGCGTCCGTAGAAGATTGCGTGCCGAATTCGTGGTGATCGTGAGGAGCCAGTGTTCGAAGGGCTGGTCGGGCCGGAATCGATTGATCGATCGGAAAACGCGGAAGAATACGTCTTGGACGACCTCTTCGGCGTCCTCAACGGAGGCGACGAGCCGGTAAGCCCGCCGAAACACCATCTCGGTGTATTGATCGACCAGTTCCCGGAAGGCCGACGTCCTGTAAGGTCCTTCCTCTTGTATCCGACGTACAAGTAACAGCGCTCCCGCTTTCGCATCCCCAGCATCGGCTGCTTCACCCTCTCCCACGCTCTGCCGATCAAGCCGTCCACACATGCATAACCCCAAGGCGAAGCGAATCGTCACCGGGCGCGATCCCTGGATGCAGATTCCGCGGTTTGGAGCCGCACCGTCCCGTTCCGCGATCCGCTCCGCCGTCTAGTCGTTGCGAGCCAATATCTCACGCGGCCCGTCCAGCCCCGATCGACCGAGATCGGATCCGAGCCCAGAGCACGCGCGCTGGTGGCGCTCCGCGCTTCTAGGCAGCCGCGGAATACCCGCGCTCCAACCTTACCTGCCCTCCGCACTTTGGCGGACCCGGGCCGCGCCAGATCATCCAACCTGAGTGCGGAATCTCTCTGAGCCCAGCCTGTGACCGGATCCCAACGCGACCGTCTCCGGGCAATCACCGAAGCCGTCGCAGGTTCCGACTCCACGTGACGATCCGCCCATTGTCGGGGTTGGCTCTAAGTAGGAGGTCACGGCAATACAACGCATGGAACGGTGGGACGAACGGGTGCATTGCTGTCGAACCGGAATCAGCCGCGGCGGTCACTTTGCGTCCTGCCGAACGAGGAGCGAATTTGCCGCGTCGCAGCCTCCCAAGTCTGGGCCTGCAACAGGATGTCTTCGTCAATCCCTCTCACTGGGGCCGCCTTGTTCCAGGGACCTCCGGCAAGCGGATCCATGGGTGCGTGGGTAGTTGGGGCTCGGGCATCGGGTACGCCAACGGCGGGCCGATCGAACTCGCGCCAGAGGTCGCACCATAGACGATGATCCGCAACTCGCAGCCATTTAGGTGGGCCGGTCTCGCCATTCTCACGGCGATTGTCCTTGCCCTTGGCTGGTCCACTCTTCGGTGGGCAACAGCCGCCTTCCCGGGCCTGGGACAGTTCCTGCGGGAATCCTGGCACCGACCGTATTCGATTCTCGGAAGCCTCGATCTATCCCTGAGATTGCTGGCGACACTCGGAGTCTACGTGGCGCTGCTCTGGCTCGTCACGCGAATCGTCAGCCGGTTGCTTCGTACGCAGGTGTTGGACAAGACCGCTCTGGGCGAGGGGCACAAGTTCGCCTTGCAGCGCGTTACAGCTTACCTGCTCTTCGGCCTCGGGCTCTTGAGCGGGCTTCATGCGCTAGGCATTAACTTGAGCAGTCTCGCTGTCTTTGGCGGAGCGTTGGGGATCGGCTTGGGACTGGGCTTTCAGACGATCGTCAAGAACTTCGCGTCCGGACTGATTCTATTGATCGAGCGGCCTGTCAAGGTGGGAGATCGAGTGCAAGTGGACGACCTGCTCGGGGACATCACTCATATCGGATCCAGGGGAACATGGATTCGGACCAACGAAAACGTGGTGATGATCGTTCCGAACTCCGAATTCATCGAGGGGAGGGTGACAAATTGGACCGCAAACGACCGCAACGTGCGTATCAACGTCCCAGTAGGCGTCGCCTATGGTAGCGATCCAGAACGAGTGCGATCCGTGCTGATGCAGGTGGCCCGAGAACACCCGGATGTCCTCAACGAGCCGCCATCGGACGTGATCTTTGAGGGCTTCGGCGACAGCTCCCTTGATTTCGAACTGCGCGTTTGGACCGCCAGGCAGGTCACGACCCCCAAGATCATTGCCAGCGACCTCTATTTCAAGATATTCGCCTCCTTCCAGCGGGAAGGGATCGAGATCCCATTCCCCCAAAGGGATCTCCACTTGCGATCAGTCGACCCCTCGGTTTCTCAATTCGGAGGATAGGCACAAGCCAGCGGCTGGGCGGCCGCCCGGTCAATTCCGCAGCCTACTTCTTGGAACTCGGGGATGGACGCCTGATGAAAGCCGCGATTTATCTCGACCGAGAGGGGCGGCTGTTCTTGGCGACCTTCGACGAGACCACGCCATCGCACTGGGACGACGTGACCGCGAGCTGGAAAGGGAGCGAGGGTGCCGGGATTTTGGCAAGGTATCCTTCGCTCCCAGCGGGCGCGTCCGAAGTACAACAGCACTCGCTCTTGAAGGGCGCTTGAATGCAGCGTGAAGTCGCCGCAGGGGCGGAAATCCCCAAAGTCGCGACCGCAACATTTTATTCGAAGCAAGTGTCCGATTCCGCCGGGCGGGTCGCTCACGCAACGTGCTCGCCGCTCTGTGGGCACGGGCCGGGCGGCAATCTGGCCTGGCTCGACGGTGCCAAGTCAGAACAGGCGAGCCGGTGGTCCGAACGGACGAGGGTCGCGGAGTCCGGGCGCGACGGAAAGGCATAGAGGTTCCACGTCTCCGCCGCGGCACACATCAGCACAACTTTGCGAAAGTCGGCACGAGAATTGATCAGCTACTGAGGAAGTTTCTCGCAGATCAAGGCACAAAACGCTGGCGCTTGCTAGTCCTCTGGCTGGGATATTGCAGCCTTCGCTGAGTCCAGTTCGCCAACAGTCACATCCCAACTGCAAGCCCTGCCCATCGCAAGCGTGCTGCTGTAGGAGCGGAGTGCCTGTCCCAAATCAAGTGGCCGCTCACAGCCCGCCCGATCCGGAGCGGGAGGCTAGCCGCAGCTATACCGCTTGATCGATGAGCCTCGTCAGTGCTGCGAGATGCCGCTTCAGGCTGGTCCGACCACGCTCGCTGAGCCGGTACCAAGTCACCGGCCGCCGGTTTCGGTAGGTCTTCTCGACCGCCAAGTAGCGGGACTCCTCGAGCTTGCGGAGATGCGCTCCGAGACTGCCGTCCGTCTCGCCAAGCACTTGCTTAAGACCGCTAAAAGACATCGCGTCGTGCTTGGATAGCAGGACGCAAGCGGCCAGCCTAACGCGATGCTCAAGGAGGCCGTTGAGAAGTGCGAGCTCGCCAAGAGCAGGCACTTCGGCGTCAGCTGGCTGTTTCACGCTTCCGTACTTCAAGGAAGGCTCCGGTTACAAGCGCGATGGCGAGCACTGCACCTGCAGTAGTCCAGCCAAAGCTGGGAACCCAGACCGTGACCAGGTACGCGCCCCCCATCAGAACGCCGATAGGCATCAGCCGCCGTTCGAGATAGAGGCCCCCGTGAAAATAGGTCAGTCCGAGCAACAAGACCCATAGGGACCCGAAACCAGGCCACGTCAGTTGCCCTGCTTGGACGAGGGCTAGTCCAAGCACGCCTGCAGCCATGAACGCCAGCCAGTGAAGAGAATGGCGCACCCCTGTCTGGCGGTCCCTAAAGCCCGCGCTGCGGCTCGTGCGCATGCCGAACCAAGCCGAGAGCACGAACCCGATCGGCCCTGCAAAGAGCCAGTAGGTGCCGATCCAGGAAAGGTCGTCGACAAAGTCGACCAGCGCGAAGCCAACACCTCCCAGCAGCGCCCACAAGAGATAGATTGCAGGAACAGGAGGCGTGTCAGATCGCTCTGCGGCAGCACGAACGAACGCCATGTCTTCTTTGAGTTGAGTATTGTCGGTCATCGAATCCTCCTTAACTCTGGACTGTCAAGTTACTCTGGATATCAGAGTAACTCTATGTTGCAGAGTATTAGTGGCGGCTGTCAAGCCCGTCCGCAAGAATTTTCGTAGTCGGCTGACATCTTGAGCCACTGGCTGAGCAACAGGCCAAGTTGCATGGATGGAAGACAGGTCTAGCCATGTCAGGCCTTAGCCTTCCTCGTTCTGGTCGATTGATGCGTTGCATCGCGACACCCCTTGCCATTGTCACGATCCATGTCGCCCTAGCCACCAAATTGGAGGCGCAATCGAGGGAAACCCCTAGTCCAAATCGAAATGCCGATCGGCCATCGCCAACGGTCGCTCCTGATGGAGACGTTTGGGCCGCGTGGGCGGAATACGATGGCCAAAGCTCTGACGAGATCAAGATCCAGAGGATGTCAGTCGGAACTGCTGCTAGCCCGTGGCCACGAGCCCTGAGGTGGGCGACCATCTCAGGACGGCACTCGAGAGCCGGTTAGCCCGCTCGGACACCAATGCCCCAAGTCGGCGGATGCGCTGCCGGAATCTCAGGACAATTCATCCCCGCCAAGTGCCCGCTTTTCATACACATCCTCAATTTGAATGCCGTCCCACACGTAGCACAGATACCGGTCCTGTCGGACTCGTGAGAGAAGTCGCGGCCGAAACACGGCGGCGCATTCGCCCCCGACCCGGCGAACACTATCGTAGGCGATGCCATTAGAGCCCGCTTGGCGGAGCGTTCTGCCTAGTTCTTGGCCAACTGAGTAGTTGTCGGGGTGATAGATAAGGGGCATTGCGGCCTTCTGTCCGCGCAAGTCATGCAGATCCCCCTCGAGATCAACCCGATAGACCCGCATGTTCAGTTCCATACGAGGTTGATTGGTGGCGCACAAAAACCGTTCGCGGTGATACCGGGTCTCGGCAATGGCTGTATCGAGACCCCCGGCGGCATAGAAAACACCATACGCGCCATTCGAGAACCGACTGCCGTTCGGATTCATATGGGTGAAGGCCGCCATAATGACGCTGGCACCGGGCCCACTGACGCGGTCTTCGGGCGGGACCAACCTGATAGTGCCCACCTCGTTGCGAAGTTGGGGATCGGTCAGCGCATCTAACTCGATGACCGCTTCCAGATCCTTCGGATCGGTGACCCGTTCAAAGAGTGGAATCGGCGGGAACCGGCTAGGGATAATTCGCCACGACGGTTGCCACGCAATGCGGGCGACCGGCGGCGTCACGCCAAGCCGCCACACTCTGCGTCGAGATACTGCCGAACGAGAAACAGGTCTGCAACCTGCCCGGACATCAACCGGTCCAGCGCCGACCGGCCGCCGAACAGAGGCGATGTGTTGGGACGCTTCAACCATTCATCGGCGGCCCTTTCGTCTGGCAGAAGTATCTGAAGCGCCTTGTAGATGCCTACGATGTAGGATATGCGCTCCAAGGTGTCCCTCCGCAGAACCACCTCGGGGTTCTGCTTCCACTTGAAGAAGGTCGACCTGGCGCTCAGTCCGAGCAGGGTCATCTGTTCGTCGACGGACAGGCTCCAGAGTTTGGCGATTCGGAAGAACGTACGCAGGGCCGGACCGGACAGGCTCTTGCGGGGCAAGGAGGTGGCTGGCGGTGCTTCTACGGTTGCGATTTGATCCATAGGTGTCTCCAATAAAGATACTAGTCCATAAATGTACTCTAGGGTATCCACCTCTAATCTTGGAGTCACTCGGACTTCCCGTCCTCGATGGAGTGTTCGCTGAAGGCCACGCCAAACTCACCGGATGCCCGCGTGTCTTCGTGGCGGAGTGGGCGGCATACTCCGAGGCCGGCGGCTCGTGAACAGACGGGCCTTCCCGGCTGCTGCTATGCAAATTGCCCGAGCGGTCGGTGGTCTCGAATCCCTGGTCGCCGGAATTGAAGCAGTGCTGACCGTCATGCCCGAAAACCCGAAAAGCACTACGTGCAGACCTTGACCGTGATTCAATCCGCGCCAGCCGGTTGGCAGCGTCTCCTTCGAGACGATTCTGTCGTTCCCGTCCCTTGTGTAGACAACCAAGTCCGCCGATTAGGAAACGATAACTTTGTTGCCGAGCAGGGCAATACTCAGGGCTGTGAGCATATCGTCGCGGTGGTCGGACATGTTGCAGGAACCCGCATGCCCATCGCCGTTAGCGTCGTTAAGAATGAAGATTTGGTCGCCCTGCGCGTTATTCTTGGGTTGGCTTCTGAGCTCGCTCCGTTAATTGACCGACATCGCCCGCTAGCTGGCGGGACTTGAGAACTCCGCGTATGTGCGGGAATCGCCGAAATCCGGTCCAGTGGCGGCTCGTCAACGCCCGTGGAATCAACGCCCGTAGGAACTGTCCAACGACGATAGCCGTCGCCCGAGCGTGCCATTCCGGCATCGCCCAGCCGTATGCCGAGTGGTGGGCGGCACGCGAATCAAGACCCATTTGAGAGACCTGAGGGCCCTACGTCTCCGCTGTGGCGAGCGCGAGCATTTTACGAGCTGTTGCGCGAACTTCTGAATCTGGCTGACGAACACCGCAACTGTCCTAGTGTCGGCTCCACAAAATCCGCTAGACTCCCAGCAGTTATGTCTGATCGAATCCGATCCGGCCAAGCCGCGAAGGCTCTTCTCATCTGCTCGCTGGTATCGGCTGGATGCATGCCGGCTACCGACGATTCAAGTCCGTCCGCGCCCAACATCATCATGATCATGACCGATGACCAAGGATGGGCACAGGTCGGCTTTCATGGCAACCCATTCATTCGGACGCCCACCCTCGACCGGATGGCGGCGGAGAGCACTGAGTTTACGCAGTTCTACGTCGAACCAAAATGCGCACCGACCCGCGCTGCTCTGCTGACCGGCCGTCACGGTTACCGCTCGCGTGTGGTGGATACGTATTTGGGCAGGACTCTTCTCGAACCGGAAGCCGTGACGCTTGCGGAACTGCTCGCGGAAAACGGATATGCGACCGGAATCTTCGGCAAATGGCACCTCGGCGACAACTTCCCGCTACGGCCAATGGACCAAGGCTTCCAAGAGACCTTGGTTCATCGAGGCGGCGGCTTGGGCCAGCCCGCCGGTCCTCCGGGGAACACTTACTGGGATCCGGTGCTAGAGCACAACGGCGAGTCCAAGAAATACGAAGGCTACTGCACGAAGATTTTCACGGACGCGTTGATCGACTTTGTCAGGGCCAATAGCAATCAGCCCTTCTTCGGTTACTTGGCCACGAACGTGCCCCACGGGCCGTTCGACGTGGACGAGGAGTGGATCGAACCGTATCGCGAGATGGGCCTACCCGAGCGGACAGCCAGGGTATACGGGATGATCGAGGAGTTTGACCAAAACCTTGACCGCCTATTCCAAGAATTGGACACGCTTGGACTTGCCGAGCGCACGGTCGTCGTTTTCCTGACGGACAACGGACCTACCCAGCAGACCTTCACTGCGGGGCTGAAGGAACGCAAGGGCTGCGCGTATGAAGGCGGCACACGAGTTCCCTTCCTGTTCCGCTGGCCGGGAAAGGTCGCGCCCGGAAGAAAGCTCGACCGGATCGCGGCGCACATTGACGTGGTGCCAACCGTGCTGGAGGCTGCTGGTATTGGACCCCTCGCCCAGCCGCTCGATGGTGTGAGCCTCTGGCCCTTGCTGTCGGGGGCAACTGCGCCCGAGGACTGGCCGGACCGGACGATCTATCTGCAGAACCACCGAGGCGACATCCCGCAACTAAATCGCAACGCCTCGGCACGAACCCAGCGCTGGAAGATCGTGCAGCCGCTCGGCAAGGCGACGGACCCCATGCCCCCAGGGGCCAAGTTCGAACTCTACGACATGTCCGTTGATCCGGGCGAAACGAACAACCTCGCGAGTGAGCACCCGGAAATCGTCGAGCAGATGAGACGTGGATACGAAGAGTGGTTTCGCGACGTCTCGTCGCGGGGCTTCGAGCCCGTCCGGATCCATCTCGGCTCTCCCCGTGAACCACGCAGCACGCTCTCGCGGTTCGACTGGCGGGGTGACTACGACGACAGGGCCGGCGAAGACGCGCTGGGCCATTGGCCAGTGGTGATCGCGCAGCAGGGCCGTTACGAGCTAGTGTTGCGCTTCGCCGAGCCCCTTCCATCCGAAGGCCGGGCGCAAGTGGTCATAGGGGACGTCAAGGTGGCGAAGGAGGTCGCTGCGGGTAGTGCTTCCTGCGAGTTCTCTAGCATCGGGCTCGAGACGGGCCCGACCCGTCTGGAGGGCTTGGTGGAATACGAATCCATCGTGAGGGGCGCGTCTTTCGTTGATGTCGCCCTAGTTGAGTGATCGGGCTTGACATGATCATCAAGCGGCGAAAGCGGAGCCAACGATCGCATTGAGGCATGAGTAGGTGTTGCGGGAGTCCACATCCGGTTCCGGCCCCAACGGAGCCCTTACCGCGATTTCTTGGGTTAATCTCGACGGAGAGTCCATTCTAAATCGCACGTGACCGTCACCAGCCGCGTGGAGACTTCCCACATGAATTGATGGGATGGGACGACACGCCGCTTGAGCTTGAAGTTGAGCCATCCCCTTGGTCGAACGGCGCAAGCCGGCCGTCCCGCGCGAATTCCGCCATGGCTGTGATGTCTCGCTCCGAAAGCGACGTCTCGGCCAAGCAGTTCCGGGGTGTCGAAGCCGCCAGCCGCCCACGGCGTCGATTCTCAAAGCCGACTCGGTCCGCACTGCACGCTGATGCCGCAGAGTAGTTCCCCATGTGGCCGAACTCCAGCGCTCCGCGCCAGTCTCAGGATTTTTCAGTATTCGCCAGTGAGGTCCGGCGGGTTCCTCGTACGACGCGTCGAAGTTGGCACTTGGGCTCTGGACGGCGGATCGCACGTGGACCATTTCCAGCTATTTCGGGCTCGGAGACCTCTCTAGGGGCCGCGTGCTCTGGATTCGTCTGGCTCACAGCCATGCTTGTACGCTGTCGAAGCCATCGATCACGAACGCCGATTCACGCACTGACGGTTCGAGGCGATGGTTTCAATCGAGCCCACACACAGCAGCCTTAGTAACCTATTGTCAATGCCAAGTTTTCCCGACATGCTCGAAATCCGGGCGGGGGTCCAAGACCGATACCCCGACGTGCTGACCGTCAAGGCCCTGGAGGTCATCGCCGAGTTGGCTCACCTCGACTGCGACCGCAAGGCTGTGATGCAGGCCAGGCTCGATCGCCGCCGCCGGCGCGCCGAGCAAGGGGAGAGGATTCAGTTCATGGATCCCGAGTCCACCATCCCTCGCACAAACATCAAGGTTGCCGACGCCCGAGCAGGGCGGTTTACGGGCTCGGCTATCCCCGACGACTTGAAATGCCAGTGGGTGCAAGGCACCGGTCCGGGCGCGAAGCCGCGCGCGCGGTTGGAGAACAGCATCCGCAACGTTGCCTACGCTCTGCTGTCCGGGGCGGACGGATGGATGTTCGACGGCGAGGACGCCCTCGGCC
>Ga0209021_1003400_pt1 | contig 12722 bp, 15 predicted proteins | sample PinacodermFT_FD_187299 | JGI IMG/M metagenome (GOLD analysis project Ga0209021, IMG submission 187299) | Host-associated microbial community of the marine sponge Aplysina aerophoba from Gulf of Piran - sponge pinacoderm, lysed by freeze-thaw... | ecosystem: Host-associated > Porifera > Sponge >... | reverse complement strand
TGTTCGGTCCACACAAAACGGTCAGTGGCTGTTGGGTCAATGTCCCTTGTTTGACCACACCAAGGTTTTCCACCGCAAACGCCATGTTGCACAGTTGACGAGCCACGTCACACCTCCATACCCGGAAGCACCCGGGCCACAGCCATCTTACCAAAACCACGGCAGGCGCTCAATCCGGCCATTGGCCCAGGTTCCCTGGCAAGCGTGTGGACATCCTGTCGTAAGCCTCTGCATGGATGACAGAATCCTGAAGGCATCGTCATCAACACCAGGTCCATCTTTGAGCTGGGCACCAAGCTAGGCTACAATAGAGGACAGGGCGATCGAGTCACCGGCTGCCTCCGGAAATTCCGCCATGGGCCCCGCCCGTGAAGCTCCGCCTTCACTCCTGCGCATCGCGGAACTCAGCCAGCCTTGCTGGCTCATGTACGTTGCAAGCTGTTGCCAAGAAATGCCCCTCCCGGATCGGCAGAGGCAAGCGCAGCAGCATCAAACTGGGTTATCCAGTCACCCCAGCTTTCCCCATGCCACGCCGACCGCCCTGGCTTCTCATCGGTGCCCTGGTTGCACTGATCCTGCTGCCGGGTCCCACTCTGCGGCTGCTCTTCGGCGTAGCCCGGGGGCTATCCCTGCTCTTTCTGTTGCTTCCTCTGCTGGCCGGTGTGGCAGGCTTGGCGGCCTGGCTATGGTGGCGTCGTCTACAGGCGCAGGTCAAACAATGCCCCGCTTGCGGCATTCCCACCATGAACACCTCCTCCTGCCCTGCCTGTGGCTACAGCTTTGCGGGGTCCACGCAGGGCAGTGGGGGCAAGAACGACCCCATTGACGTGCAGGCTGAAATTCTGGACGACTAGGGAGTGAACCCATGACCCGCAACCGAAGTTGGCAAGAATTCACGCCGGATCGGACGCCTCGACTCCAGCAGCGGTCTCCTGCGCCGCAGCCGCCGGGCCAGCAGCACGTCAAGGTGCAACGCAGCAGTCGTGGGCGCGGCGGTAAGACCGTCACCATCATCACGGGATTGGCGTTGCCCACCGAGCAGTTGAATGCCCTGGCCAAAGCCCTGAAAGTCGCCACAGGCACAGGAGGAACCGTGCAGGGAGACACCATTGTCCTGCAAGGTGATCGTGTGACGGCGGTGCTGGAGCAACTCGCCATGCGCGGATATCGATCCAGGCGTTCCGGCGGCTAAAGCACACCCGCCGTCGGCAGCATGGCTGCCGTAGACAATGGAAACCAGGCCGGTGTCTCTTTCGTGACCACACCCACACCCACCGACAACAACATCGTTTGGCATCAAGCCACCGTATCCCGCCAGGATCGGGCGACCTTACGGGGGCACGGCAGTGTCATCCTCTGGTTTACGGGTCTTTCCGGCTCCGGGAAGAGCACCATGGCCAACGGGGTCAATGGTGAACTGCACCGCCGTGGTGTTGCCGGTTACGTTCTGGATGGGGACAACGTGCGCCATGGCCTCTGCCGTGATCTGGGCTTTACCGATGCCGACCGTGTGGAGAACATCCGTCGCATCGGCGAGGTGGCCAAGTTGTTTCTGGATGCAGGGATCATCACCTTGACGGCTTTTGTCTCCCCCTTTCAAACGGATCGGGATCGGGCCAGGTCCCTGGTGCCCCCTGGCGACTTCCTGGAGATCTACTGCGCCGCCGACCTGGCCACATGCGAGCAGCGGGATCCCAAAGGCCTGTATGCCAATGCCCGCGCCGGTCGGATCAAGCACTTCACCGGGCTGGATTCTCCCTACGAGCCTCCTCGAAGCCCCGAGCTGGTCATCCGGACCGGTGACCTCTCCTTGCAGGAGGGGATCGACCAGGTGTTGAATGCCCTTGAGCAACGTCGGTTGATTCCTTCTCTCCCCGCTTGAGATGGCCGTGCCGAGCATCCGGACCCGACCCACACCGCCCGATGAGTAGCAATCCGCCCGTCGCTGTTGCGCTGCTCTCCGGTGGCCTGGATTCCGCCACCGCGGCGGCCATGGCCTTGGCAGAGGGGGATCGGGTGATTGGTCTCTCCATGGACTACGGCCAGCGCCACCGCCGCGAGCTGCAAGCGGCCTCCGACCTGGCCACCGGGTTGGGTCTGGTGGAGCACCACCAGTTACGGGTCAACCTGGCCGCCTGGGGTGGTTCGGCGCTTACGGATCTTCAGCAGCATCTGCCCCGGGATGGGGTGCAGCCTCATGTCATCCCCACCACATACGTGCCGGGGCGCAACACGGTGTTGATTGCGTTGGGCCTGAGCCTGGCTGAGGCCAGGGGCGCCCATCGGTTGGTGCTGGGGGTCAATGCAGTGGATTACTCCGGCTATCCGGACTGTCGCGGTGATTACCTGGCCCAATACCAGATCCTGGCGGACCTGGCCACCAAAGCCGGTCGCATGGGGCAGGGCGCCAGGCTCTGGGCTCCCCTGCTCCGGCTCGACAAGCGGGAGATCGTTGAACAAGCCTTGGCTCTGGATGTGCCCATTGCCGCCACCTGGAGTTGCTATAGCAACGAGGAGGAGCCCTGTGGCCGTTGCGATAGCTGCCGGATCCGCGACCGGGCACTCCATGACGCGGGAGTTCCCCACTTGGCCAGCCACTGGTTCCTGACCCACCATGACCTCTGAATCGAGATCAAGGATTTGGTCGGCGCCGCCTGTAGCAATGGCGACAGGATACCCCTCGCCGAGCTGCAACGATTCAAGGTCTGTCGAGTAGAAGGCAAAATCGTGAGTGCGAGTCGGCAATGCTGGCAGGGCAGCGCCTCCGTCCGGTTTTATCGCTCCGGTGGGCGGACGATTCATCAAGGCGGCTGCACGGCGCCCTTGAAGCTGTCCCGTGCCGTTGACCACGGCAGCACCTGTGAATTGTCTCTTCTCCACACCGCTGGTGGGCTGGTGGGGGGTGACGTGCTGCACATCAACTGCCAACTAGCGCCCCGGAGCCGGGCACGACTCACCAGTGTGGCGGCGCAGAAAGTCTATGGCAGCGTGGGGCGCTCCCGCCTCCAGCCGGAGGGCGCCTGGGCCCGACAACAGCTCACCTGCCAGGTGGAAGACGGGGCATGGCTCAGTTGGTTTCCCCAGGAGACGGTGGTGTTTGCCGACGGTTTGCTGGAGCAGAAGCAGCGGGTGGAGTTGAGGGGATCCGGCGCCTGGCTGGGGGCGGAGGTGGTGCGGCTGGGACGCACGGCGGCGGATGAGACCCTTGCGCGGGGCTGCTGGCGCTCTCGGCTGGAACTGTGGCGTGGACAGCGCCTCCTCCTGGGGGACCCCATGGCTCTCCATGGCGCATCCCTGCAACGGCTCCATGGTTTGGCGGGGCAGGCGGTGGTGGGGACGTTGAACTGGGTGGGTGGGTTGCGGCTGGATGCCGCGGCCGTGGACGCCTGTCGCCAAGCCCGCGCGGGCCTCTCCGGCGAGATGGAGGCGGGGATGATTCCCGATGATGGAGGAGATCTCCTCTGCTGCCGCTACCGGGGGGATTCCACCCAGGCGGCCCGCTGCTGGTTTGTGCGCATCTGGGCTTTGATCCACCGATGGCGAGGTGAACCGCTCCCCGTTCTGCCCCGTGTCTGGCCATTGCAGGACGTCCTCTTACCGCCCGGCACAATGGCTTCGGATGGCATTGCCCCCTGCTGATCATGCACCTCACCCCCCAGGAGAAAGACAAGCTGCTCACCGTCACCGCAGCGTTATTGGCGGAGCGGCGTCTCAAGCGTGGTCTACGGCTGAACCATCCCGAAGCTGTGGCATGGCTCGGCTTCTGCATCCTGGAGGCGGCGCGGGATGGCAAAACCGTGGCCACGGTCATGGAGGAAGGCACCACATGGCTGGGACGGGATCAGGTGATGGAGGGGGTGCCGGAACTGATCAAGGAGGTGCAAATGGAAGCCACCTTCCCCGACGGCACCAAACTGGTAACCCTCCACGAGCCCATCCGCTGAGCCCGCGCCATACCCGTCCGTCCGTCACCCCGACCACGCCCCCGATGATTCCCGGAGAACTGCTGCCTGAACCCGGCGCCGTCCTGCTCAATGCAGACCGGTCTACCCACGACGTGCGGGTGGCCAATCCGGGGGACCGCCCCGTTCAGGTGGGATCCCACTTCCACTTCTACGAGGTGAACAGCGTCCTGAAGTTCGACCGGGAATCCTGCCGGGGCATGCGCCTGGATCTTCCAGCAGGGACCGCCATGCGCTTTGAGCCGGGGGATGAGCGGCTGGTAAGGCTGATTCCCATGGCGGGTCGGCGCCGCGTCGTGGGCTTCAACGGCCGCATCAACGGTTGCCTCGATTAAGTCCCACCCGCACCACTCTCCGCTTCCTCCTTCCTCCTTTCCACCATGGCCTACCCTCTGGATCGCCGCACTTATGCAGAAACCTACGGTCCCACTGTGGGGGACCGATTGCGGTTGGCCGATACGGACTTGATCCTGGAAGTGGAAAAGGATTGTTGTGTCTATGGAGAGGAGGTGAAATTCGGCGGCGGCAAGGTGATTCGGGACGGCATGGGCCAGAGCCAGGTCAGTCGTGGGGAAGGGGCCATGGACACGGTCGTCACCAATGCCTTGATCCTGGATTGGTGGGGCGTCGTCAAGGCGGACGTGGGACTGCGGGACGGCAGGATTGCCGCCATCGGTAAAGCAGGCAACCCCGACATTCAGGATGGCGTAGAGGTGGTGATTGGTCCGGGCACGGAGATCGTTGCCGGGGAGGGGCAGATCCTGACTGCCGGCGCCATTGACAGCCACGTCCATTTCATTTGCCCTCAGCAGGTGGAGGTCGCCCTGGCCAGCGGAGTGACCACCATGCTGGGGGGCGGCACCGGACCCGCCACGGGCACCAATGCCACCACCTGCACACCGGGCGCCTTTCATCTGGCCCGGATGCTGCAAGCTGCCGAGGGGCTACCCGTGAATCTGGGATTTTTCGGGAAGGGGAATGCCAGTGTGCCCGAGGCCTTGGCGGAACAGGTGCGCGCTGGCGCCTGTGGCCTCAAGCTCCATGAGGATTGGGGAACCACCCCGGCCGCCATTGACTGCTGCCTGACGGTGGCGGACCGTCTGGATGTGCAGGTGTGTATCCATACGGACACCCTCAATGAAGCCGGTCACGTGGAAGACACCATCGCCGCCATTGCCGGACGCACCATTCACACCTTCCATACGGAAGGCGCCGGGGGTGGCCATGCGCCGGACATCATCCGCATTTGTGGCGAGGCCAACGTATTGCCCTCCTCCACCAACCCCACCCGGCCCTACACCGCCAACACCCTGGAGGAACACCTGGACATGCTGATGGTCTGCCACCACCTGGACCGCAGCATTCCCGAAGACGTGGCCTTTGCCGAATCCCGTATTCGCCGAGAGACCATTGCTGCCGAGGACGTTCTCCACGATCTGGGGGCATTCAGCATCGTTGCCAGCGATTCCCAGGCCATGGGACGGGTGGGGGAGGTGATCACCCGCACCTTCCAAACGGCCCACAAAATGAAGGTGCAACGGGGTGCGCTGGCGGAAGACAGCGACCGCAACGACAACCACCGCATCCGCCGCTATATGGCCAAGGTGACCATCAACCCCGCCATTGCCCACGGCATTGACAGCCAGGTGGGTTCCGTGGAGGTGGGCAAGCTGGCGGATCTTTGCCTCTGGAAACCCGGTTTCTTCGCTGTAAAACCTGAACTCGTACTCAAGGGCGGCTCCATTGTCTGGGCACAGATGGGGGATCCCAACGCCTCCATTCCCACTCCGGAACCGGTCCACGGGCGCCCCATGTTTGCCGGCTTCGGCGCCGCCATGGCCCCCAGTTGTCTCACCTTCGTCTCCCAGGCCGCCGTGGACGCCGATCTACCCCACCGTCTGGGCTTGCGAACACCATGTGTTCCCGTGTGCAACACCCGTGGGGGTATCGGCAAAGCCGCCATGAAGATGAACACCGCCACCCCTGCCATCCAGGTGGACCCTCAAACCTACGAGGTGTTCGCCGATGGGGAATTGCTGACCTGTGAGCCAGCCCGGGTGTTGCCCATGGCCCAGCGGTATTTCTTATTCTGAGTCTTTCCTGCCCTGGAGAGGCACAGACTGATTCACCCCAGGCAGGCGGCCACCAGGTCCTGGGCATCGGCAACAGGGAGGACGGGAACCCCCAATCCGGCGGCCACCTGGCTGACGGTCAGGTCATCCAGGAACAGAGGAGAGCCCTGACGGAGCATGACGCTGGGCAACAACAGTTGATCCCCCAGATCCTGGCCCGCCAGCCCGTCCACCAGGTCGGATCCCGTCAGGAGGCCGGTAACCACCAGGTCCTGACCCCAATAAGGGCTGGGCAGGGAATAGAGCAGCAACTCCAGACCCGGAATACTTCGGAGGCGTTCAGCCACCGGCCGCAACGCCGGACCCACAAGACTACCTACCACCCAACTGCAACGCCGGGGCGCTGGCAATGCTTCGGGGAGTCGGGTTGTCGCCTGATCCAGCGCTTCCAGGAAGGCGCGAATACTCCCCACCCCGTTGGCCTGCTGCGGCCAGTCCCCATAGGTGGACCGTGGCGGTAGAGGATGGGCAGCCATGAGGTACCACTCGTCTGCCAGCCAGGCAAAGCGGTTCCCCAGTTGGAGATAAAACTCCTGTTGCAGAGCCTCCACCTGGCCAATGACCTGGCGGGCCAGACGGGGGGTTACCGGTGTCAGGTCCATCGTGTCGTCGGGACGGAACCGCGTCAGGCCCACCGGCACAACAGCGGTGGAGAGCACCGTTGGCCAGTCTCCAACTCCCCATCGGGCCAAATCGCGTAAGGTGCGTTGTAACTGAAGGCCATCATTGAGGCCAGGGCAAACTACCACCTGAGCATGGATTTGTAAGCGTCGCCGGGCAAACCATTCCAACTGCTGAAGGAGAAGACCAGCCCGCTTGTTGCGCAGAAGGCGACAGCGTAGCTCCGGATCTGTTGCATGGACAGACACGTATAACGGCGAGAGGCGCTGGGTTTCAATGCGTTGCCAGTCTGCCGGGGTCAGGTTGGTGAGGGTGAGATAGGAGCCATAGAGAAAACTGAGGCGATAGTCGTCATCTTTAAGGTATAATGTAGAACGCTTACCCGTTGGTTGCTGGTCGATAAAACAAAATGGGCAACGGTTATTACATTGTCGTAAACCGTCAAATAAAGCCTCGCTGAATTCCAAACCCAGATCCGCATCCATATCTTTCTCGAAAGAGATGCAATGATGTTGCCCCGCCGTATCCAATACTTCAAGTCTCAATTCCTCTTCACCAATCAACATACGGTAGTCGATCAAGTCACGGGGGGCGACACCGTTGATGCGCAGAATCTTGTCCCCTGGTTGGACACCAAGTTCTGCGGCAATGCTGTCGGCTTCCACCATGGTCACCAGAGCGGGCTGTGGTGTGGCAGCCCCATCCAGGACAGGGCTGGGCTGTGGTTCTCGCCACATGGAGGGTGGAGGGGGGGGTGTGCAACCGCCAGTGTAGGCAAAGAGCAGGTTCCGTTTTTCGACCCTAGTCGGCAAAGGCAGTCTTGGCCTTCTCCAGAGCTTCTCGCACCCGCACAAATCCTGTCCCCCCTTCACTCAACCGAGCCGCCACAACCTGTCGGGGCTGCAAGACGGTGAAGATATCCTCTGCAAAGGCCGGGTGGACCTGTTGCCAACGCTCCAGGGGCACGTCCTGCAGCAGGACGCCTTCCTGAAGACAAGCTTTTACCAGGCCACCCACCAGTCCATAGGCCTCGCGGAAGGGCACGCCTCTGGCCACCAGATAGTCGGCCACATCGGTGGCGTTGGCAAAATCACTGCCAACGGCCTCCGCCAGCCGCCGGGGCTGGAAACGGAGGCCTTCTTCCAGAAGGATGATCATGGCCTCCAGACAATCCCTGGTGGTCTGCACTGCGTCGAACAGCCCCTCTTTATCTTCCTGCAGATCTTTATTATAGGCCAGGGGTAGCCCTTTCATCACGGTCAGGAGGGCTTGCAAATGACCAAATACCCGACCGGTCTTACCGCGCACCAACTCCGGTACGTCGGGGTTTTTCTTCTGGGGCATCAAGCTACTGCCCGTAGCACAGCGATCCGTGAGGCTGACGAAGGCAAATTCCTGGCTGGCCCAGAGGATCACCTCTTCACTGAGGCGGCTGAGGTGAACCATCATCAAACTGGCCGCCGCCAGGAATTCAACTGCAAAATCCCGATCACTCACTGCATCCAGACTGTTGCGGTAAATATCTGCGAAGCCCAGGGCCGCTGCCGTCCGGCGACGATCAATAGGAACGGGTGTGCCCGCCAGGGCCGCAGCACCCAGGGGAGAGACGTTCACCCGCTGCCGCACCTGGGCCAGGCGTTGGCGATCCCGTTGGGTCATCTCCACATAGGCCAGGAGGTGGTGGGCCAGGGAGAGGGGTTGGGCCCGCTGCAGGTGCGTGTACCCGGGAATCATGGTGTCTACGTGGTCCTCCGCCAGACGGAGCAGGGTTTGGCCGTAGCGACGCAGCAGGATCTCCAGTTCGTCAATCCGGCCCCGCAGCCAGAGGCGCAGGTCCGTGCCCACCTGATCGTTGCGGGAGCGGCCGGTGTGGAGCTTTTTACCCACGTCTCCCACCAATTCAATCAGCCGCCGCTCTACGGCAAAGTGGATGTCTTCAGTATCAACTCCCGGACGAAACGTTCCAGCCGCCGCTTCACGGCGAATGGTCTCCAAACCGTCCACAATCTGCCCAGCCTCTGCAGCCGTGATCACCCCACAAGCCGCCAACATGCGACCGTGGGCGACGGATCCATCCAAATCCTCTTGCAGCAAGGTGAAGTCGAAGCGGATGGAGGCATTGAACCGGACAATGAACGGGTGCAAGACGCCTTCAAATCGCTGGCTCCAGCGCGGTTGCTTCCCGGGAATCCGATTTGCGGGATGGGTGGCCAAACGGGTGGGGGCAGGAGACTTGAGTCTAGGAAAAGACCGGAGTCCCGTCCATGCTTGTGGGAAGGACCAGCAGCGGAAATGCTGGATCCTTGCAGGACAGGACAAACGTCCTGCAAGATATGGGCGAGGAACCGGTAGTTCTCCGGTTCCGCCTGTCGCTCTGCCGGAAGTGGAACCGGAACGGCGTTGCCGCCCTGCTCGCCGTCGAACCGGAGTGGGAGCCAAGCCTGGCGGCAAGGGTGCGTCCGGTTTCGTAGTTGTCCTGGCCCACCTGACCAGAGACGTAATCGGACGCCCCGGAAACCACTGCCAGTTGGTTGCCCCATAGGCATCCTGGCCTCAAACCATTATATGGATAATGATTTCTTTGATACATTTTATCGTGACTGATAATAAATTAACGGCCAATAGTGATCCGTTGTGAGATGAATCGTCAAGGCCAGATTATTAATAATAGACGTCTAATCCAGTGGGAAGGATCTTCCGATGTCCTGGCCGTGGTGGCGCACCTGCTAACGTTTGAAGCCTTCAGCTTCTCACCATGCCGCAGCCCGACTCCTACAGCCGGTATTCTTCCTCCCGGAAGGTGAGAGCCCTGGTTAAAGGCATTCAGGGCCATAAGCGCTGGAACGAAGCCTTGGCCAAGGCGCCAGACCAGGAGGCCATGCTTGATTTGCTCCAACAGGCGTCGGACAAAATTGGTCTGGGTCTGAGTCGGCGGGAGCTTGCCGAGACGCCACCGTTGCGTGATTGGCTCTGGTTCAAGAAAAATAGTCCCCTCTTCACCATTGGCAGTCAGGAGTTTGGCCCCTACTGAAGACGTTGACAGGATATTTTAGAGGAGTAAATCATGAAAGGGACTGAATGGACTCGTCATGGAGATCCATGGGATCTTCCAGGACCTCAACACGGGCAGCCGCCAAGCCCAGCAGCGCTTCGGCGGCACGACGCTGACGGGCCGAACCCAGCAGAATCAACTGGTCACCCGGGTGGAGAACAGCCTGGCCACCTGGATTCACCTGCACACCGCGGGAGGAGTTGATGGCCAGCACCAGGACCCCGCTGCGCGCCCCCAGTTGAACCTCGGCCAGGCTGCGCCCGGGCAATCGGCTGAATTCCTCCTGGCTCGTGGTGAGTTGAATGCGCTCAATCTGATATCTGGTTCCTGCAAGCACCTCCATAAAGCTCACGGCTTCCGGGTGCAGGGCCTTTGCAGCCAGGACACGACCGCCGGCAACAAACGGGGATACCACATCGTTGGCGCCCGCGCGGCGCAGCTTGCTGGCGGCTTCCTGGCTCTCGGCACGGGCGATGATCTGGACCCGAGGGGCTAACGCTTTTGCGCTGAGCGCCACATAAACGTTGTCCGCATCCGTGCCCAGCACGGCCACAAGGCTACGGGCCCGCTCCACCCCGGCCTTGCGGAGCACGTCGTCAAGGCTGGCGTCGCCGGTGATGCCATAGAAGCCTTGCTCCATGGCCCGGGCCGTACGTTGGGCCTGATGGTCGATCACCAGCACCGGCACCTCCTCCCTGGCCATGCAGGACGCAACTTCCTGGCCCATGCGGCCGTAGCCGCAGATGATCACGTGATCGCAGACTGCATCAAGCATGGCTTGTTCACGGCGAAGGCGAAGGCGCTGGAAATAGCCGGTGTTGCTCAGTTGGAGAAAGCGCTGGATTGCCCACTGAACGATAAAGACGCCCCCCAGCAGCAGGAGAACGGTGACCAGGCGCCCCCCACTGCCCAAGGGGTGGACTTCCCCGTAGCCCACCGTAGTGAGGGTGATAATGGTCATCCAGAAGGCGTCCGACCAGTTGTGGCTGGGCTCCGCCAGTCGATAGGCAACGGCGCCGGCAACCACAAGGAAGACCAAGGCACTGAAGGGGTTCTGCCAGATCCGAGCCTGTCTCAAGCGCCGTTTCCGGAAAAACCCTTGACGGATCGTTCGAGAGATGGTGTGTGTCTCCAGCGGCGTAAGAGCACAGGAAGACGGAGAACGCAGAAAAGCCCTTGACGAGACTTGAACTCGTGACCTCTCCCTTACCAAGGGAGTGCTCTACCGCTGAGCTACAAGGGCAAATGGGCCGGGTTGGATTTGAACCAACGTAGGCAGAGCCAGCGGATTTACAGTCCGCCCCCATTAACCACTCGGGCACCGACCCGTACCACTGGCAAGAGCATATCAGGTCAGGGTGGTGCGATTAGAATGGGCATAGCATCTCCGGGGCTGTGAAGATCTTGGTTATCCATGGGCCCAACCTGAATCTGTTGGGAACCCGTGAGCCCAGTGTCTACGGGCGCGTTTCCCTTGCAGAGATTGATGCGCAGTTGTTGTCTCGGGCCGGGCAGAGGGGTATCCGGCTCAATTGTGTGCAGAGCAACCACGAAGGGGTCCTGGTGGACACCATTCAGGCGGCGGCCTCTCAACAGGTTGATGGTGTCCTGATCAATGCCGGTGCCTACACCCACACCTCCATTGCCCTGAGAGATGCTTTGCTGGCCACGGCGCTTCCCTTTGTGGAGGTTCACCTGAGCAACACCCATGGGCGGGAGCCTTTTCGGCATCGGTCATTGCTGGCGGACCGGGCAATCGGCGTGGTTTGTGGTTTCGGAGGCCTGAGCTACCAACTGGGGTTGGAGGGTCTCGTCACAGCGCTGGAGCGTCAAGCGGATGAACGTAATGGAATCCGGACGGTTGACTGACCCCACGCCGATCCGTTGGCTGGCTGTCCCCAGCGTGGATAGGCGCCGAGCGCGCGCGCGAAGAACTCGTTCCGCACCCCCTTGCGGGGGATCACTGAAGTGATGGGTTGCACCACAGGAACCGGAGCGGATGCCGGATCGGTTTCTCGTGGCTGGCCTCGTCGAGGTACACAGCCATGAACGGGCTGGGACTTCCGGCTCAGTGCTGCTTTTGTCTCTACCGGGTTCTGGTGGAGTATCTCCCGCAGGCTGGTCACGTTCCGCCTCCGACGTTTGGCGGCAGCCGCGGCGCGATGAAAACCACGGATTGATTTTAGATCACTTACGTGCAGGCCCACCTAGAATAAGTGTATGCACTGGTCTCCTTCATACTTGTCCAAAGGCTAAGTTGGCCTCTGGGCAATGGCGACCCAACGTTCGGATGCGACGAGCCACGGACTGCACCTGGAGCGCCTGGTTGTGCCTGGGGAGGAACTCCGAGGCTGATTGAGCTCCAGTTGCAAGCCCGGCCACCCAACTCAGCCACACACAACAACCATGACCAGCACGTCGCCCGCAGCCAGTTCGTCGGACAAGTCCCTCAGGGATCTAACGGTTGTCGAGTTGAAGGACCTGTGTAAGGAGCGTGGCATCAAGGGCTTTGCCCACAAGTCGAAGGCCAGACTCCTTGCAATGATCGAAGCGGCGCCCAAGACCTCGTCCCAATCTGTCGCCACGTCTCCCGCTGACACGTCACACCGGTCCGGGCCAAGCAAGTCGGCGGTGAAGAAAAAGTCCAAGGACAAGACCACAAACCAACACGGCAAGGGTCGGCAAGGTGATCTCACCAGCCTGACCATTGCGCAACTCAAGCAATTCTGCAAAGATCAAGGCATTAAAGGCTTTGCACGTAAAAACAAGCAGGAGTTACTTGGACTCATCAACTCTACGACCTCATCGGAATCGTCTAATCGTCAGTCCGAGATTGATGTGGAGGAAAAGAAAAGCTCTGATTCTCTCAACATGGAAAATTCTCCCATGGATGAGTCGGATTCAAACCTGTTGTCTTCTGAAGACCTGGATGCCAATCAGGTTGACCAGGAAGAA
>Ga0209021_1003396_pt1 | contig 12736 bp, 10 predicted proteins | sample PinacodermFT_FD_187299 | JGI IMG/M metagenome (GOLD analysis project Ga0209021, IMG submission 187299) | Host-associated microbial community of the marine sponge Aplysina aerophoba from Gulf of Piran - sponge pinacoderm, lysed by freeze-thaw... | ecosystem: Host-associated > Porifera > Sponge >... | reverse complement strand
ACAACTGCCACTGCTCGCGCTGCCGGCGGGCGCGCGCCGCCGCCCACACCACGAACGGGTTCACGTCCGCCGACGGGATGCATTACGTCCGCGGCGAAGACCTCGCGGTCACCTGGCGGCTGCCCGAGGCCCGGTTCTTCGCCCACACCTTCTGCCGGGCGTGCGGCTCGGGCGCTCCGCGGCGCGACCCGGACCGCGGGATCGCGATCATTCCCATGGGCTCGCTCGACGACGACCCGGGCCGGGGCGTCGACAGTCACATCTTCGTCGGTTCGCGCGCACCCTGGTACCAGTTCGAGGACGACCTTCCCGGCTTCGAAGAGGCGGCGCCCTGACGCGACCGGAGGGGGCGCGGCCCGCCGCATTGAGCCGGGGCGGGCTGCAGGATCGCAGGGGGCTCAGCCGGCGAGGAGCTCCCAGCCGCCCGTGTCCTCGAGGGCGCGCCGGACCCGTTCGCGCGCTTCGCCATCGAGCTCGGCGAGGCGCCGCCGGAGCTCGGCGAGGCACTTGACCTGGTAGCGGAACACGCCCTGCCGGAAGGGCCGGCCGAGGAGCTCGACCTCGAACTCGGCCTCGCCCCTCGCGGCCGCCCCGGCATTGGCGGCAAGGAACGGGAGGTACACCTCCCCGAAGAGCCGCAGCAGCCCGGTGACGGCCTCCGGCCGCGGCTCGTTTGACCCGATCCACTCGCCTTCGATTCCGGAGGCGTCGTCGAGCTGGCGCACCCAGCTCTCGGTCCGCTGCGCCTCGGCGCGCATGATCGCGAGCGGCGTCGGATCGGTGGCGAGGGTCCGGAGCTGGCCGAAGAGCCCGAAGTCGGCGAGCGAGGGCCGCGTCCCGAACAGAAATCGGTACGCCCCGACGTGCGGCTCGAGGGCGGCGAGCACCCGGTGGTAGCTCTCCTCGATCACCGGCGCGTTCGCGGGGGTGCAGCCGACGAGGGGCATCCGTTCGATCTGGCGTCTCGCGAAGTCTCTCGCCGCCGCCTCGCGCGCCTCGCCGACCCGGTCGGGGTAGAAGTCGTCGGCGATCCAGTACCCCGCGTAACGGATGTCCGGTTCGTACGCCCACCGGTAGTGGAACATCGCCTTGGTCAGCCACTCGTCCGCCAGGTCCTCGATGAGGTGACAGAGGAAGGCGTGCGCCGGGTCGTCCGGCAGGATCGAGCGCTCCCCCGGATGGCGTGCCTCGAGGGCGCAGGCGATCGGTGTCGTGTCGACGTGGTAGCTCCCGTCCTCCGGATACTGCAGGACCGGGATGACGGGCGGGCGAACGTCCGCCAGCTCGGCCCGGTTCCGCTCCGTGCGGAGCTCCCAGACGAACGGGAGCCGGCGGTAGCGCAGGATCGCGCGAAGCTTGACGGAGTAGGGCGAGCCGTTGGTCCCGACGAGCCGGTAGGCGGCGGAGTGCGGCCGCTGCTCAGGCATACCGGCAGACCTCGTCGAACTCGTAGCGGTAGAGGCGGGGGCCCATGATGCTCTCCGGCTTCCCCCAACCGAGGTTGCAGAGGAAGTTCGACTTCACGCTCGTTCCCGCGAAGAATGCGTCGTCGACCACACCGTTGTCGAAGCCGGACATCGCCCCGCAGTCGAGCCCGAGCGCCCGGCAGGCGATCAGGAAGTAGGCAGCCCCCAGGGTGCCGTTGCGAAACGCGGCCACTTCAGACGCGGCCGGGTTGTCGCCGAAGGTGGAGCCAAGGTCGCGGATGAAGGTGCGCGGGGAATCGCGCCAGAACTCGGTGTCGTGGGCGATGATCGCGGTGACCGGCGCTGCCATCGTCTTGTCCCGGTTGCCTTCCGAGAGCGACGGCTCGAGCTTCGCCTTGCCGTCCGCGCTGCGCACGAAGACGATGCGCATCGGCTGCGAGTTCGCGGATGTCGGGCCCATGCGGGCGATGTCGAAGGCCGCGCGGAGCAGTGCGTCCGGCACTTCGCGGGTCTCGTCGAAGGCGTTCGGGGTGCGGGCGACCCGGAACAGGAGATCGAGGGATGCATCGTCGAGCCCTTCGATCGTGTCGCGCAGCGCGGCGAACTCGGTCCGGGCCCGGGCGAGGGCGGCGTCTTCGGTCATCTTCGGTTCTCCGAAGTCGGATTCGTGGAGTGACTATGCCCCGTCGTCCGGCGAGCGGCGCCGGGATCCGGCCTGCACTGATCGCGCGATGAGCGGGCGCGTGCCCTGCCGTCCGCCGGCGGGACGGCGTTTGCGGTCCAGTATAGCGAGCGCGTGCGGCGGGGCGCCGGGCGAGGCGGAGCCCGGTCCGGTTGCGGGCGGACGGCCCGTCTCCTACATTGGCACGAAGATCGGCCGGGGCCGCCCGGCGGCGGTGGATCTTGCGGGTGGAGGGGCTTGCGCCGGACCGGCGTCATGGCCGCCGGTTCGGGCGGCGGCCGCAACCGGAGGAGAGAAGGGGATGCGTGAACGTTATCGGCCACGGCCGCTCGTGCACTCGAGCGCGGCGTCGCACTCCGGCCCGACCGCCGAAGTTCGCGAGGAGTTCCTCGCGCGGCCGGGCGGGCGCAAGGAGATCCTGTGCGCCTACGGGGTGGACGTGGACGCGGTCGCCGGCTGGCTCGGCTCCTACGGCGGCGAGGATTCCCCCTGCGACATCTCCCGCGGACTCTTCGCGGGCGAGGTCGGGGTGCCGCGCATGGTCCGTCTCTTCGACCGGTTCGGCATCCGCACCTCCTGGTTCATTCCCGGCCACTCCATCGAGACCTTTCCGGACGAGTGCCGGATGGTGGCGGACGCGGGGCACGAGATCGGGGTTCACGGCTACTCCCACGAGAATCCCATCGCAATGACCCCGGAGCAGGAGGAGGCGGTGCTCGACAAGTGCATCGACCTCATCGACCGCCTCTGCGGGCGCGCGCCGACCGGCTACGTCGCGCCCTGGTGGGAGTTCAGCCCGTACACCAACGAGCTCCTCCTCAAGCGCGGCATCAAGTACGACCACAGCCTGATGAACAACGACTTCCACCCCTTCTATGTGCGGGTGGGGGACAGTTGGACCAAGATCGACTACTCGAAGCATCCGAGCGAGTGGATGAAGCCGCTCGTTCGCGGCGAGGAGACGGACCTCATCGACATCCCGGGAAGCTGGTACCTCGACGACCTGCCGCCGATGATGTTCATCAAGACCGCCCCGAACAGCTACGGGTTCGCCAATCCGCGGGACATCGAGCAGCTCTGGAAGGACCAGTTCGACTGGGTGTACCGGGAGTACGACTACGCCGTCTTCACCATGACCATCCACCCCGACGTCTCGGGGCGTCCCCAGGTGCTGCTCATGCACGAGCGTATCTTCGAGTACATCTCCTCGCACTCCGGGGTGCGCTTTTGCACCTTCGACGAGATCGCGGACGACTTCCGGGCCCGCAGCCCGCGTGAGGCGGAGCCCGCGGGCGCGGACTGACCCTCGCCATGTGCGGCCTGTGCGGGATGTTCGCGGGCGAGCGTCACTGGACCGAGCGGGCCGCGAGCCCGGCCATCTTCGGAGGCTCCGACCGAACCGCGGGCGGCGGGCCGGAGCGGGCGCAAGTTACCCCGGCGCAGGAGCGCCAGCAACGGGTTCGCCTCGTCAACCGGGTGCTCGACCCGCTCGGGCTCGTTCTCGCGGAATGGGCCGCGTCGTCCTACGTGCTGCGGACGAAGACCGGCCGCAGCGAGGTCGTGCCGGATCTCGGCGCGCTGTGGCCGGCGGCCGAGCGCCTCCTCGGCCGCCCCTGCGACCCCCTCGATCCCGGCCTCCTCGCCCGCCTCTCCCGCTAGCGCGGAAGAATCGGTGCGCCGTGGCAAGGCGCCATTCCCTGGCCGGGCGCAGGCCGCCCACGGGGGACCACGGCTCCTCGAGATCGGCGCGGGCATTGGTCCGAGACGGGCGCTTCGTCGTCCCGCCATGCGTTCCCGGCGCGGTCACATCGGGTTGAAATACCACGGTTGTCGGGGAGAATTGCTGACGACGCAGACCCCGCTCCTGCGCCATCATCCGACCCCGGATCGTCGTTTGAGGAACGGTAATGCGCGTGCTATCGTCGCCGTCGTCCGGGACCTGCGGGAGCCGGTCCTGTCCGCCCCGGCGTCGCCGCATGGAGGGACCCCCTGATGAGCCGAATCGTCCGACCCGCCGCCACGGTTGAATATCCGAGCGGCGACGGCCAACCGATGGCGGAGAACGACTGGCAGCTTCGCGCGATCCTCGATTCGGTCAGCGCGCTCCTCACCCATTTCCGGGACCGGCCGGACGTCTACGTGTCCGGGGACCTCTTCATCTACTACGAGGAAGGAAACCCGCGCGCCCGGGTGGCGCCGGACGTGTTCGTCGCGTTCGGGGTACCGAATCACAAGCGCCCGATCTACAAGCTGTGGGAGGAGGGCGTGGTGCCCGCCTTCGTGATGGAAGTCGCGTCCGTCAGCACGTGGCGCGAGGACGACGGGCGCAAGGCGAAGCTCTACGAACGGCTCGGGGTGCAGGAGTACTGGCAGTACGACCCGACGGGGGAGTACCTCGGGCTCAAGCTCAAGGGCCGCCGGCTCGTGGATGGCGCGTACGTTCCGCAGCCGGTGGTGGAGTCGATCGACGGGACGCTGCTTCTTCGCAGCGACTCGCTGGCGCTCGACTTCCGGGTACAGGGGGAGGAGTCGCATTTCTTCGACCCGGCGACGGGCGAGCGCCTTCTCAGCCTCGTCGAGCAATACGCCGCGCACCGGGCCGCCAGGTTGCGGGCCGCCGCGGCGGAGTCAAAGGTCGCCACGGCGGAGTCAAAGGCCGCCGCCGCGCAGTCGCAGATCGCCACGGCAGAGTCTCAGGTAGCGGCTGCCGAATCCCGGGCCGATGCGGCGGAGTCGCGCGCAGAGGCCGCCGAGGCCGAGCTCGCGGCGCTCCGGGCTCGCCTCGACGAAGGGCGCCGCTGACCGGCACGCGCTCCCGAAACCCCTGCTTCGCACCGCCGCCGCAGGGTTTCGCGCGGGCCATTTCCGGCATTGCGCCGGTGCCTTGACGGGTGCGCCCGGCCCGCGGTGGCCGAGTAACGGCGTCCGCCCCGGAAAGTCGCCGATCCGCCTCAGGAGCGTCGCGGCTTTCTCCGCATGCCGCTTCCGGGCTCCGCGGCCGCGGCGCTCACTCGTTGCGCAGGTGCGGCGAGGCGGGCTCGCCGAGGGCGCGCCAGGTCCCGACGAGCCCGAGAGCGAGGGTCAGCACGACGCAGAAGGTGACGGTGGCCGCGACGGTGCCCGGGAGGAACGTCCACTCCTGCTCGAGCACCTGGGTGACGACCGCCCATGCCGTCAACGTGCCGGCCGCCGCCGCCACCGCCCCGGCGAGGAGTCCGAGGAGCCCGAACTCCGCCGCGTGGATGAGGGCCACGTCGCGTCGTCGCACTCCGAGGACCTTGAGCACGACGCTCTCGTAGGTGCGCCGGCGGTGCCCGGCGGCGACCGCCCCGGCGAGCACGAGCGCGCCCGCGAGCAGGGTGATCCCGCCCACCGCCCGCGCCGCCGCCGCGATGTTGCCCATGACCTCGGCGACCCTTCCGAGCGCTTCGCGCACCCGAACGACCGTAATCTCCGGAAACTCGCGCGCGAGGGTCCGTTCGACCCCGATCTCGGCCTCCGGGTCCGCCCGCACCGTCGCCACGTGGCCGTGCGGCGCGCGGCGCATCGGCTCGGGTGAAAGGAGCAGGGCGAAGTTGAGCTGCATGCCCCGCCATTCGACCTGGCGGACGTGGCGTACTTCCGCGGTGATCTCGCGGCCGAGGACGTTGACGGTGATGGTGTCGCCAAGCTCGAGCTCGAACGCGTCGATGACGTCGACATCGACCGAAAGGAGAGGCGGCCCGGCATAGTCTTGCGGCCACCATTCGCCGGCGACGACCGGGCTGTCGGGCGCGGTCGCCGCGTAGCTCAGCCCCCGATCCCCCCGGATGACCCAGCCGTGCTCGTCGTTGACGAGCGCCTCCTCCGGATCCAGGCCGTTCACCCGGACGACCCGTCCGCGCAGAAAGGGAACGGACCGGAACCCGTTCGTGCCCTCGACCCCGGTGACCGTTTCCCGGAAGGAATCGAGGCGGTCCGCTTCGACTCCGAGAAAGAAGAACGCGGGGGCTTCCTCGGGGAGCGACTCCGCAATCCCGCGCCGGAGGTTCCCCTCGACGAGGGCGACGGTGACGAGCACGGTGAGGCCGAGCCCGAGCGAGAGCACGATGTCGCCGGTCGCGTTGCCGGGCCGGTAGAGGTTCGCGACGGCCATCCGCAGGCGCGGGCCGAGGCGCGACGGGCGCCCGCCCGGTCCGGCGCGGGTGCCCTGGTGCAGAGCCCTCGCCGCCTTCACCACCCCCCACCCGGCCCCCCGGAACGCGAGCAGGGTGAGCGCGGCGCCGGCGGTGAACCACGCCGCGAAGGCGCGGTCCGGGGCGCTCGCGATCGCGAGTCCCGCAAGGAGCGCCCCGCCCGCGAGGGCGGCCGCGAGATGCCCGGGGCGGCCGGGCCGGGCCCCGATTCCGACCCCCCGGAACAGGGCGACGGCCGGAGTCTCCTGCGCCCGCGAGAGGGGCCAGACCGTGAACGTAGCGGCGGTCAGCAACCCGAAGAGGGCGCTCAGGACGAGCACGCCCGGATACACGCCGAGGGCGATCGGCGTCGGCAGCAGCGTCTCGAGCAGCTCGCCGACCACGACCGGGGCGAGGGCGCCGATGCCGAGCCCCGCGATCACCCCGAGTCCCGCGATCACCGTCAACTGGCTGAGATAGGTCGAGAACACGACCCGGCGCGAAGCACCGATGCACTTCAGGGTCGCGATCACCGCGAGCCGCCGGTCAAGCCAGGCGCGGACCGCGTTGCTGACCCCGACCCCCCCGACGAGAAGGGCGGTCAGGCCGACGAGGCTCAGGAAGGAGCCGAGCCGCTCCACCATCCGCTGGATCTGGGGGGCGGCGTTCGTGAACGAGCGGATCTCCCAGCCCCCGTCTCGCAGACGCTCCCCGAGGTCCGCCTGCACCGCTTCCACGTCTGCGCCTTCGGGCAGCCGCAGCGCGTACTGGTGGTAGACGAGGCTCCCTTCGCGGAGCAGCCCGGATGCCGCGAGCGCGTCCATGCTCACGACCACCCGCGGCCAGAGACCGAACGGCCCCCCCGATCCCCCCCGGTCGGGCTCGCGCTCGATCGCGCCCCGCACGTCTACCTCGATGCCCCCGATGGCGAGGGGACCGCCGTCCTCGAGCCCGAGCCGGTCGATGAGGGCGGGCTCGGCGAGCGCCCCCCAGCGCCCGTCCGCGCGCTCGAGCCCGCGCGCGAGGGTGACGGCGCTACCGTCGCGTCGCCGTGCTTCGAACGAGCCGAAGAGGGGATAGAGCCCGTCCACCGCCTTGAGCTCGACGAGCACGCTCGTGTCCGCCACGTCGCCGGGGCGGCGCGCCATGGTGCGCATCTCCGCGAAGTGGGAGAGACCGTCCGTGGCCCGCTCGACGACGGCCCGCGCTTCGTCGTCGAGCTCCCGGTAGATGGCGCGGATGGCGAGGTCGCCGCCCAGCACCTCGCGACCGTCCGCCCGGAGGCCGGTCACGATCGAGGTCGCGGTCGAGAGCACCCCGGCGATCGCCGCCACCCCGAGGGCGAGGCAGCCGAGAAAGACCCCGAAGCCGCGAAGGCCCCGAACCCCCTGGCGAAGCTCGCGGGCCGCGAACCGGAAAGCGACGGGCGCCATCCGGGCTAGCCGGAGGAAGCGGTGACGGCGGCGGCGGAGCGTGGGCCGTCCGATCCGGTGCCGGAACCGGCGTCGGCGTTGCCGGACGGGCCGGGCGGGGTTCGGTCCGGCGCCGCCTGCTCCGTTCCGGCCCCGTCCGGGTCCCCGCCGCCTTTTCCGTTCTTGATCCCCCGGACCTCGCCCCCGGACGTGCCGCGGTTCCGGTCCGGACCCCGGTCGCCGGCCGTCGCGGCCTCGATGCGGCCGTCCGCCATGCGGATCGTGCGGTCGCAGAGGGCGGCGAGTCGCGCCTCGTGGGTGATGAGGAGGAGGGCCGCCTTCCGGTCGCGGCACCGCACGAAGAGATGCCGGATGACCTGGTCGCCGGTCGCCGCGTCGAGGTTCCCCGTCGGCTCGTCCGCGAGCAGCAGGTCCGGGCGGTTGACGAGCGCGCGGGCGATGGCCACCCGCTGCTGCTCGCCCCCCGAGAGCTCGCCCGGGTAATGGCCGAGGCGGTGCTCGAGCCCCACCGCGGCGAGCTCTTCGCGCGCCCGTTCGAACGCGTCGGCCGCGCCCGCGAGCTCGCGCGGCGCGGCGACGTTCTCGATGGCGGTCATCGTGGGAATGAGGTGGAACGCCTGGAAGACGATGCCGACGTGCGCGCCGCGGAACCTCGCGAGCTCGTCCTCGTCGAGGGCGGCTAGGTCCTCGCCCGCCACCTCGACCCGGCCCGCGGTCGGCCGTTCGAGGCCCCCGACGACCATGAGGAGGGTGGTCTTCCCGGCGCCGGAAGGCCCCACCACGCTGACCGACTCTCCCGCAGGGAGGTCGAGATCGATGCCGCGCAGGATCTCCACCGGGCCCGCCGCCCCGGTCAGGGTGACGGAGAGATCTCTCAGCGATACGATGGAATGATGGGCGACATCGGACATGGCGGCTCTTGGGTGAGCGGGGAACGGCGCGCAGGATACCAACCGGAACGGTCCGGTCTCCTCCGCTTCGGGGGTTCTTTACCCATCTTTACCCTCGGGCGCAGGTTTCGGAATCACCCGGGGCGGTTCGGACCGGAGGGCGAGTCGAATCGCCGTACGGCGCGGGCTGTGCGACTGCCGCGGGGGGCGTGGGGTCGCGCGAGGGCGGCCCTGGGACTCGCCGCCGCGGCAGTGATTCTCGCGTTCGGGACGAGGCTCGCCGCGGCGGACGGCCCGCTCCGGATCCTCATGCTCGGGGACAGCCTCACCGCCGGGTACGGGCTCGCTTCGCACGAAGCGCTTCCCGCCCGGGTGGAAGCCGCCCTGCGCGCGCTCGGGCTCGATGCCCGGGTCATCAACGCGGGGGTGTCCGGCGATACGACCTCGGGCGGGCTCGCGCGGATCGACTGGGCACTCGCGGACGATCCGCACGCGGTCGTCGTCGCCCTCGGCGCGAACGACGGATTGCGGGCAATCGACCCCGCGGTGACCCGCTCGAACCTGGATCGCCTGCTCGCGGTCCTCTCCGGGCGACGGCTCCCGGTGCTTCTCGCGGGGATGCTCGCGCCCCCCAACCTCGGCCCGGACTACGGCGCGCGGTTCGATCCCGTCTACCCGGACCTCGCCGCCCGGCACGGCGCGCTCCTCTATCCGTTCCTGCTGGAAGGGGTCGCCACCGTGACGGCGCTCAATCAGGCGGACGGGCTCCATCCGAACGCGGCGGGGGTGGAGGTGATCGCGGAGCGCATGCTCCCCGCCGTGCTCTGCCTGGTGAGCCGTGCGGATCGGAGCGCGCCCGCCACGCTCCCGGACGGCGCCGGATCCGATTGCGAGAGGTGGGAGCCGGCCCCGTGAGCGGGCCGGACTGGAGCCGGCTCATTCCGGTCAACGTGGTGACCGGGTTCCTCGGTAGCGGCAAGACCACCCTCCTTCGCCGGCTCCTCGTCTCGCCCCGGCTCGCGTCGACCGCGGTGCTGGTGAACGAGTTCGGGGAGGTCGGACTCGATCACCATCTCCTCGAGCCGGTCGCCGGGGACATGGTGCTCCTCGACAACGGGTGCGTGTGCTGTGCGGTGCGAGACGACCTGCGCGGCGCTCTGCTCGACCTGCACGGGCGGCGCGAACGGCGCGAAGCGCCGCGCTATGACCGGGTGGTCATCGAGTCGTCCGGGTTGGCCGACCCGGCCCCCGTCCTGCACACCCTGACCGCCGATCCGGTGCTTCGCCACCACTATCGCCCGGGCGCGGTGGTCACGGTGGTGGACGCGCTCCACGGCTCCGCCCAGCTCGAGCGTCATCCGGAATCCGTGAGGCAGGCGGCCCTCGCGGATCGGTTGATCCTCACCAAGACCGATCTGGCGGAGCGCGAATCGGTGCGCTTCCTCGAGGGCCGTCTCCGGGCCCTCAACCCGGCGGCCTCCATCCGCCGGGCCGCTCCCCCGGGCGGCGATGGCGAAGAGGACGAACGGGCGATCGGCCCCGACCCGGTCGCGCTGCTCGTCGACGACGTCCATCGTGCGCAGTCGCGGCAGGCCGAGGCGGAGCGGTGGCTCGGACTCGGCCCGGGCGCAGAGCCAGGGGAGCTCCCGATGGCGCCGGCTCGCGCCGGCGATTGCGCAGCCGAGCCGGAATCCGGCGCCCGGGGTCGGGTCGGCATCGTTGCCGGCGCGCGTCCGGAGCATCTGCGCCCCGCATCGTCCGCCACCCGCACGGGCGAGCCGCCGAGCGGAGCCGCCCCGCACCGCCACACCGAAGACGTCACCTCGTTCCGCATCGAGACCGACGAGCCCATCGACTGGACCGTGTTCGGGATCTGGCTCGGCATGCTCCTCCATCGCCACGGCGAGAACATCCTGCGGGTGAAGGGAATCGTGGACGTGCCCGGGCTCGACGGTCCGGTGCTGCTGAACGCGGTCCAGCACACCGTGCATCCCCCGACCCATCTGCCCGCGTGGCCGCGCACCTGGGAGCGGGACGAGGGCGGGACCGGTCCGTGGCGCGGGTCCCGCATCGTGTTCATCGTGCACGGTCTCGATCGCGGGCCTGTCGAGCGATCCCTCGCCGCCTTCCGCGACGCGCTGGGCCCTGCCCCCGCGCATTGATGTACCATGCTTCGGCGCGGTGCCGCCGGTGCCGCTTCGCCCGATGTCCTGAAGGCTCGAGGACGGCATGAACGACGAAGTGTCCCGCTGGCGGCGTCCCCGGCCGTGGATCGCGCTGGTCGCGGTCGTCGTCGCACTCGTCTTCCTCTATTTCTACCAGCCCTTCGAGACCTACCTGCTGGAGCACATCCCGGGCATCCATTTCAGCAACGTCCTGTTCTGGTTCGCCTCGCTCGTCGGCGTGGTCGCCTACGTCATCGCCCACTGGCAGTCCTTCCGCGGCCAGGTGTTCCGCGACGGCGGGGAGCTCGACGCGGCCGCGCTCGTGTACGACACGCTCCAGATCGCGATCCTCGTCGCGGTCATCTTCTTCGCGGGAGCGATCATCCAGGCCATCGAGATGCTGAGCGAGCAGCTCATGATGCCCGCCGGCGATGCTGGCGGAACGGCCGTCGAGGTCGGATTCGGCGCGCGCATCGTCAGCATCGTGGTGATGGTCATTCTCGCCATCCTCTTCTACCTGCTGCACCACCTCGTGCGGGCGCTGCGCACCGGCTGGCGCCCGCGCCGGCCCCCGCCCCGAGCCGGTTCCGATCGCTCTCGCCCGCCCTCCACGGACGCCGGCGCGAGGGGCTAGCTCCATCTTCGCGATCGCATGGCGAGCCGTCTTGGAATAGACGTCGGGGGCACGTTCACCGATCTCCTGCTCTTCGACGACGAGTCCGGACGGATCTCGCTGCACAAGACCCCGTCCACCCCGGAGGACCAGTCGGTCGGCATCCTGATCGGGGTGCGCGGCGTCCTCGAGCGCAGCGGCGAGTCGGCCGGGAAGGTGTCCAGCCTGCTGCACGGCACGACCGTGTCCACGAACATCGTTCTCGAGGAGAAGGGCGCGAAGGTCGGCCTCCTCGTCACCGCGGACTTCGAGCAGATCCTGCATCTCGCCCGCTCCCAGACCCCCGGACCGCTCGCGGGCTGGATGATCATGCAAAAGCCCGATCCACTTGCCGATCTCGAGCACACCCGGGGCGTTCCGGAGAGAATGAGCGCACGGGGCGAGGTGGTGACTCCTCTCGACGAGGGGCGGGCGCGCGCCGCGATCGAGGAACTCGTCTCCGCCGGGGTCGAGTCGATCACGGTCTCCCTCCTCCACGCGTACGCGAACCCTGCGCACGAGCGGCGGCTCGCGGAGCTCGTGCGCGAGCGGGCGCCCGAGCTCTCCGTCACCATCGCCTCGGACATCCTTGCCGAGTTCCGCGAGTACGAGCGGACCCTCGTCGCGGTGATGAACGCGTACGTCGGGCCGAGCATGCGTCGCTACCTCGGCCACTTCGAGGAGAAGCTCCGCGAGGTCGACTTCAGCCCCCACGTCCACATCGTGCGCTCCGACGGAGGCCTGATGAGCGTCGCGCACGCGGCCGAGTCGCCGGTTCACACCATGCTTTCGGGGCCGGCGGGCGGGGTGTCGGGCGCCGCCTTCCTCGCCTCCCTCGCGGGCCACCCCGACGCCCTCGGATTCGACATGGGGGGGACATCCACGGACGTCTCCCTCATCCAGGACGGGAAGCCCACCATCTCGCGCCAGACCTCGCTCGGCTACTACCCCATCAAGGTGCCGTCGGTCGAGGTGCACAGCGTCGGCGCGGGGGGCGGCTCCATCGCCCACGTGCCGATGACCGGGGCGCTGCGGGTGGGTCCGGAGAGCGCGGGGGCGCGGCCCGGTCCGGCGTGCTACGGCCGGGGCGGAGACCGGCCGACGGTGACGGACGCGAACGTGGTGCTCGGCCGGCTCCCGCCCTCGCTGCTCGGCGGCGAGATGCAGCTCGACGTCGCGGCGGCCGAGGAGGCGGTGGGGAAGACCGCCCGGGCGCTCGGACTCGACGTGCACCAGGCCGCCCAGGGGATTCTCGACATCGTCAACGAGAACATGTTCGGGGCGTTGCGGCTCGTCACCGTGCAAAAGGGCCTCGACCCGCGCGACTTCGCCC
>Ga0209021_1003395_pt1 | contig 12740 bp, 6 predicted proteins | sample PinacodermFT_FD_187299 | JGI IMG/M metagenome (GOLD analysis project Ga0209021, IMG submission 187299) | Host-associated microbial community of the marine sponge Aplysina aerophoba from Gulf of Piran - sponge pinacoderm, lysed by freeze-thaw... | ecosystem: Host-associated > Porifera > Sponge >... | reverse complement strand
TGCGGCGCACGTGGTGTCGCGGTATCTGGCACCATGATGTAGGAAGCGGCCGTGCGGCACATTGTGATCGGAATCAGCGGAGCCAGCGGGGCCATTTACGGGGTTAGGCTGCTGGAACGCCTCTCGGCAATCGAGGAGGTCGCGACGCACTTGATCGTGACCCGCCCTGGGGAGAAGACACTGCATCAAGAGACCGGGCGGCTGGTGGGGGATCTGCGGCCCCTTGTCCATGAACTCCATCCGGTGGACCGGATCGGCGCGACGATTGCCAGCGGATCGTTCCTCTTCGACGCAATGGCGGTGGTTCCCTGTTCGATTCAGACCATGTCGGCCATCGCCGGAGGCCTGACATCTAATCTCCTTACCAGGTCGGCCGATGTGGCTCTCAAGGAAAGACGCAGGCTGGTGCTGGCCGTACGCGAGACTCCGTTGCACTTGGGGCACTTGCGGAACATGGCGCTCCTGTCTGAGATGGGAGCGATCATTGCGCCGCCGATGCCGGCGTTCTACACCCTGCCAAAGACGATCGACAACCTTGTCGATCAGCAGGTGGGACGCTTGCTTGACCTGATCGGGGTGCTCGACCCCAAGACCAAGCGCTGGGCTGGCATCTAGCTTCAGGAAACTTCATCGACCGGAGTCAACTGTGAAGGGTCTCGCTACGCGTCGCTGTGTGAACCAAGCGTTTCAGCCGCCTGCAGTGGCGCGGATCCTGGCAGTATTGGCGTTGGTAGCCGCATCCGCGGTCGGCTGGGGGCAGGACTGGCCGCAGTTCCGCGGGCAGAGCCGGGATGGCGTCGTGCCGGGTCAGGAGTCGCTGCCAGCGTTTCCGGCCGGCGGCCCGCGCCTGGTGTGGGAGCGCGCGGTCGGCTCGGGATTCAGCGCTCCTGCCGTAACTGGCGGGCGGCTGCTGCTGTTCCACCGCCAGGGCGGCATGGAAGTCGTAGAGGCGCTCCAAGCCGTTGACGGGGAGCGGATCTGGGAATTCGCCTACGAGACCACCTATAAGGACGACTTCGGCTTTGAGAACGGCCCTCGCGCCACGCCGGTGATCGCGAACGGCCGGGTCTTCACGTTCGGCGCCGCGGGCGTGTTGCATTGCCTGGACTTGGAAACGGGGGCCAAACGCTGGAGCGTTGACACGCATGCCGAGTTCGGGGTGCGCAAGGGGTTCTTCGGAGCGGCCTCGACTCCGCTCGTGCTCGATGGCAGGGTGATCGCCAATATCGGTGGCGCGGAAGGTGCGGGCATCGTCGCCTTCGATGCGGAGTCGGGGGCGAAGGTGTGGACCGCCACCGATCACGAGGCCAGTTATTCGTCGCCGGTGGCGGCTCGCATCGATGGCGGCCTGCTCGCCATTTTCTTCACGCGGGAGGGATTGGTAGCGCTGGAGCCGGACACCGGTCGCGTCGCTTACGAACGGCGCTGGCGCGCGCGCAGCCACGCGTCGGTGAACGCCGCGACTGCGGTGGTGCTGGGAGACATCGTGTTCCTGTCCGCCTCCTACGGCACGGGGGCGATCGCGATGCGCCTGCGCGGTGGCCAGATCGAAGTGCTGTGGTCCGGCGAGGACGTGATTGACAACCACTATTCCAGCTGCGTGCGATCCGGCAGCACGCTGTTCGGCTTCCATGGCAGGCAGGAGTACGGCCAGTCGTTTCGAGCCGCCGACTTGGTCAGCGGCGAAGTCCTCTGGTCTAGCGATCGCCTGCCCGCCGGATCGGTCCTGCGCGTCGGCGACAGGTTGCTGCTGCTGCTGGAGACCGGAGAACTGCTGCTGGCCGCTGCTTCCCGCGAGAAGTTCGAGGTGCTGGCTAGGGCGCAGATCCTCGGTCGGGAGACGAGGGCCTTCCCGGCCGTTGCCGACGGACTGCTGTTCGCCAGAGACAAGGACACCCTGGTCTGCCTGCGGCTGTGGCCGGAGTAAGGCCAAGCCCTGCAACGGCTCGCGCGATTCGGGTGCGGTGCGCTTTTCGCTAGAATATCTGCGGACTGCCGACGCGGGTCGGCAGAGGGGAGGAAGGTTTTGAGATTTCGATTCATGGGCTACGCGCTGGCGGCCGCGCTGGCGGCCGCTCCCGTGCTCGCCCAGCACGCGGACGACACCATTACAAACCCATTCACTTCCGCCGACGACGTTGAAGCCGGCGGGCGGTTGTACCGGTCGCACTGCGCAGTCTGCCATGGCATCGAGGGCGAGGGCGGTCGGGGCGTGGATCTGACGACCGGGCGGTTCCGCCACGGCTCCTCGGACCGCGGGCTGTTCAACACGATCTCGGTGGGCATCCCGGGCACGGAGATGCCGGGCATCTTCTTCAACGGCAGGCAGATGTGGCAGCTGGTCGCGTTCGTGCGCTCGCTCAGCGAGGGCAGGGCAGCCGAGCAGGTGACGGGCGACGCGGAGAAGGGCCGCGCGGTGTATGCCGCGAACGGCTGCAGCGGCTGCCACCGCATCCGCGGCGAGGGCGGTCGCATGGGGCCGGACTTGACCGATGTCGGCATTCGCTCGATGGGGCACCTCCAGGCGTCCGTGCTGCAGCCGAACGAATCGGTCCTGCCGCAGCACTGGATGGCCAAGGCCAAGGCCAAGGACGGCAAGCAGATCTCGGGCCTGAGGCTGAACGAGGACACGTTCTCGGTGCAACTGATCGATGGTTCCGGTTCCTTGATCTCTCTCCGCAAGGCCGACTTGGCGGAGTTCGACGTCGACCGCACGTCGGGCATGCCTTCCTTCGAGGGCAAGATCCAAGGCGAGGACCTGGACAATCTGATCGCCTATTTGGCGAGCCTACGCTTGGGGGATCCGAACAATGCGACGCAGTGACCTGTTAGGGCTAGCCGCCTGTACATTGCTGCTGACCTCGCAGGTTGCGGCGCAAGTGACCTACGACCGCATCCTGCGGGCCGACGAAGAGCCGGGCAATTGGCTGACCTACAACCGCAGCTACGACAGCCGACACCACTCGCCCCTTGACGAGATCAACCGAGAAAACGCCGGCGAGCTTGAGCTGAAGTGGGTCTTTCAGGCCAAATCTCTGGAAAAGTTCGAATCTACGGCGCTGGCTGTCGATGGCGTGATCTACAACGTGCAAATGCCCAACGACGTGGTAGCGCTGGATGCTGTCACGGGCCGCAAGTTCTGGCAATACACCCACGTAATGGCGGAAACAGTGAACGTCTGCTGCGGCCGTGTCAACCGCGGCCTCGCGATCCTAGGCGAGACCCTGTACATGGGCACGATCGACGGCAAGGTGGTCGCGCTGGATGCCAAGAACGGCGCGGTGGTCTTTTCCAAGCAGCTCGTGGACCCGTCGGGCGGATATTCCTTGACGCACGCCCCCTTGGTGCTGAGAGACAAGATCATCGTCGGCTCGGCCGGTGGCGAGTACGGCATTCGTGGCTTCATCGTGGCGCTGGACCCGAAGGATGGCGACGAGATCTGGCGCTTCAACACGATTCCCGGTCCGGGCGAACCGGGCCACGAAACGTGGTCCGGCGATTCGTGGGAGCGCGGCGGCGGGTCTGTCTGGGTCACGGGGTCGTACGATCCCGAACTGAACCTGACCTATTGGGGCGTGGGAAATCCGGCTCCTGACTGGAATGGTGACGTGCGCCCAGGCGACAACCTGTACTCGGACTCGGTGGTGGCGCTCAACGCCGACACGGGCGAGTTGGAATGGTACTTCCAGTTCACGCCGCACGACGAGTGGGACTGGGACGCGGTGCAGATTCCGGTGCTGGTGGACCGAGCGTGGGAGGGCAAGCCACGCAAGCTGATGTTGTGGGCCAACCGCAACGGCTTCTTCTACGTTTTGGATCGCGTTACGGGCGAATTCCTTCGCGGGAAGAACTTCGTGAAGGTGACGTGGGCCAAGGGGTTGGACGAGAACGGCCGTCCCATCAAGATCCCAGGGGCGTCCCCGACGAGGGAAGGTGTGCGAGTGTGGCCGGCGGTGCAGGGCGCCACCAACTGGTATTCGCCGGCGTACAGCGACAAGACCGGGCTTTTCTATGTGTCTTCTTGGGAGTACTCGAGCGTCTATCACAAGGGCGATCCGCTGTACACGCGGGGCAATCGCTACGTGGGCAGCTTGCCGCAAGGCGTGTGGCCGAACACGATGAAGGACGACAAGGAACAGCAGGGGCACGGCGCGATCCGGGCGCTCTCGCCTGACACGGGCGACATGGAGTGGGAGTTCAAGATGACGGGCGTCGGCGAGAGCGGGCTGCTCTCGACGGCCGGGGACATCCTCGTGACGGGCACGATGGACGGCTACATGTTGGTGTTGGACTCGTTCACGGGCAAGAACCTCGCCTCGCTCAACCTGGGCGGGAGGATCGCCAGTTCGCCGATCAGCTTCACCGCCCAGGGCAAGCAGTACTTGGCAGTGACGTCGGGCAATGCGATGTTCGTGTTCGGGCTGCGCTGATCGTCCAACGTTCACGCGTTATCCAGAACGTCCCAGTTCACGAAACGCGAGCCTGCTTCAGTGGGGCCTTGCACCATCCGTCTAGCTCGCTCAATTGGCGGACCAAGGCAGCATGCGACAGCCTTTCCCTCACGATTGATCAGTCAAAGGGAGCCGAGGAGAATACCAAGACGTTCATCTTGCAAGCGCTTGCTTGGCGAGATACACCCACTCCGAGCATTCTCTCCTCGGTTCTCGCAGGCCCTCAACATGGGGCGTGCTCGTGAGTGCGCTGATTGCCGAGCTAGCTTCGCAGAGCGTACAGTTCAAAGAACTACCCCTCTGGGCAGGGCTCATCCCTTGACATCCCATTGGCGGTGTTCGTACCCAGCTTGAGGCTGTGAGAGCGCATCATTCGCGCGAGCAACGAAGGGGGATGAAATATTGCGCCAGGCGAAGCTAGGTGAGGGAGTCAAGTAAGTCGATTGCCAGATGACGGAAACCTTTGTTCGCGCCCCAGCAGGTGCGGATCCTGGCCCGGCTAAGGCTGGCCCCATCGAAGCTGGCGATCACCCTGCGGCAGCCGTGGTTAAGCGGATCGAATGTGGTACATTTTCTTGGCTTGAGGCGTGTCGCTTGGGAAGCTCGTAATTGCTAGGGAACAAACAGCTGACTAAGAATGAGCGCCTCATGTCGATCGCCGTGGTGAGATATCCGGGCTAGATGCCGTCCCGTCGGACTCGCTCTCGTTGAAGTCCGACCACAGGTAATTCTTCGACACGGCCACTTGGCGTCGGTAGTGCGAGAAATGCGAGAGGCAATAACTCCCCTAATGGACGAGGTACGTAGCCTGCTCAACGCGCACTTCGGGTTCGAATCCTTTCTGCCCATGCAGCAGGAGATCGTCTCCCACGTGCTGTCCGGGCAGGATGGGCTTGTTCTCATGCCCACAGGCGGCGGCAAGTCGCTGTGCTACCAACTTCCCGCCCTCGTCTTGGACGGAGTGACCCTTGTGGTCTCCCCGCTCATCGCGCTTATGAAAGACCAGGTGGATGGACTGAAGGCCAACGACGTCCCGGCCGAGTTCCTGAACAGTTCCCTGACAGCTGCCGAAGCGGCCGCCGTGCGCTCACAAGCCGTCCGAGGTGCACTCAAGCTGCTCTACATCGCCCCCGAACGCTTGGCTGCTCCTGGATTCGACGACTTCCTGCGGAGGGTGAAGATCTCCCTCATCGCGATCGACGAGGCCCACTGCATCTCGGAGTGGGGCCACGACTTCCGTCCCGACTACCGCAACCTGAAGTCCCTGCGGGACGGCAGGCCAAGTGTCCCGATATTCGCGCTTACAGCGACCGCCGCGCCCAGAGTCCGTGAGGACATCATCACTCAGCTGGAACTCAAGAGGCCTCGCACATTCCTTGCCAGCTTCAATCGTCCGAACCTCGTCTACCGAATTGAACCCAAGGACAAGGCATTCGACCACCTATTGGAACTGGTGCGGGACCACCTCGGCGAGTCCGCCATCGTCTATTGCTTCTCTAGGCGGGAGACTGAGCGTGTTGCAGGTAAATTGCGGGAAAACGGTGTTAGTGCCTTGGCCTATCACGCTGGGTTAGACGATGCGGTGCGGAGTGAGACCCAGGAGCGCTTTATCAGGGACGAGGTTCAGGTCATTGCCGCCACCATCGCCTTTGGTATGGGCATCGACAAGCCGGACGTGCGCCTCATCGTCCACTATTCCATCCCCAAGACCCTCGAGGCATACTACCAGGAAACAGGGAGAGCCGGCCGCGACGGCCTGCCCAGCGAGTGCGTGCTCTTCTACTCCTATCGCGACAAGCGCAATCACGATTTCTTCATCAGCCAGATCGAGGATGCGTCTCTGCGCCAAAAGGCGGCCTTCAAACTCAGTCAGGTCATCGACTTCTGCCAGAGCACTCAGTGCAGGCGCCGCTCAGTGCTGCGGTACTTCGGAGAGCAGTGGCGTGAGGAGAACTGCGGGGCGTGCGACGTCTGCTTGCAGGACGGCGATCAGGTGGATGCCACCGTCATCGCCCAGAAGATCCTGTCCGCCGTCATACGGACTGGGGAGAGTTTTGGAGCTAAGCACGTCATCGACGTGCTCAGGGGATCAACGTCTAGCAAGGTCATCGAGCGCGGTCATGATGCTCTTTCCGTCCATGGGATCGCCCGCGACCACCCACGTGGGGAACTCCGCCACTTTTTCGCACAACTGACGGGACGCGGCCTCTTGGCTCTAGGTCCAAGCGAATATCCGACCTACCGAGTGACGCAGGCAGGAAGGGCATTCCTACGAAACGGTGAATCGTTGGCCTTGGCACGTCCCACGACTCCGAAGTCAATGCGGACTAACAGCCCACCCAAGGTTCTCGAATACGACATTGCCCTGTTCCAGAAGCTGCGGGCACTGCGCAAGAGCATCGCGCACGCCAAGGGAGTGCCGCCCTACATCGTTTTCGGAGACAGAACGCTTCATGAGATGGCTCACCTCTGTCCGCAGAACCGCGACAGCCTCTCGCGCATTTCCGGAGTGGGGAAAGCCAAACTGGAGGAGTACAGCGAGGATTTCCTGAAAGTAGTCCGTGAGCATGCCAAGCTGGGGCAGCTGCAGGAGCACCAGATCGCACAGGCACCGGAACGGGAGCAAGATAGCGCCCGCGCCCTGTCGCAGACCCACGTCCAAACCAGGAACTTGCTAAGGCAGAGGCTGTCCATAGAGGAAGTCGCCAGACGCCGCGCTCTTGACAGGTCCACCGTCATCGGTCACATCGAGCGTTGCGTTGAGGCCGGTGAGCTGTTGGACCTCTCGCCGTGGTTGCCCTCCCCGGAGCGTCGCCTGAGGATTGAGGCCGCGTTCCGCGAGACGGAGTCCATGCTCCTAGCGAAAATGCGCGAACGACTCGGCGACGGCTACTCATATGAAGAGCTTCGCTTGGTTCGACTCAGCCAAACTCAGAAGAGCAAAGGGAAGTCCGAGGGGACGGCACGTACTGTGGCATCAGATGGTGGGATCACCGCAGAGTCGGCACGCGCGCGCGACCATGTCCCGGTGGATGAGTTGCAGTCGTCAGTCGTGAGTCATCCAGCATTCCCAGCCGTACGGCGCACAGCCTCCAACGGAGGGAGCCGGTGCAGCAAGATTGCGACGGTTCTCGTAGCGCTCCGTGAGCGCGCAGCCCGTGTGCTTCGGCACACTTTCGGTGTAGACGATGGATATTGGCCCACGTTTCGAGAGATAGGCGAGGAACTCAACGTCTCCAGTAAGCGGGTCCGTCAGATTGTGCAGACGACTCTGAGCAAGATGCGCCGCCCCAGTCGGCTCCGCCACCGCGAGTTCCTTGTTGACCCTAGATCAACATCTTCCGGCAACTCCGAAGCCTTGGCGGAGGGCGCCCGGACGCCCGGAAGCCTCGACGCAGAGCCTGAGCTGGGGTCAGCCTATGTGCAGCAGGTGCGGTTGTCCCATCCACGCGCGTACGAGCCGTGGTCGTCATCTGAAGAGCAGCAATTGATGCACCTCTTCGAGTCTGGATTGTCGATTGACAACATAGCAGCAGCGCTAGAACGCCGCCCTTCTGCTGTCAGGACACGACTGAATCGACTTGGGCTGACTTGATCCTAGGTTGTCATCACGACGAGAGCCCACTTCGTACAAAGCTCAGCTACTTGTCGTCGGTAGTTGGAGAGCCGCCGAATTGAGTCTGGAGACTCTTCCCAATCTAAAATCATGCAGGAGATGCATGCTGAAGTTGCCCAGCCGGACCGCAACCGCTGTTCTCGTAGCAGTGCTGAAATGATTCGCCAAACAACCGAGATCGTTCGGCTGCGAACGCATCCTTGATCGAGGTGGGCCGCAGCCTCAATCAAGTGTTAATGGGTTCCGCTCGACGCGCAAATGGGTGTGCCGTGCAAGCGCGTCAATGCCGGCATCGCAGTGAAGAACTGGCAGGTCGGCCCGGATCGCTAGCGCGCCGATAAGACAATCGATGAGAACGCGAACGGTCTCGCCGCGACTGCGGCACAGCCCATAGAGTGCGGCCGCCTGATCGTAGTCTCCGGGCTGCATCGCAATGAGTGCGGCGTGTGCAATGAGCCGTCGGAGATCGCGCCGGTGCGGCTCGGCTCGGGTTCAGGCTAGAAGTTCCATGCGAACGAAATCGCACGTCGCAATGTCAGAGCCTAGCAACTCTCCGACTCGAATGCACGTCGGCGACCCGGTGTCGCGGAGATCGTCCGCCCAGGCGGAAGTGTCAACGAGGATCATTGACGCGCCCGCGCATCTTGTCGAGATCGCCGTCCCAACCGGCTCCGCGCATCCGGCGAGCTTCATTGAGGCTGCATGGCTCCGATGCAAGCGAGCGGAAGCCGAAATTGATGGCTTCCCGCTTGGTCGCCAAGCCGTACTGCCTTGACCTCTGCACAAGCCTCGTCGTAGACATCCACGTTAGTGCGTGCCATACATCGATGATGCACCACACAAGAGGTCGGCGGGCTCATTGATGGGTCCCGGCTCATGCTCTTGAAGACCGATAAAACGGGCTGGTCGCAAGTGCAACGAGAATGCAACTCAAGATTCCTACCGCGCCGTAGAGGAAGAAGTGCAGGTCGGTATGCTGCTGGACCCAGAACAGGATGAACACGCTCGCCACAGCGCCGGTCATGGCTCCTGCGCCATTGGCGCTGCGGAAGAAGATGCCCAGCGCGAATAGGCCGGCGAGGCCCCCGCCGAGCAGACCCATCATGCCTTGGAACGTGTCCCAGAGCGAGCCGATGTCGAACGTCGCCAAAGCGATGGAGGTCGCCGTTGCCAGCACGCCCAGGCCTGCCGTCAGCAAGCGAGCCAGCAACAACCGTCTGGCATCGTCGGCCGCTGGCCGGAAGCGCACGTAGAAGTCCGTCACCAGAGCCGCCGACACGCTGTTGAGGCTGCTGTCCAGTGTCGACATCGACGCGGCGAAGACGGCGGCAATCAGCAAGCCTGCGATTCCGGCTGGCAACTGCTGCGCGATGAACAACGGAAAGATGGAGTCGGTGGGCAGGGTGGGGTTCAGCAGTTCTGGGTTGGCGCGGTAGAACGCCCACAGGCCCGTGCCGAGCAGGAAGAGTGTCAGCGTCGAAGGCACCAACAGAGCCGCATTTGTCCAGATCGACTTGGCGGCGGCCTTTTCGTCCTTGGTCGTAAAGTAGCGCTGCACCACCGCTTGGTCGGAGGTGTAGGGCACGAGGTTGAGGAAAAAGTTGCCGACGATCACAACCCAGACGGCGGTCGTAGTCCAATCCCACGTCCAGTTGAACATGTGGAACTTGTCGTAGTCGATGCCGGCCGACACGATGGCACCGAGGCCGCCGTCGGTCTTGTAGAGCAGGATGATCAAGCTCAGCAACGCTCCGCCATACAGCACGAACACCTGCACCACGTCCGTCCAGATCACGGCCTTGATGCCGCCCATCACGGTGTAGAGGGTGGAGAGCACTCCCATCACCACGATGCACGTGTAGACGCTGATTCCTGTCACCGTGGAGAGAGCGATCGCAGGCAGGAACAATACGATCGCCATCCGGCCTAGTTGGTAGAGCACGAATGACACGCTCGCGTACATGCGGACCGGCAGGTTGAAACGCTTTTCGAGGTACTCGTAGGCGCTGGTCATCTTCGTGCGCCGGAAATGCGGCAGGTAGAAGAACACCACCGGGAAAGCGACCATGATGATGGTCATTTGCAGCAGGAAATAGACCCAGTCGGTCGAGTAGACCTTGGCGGGCACGGCCATGAAGCTGATCGAGGACAGCTGTGTGCCGAAAATCGACAGGCCGGTCGCCCACCACGGCATGCGCCTGCCGGCAAGGAAGAAGTCTTCGGTGCTCGATCCCTTGCCGGCGAAGTAGAGCCCCATCATCACCAGCACGCCGAAGTAGGCAATCAGCGTGATGTAGTCCACCGTGGCGAAGCCGGAAGACGGCGGCTGGATTTCCGCCGCGAGGATCCTGGTGGCTGAACCGGGCACCGCGACGTCGCTGCCGACGAAGACCAGCCTCTGCCCCCAAGTGGCGGAGCCGGTGCTACTGAGCTGGGCTGGGAGGATTCCCAGGTCGATCCATGTGTCGGTGACTGTGTGGTAAGCGGAGACGCTGGTGCCGCTGCCACCCGCGGTCCGCAGTGCGATATGGGTGGGGCCGGCAGCCAGGGCGGCAGCCGGCAACGCCGGATTGGGAAGATCGGCGATCGGAGCCCATCCCGATCCAGTGGTGTAGCGCAGCGCGCCCCGTCGGCCGGCCGGGCTGGTTTGGCCTGCCAGGCCCGTGCCGTCAAACAAGTACAACGCTGCATCCTGGGCCACTAGCGCAGGAGAGCGGCGCACACTCCCGGGCGGCGCTGGCGCGGACGCCCAACCTGCACCCTCGGCGGCTAAGTCCAGCATCCACATCGCCGTGGCTTCAGCGGTGCCTTGGCCCGGGGAAGCGCCGGACACGAAGTAGAGGACTCCGTCAAGCACGGCCGCACTGCCGCCGGCCGCTTGCGCGGGCAAGTCCGGCAGCGGGTCGTAGCTCAGTCCGTCACCCACGAGGCTGACCCGGAATGCCGAGTCCCGGCCGCGGTTCTCGGCAAGATCTGAGCCGCCGACGAAGAATGCGGAATCGCCATACGTCGCTACCGCGCCGAACGAGGCAGGTTCGGGCAGAGCTGTAGTGGTGCGCCAAGATTCATCGGCAGAGTCCAGGATCCACGCGTTGGCGGTTGCCGAGCCGCCGCTGTCGGACACCCCGCCGGTGACGACCAGCCGTCCGGCCACCCCTGCTACGAAAGCTCCGCGGGCGTGGCTGGGGGAAGGGATCTGAGGCAGCTCTGTCCACTGCAACTCGGTGCCGTTCGCAGCATTGAGGGCCAGTGCTGATAGCAAGGCAGCGACCGAGAGTTTCAAACGCATGGTGCGGACCTCGATGAAGCGGCTAGAGCTGGTGTTTCTTCCAACTGCCCCGGCGGAACAAGATGTAACCGATGATGGCCCAAGTGGCGCCCGAGATCACGACTGCGCCGTAGACCCCGACCACGCCGAAGCCGAGCGGTTTTGCAAGCAGGTAGCCGAGCGGGAGCTGCCAGCACCAGTAGCACAAGAAATTGATCCAGGCGGGCGTGACAGTGTCGCCCGCGCCGTTGAACGCTTGGCCGAACACCATCGAGAAGCCCCCAAAGATGTAGCCAGCGCTGAGGATCTTCAGGCTCTGAACGCCATTGTCGAGCACCTCGGTGTCTGCTGTGAAGACCCTCAGCATGGGCTCTGCGAATTGCCAGAACAGCAGGCTGATCACGCTCAGCATGGCGAAGTTGACGAATCCGGTCAAGATCACGGCCCGCTCGGCTCTCTCGGGCCGCTTGGCGCCTAGGTTCTGCCCGACCAGCGTTGCCGCCGCGTTGCTGACGCCCCACGACGGCAAGATCGCCACATGGATCAGCCGCAGCGTCAGGATGTAGCCGGCCAGCACCGACTCGCCGAACAGCGCGATGATGCGCGTCAGGCCCAGCCAAGCGGCGGTAGCGACAAAGAACTGCACCATGCCGCTGACGGAAATCCTCAGCACGCTCCAAAACACCGGCCCGTCCCAGCGCATCGACGCACGCGTGATCGAGACCTTTTGCTGCCCGCCGAACAGCATCGCCAGTTGGTAGACGACCCCCAAGCCTCGGCCCAGCGTGGTGGCCAGGGCTGCGCCCATTAGTCCGAGTTCCGGAAACGGCCCGATACCGAAGATGAGCAGCGGGTCCAAGACGATGTTGATAAGGTTGGCCAGCCACAGCGCCCGCATCGCGGTCACAGCATCGCCGGACCCGCGGAAGATCGCGTTGTTGAGGAACAGCAGGAAGATCGTCACCGAGCCCGCGAAGAGCACGGCGGTGTACTGGTAGCCCGCTTCGATGGCCGGGGTAGCGCCCATCCAGCGCAGCAGCTTGGGGGCTAGCAGGTAGCCGGCCAGGCTGACGGGTACCGCGCCCATGACGCCGGCAAGAATCGCCTGCCAGGCAGCCAGCCCGGCCGCTTCCGGGCTGCCCTCGCCGATGCGCCGCGCCACGGTCGCGGTAGTGCCCATCGACAGGCCCATCACGATCGCGAAGACCACGATGATCACCGATCCGGTCAGGCCCACGGCCGCGATGGCGGGAGGGCCGAGCTTGCCCACGAAGTAGATGTCGACCAACCCGAACGTCGACTCCATCACGAGTTCGAGCATCATCGGGATCGCCAGCAGCACGATGGCGCGGGGCAGGGGAATCTTGGTGTAGTCTTCGCGGGAGCCGCGAATAGCGTCAGGGAC
>Ga0209021_1003393_pt1 | contig 12749 bp, 10 predicted proteins | sample PinacodermFT_FD_187299 | JGI IMG/M metagenome (GOLD analysis project Ga0209021, IMG submission 187299) | Host-associated microbial community of the marine sponge Aplysina aerophoba from Gulf of Piran - sponge pinacoderm, lysed by freeze-thaw... | ecosystem: Host-associated > Porifera > Sponge >... | reverse complement strand
GAAGCCGCGCTGGCCGAACCTGATCTTCGCCCTGCTCGTCCTCGCGATCGGGGCGTTAGCGCTGCTGTTGGTGCGCTACCCGGGCCTGCTCGATGACCCGCGCACGCTCATGGACGCCATTCTTGGAATCACGCCGATAGACAGGAATACGCCTAATACCAGGGCAACTGCGCCGACGGTGCCCGCGGCAGATGCCTCAGACCAAGCCGAGAGCCAGTTCGACGATGACTCAGATCCGCTGGTTGGTACGTTGGAGAGTGCGCCGCAAGTAGTGGACGGTCAAGACGAGCAGCTGGATGGGGCGCAACGTAGAGCCAGCAGCACCTCCGACGACGAGCTTGGCCCAAGTGAAGTCTCCTTGCAGCCACCCGTCGTACCGTCGGCTGCTCCCAGCGGCGGACAACTGACGATCCCGCAGGTCGGGGTCGCGTTTTTTCGGAGCCCTGTGGCTGGAGTGGTCGTGGCTCTGGACGGGAATCGAGACTGGCGGTGCGTCACCCCGTGCCAACTCAACGGCCTGCCGCTGGGAGAGCACAAACTGATCGCGCGGCGAGATGGCTACAGCGAACTGCACAGGACGATCAGGATTTCGGAGGCAGCGCTGAATGTCATCCTGCCGATGGAGCGGATTGACGCAGTTCTGCTGGTCAGCAGCGAGCCCGCGGACGCCCGCATCATTCTCGATGGCCGCGATACGGGCCAGACCACCAACGCGCGCCTGACGGTCAGTCCAGGCAAGCATGCGGTCCGGTTGGTGCTGGGTCGGCTCTCAGCCGAGCGTTCCATTGAAGTCGCCGAGAACGAGACTAGGTATCTGCAGTTTCGTCTGGGCGCGCAGTAAGCGGATCTGTTCAGATGATGGACAAGATTGAAGTCCACGGTGCGCGCCAGCACAACTTGCAAGACATCACGCTGAGCATTCCACGCGATTCCCTCACCGTTGTCACGGGCTTGAGCGGCTCGGGGAAATCTTCGCTGGCCTTCGACACCATCTATGCAGAAGGCCAGCGCCGCTATGTCGAGACCCTGTCACCGTACGCCCGGCAGTTCCTAGAGCAGCTGGAGCGACCGGACGTCGACTCGATCGACGGGCTGAGCCCGGCCCTGTCCATCGAACAAAAGACATCGAGCCGCAGCCCGCGTTCTACGGTGGGCACGGTCACCGAAGTCTACGACTACCTCAGGTTGCTGTTCTCCTCGATCGGTACCCCGTACTGCGTGACGTGTGACCTGCCCATCGAGAGGCAGCCCTCAGAACGGGTCGCGGCTCGCATCATCGAGCAGAACAGCGGCGAGAACATCATGATCTTGGCCCCCTGCGTGCGCGGCCGCAAGGGGCACTACAGCCGGGAGTTGCAAACCTACGCTCGCAAGGGCTTTGTCACGGCCCGCATCGATGGCACGATGGAGCGATTGGATGAGTTTCCGTTCGCCGTCAAGCTCAAGCGCAACGTCGAGCACACCATCGAGGTGGTGGTGGACCGCGTCGTGGTGAAGCCCGAGAGCGAGAAGCGCATCCAAGAATCGATTCGCACCGCTTCGAACCTAGCCGGTGGACTCGTCCTGATCGTTGCCGACGATGGCACCGAGACGCTGTTCTCCGAAAGCATGGTCTGCGTGCAGTGCGGCGCCAGCCGACCGGACCTCGAGCCGCGTTCGTTCTCGTTCAACAGCCGTTTCGGCGCGTGCGAGAGCTGTCGTGGTGTCGGCCGGTCATGGGAGCTTGATCCTAAGAAACTCATCCCACGGGGCGAGAACCCGCTGTTTCGCGGGAACTGGCCTGAGACGGGCCAGTGGAAAGATCCCGTTGCCACCGCGAAGAGCTGTGCGCGGCGAGCGAAGATCAAATTGAGCACGCCTTGGCAGCAGCTCACCGCCGATGAGCGGGAATGGCTGCTCTACGGACAAAAGGGCAGGTTGAGCAGGCAGAGCAGCCTCCGCAACGTCAGGTTCTCTGGCCTGATCCCCTACATGAACCGCTGTCTGATGGTTGGCCCTGGCTACCACCCAATTCAGACGTTGCAGCGGTATATGTCCAACATCCCGTGCCGCGCCTGCTCGGGGCATCGGTTGCGCCCGGAATCCGTCGCCGTGCGGGTCGCCGGCGACTCCATCGTAGACATGTCGAGCTGGCCGCTGAGCCGCTTGGCCGATCATATGCGGCGCTTGAAGCTGGACAGTCGCCGACAGCTCGTGGCCGAGCGGATTCTGGAGGAGATACGCGAACGCGTTGAATTCCTGTGCCATGTCGGCCTGGGCTATCTCTCGCTGGACCGCTCAGCCGCGACCTTGTCTGGAGGCGAGGCTCAGCGAGTGCGCCTCGCTACCCAGATTGGTACGCGTCTCAGGGGCGTGCTCTACGTCTTGGACGAGCCGTCGATCGGACTGCATTCACGCGATCACGGACGCCTCCTAGATGCCCTGCTCGGACTGCGCGACCTCGGCAATACCGTTGTCGTCGTCGAGCACGACCAAGCGACCATCGAACGCGCCGACTATGTCGTGGATCTCGGACCCGGCGCCGGTCGCCTCGGCGGCAGGGTGACGGCTGTGGGCACCCCAGCGCAGATCTGCGGGAGTACGGACTCGCTGACCGGTGACTATTTGGCCGGGCGCAGGGCTGCGCACCTGCTGCATGAGAGTCCTCCGCCGAACGGGCGTCGGGTGATCGTCCGCGGTGCCCGCCAGCACAACCTCAAGAACATTGACGTGGAGTTCCCGCTCGGCAATTTCTGCGTTGTGACAGGGGTTTCGGGCAGCGGCAAGTCCACTCTAATCAACTCGATCCTCTACCCGGCCTTGGCCAAACAAGCCGACTTGAATGCCGTCGAACCCGGCGACCACGATCATATCGATGGCATCGAATTGGTCGACAAGGTGGTTCGCATCGATCAGACTCCGGTGGGACGTACTCCCCGCTCCAATCCCGCCACGTACACCGGCGCGTTCACGCCGATCCGCGAGTTCTACTCCATGCTGCCCGAAGCGCGCGCACGCGGCTTCTCACCCGGTCGATTCAGCTTCAACGTGGTCGGCGGGCGCTGCGACGATTGCTCCGGCGACGGGCTCAAGCGCATCGAGATGAACTTCCTGCCAGATGTGTTCGTGGAGTGCGAGACCTGTCGCGGCCTGCGTTACAACCAAGAGACGCTACAGGTTCACTACAAGGGGTATTCGATCGCAGACTTGCTCGCGGCCACGGTCGAAGAGGTCTTGAGCGTGATGGGAAATTTGACCGCGGTGCGCAACAAGCTCGCCACGCTGGTCGATGTTGGACTTGGCTACATCCAGCTCGGCCAGTCCTCGACGACAATTTCGGGCGGCGAGGCCCAGCGCATGAAGCTGGCCCGCGAACTCAGCAAGCGCAAGACTGGGCAGACCGTGTATGTCCTAGACGAGCCGACAACCGGCCTGCACTTCGACGACGTGCGAAAGCTCCTGTTGGTCTTGCGGCGGCTGGTGGAGAATGGCAACACCGTGATCGTCATCGAGCACCAGCTCGATGTGATCCGCTCTGCCGATTGGGTCGTCGATCTCGGGCCGGAGGGCGGGGAGGACGGTGGCAGGGTGGTTGGTTGCGGTACGCCATCTGCCATCGCGAAAGTCGGTGGCAGCCACACGGGACGGGCGTTGCGGGCGGCCGGATTACAGTGAGCAACGAATTTCAGTTCCGCATCGATTCGGAGACGGGCCACGGCTCCCTTCCGGGGCCGGCGCAGACGGGTGCGCCTTGGGGCTACCGCGAGATTCTGCTGCTGGCAGCCGTGGCGCTGCTGGCGCAATTGTTGGTAACGCTGGCGGCCGTCTCTTTCTTGGGCCGGAACGAAACTCTGGATCCCGATGCGGCCATGGAAGTGCTCAGAGGATCTCCGCATATCGTCATACCGCTACAGCTGGTGACCTGGCTGCCGCTGCTGGCGTATGTCTGGTACACGGTCGCCGTGCGCTATCGTCTCCCGCTGCGGGTGGGACTGGCTTGGCGCTCACTGCCACGCTCGGCGGCGAGCTATGTTCGCATGGGCGCACTGTTGGCGTTCGGCTCGGCGCTGGCGAGCATCGCCATCGGAGACCCGGCTGAAACCAATCCGATGACGGAGCTGCTCTCCGATCCCGACGCGTTGTGGCTGCTCGGTGTCTTCGGAGTCTTGCTGGCACCGTGTTTCGAAGAGCTGGTTTTCCGGGGGTTCCTGTTCGGCGGCTTGGAACGGATGCACGGCACTGGGATCGCGCTAGTCGGCAGCAGTGCGATCTTTGCGGCCCTGCACGGTGCCCAATACGGCTGGCAGTGGCCGCAGCTGGTCGTGTTGCTCTTGGTGGGCTGCGCGTTCGCCGCCGTGCGCATCCGCAGCGGTTCGACCAAGGCCAGCACGATCGTGCATGCCGCGTACAACGGCATGCTCTTGGTGGCCTTCGTGGCCGCCCGGGATTGGCTGGGATAGACTTGGAATCTTGGCGGGTGCGGGCGGACTGGCCCCCTGCAAAGTGAATATGGTCAACACAATTGAATGGACATCTGACGGCGTAGTCATGATCGATCAGACCAAGCTGCCGTCCGAGGAGACGTTCCTCGTTTGCCGGGACTACGTTGAAGTCGCGGACGCGATTCGCACGATGGTGATCCGGGGCGCCCCCGCTATCGGTTGCGCCGCGGCCATGGGCGTCGCAATCGGCGTGCTGAAGGCTGACGACTCCGACTTAGACGCCAGCTTCGAGGAGATTTGCGCCACCTTGGCGGCTACTCGTCCCACGGCTGTCAATCTCTTCTGGGCAATAGACCGGATGCGAGAGTCTTACCGGGCGCTGCGTGATCGCGGAGCCGACTTGCCCGAAATTCGCCAAGCCTTGGTGGACGAGGCGTGTCGCGTCCTCGCTGAGGACATCGAGAGCAACCGCGCACTGGGGCGGCATGGCGCGGACTTGCTGCCCGCCGGCGGTACCGTGATGACACACTGCAACGCCGGGGCCTTGGCTACCGGGGGGTACGGCACCGCGCTCGGCGTGATCCGGGCAGCGGTCGAGGCCGGCAATGCCTTGGATGTGCTGGCCAACGAGACGAGGCCGTTCATGCAGGGATCGCGGCTGACAGTCTGGGAGTTGCAGCAGGACGGCATTCCCGTAACATTGCTGACGGACAACATGGCGGGTCATTTGATGCAGCGCGGCCGCGTTCAGGCCATTGTGGTGGGTGCGGACCGCATCGCCGCAAACGGCGACGTGGCGAACAAGATCGGCACCTATTCCCTGGCGGTCTTGGCGAAGGAGAACGACATTCCGTTCTATGTCGCCGCGCCGACCACCACGATCGACCTGCAACTCGCGTCAGGGGCGGAAATTCCGATCGAAGAGCGCTCGGCGCACGAGGTCACCCAGATCCGCGGGCACCAGATCGCTCCGCTGGAGACGGAGGTTTGCAATCCCGCCTTTGACGTGACGCCGAATCGCTATGTCGCGGCCATCGTCACCGAGAAGGGAGTGGCCCGCGCGCCGTATGTGGGTGCCTTCAAGGCCCTTTGCGACACGCAGCCGCTGGGCGTCGAGGACTGAAGGTGTTGCGGTGAAGTTTTCCGAGCTGCTGACCGAGACCGTTCGCAACGCTGAGATCCCGCTGCGCTTCGAGCCCGGCGCGGAGGAGGCTGTCGTCGAGCCGGTGACTGCCCTGCTCAAGCGCTGGGTGGCGATTCACGATCCCGACGCCGCCAAGGACGACTTCTACTACGGCCAACGGGCACTGGTGCTGCGCCTGCTGGAGGAGTTGGACGACCAACACGAGCTTCCGGTCGAGGGGGAATAGGGCGGCTGGCCGAAGAGCTCGCAGTGGATTCGCCGGCGGTGCGAAGATAGTGAGCACTGGAGATCGCGCGGGCGAGGGGGCTCCGCGCTCGCTTTCGCAACGCAGCAAGGAAACCTCATGAAACGCAGAACTTTCGTCGCGGCCTCGGCCGCGCTCGCAGCCAGCGGGGCCGCCCGCGGAGATAACCACGGCGACAAGATTCGGCTCGGCGTGATCGGCTGCGGCCGCCGCGGCCGCAACAATTTGCGCTCCGTACTCAGGCTCAAGGACGACATCCAAGTCGTCGCGCTCAGCGAGGTGTACAAACCGAACCTCGACGAGACCTTGAAGATGGTGCCGGATGCCAAGATCTACCCGGACTTCCGCGACTTGATCGCGGACAAGGACATCGACGCGGTGCTGATCGCCACGCCCGATCACTGGCACGCCTACATGAGTGTGGAGGCCTGCAAGGCGGGCAAGGATGTGTACGTCGAGAAGCCGATCTCAGTGACGGTTCACGAGGGCCAAATGATGGTCAAGGCGGCCCGCAAGTACGACCGGGTGGTTCAGGTGGGCACGCAGCAGCGCTCAGGCAAGCACTTCGCCGAAGCCAAGGACATCGTTCAAAGCGGGCGCTTGGGCACGATTAGCTTCGTGCGCACGTGGAACTACTCCAACCTTTTCCCCGAGGGCATTGGGTTGCCGCCCGACACCGATCCGCCATCGGATCTGGATTGGGACATGTGGCTGGGGCCCGCTCCCGAACGGCCCTTCAACAAGAACCGGTTTGGCGTCAACCCCTACCAATACGCCCACTTCCGTTGGTTCTGGGACTATGCGGGCGGCATGATGACGGACTGGGGCGTCCACCTTCTCGACATCGTGCTGTGGGCCATGGCCGAGCCGGGCCCCCGGTCGATTTGCACCTATGGCGGCAAGTACGCGCTGACGGACAACCGCGAAACGCCGGACACGATTCAGGCCACTTACGAGTTCCCGGCATTTGTCTGCACCTACGAGAACCGCGTTGCGAACGCTTTCGGTGGCGGGCAGCCGGGGTACGGCATCCTGTTCCACGGCACCGAGGGCACGCTTTACGTGAACCGGGGCTTTTGGGAGATAACTCCCGAATCCCGCCGCTACCGCGAGCCCGAGCCGCGCGTGGAGCAGCGCATGGAGCCGGCACGCGGCGAGTCGGCCAACAACAGTACCGATGACCATTGGCGCGACTTCATCTCCGCTGTGCGCAACCGTAACAAGCCGGTCTGCGACATCGAAATCGGGCACAAGTCGACCGCGATGGCGCTTCTCGGGAACGTGTCACTGCGCAGCCGCCAGCGGATGGACTGGGACCCGGTCAGCGAGACGACCAGCAACAAGGAGGCCCAGACCTACCTCCAAAACGACTATCGCGAGCCGTGGAAGCTGGAACTCTAGTCTCGCTCGCGTCGGGCGGGGTGACACCGCCTGACTAGCGGAACTTGCTAGTGCCGTTGGCGGCTTGGGCCGCATCGAACGGCAACAGTCCTCTCACGGCTCCAACCGCCCGATCTCGTCGTCGCAAAAGTACTTCGACAAGAGTGCGCGGGGCTCGGGTCGACCAGCCCTCGATCCCAGGATACAGGCCGCCGCGCTGGCGGCCAGCGACCACACGAACGGATCAAGGCCGAGGAAACTGCGTGTGCCGAACAGGGCGTATTGCAGCAGGAATGACAGGAAACCGGTCAAGATTCCCGCGATGCAGCCAGTACGATTCATACGCGGCCAGAACACCGCTAGCAGGGTAGGGAAGAGAAAAGTAGCCGCGAGTCCCGTCCCCGAGAAGACCACGATGTATTGCAGGTAGTCGGGCGGGCGAAGTGCGAACAGCCCCGCGACAATACCAGTGAGTGCGATCGCGAGATGCGTGGCTGTCTTGGCCTGTCGCTCGCTGACCGATGCTCGGGCGTTGCGCTGATACAGGTCACGCGCAACGGCGCCCGCGGCCACCAGCAGGAAAGAACTGATCGTTGACATGATGGCCGCCATTGGTGCGGCCAGCACGAGGCCCGCAAGCGCTGATGGCACCGCAGCTATGATCGTCGCTGGCATGGCGTGATCGCTGGCGGCGAGATCCGGCACGAGAACGCGGCCCAAGATCCCAACGAAAATCACCGCCGGATACAGCAGCAGGATGTAGCAGCCGATCAGTAGCGATGCCCTGCGCAGCGATGCAGTGTTCTTAGACGCTAGGAATCGCGTGATCAGCGAGGGCTGACCCGCCACCGCGAGCGGCCACACGAAGAAGAAAGAAATCGCGGCCGACAGCGGCAGGAACCCGTCTGGGCCGGTCGGTGTGAGCAGATCCGGTGACTGTGCCGCCAAGCCATCGTATACGGCCTGCATGCCCCCCACTTTGTACAGCCCGAATCCGGCCGTGAGCAAGACCCCGACCAGCATCACGATGGCTTGAAAGCTGTCCGTCCAGGCTACGGCCCGGAACCCGCCGTAGGCCGTGTAAATCCCGACGACCACCGCGAAGCTGGCAACACCCCAGACGTATGGCACGCCCAGTGCCGCTTCAAGCACGCGCGCTCCGGCGATGTACTGGGCCACGATGAAGCTCGTGTGCAGGACCAGCATGGCGACACCGGAGATCGCTCCAATCGCCCTGCTCTGGAAACGGTCGCGCAGCAGGTCCGGGAACGTCAGTGCCCCGGTTCTCTCGCCGAGCTCGGCAATGCGCCTGCCCAGTAATCCGAACCCGGTTGTGGCAACCACGATGTAGCCTGAAATCCACAGCATCACCGACCAGCCGTGGGCGTGGCCCAGCGATGGCGCCCCGATGAATGTCCCACCACTCGCCGACGTAGCAATCCAAGTGAGCCCCAGAACCCAAGGGCCGATCGTCCGGCCCCCGACAAAGAACTCGCGCAGGAAACCGCTGCCGCTGGCCTGGCGGCGGGCAAGGTAGGCCAGCAGGAAGGTCAGCGCGATGTAGACCGCAAACGCGACCCGCGCTGAGGGCGCTGTCTCGTACATCGACCGTCAGCCCCGGCTCAGCCTCACCCGCGCCTGCGGCAGAAGCGGAGGTGCAGGAAGAAAAACAGCAGCCAAGGCCCGAACACGCCGAAGGCTGCCCAGCGCGGAATGCCCCAGACCGGGCCGGGCTCCGCCGATCCAAGCCAAGTTGAGAGTCCTACGGTCGCGGCGAGGGCCAGAGCCCAAAGCAGCGCGGCTTCAAGCGCTTCGCTACGGGCCGGCCTAGAATCAGGCCCGCCGCCCGTCTCGCTTCCTGGCATCGGCGTTGTGGGTCCCGCTGGGTGCGGCGCCTACTCTTCGAATGCGGCGTCGAAAGCGACAGCGGACGGCTGGAAGTCGACGCTCTTGGTGAACTCGCAAGCTTCGGCCGCGCCTGCCTCGCGCTCCATCCCGCTGTCTTCCCACTCGATCGACAGCGGGCCATCGTAGCCAATGTGGTTCAGCGCCCGGATGATCTCCTCGAAATCGACCCCACCCCGGCCCAGTGACCGGAAGTCCCAACCGCGGTCTTGGTGGCCGAAGTTCAGGTGCGATGCGAGAATGCCGGACTTGCCGTCGAGCTGCAGGGCCGCGTCTTTCATGTGGACGTGGTAGATCCGATCCTTGAACTCGCGGATGAAGATGACGGGATCCACCTGTTGCCAGTGCAGGTGGCTGGGGTCGAAATTGAAGCCGAAAGCCTCGCGATGGCCGACTGCCTCCAAGGCCCGGTGTGTGGTATAGATGTCGAAGGCGATCTCGGTGGGATGCACCTCCAAGCCGAATCGGACGCCAACTTCGTCGAAGACGTCCAAGATCGGGTTGAACATCTCGGCGAAATAGGCAAAACCCTCGTCGATGGTCTCATCGGACACCGGTGGGAAGCTGTACAGCATGTGCCAGATCGACGAACCCGTGAAGCCATTGGTGACCTTGAGACCGAGGTTGCTCGCCGACCGCGCTGTGTCCTTCATCGCCTGGACGGCCCATTGGCGCTTGCCCTCGGGATCCCCGGCCAATTCGGCCGGAGCGAAGATATCGGAGCGCGAGTCGTTGTTGGGGTCGCATACGAGCTGGCCAGCCAAGTGGTTTGAGATGGCGAACAGTTGTAGGTCGTTCCTGTCGAGAATATCCTTCTGCTTGGCGCAGTAGTCTAGGTCCGTGGCGGCTCTGGAGACATCCATGTGGTCGCCCCAGCATGCGAGTTCGAGGCCATCGTAGCCCCATGACTTCGCTTTCGGAGCGAGCACCTCGAGCGGTAGGTCGGCCCATTGGCCGGTAAACAGGGTGACGGGTCTAGCCATGAGGTGTGAGTCTCCTTGCGATGGGAAGCAGAGAATAGGGAAGTTTAGCAGACAGCCACAGCGGCGCGGCCCCGCTCACCAAGTTAGCATTCCCGAGCTGAGCCATGCCGCTTTCGCCGTGGTACCATCACCTAGTCTCGAGTCTTACCCGAATCGGCATGAGGCGGACATTGCACTTCAGCTGTCCGGTGCTGGCCGGACTGCTCTCGCTGTTTGCAGTGCCCGCGGCCGGGATTGAAATCGCTACGGGGTCGATGCTCGGACCGCGTTACGGAGCGGATCGCTTTTACGTGCGCAGCGGGCCCTCTTCCCAGTGGAGTCCGACCTACACGGGCGGCTCGTTCCGCGGCAAGGTCAAGGGCAGTCTCGCCTTGGTGCGCGTCACGCAAGCCATCTTCGATGACGAGTGGCTCAAGGAGCGTCCGTTCGATCCCGGGGCGAACACTGATCGCCTGATCGAGAAACTGGACGTATACAAGCAGCACGGCGTAGCCGGCATCGTCGTGAGCATGCAGGGCGGGAATCCCGGCTATGCGGACGAGTCCAACGGCGTGCAAAGGGGCGTGAGCGCAGATCTCGGGGAAAAGGCGGGAGCGCTGGTGAGCGCCTACAGTCCCGATGGGTCGCTGAAGCCAGAGTGGATGGCGAGGCTAGACAGGCTGCTCAAAGCAGCCGACCAGCGCGGTCTGATTGTGTGCCTGGTTCTGTTTCAACAGGACCAAGACGAGGCTTTGGAGTCTCCCGAGGCCATCGTGGCCGCGGCCGGCAATGTTGCCCGGCACCTGATCGAACGCGACGCCCGCAACGTGATCGTTGATGTCGCCGACGCTTGGGACGAACCCGAAGGCCGCTGGGACCATCGCCGATTCGTCCCGCGCTATGTGGAGCTCCTGATTCGCGCCGTACGCGAGCAGTTTCAGCACGCCTCGTTCAGCCTGCCGATCGGTGCCTCCAGCGGTTCCGGGATGCTCTACCCGATGTCGCTTGCGCGCCTGTGCGACTTGGTCTTGTTGCAAGGCGACGGGCGCACGCCAGCGGACAAGCTGGCGCGTTCCAAGCAGTTCAAGCAATACGGACGGCCGGTGCTGATGGTGAGTGACAGCAATGGCTTGGCCGCCACCAATTCCGAGCTGGCACGCGAGCGGTCGATAGCGCAAGCCTATCTGGAAGGGGCCGCCGGGTGGAGTTTCGTGCCGGCCTTGACGGCTAACCGGTTTCCGTTCGAGTACGAGTTGGCGGAAAGCGCAGTGCTTGAAGACTCTTGGCCTGCTGACACCCGGCACAGGGCCTACTTCCGGGCCATGCTGGAGGGGATCGCCAAGATCGTGTTGCGGCGACCTCCATCCACCACGGGGAAGCGCAGGAAGTAGCGTGCGCCAGCAAGTTTCTGACACGCCGGTCCTGCTGATCGGGGCCGGCATGATCGCTCACGACCAGATCCTGCCCGCGCTATTGCAGATGCGGCGCGAGGGTGCGGTGGGTGAGGTGACAGTCTGCTCGCAGCGCAACCGCTCGGTTGAGGCGCTGGCCCGGGCCCCTGCCATCCGGCGCGCTTTTCCAGATGTCGATTTCCGCGCCGCGCTGGATCCGGCTGCGTCTGCGACTGAGCTGCGCCCAGAGCACTACCGCTCAGTGCTGGCTGAGTTGCCCGAGCGCAGCGTGGTCGTTGTGGCGATACCGGATCAGTTGCATCGCCAAGTCGTGCTCGATGCACTGCGAGCCAATCAGCATGTCTGCTGTGTCAAGCCATTGGTGCTGAGAGTCTCGGATTCGCTTGAGATTGAACGCGAGGCCCGCGGGCGCGGCCTGCTGGTGGGCGTGGAATACCACAAACGCTTCGATCCAAGAAGCGTCATGGCGCGGGACCGCTATCGCGATGGCCAGTTCGGCGAGTTCAAGCTCGGAGCCGCGCGATTGATGGAGAAATGGCACTACCGCGACTCGAATTTCCAGAACTGGTTTACAGCAGATGCCACTGACTCCTTTGTGTACATCGGCTGCCACTATGTGGATCTGGTGCATTTCATCACCGGCCTGTTGCCCACGGCTGTCTCGGTGTATGGAATCCTCGACAAGTTGCCGAATGGCGACCAAGGGTATTTGTGGACGGATGCCCGCGTGCTGTGGGAAAACGGTGCCAGCCTGAACGTTCAAAACTCATTGAGCTTCCCGGATGCGGCACCCGGGCCCAACACGCAAGGCATGACACTGTACTGCACCGGAAGCGGGAGGGGGGCGCTGCTAGAGCATTCGGACCAGTATCGCGGAATCGCTTACAGCTTTGGCGAACCGGTGCACGGGGCTGGCGGGACGCAATACGTAGAACCTAGCCCGGATTACTTCCTGTATCAGGACCTCGGCGGGCCTGGGCTGGTGCCGACCGGCTACGGAGTGCGCTCGGTCAGGCACATCGTGGAAGAGGCCCTGCGTGTCGAGCGCGAGGCAGGGTCAGAAGACCAGCGGAGGGCTATCATTGCCGAGATCGAAGCTGCGGGGATCCTAGCCACGCCATCGAACAGCCGCTACAACGAGGCATTGTGCGAGGCGGCACGCGAGTCGATTGTGGACGGAGGTCGCCTTGTTAAACTCCAGCGATAATAAACAGGCGAATACCTTGTTGACCGCACTTAGCGAAGAGTTCCGCCATGCTGCTCGCGGGAAATCCATCCCGA
>Ga0209021_1003386_pt1 | contig 12767 bp, 10 predicted proteins | sample PinacodermFT_FD_187299 | JGI IMG/M metagenome (GOLD analysis project Ga0209021, IMG submission 187299) | Host-associated microbial community of the marine sponge Aplysina aerophoba from Gulf of Piran - sponge pinacoderm, lysed by freeze-thaw... | ecosystem: Host-associated > Porifera > Sponge >... | reverse complement strand
AAGGCGCTGAAGCCGGACGAGATCTCGCAGGGCACTTTCTCGGTCTCCAACTACGGCAGCTACAATTCGCTGCTGGCCACCCCGGCCATCAACCAGCCGCAGGTGGCGATTCTGGGAATCGGCTCGGTCAACAAGACGCCGGTGGTCATCAACGACGCGATCGCCATCCGGTCGATGGCCTATCTGACGCTGAGCTTCGACCACCGCGTGATCGATGGCGCGATCGCGGACCTGTTCTTGGAACACATCCGCGAGGTCGTGGAGAACTGGAGCGCGCCCGTCCTGTAGGACGGCAGCTTCCCGGGCGGCGGAGGTCTGGCGGCGATGCGGGTGTTGGTTCCCAACCTAGGCTCCACATCGTTGAAGTACAAGCTGCTGGAATTCCCGTCCGAGCGCGAAGCGGCCGCGGGCCGGCTAGAGCGCATCGGCCGTCCCGGCGGCGACGCGCCCAGCTATCGCGCAGCCATCAACCAAGTCTTGCGCGATGCCGGCGAGGTCGATGCGGTCGGCTTCAAGGCGGTGCATGCCGGCCCGGATTTCTGCGGCAGCTTCCGGATCGATCAGGCCCTGATCGCGGCGCTGTCCGACTACGAGGCCGCAGCGCCGTTGCACAACGGCATCTACATCGAGGGGATCGAAGAGTTTCGGCGGCAGCGCCCCGGCTTGCCGCTCGTGGCCGTGATGGAGACGGGCTTTCACAGCACGATGCCCGCCCACGCCAGCACCTACGGGCTGCCCGAGGAGTGGCGCGAGGGTTTCGGCATCCGGCGCTACGGCTTCCACGGCGCTTCGCACCGATCCGTCGCGGAGCGGCTGCCGGGCTTGCTTGGCGTCGATGGCGCCGGCCTGCGCGCGGTGTCCTGCCACTTGGGCGGCAGTTCCTCGATGTGCGCCATCCGCGGCGGGCGCTCGGTGGATACGACGATGGGGTTCTCGCCGCAATCGGGCTTGGAGAATGCCACGCGCCACGGGGAGCTGGATGCCTTCGCGGCGCTGTATCTCATGGAGCGGCTCGATCTGTCGCCCGCCGAGATGCGCCAGCGACTGGTCAAGTTCGGCGGACTGGCCGGGCTGTCGCGGATTCCCGGAGGCGACGTCCGCGACATCGAGGCCGCCGCTGCCAAGGGCGACGCCCATGCCGAGCTAGCCCTTGACGTGTTCGCCTACCAAGTGCGCAAGACGATTGGCGCGTACGCGGCCGCGATGGGCGGCTTGGACGCGCTGTCCTTCACGGGCGGGATTGGCGAGAATTCCGCCAAACTGCGGCGGCGGATCTGCGAGGGATTGGAATTCTTGTCGATCGCGCTCGATCCCGACAAGAACTCGAATCCGGTCCCGGACTGCCGGATCGACCGGCACGATGCAACGGTTGCGTGTCTCGTACTCGCGGCGCAGGAAGAACTCGTGGTGGGCCGCGAAGTCTACCGCCTGCTGGGTCGCTAGACGGGTGCAAACGCTGCCGTTAAGGCAGGAACAGGATGCCCTTGGCCAGCGCGATCAGGGCGACGACCACCAGCGTGGCTAGCAGCAGGCCGTTGATGTCCACGCGGAAGCGCTGGTAGAAGGCCCGCAGGCCGCGGCTGAGGCCGAGGTCGAAAAGATGCACGAAGAGCAGGTCATTGCCCGCCTGGCTGTCTTCGATTTCGCTGCCGCTGCTCGCATCCCAGCGCGAGCTGCGGTCGAGCCGCTCGTAGAAGGGGTCGAGCCGCTGTTTCGACTCTGGCGGTGTCAGCAGGCTGATGACCGCCAGCGCCAGGAAGCCGAGCACCAACGATATGCCGAAGTTGAGCGCTTCCCATTGCAGCAGCACGCCGTATTGCCGGTATGTCAGCCAGAAGAACACGCCTGCGGACACCAGCAGGCTGGCTATGGCCCCCCAGCGGTTGGAACGACGCCAAGAGATCGCTCCGAACATGCTGATCCCCATGAAGGCTGCCAAGGTCTCGGTGAACAGGAAGGCCTGCAGCACGTTGCCGACGAACAACCCGAAGCACACGCCGAGCAGTGTGATCGCCACGCCGGCGAAGCGCCCGGACCACAAGTAGTGCCGATCGCTCTCCTGCTTGCGCAGGTAGCGCCGGTAGAGATTCTGGGTGAACAGGGCTGCGCTGTCGACCATGAAAGCCGAGCCGGTCGACATGTTCGCGGCGAGCACGCAGGCGATCATCAACCCCAGCCCGCCGGGGAATAGCAGTTCGCGAGTGGCGTAGCCGAATGCGTCTTCGGGGTCGGCAAATGCCATTTCGCCGCGCTGGATCAGCAGCGTGGCCACCACGATCCCGACCAAGGCCCAGCCGATGGTGCAGAAGCGCTTGATGAAGTTGCCGTACGCCATGCCGATACGGCAAGAGCGCTCGTCCTTGCCCGTGCCGACGCTGGCTAGGATGTGCGGCTGAGCGACGATGCCGATCAACCCGTTCAAGGTCAGCATCACGATCGTGAAGACCCCGACATCGCCGGGCGTGACCATCGAGAGCATGCTCGGATCGAGCGTCTCGCGGATGCCCGTGAATCCGCCAGTCTCCCGCAACCCCATGGGGATCAGAAGAAAGCTGAGCGCAATGATGAACAAGCTCTGGACGAAGTCCGTATAGGCCGCCGAGACCAGACCGCCGACGAAGCTGTAGAGCAGGAACGTGGCGGTCATGGCGAGCACGACCGTGTTGGCCGAGACCGCTTCTCCGGAAGCCACGCTGACCAGCTTGCCCGCGCCCTTGAGCATGGCGCCCATGTTGAACGTGAAATAGGCCAGCGCGAAGGCCGTATACACCGCGCCCATCCAGTCGCCGTAGCGATCCTCGTAGACTTCGCCGGTCGTCGTGCGGCGGAAACGGCGGAAGAGCGGCGCCAAGATCCAATAGAAGGGCGTGATGAAGAGATTCTTCCACTGGTACCAAATGCCGGCGTAGCCCGATTGGTAGACCTTGCCGGCCAGCGACACCGGCATTTCGGCGTGCGTGCCGACGCCGAGTGCCTGGCCGATGACCAGCCAGACGTTGAAGCTGCGATTGCCGAGGAAGTAGTCGGAAGTTTGATGGACCCGCCGGGCCGCATACAGCCCGACCGCGACCATCATCGCGAAGTAAACGGCGATGACCGCCCAATCGATGCCTTGCAGGGAAGTTTCCATGAAGCGAGTCGTTAATTATAGGCGGCTCGCCCGCTGGCCCATCAATCCGTGCGCGGCGTACACGGCCGCGCCGGCGAGGATGCCGACGGGCACGGGCGGGAGCCATCCCTGTGCCGCGCCGCCCGAGAGCATGGCCAGGGCGGCGGCCCCGAGCGAGGAGCCGATGGCGAGCAGTGCGACGGATTGCCCGGGCCGGCTCCAGAACAAGCCTGCCAGCAGGGGCACGAACAGGGTCAGCGTGAGCAGGCTGTAGAAGAAGCTCAGCGCCGAGAGGATGGATTGGAACCAGTTGGCGAGCAGGATGCCCAGCGCTCCCGCGCCTAGCGCGGAATACCTCGCCAGCGCAAGCCGCGACCGGTCGGTGAGCTTGCCGCGATAGAGCGGCTCCAGCACGTCGCGAGCCAGCGAAGTGGCAATCATGAACAAGACCGCGTCGGCCGAGCTGACCTCGGCCGAAAGGATGGCCGCCAGCATCAGCGCTCCCAGCCATAGGGGGGCGACTTCGGTGAAGAGCTTGACCAAGGCGCTGCCCGGATCGGCGAGTTCGGGGAAATGCACGCGGGCTGCCATGCCCAGCAGCACGGGCAGGATGGCATAGGCGAGCAAAGCCGCCGCTTGCAGGCCCAGCCCGACGCGGACGGCATGTGCGTCCCTGGCGCCGAATAGCTTTTGCACGAGTCCCGGCGAAACGACGAAGGCCGGAGCCAGCATCAGCACGAGTTGTGCGGTTTCCCAGAAGCCCGCCCCGCCGATCGAGAGCGCGGTGTCGTCGGCAGTGGCGGCCGCTATCGGCGCCCACCCGCCGCTGGAGCGGATCATCCACGGCACCGCGACCAAGAATCCGACGGCCTTGACCGCTACTTGCAGCGAGTTCACCCAAGACGCCGAGCGCAGGCCTCCCATGGCGAAATACACGGTGGCGAGCGCACCGCCAATCGCCGTGCCCCAAGCCTTCGGCAAGCCGATGGCGGCTTGCAGAACCAAGCCCGCCGCGATAATCTGCCCGGCCAGGATGGCGGGTGCGCCCACCAACAGAATCGCGGCGACGACGAGCCGCGTGGTCCGGCCGTAGCGGGACTCCAAGTAGTCGCCGACGGTGTACAGGCCGCGGGCCTTGGCGATCCGGTGCAGGCGCGGTCCGACCGCGAAGGCCAGCGCCAACGATCCGATTCCGGCGGAGCCGACCCACCACCACGCCGGCAGGCCCGAAGTGTAGCCAAACTCGGCGGCTCCGACGGTACTGCCGGCCCCGAGGTTGGCTGCCAGGAAGGTGAAGAAGATCAGCGCTGGCGGCAGGCTTCGCCCAGCCACGAAGAAGTCCTCCGCCCGGCGGACGGAACGGGATGCGAGCGCTCCTACCAGCAGGAGCGCGACACAATAAGCAACTAGGGCGGGCAGCACGGCCGGGAGCTGGTTAGCGGAAGCTACAAGAGCCTAGCAAAGCGGCGGCGATTCTGGAGGCCCGGGCGCTTCGAACGCCGGAACTGGCGTGCGGAGCGGGACTCGCACGAGCTCGATCCCGTCAAGGGCCGCCCGGATCGCTCTTGCCCGCGCCTCGGCCTGCCTGGCTTCGGCCTCGGCGGTCGCCCTTGCTTCCTCCGCCCGGTTCAGCAGCCCCAGCGCGGCAAGCGCCGCGTGTCCCTAGGGGCAGGCATGCCCTGGCCGATGCTCGCGTCCTGAATCAGTGCGACAGGAGCTGGCTGAGGAATAGCTTCGCGCGATCGCTCTCGGGACTGGCGAAGAACCGATCCGGGGGAGACGCTTCGATGATCATCCCCTCGTCCATGAACAAGATATTGTCGGCCACGGTTCTGGCGAATCCCATCTCGTGCGAGACGACGATCATCGTCATGCCGCTCTGCGCGAGATCGGTCACCACGTCCAGAACCTCCTTGATCATCTCGGGGTCCAGCGCCGAAGTCGGCTCGTCGAACAGCATGACCTTCGGTTGGACGCATAGGGAACGGGCGATGGCCACCCGCTGCTGCTGGCCGCCGGAGAGCTGCCCTGGGTACTTATCGGCCTGCTCCGGGATCCTCACGCGTGCGAGGTACTCCATCGCCCGGTCGCGCGCCTCCGCCTTCGGCAACCCGCGGGCTTTGGTCGGCCCGAGCATGCAGTTCTCGAGGACCGTCAGGTGGGGAAACAGGTTGAACTGCTGAAACACCATTCCAACCTCCATACGGACGGCCGCCTTCGTATCGTCGCCCAACACATGTCCGTCGACCACGATGCGCCCTTGCTGATGCTCCTCTAGGCCGTTGATGCAGCGGATCAAAGTGGATTTGCCAGACCCAGATGGGCCGCACAAGACGACCCGCTCGCCTTCCCGGACGCGCAGGTTAATGTCCTTGAGGACATGGAATTCGCCGAACCACGCATTGACGCCCTCGAACTCGATCATGGCCTTGCCGGTCACCTGCGCGCCCTTCCGCACGTTCATCGTCTCCTGGCCGCCATTGCCCTTTCGATCCGGGCAAACAGCAGCGCGCAGGCGTAGCACACGCAAAAGTACAGGCCGGCGACCGTGATCCAGACTTCGAACATGCGGGTCGTCGAAACCGCCGTTTCCACGGCCAAGAATGTCAATTCCTGGATCGAGATCAGCGACACGATGGACGAGTCCTTCACTAGCGTGATGAACTGCCCGGCCAGCGGCGGGACAACCCGCTGCACCGCTTGGGGAAGGATAATGTAGCGCATGAGTTGCGGGCGCGAGAGCCCGATGCTCAAGCCGGCCTCGGCCTGGGACTTGGGGACGGACTGCAGTCCGGCGCGGACGATCTCGGTCACATACGCTCCCTCGAGCATGGCGAGGCAGAAAATCCCCGAGATCAGGTTCGGGATGAGAGCCGGCTCTCCGAACAGCACTTCCAGCCACGCCAGTGTCTCGGGCGAGGCCTGCCGCACAAACTCCTCGATGCCCAGAGACGGCATGATCTGGCTGCTGATGAAGAAATAGAAGATGAAGACGAACACCAGCGGCGGGATGTTGCGGATCAGCTCGACGTAGGCCCGGCTCAGCATGCGGGCGAACAGGCGGCGGGTGGTGCGCATGATGCCGAACGCCACACCGATGACTGCTGACAGCACAATGCCCCAGAGCGCCAGCCGCAGCGTCGTGTAGAGCCCCCGCATCAGCAGGTTCGGCACCCAGCGCTGCTGCTCCTCGTCCCAGCGGTACAGGTAGTCCGGGATGACCGACCAATCCCAGCGGTATTCCAGAACCGAATCGACCCGGTAAAAGACATAGGCTGCCGCCGCAAGCAGTGCCGCGAACACCGCGATGTCGATCCAGCCCAAGCGGAGCCGCTTGCGACGCGATGCCATTGCCACCGTCAACCTCCGCTCGGGCCCGGCGCCATCAGGGGCCGGCTGCGTCGCCTTCTAGTTGGAGAAACTCCTCCAGGTCAACTTGCCCGGCCCAGTCGGCCGTCTTGAACCAGTAGGAGTGACGCTCCTTCAGCCAACCGTTGCGTGTGTTCAGCAAAATCCAGTTGGAGAAGAAGTTCAGCGCGTCCGGATCGCCCTTGCGCAGTCCGAACGCCTCGTTGCTCTGCGTCAGATTGCCCGTCGTCGGCAGGAAGAGCTTGTGCCCGTACTGACGGACCAGGAGCGCCGGCTTCGGATGCGACGAGACGAACACATGCGCGTTGCCGTTCAGCACCTCCTGCGCCGCTTGCGAGTCGTCGTCGAACTTGCGAGCCGTCGCCTTGGGGAACAGCTCCTCCACCGCACTGCAGGACGTGGCGCCGCGCCGGCATGCGAACGTCACCTCGGGGCTGTTGTAGTCGTCCGGCCAGGTGATTCCCGCCGCGAGTTCCTTGTTGGCCGCCACTCCTAACCCGGAATGTGCGTAGGGGACCGTGAAATTTACCGTCAGGTTACGTTGCGCTGTGATGCTCAGGCCCCCGATGATGACGTCGAACTTGCCGGCGAGCAATGCCGGTATGATCCCGTCCCAGGCCGTCGAGACGAATTCGACGGCCACCCCCATGTCCGCCGCGAGCTTCGTCGCGACGTCGATCTCGAAGCCGACCAGCTCCCCTGTCTTGTCCCGCATCGCCCATGGCACGAACGTCGAGACGCCGACCTTGAGCGCCCCGCGCCGCTTGATGATCTCGACGACACTCTGGGGCGAAGTCTGCTGCCGTACCCTCTGCTCGCAGGCTCCCGTCGCAAGCGCCAAACCGAGCACGGCAGCAATCCAGAATCTCAACCCTGCATCAGTCAGGCTCATTGCCGTCTCCTTCCTCGGTGCTTCCATGAACAACCGACCGCGACCTCAATAGCCCGTCCGGACGCGGCCCTCGACATAGCTCATGAACAGCGACAAGGTGACAGTGAGCGCCAGGTAGATGGAGGCAACCGTCATCCAGATTTCGAAGCTAAGAAACGTATCGGCGATGATGTTGCGCGCTTCGGTGGTGAGGTCGAACACGGCGATGACGCTGACGATCGCCGAATTCTTGACGAGCGAGATGAGGAGCCCCGTCAGCGGGGGGAGCATCAAGGGCACCGCCTGCGGAAGGATCACATGGAAATAGCTCTGCGCGCGGTCGAGTCCGATGCTGTCGCTCGCCTCCCACTGGCCGCGCGGAACGGATTCAATGCCAGCCCTGACCACCTCGCAGGCGAACGCGCCCTCGAAGGCCGACAGGCACGCCACCCCCACCCAGAATCGGTCCAGGCCGATGATCGGGCCGACGACGAAGTAGAAGACGTAGATCTGGATCAGAATCGGTGTGTTGCGCACCGCCTCGAGATAGATCTTCGAGACCATCCTGCCGGCAAAGGAGTCCGACAGGCGCAACAGCGCCGCCAGCAACCCGATCGCGAGCGCTAGGACGCCGCTGCAGGCGGTGATCTCCAGGGTGACCACCAGCCCTTGCGCGAGCGGTCCCCATATCAGCTGGCCGTCGACCAGTTCGAAGATGAAGCCGGGAATGCGGTACCACTGCCAGTTGTACCCCATGTTCGTCGCGCCGGAGACCGCCAGCCACAGCAGGGCTCCGCTGAGCGCCGAGAATTGGAGTGTGTCAAACCACGGCGCATTCCACCAGCGTCCGCGCCGGACCTGCTGATGCGGGAGGCGGCCAACGGCCGTCGGGGCGTCGATCGGCGAATCCTTCGAAGCTTGGGGAGCGACAGAAACTCCTTTTCGCCAAGGGTTGCGCTCCCACGGCGGAGGGCGAAGATTCCGTAGTTTCACGCCTAAGTGCCATAGGTTACCACTCTTGGGCCGCGGTCCAGCCCGGTCCAAACGCCACTGTCGCAGTCGTTTAGAAGCGCGCCCTTGCGGGCGTCTTGGGGAGGCGGTGGCCGCAGTGTCCTCTCCTCACGCAGCTGCAGCCGAAGCCTCTCGTGCAGGAACCTCCGGAGCGCCGCCAGGACGGCCCGCGACTGGGGCTTGGCGGGGGCAAACACCGGGAAGTCGTCCATGCACCGGACACAGTCGGGCGTGGAGGGCTTCCGCACGCACCGGCTCAGGGACATGTTGGTCGTCGAGCTGCTGCTCGCCGACGTGTCCGAGGATGTCAGCGTGCGGCTGGGCCACAGCAGCGTGCAAACCACGGAGCGCTACTACGCCCCGTGGGGCCGGTCCCGGCGCGACCGCCTCACTCGGATCGTGCGGGACGCCCACAAGCGGGAACCCCTGCTCACGGAGCTGTGCCGGGACCCCTCGCCCGGTCCGGGCGGCCAGATTCGGATCGAGCGTGGAAGCCTTGGATTTCAGGGGATATACGGCCTATGGCAAGAAGGTCGGCCACGCCCTGATCTGGCAGATCGAGCGCGGCACGCCCTAGTTGCCGAGTTGCGTCGACGGATCCGGGCGTGGACCACTTTGAATGAACTGAGCCTCGCTCGGAATCCAGAAGACCGCCATCCAACGCGTAGAGAAGTGCCCACCAATAACGAAAATCTGACGCGATAGAACTATGGAGCGACGAAGTTGAAAATCAATAGTCCAGCAGTGTAACCTCCCGGTCCAACTCTCGAAAGCCGAGGCCTTGGTAGAGTCTGTGTCCGTCTCCATCGACTTCGGCAATCAGGCCGACAGTCTCAGCCCTGCGGAGGACCGCCCTTCTGGCCGCCTCGCGGATTAGCAGCGTAGCCAGCCCTTGTCCCCGGGAGCCCGGTGCCGTGATCACCTCCTGCAGTCGACAGAGCTTGCCATGATCGAAGAAGCCGAGGGCGGAGTCGAGAGGGTTGCAGCTGTTCGTGAGTTTGGCCGCAAGCCACGTGATATCGACCGCCTCCGACACCGCCATGGTCTTGCCGAACAAGCCGCTGAAATCGCTCTCCTCACCGAACCAGTCTTCTCCTCGGGCCCGGGATAGGTGAAGCTCATAGAGTGATCGCATGTCGTCATTGCCCGTCAGCACACGGGTCGAGGCTCGTGGCTCAGGCCGGTCGGCCAGATGCGCTAAGGCGCGGCTTGCGGCGGCCATCAGGACCTCGTGTATTACGTGATAGCCCCTGCGCTCTGCTTCGTCTAACAGGAGGGGACTTGCCGTGTCGGCATGAAGGGTCAGGGTGACATGGCGATATTGGTCACGCGGAAAGCTGTCATGGAAGAGCGTGATCCAATCGTCTAACGTCTTATCGGGATGAGGTCGCTTGATCATCAGTCCATTTCCGGCATAGAACTCAGGGAACTTGTCGCTACGGAACACGCAGTAGCCTTGTTCCTCCCGGAATGTACATATCGCAGACCTTAGGCGGTGGTCGCTAGCCCGCAGCATTTTCCGCCACGGGGCTCGATCGGATTCGAAATCAGAAACCATGGGACTGTGCTCCCCGGGGCGCTACCCAACGGATGGGCCATGAGCCCAATGTTGCCCTGCCTCATTCCGCCAAGACCGTCTTGTGGTTAGCGGATGGATCGTAGACTCACCTCAGACTTGAGCGCCCCGCCTGATGGTCGACTCTTCGACTACGTCACCGACCAGTGTACGCGTTGCCCCATTTCCGGATGCTACCCGCCGTCCTCACAAAGATGTTACAGCCTCTCCGGTGAGGTTCTCAGCAGTAGCGATCTCTGATGGTCGCCAGGGACCTCCCCTTGGCAAAGGGCGGAGCAGTGGCGGCACTGCCGCACGGTCCGTGTTTCGCGGGAGTGCTCCAGCGTGTCCGCGCGCAACTCGCCATGCCCGCAATTCCCGGGAGTCAGGACCTTGAGAGTTGTTGCGGTCTGTGCTTCCCGAGCTGCGCGCTTGGCACGGCAATGCTGCGGAGCGGAATTCTCCCCGAGACAGGCGTGCGCTGCAATCGTTGCCCGAGGCGCCGGATTCCTGGCAGGACTAGCACCCGAGCATCATTGTGAGACGGCATGAGCAGCGGATTACTCATGTAATCCGCTAACACACTGAAATACCGGAACTTAAACCAGAAAACTGGCGTCCCCAGCGGGATTCGAACCCGCGTTGCCGCCGTGAAAGGGCGGTGTCCTAGGCCGGGCTAGACGATGGGGACGCGATGGCGGGAGCGGCGTCGGCTCCTGCTTTGATGCTAGCACGCGAGGGTCGCGTTGGATGCCGCTCCGCTGGCGGCTGGGGTCCGAGCCTCCGGCCGGCCTGGCCTGCCGGCCGTGATTCGGCTAGCGCCGCGCCAGCTGGGTCGGTGTCTCGATAGGCTGGGAGGCGATCATGTCGCCTTCGGTCAGTCCTGAAAGCACCACTGCTTGCGTGTCGCTGATCGGACCGAGTTGGACCGGCCGCATTTCGAATTCCCCGGCGGTCTCCACCCACACCGTGGGTGTCTCCCCGATTCCAGCGATGGCGGCCCGCGGAATGACGAGAGCGTCCTGCTGGGTCTCAACGAGGACGTCGACGCTGGCGGACAGGTCCGGCTGGATGCGCTCGTCGGTGGCGAGGATCTCGACTACGACCGGCACCTTCTTGATCCACTCGCCGCGCGTCCCGCTCGAGCCGGGAGGACCGCGTCGCCCGCCGCTCGAGCCACCCGAAGTGGCCATGGCGCCAACGCTCTTGATGCGCCCGTCGAACACGACATCCGGGTAGGCGTCTAGCCGAACCTTGACCGGCGTGCCCAGTACAACGATCTGGCTGTCGGCTTGGTTCAACTCCGCGTAGACGGCCATGCTGGACAGGTCGACGATACGCATGAAGTACGCTCCGCCGTAGACTTGATCGCCGGCAGAGGCCTGCTGGAAGCTGCCGCGCGAGAACATCGTCTCGATCACGACCAAACCGCCTACCGGAGTCCTCAGCTTCATCCTCTCGAAGTCAAACTCGGTCCGCTCCAGCCGTTTCTGATCCTGCTCGACCGTGATATCGAGGCTGCGCCGTTCAGCCTCGTCGGCCAGCTCCTGCAGGCGCACTTCCTGCTCCAACTGTGCTGTCGAAGCGGTCCCTTCTTCGGCGAGCAGCCGGAAAATCTCGGCTTGGATGGCTGAGCGGACCTCGGCTGTCTGGAGATCGAAAGCCGCTTTTTCGGCCTCGGCCTTGGTTGTGCGGTAGTTCTGTCTAAGGGTCTCGGTGGCGATCAGCATCTCGGCCTTGCGCGCGGCGGACTGGGCCTTGGTCTGGGCCAGCATCGAGTCGTAGTTGTCCAGAACGTCTTGGGTCTGTTTGGACTCGAACTCGGCCACGACCGCGCCTGCTTCGACCACAGTGCCGGGTTCGGCAAGCGTCTGGATCGTCAGCGACGATCCGCCGCCGCGGTCTCGGCCACCGCGCATGCGCGGCGCGCGAATCATGGCGAAGTTGGTGGCACCGACCGTGCCACCGATCCGAATCGATTTCTCGAACGTGGTCTTTTCTGCGGCCACTGTGCTGGTGGCAACTGGCTGCGCGCCGGTTGGCTGCGCCGTTGCGCTGGTCACGGCCTGATAGATGCCGAGGCCGACCAGAATTCCGCCGATGACCAACAAGGCCACACCCCAGGTCGGCACACGCGGTGGCTCGCCTTGCGGGTCGGGAACCGGCTCTGGGCCGGGTGCCCTCTGCGGAACCGGAAGCTCGTCCGGCGCCGAGCCGACGGCGAAGAGCGGCCTTGAGATCCAAGAAAGGGTGAGAGTTGAAGTCGCCATGGTTCCGGCCTCGCGCTTTGGCAAGCGTACATAGTGTATGGCGGTTTCTTGCCCTGTGCGGTTATCCAACGGCACAAAGAAGTTCCAGAGGAGCAGCGAGCGCAACCCGAACCGGCGTGGGCGCAGGGGCCTTGCCGATACAATGAAGACCGTAAGCCGCCCAGGTTCGGGCGGCGCATTCCATCCAACGCGCATTTGGCTCGCGGGCAAATTCGCTCCGGCCAACCTCGCATTCAGCGGTAGCCGAAGCACCCATGCAGCCATCCCGACTTCCCCGATCTCAGCGGTTACGCCCTTTGCGCTCGCCAGTGGCCCAGCTAGTCCTTGCGGCCATCGCGCTGGCCGTCTGGCCGCTGCAAGGCGCCGCGGACGAGCAGGCCGTGGAGCGCTACATGGGCCACGTGGAATTCCTGGCATCCCCTGAGATGCGAGGCCGCGGAGCGGGCATGCCCGAATTGGACGAGGCGGCAGCCTACATTGCCAGCGAACTCGCCGAGCTGGGAGTTGCGCCGGCCGGCGATGGCGGCACGTACTTGCAGCCGTTCGAGGTCACTACCGGCGCCAGCATGGGCGAGGACAACC
>Ga0209021_1003385_pt1 | contig 12773 bp, 10 predicted proteins | sample PinacodermFT_FD_187299 | JGI IMG/M metagenome (GOLD analysis project Ga0209021, IMG submission 187299) | Host-associated microbial community of the marine sponge Aplysina aerophoba from Gulf of Piran - sponge pinacoderm, lysed by freeze-thaw... | ecosystem: Host-associated > Porifera > Sponge >... | reverse complement strand
CGAGCACGAACATCACCAGGACGACGACTGCGTTGGATGCCAGCATTCGCGGGTAGTCGCTCTGCGTCGCCAGCACTGAATTCATCACGGCCAAGGCGATCAGAACGAACAGGTAGGTCATCTCGCGGGCCGAGATCGTATCAGTGCGATAGCGCAGCACTGAGAAGATCGCAAACAGCCCGAAACCTACGCCGATACTCAGATCGACGCTGGTCAGCAGGCCCAGCACGAAGTAGGTGACCGTGCTGAACGTCAGGAACGTCAGCACATACTGCTTGTCCTGCGTGGTTGGGTAATAGATCAGCCGGACGATTAGCAGGGCCACGGCTAGGTTGAAGCCGGCTCCGGCCAGGTGGGTGAGCAATTCAGGCTGCATCGGAGTTTCCGTGGGCCAGTCTAGCTAGCATGCGGAGCTTGTGCCGCGCCCGATTCCGTTTCAACTGCGGGTACAGCAGCGCCGCGCCCACGCAATACTTGCTGAACCCGGTCGGCCGGGATCCGATCGAGCGCATGTCGCGAAAGAAGGCAGAGGTGCGGTCGAAGCGCTCTTGCTTCAGCTCGCCCACCACAATGCCCGGAATGCGGACCTCACCAGACTGCCACTCAAACTGAATGCCGAGGTCGAGTGTCACGCGCTCGCGGCTCTGCTTGCTCACGAGCGTGATCCGCTCGAATCGATTCCACACGGCCGGCCGCAAGCACTCGCCGTTGATGGGAGCATTCGCCGCTATGAAAGCGCCTTGCGCGGCGGTCAGCTCGGTCACGATGGCTGGGGTCTCCGTCCGCGCCTTGAGCGAGCGGCGAGGCCCGACCTTGCGCTTGAGCTCGAAGAACGAGCGGTCTGAGTCCACATAGTGGCGGCTACGAATCTTGAGAGCGCTGCGTGAGGACCGCTGGTGCCTCCGGTATAAGTCGAAGCCAGCGGTGTCGAAATACAGCGTCCGGTAGCGGTGCAGGCGCGCGCCGCCGACTTCCAAGACGGTGTAGTGCTCGTGCAGGCCATCGAGCGCCGCCAGCAACTGCTCGTGGGAAAGCAAGAACTTCGTATCGCAACGATCTCGCGACGCGCTCGGCCCGACGGTTTCCAGCAACACCGGCTCGAAGGCCGTCAACCGATCTCGAACTTGGTCCGCAAAGAACAAAGCGCTGCTGGAGGACATGACGGGTCGGTCTTCGGGTCGATGCACGGCGGGAAAACGCTGCGCGAGGAACCTGTTTGTCTAGGCGCGGGGTGCCGTTCGGTGGTCACTAGACCTTCGTCAAATGCTTGTAAACATGCAAACGCCGCAGTTGGAGCCGCTGCCAGGCCCAAGGGGCAGCGCCAGAAATGGGGGGCCCATCCCTTCGGATCTTGGCCGCTCGCAAGCGAGCCGCATCGGCCGCCGGGCTCGCCGCGTTGCCGCGGTTTCCGCGCCCGCGCCCGGCCTATAATCAATGGATTAGTCATCGGGCCTTGCTAGGCAGGCGAAGGAGAACAAACGATTATGGCGAGCTATGCGCATCCAGAGGTTCTGGTCACCACGGATTGGGTGGCCCAACACTGCCGCGACACCGGCATTCGAGTCGTCGAAGTCGACGTGGACACGGGTTCCTATGACGAGGGTCACGTGCCCGGCGCGATCGGTTGGGCGTGGGACAGCCAGCTCTGCGACACGCTCGTGCGCGACATCCTGCCCAAGGACCGTTTGGAGAAGCTGCTGGGCGACAGCGGCATCGGCAGAGACACGACCGTGGTGCTCTACGGCGACAACAACAACTGGTTCGCCGCTTGGGCCTTCTGGCAGTTGAAGATCTACGGCCACGCGAATGTCCGGCTGATGAACGGCGGCCGGGTGAAGTGGCTGGCCGAGGGGCGCGAACTTTCCCTAGACACTCCTGATGTCGCACAGGCCGACTACTCCGCCCCGGATCCCGACCTTTCGATCCGCGCGTTCTTGGGCCAAGTCCGGGACGCGTCGGATGCTGGCGCGGTCGATCTGGTCGATGTGCGCAGCCCGGCCGAGTTCAGCGGCGAGATCCTTGCGCCGCCTGGCCTGCCCGAGACCTGCCAGCGCGGCGGGCACATCCCGGGCGCGCGGAATATTCCGTGGGGCAAGGCCTGCGCCGAGGACGGCACGTTCAAGAGTGCCGACGCATTGCGCGGGCTCTACGCCGCCGAGGGCATCACGGGCGATCGGCCGATCGTGGCCTACTGTCGCATCGGCGAGCGCTCCAGCCATTCTTGGTTCGTGCTCAAGTACCTTCTGGGCTACGACGGCGTGAGCAACTACGACGGGTCGTGGACCGAGTGGGGCAACTTGGTCGGGGCGCCGGTCGAGCGCGGAGCATGAAGGCCGAGCACTTCAGCGTCACCGATCTCGAACTGTCGGGTTGGCCGGTGCGCATCACCTCCTACCGAATCGGCCAGACTTGGCACGCCAAGGCGGACAACGTCTCGCCAGGCGCGAACATCGCCCGAGCCAAGGCAGGGGACCGGGAAGAGGCGGAGGCCAAGGCGATCGGGAGGGCTTCCGAGAGGTTGGGGGCGACCCGGCGTCATCCCAAGGCTGACGTGGGTTCGTGATGCGCGTTCAGATCTTTTCCGACATTCACGGGGACTTCGCCAGCTTGCGGCAGGCCATCGCTGTCGCAGCAGATATCTACATCGCCGCCGGCGACTTGGTCACTTGGCCGGCTCCGCTCGACCCCTGCGCGGAGGTGCTCGGCTCGCTCGGGGAGCGCCTCTGGGTCATGCCGGGCAACAATGAGACGGACGAGCAGGTGCGCGAGTTCTGCGGTTGCCACGGCTTTCGCAGTTTTCACGAGGCCGTTTACGAAGTGGGCGGCGTGCATTTCGCCGGCTTGGGCTATTCCAACCCGACCCCGTTCGACACTCCCGGAGAATACTCGGAGGAGGAGCTAGCCGCACGCCTGGCCCGCTTCGCCGGCCGTCTTCCGCAGGTCCTGATCTGCCATGCCCCGCCCTTGAACACCCGTCTTGACGAGGCCGGGCCCGGCCTGCACTTCGGCTCCAAGGCTGTTCGCGACTACATTGACGAGCACCAGCCGGAGTACTGTTTTTGCGGGCATATCCACGAGGGTGCCGGGCGGACCGCGCGTCTAGGCGCGACGTTGGCGGCCAACGTGGGTAAGCCGGGCTACCTGCTGGAGCTATGAGGTGTGGAACTGTAAGGTGTACTGGCGCTCCGCGCTAAAATAGACTTGCGGTTGCATTCTTCACTAGCCTGCCGCTGACTGACTCGATGTCCGATGCGCCCCAAGGTGCAGTGGTCGCTCTGCCTGTGGCGGGCGGCCAAACTGCAGCCAGCGCCAGCTTCTGCTTGTGCGTCGCTACGTTGTGGCGGCGCGAACTGCGCGGCTTTTATCGCCAGCGCAGCCGCATCGTAGGCACCCTGTCCACGCCACTGCTGTTTTGGTTCGTGCTCGGATCCGGCTTCGGTTCTTCGCTGCTGGGTTCGGAGGGCGGCTACGCCCAGTTTTTCTTTCCCGGCACGCTGGCGCTGAGCGTGTTGTTCACATCGATCTTCGCCAACATCTCGCTGATCGAGGATCGCCGCGAGGGCTTCCTGCTCGGCGTGCTGGTGGCCCCCGTTTCGCGCCTTGCGCTGGTCTTGGGAAAGGTCTGCGGCGCCACCACGCTCGGTGCCATCCAAGGAGCGTTGCTCCTGCCGCTCGCACCTCTGGTGGGCATTTCGCTCGATCCCAGCTCACTGCCGATGGTTTTTGCGGTGCTCTTGCTGATGGCGTTCGGCCTGACCTCTCTGGGATTCTTTTGCGCTTGGTGGCTGAACTCGGTGCAGGGCTTCCACTCGATCATGAACCTCGTGCTGGCGCCGATGTGGCTTGTTTCCGGCGGTGTCTTCCCGCTGGACGGCTCGTCGGCTTGGGTGCGCTGGCTGACCGCGATCAACCCCTTGGCGTACGGCGTGGCCGAATTGCGCAGGTTGTTGGGCGCCTCCGGAGCTGGCACGGTGCCGGCGCCTGAACTGTCGTGGCTCGTGCTCGGCGGCTTTGGAGCCGTCATGCTGCTCGCCGCGTGGCACAGGGCGTCCCAGTCTGACGCCTCGCATTTGGCTTGAGCCCCGGTGGCGCAAACGAACCTATGGACTTCACCGACCTGCCCGCGCTCAACGCCAGCCTGAACTCGCTCGCGGCCGTATTCCTGGCGCTCGGCTACGTCTTCATCCGTCGCGGCGAAGTGCAGCGGCACCGGGCTTGCATGCTCTGCGCTAGCGGCGTCTCGCTGGCATTTCTCACCAGCTATCTCGTCTACCACTGGCAGGTGGGCTCGGTGCCGTTCGCCGGCCAAGGCTGGGTCCGGCCGGTCTACTTCTCGATCTTGCTCAGCCACGTCTTGCTCGCGATGGCAGTCCTGCCGCTGGCTGCGACCACGCTGCTGCGGGCATGGCGTGGCGACTACGACCGCCACCGCGCCATCGCCCGCTGGACCTGGCCTGTTTGGATGTACGTCTCGGTGACGGGAGTGGTCATCTACGGGATACTCTACCACGGGTAGGTCGACCTTGCTAGCAACCCTTCGCACGCTCGTCCCGTACCTGTTCCGCTATCGCTGGCGCTACGCGGGAGGCTTCACCGCGCTGCTGTTTCGCGGCGTGTTGGCGGCCGGCGTGCCCTTGCTGATCGGGTACGCGGTGGACCAACTCGCTGCGGGCGAGCGGGAGGCTGCGGTGAAGGCCGTATGGCTGCTGCTGGGCGTCGCGGCGTGCAAGGGGATCGCGCAATACGCCATGCGCTGGATCCTGATCAGGATCTCGCGCGACATCGAGTATGACTTGCGCAATGACCTCAGCGCCCACTTAGTCACGCTGGATCGGACGTTCTACGAGCGGTATCGCACGGGGGATCTGATGGCGCGGGTGACCAACGACCTCGCGCAGGTGCGCTCGCTGCTGGGGCCGGGGCTGATGTACACGGCCGAGATCGGGGTCGTGATGGCTGCGGTGCTGTCCATCATGGCTTGGACCGACTGGCTGCTCACGCTGGTCATTTTCGCTCCGATGCCGCTGATCTCAGTGGTCGTGGGGTACTTCGGCCGCCGCACGCACGAGCAGTTCCAGACTGTGCAGCGACGATTCTCCGGAATCAGCGTCCGGGTGCAGGAGCACTTGGCCGGTCTGCGGATGCTGCGGGCCTACAACCAAGGCCCTGCCGAAGTCAGACGGTTCGCAGCCGCCAACGCTGACTATCTCGAGGCGAGCCGTGGACTTATCCGTATCTGGCGCAGCTTCTACCCGCTGCTCGAACTCTTGGTCGGCCTGGCTGGTATCGGCCTGCTCGGCTTCGGAAGCTGGCGGGTGCTACAGGGTGAGATGACCGTCGGCACCTTCACGATGTTCATCTATTTCCTGGCAATGTTGGCGTGGCCCATGATCGGCATGGGCGTGGTGGTCAACATCACCCAGCGCGGCGCCGCTTCGCTGGGGCGACTCAACGAACTCTTGAACCATCGCCCGCGAATTGCCGACGCGCCCGATGCATTGCGATCGCATGACTACGTCCGCGGGACGATCAATTGGCAGGCCGTCAGCGTCCAGTACCCAAACGCCAGCGGCCGTGCAGTCCGCGACGTGAGCCTTTCCCTGCGGGAAGGCGAGTCGCTGGCAATTATCGGCCCGGTCGGCAGCGGCAAGTCCACGCTTGCCAGCCTGGTGCCGAGACTATACGACCCGACCCAGGGCGAAGTCTTGATCGAAGGCATTAGTGCCCGGCGACTGCCGCTCGATGTGTTGCGCAAGCAGATCGGATTTGTGCCGCAAGAGACGTTCTTGTTCAGCCGCACGATTGCCGACAACATCCGCTTGGGCAGGCCCGAAGCGAGCGACGACGAGGTTCGGGAGGCCGCTCGAATTTCGCTACTAGGCACGGACGAGGACAACTTTCCGGATGGACTAGACACGCTCGTTGGCGAGCGCGGCATCACTCTATCGGGGGGTCAGAAGCAGCGCGTGGCGCTTGCCAGGGCTTTGGTGCGAGATCCCAGCGTCGTGGTGCTGGATGACACCACGTCCAGCCTTGATGCCGAGACCGAGCATGCCCTGCTGCGGCGCATGCGCCGCGCCACCCGCAATCGCACCCTGCTGATCGTGACGCATCGTGTCTCCTCTGCCAGGCTGGCAGACAGAATCGCGGTGATGGATGCCGGACAGGTCGTGGACAGCGGCTCCCACGAGGAATTGCTTGCCCGGGGCGGCCTATACGCTCGCATCCACGAGCGCCAGCTCATCGAAGAGGAACTGGCCAAGCCATGAGCACCGGACGCAGCATCGGGTTGGACGCCGCTCGGGAGACGCTTCCGGACACTCCGCTGTACGACGCGGCCATCCTCAAGCGCCTGTCGCGCTACCTGCGGCCGTACTCCGTGTTTGCGACCGCGTCGCTGGTGCTGCTGATGCTGAATTCGGCCCTCGGCGTGATCGCGCCGCTGCTCACGCAAGTCGCGGTGGACCGCTATCTCAAGCCCGATCCGACGGCGGACTCTCTGCTTGACCCCTGGCTTCCCGCCGAACCGATGCAGGGCATCTTGTGGCTAGCGGCGCTGTCGGTGGTGGCGTTGCTGCTGGGGGTGCTGACGCGGGCGGCGCAGATCCACACGATGAACTGGACGGGCCAACGAGTGATGCGCGACATGCGGCGGGAGGTGTTCGAGCACTTGCAGCGCCTGCCGGTCTCGTACTTCGATCGCACGCCGAGCGGACGGCTGGTGACGCGGGCGACGACCGACGTGGACGTGCTCAACGAATTGTTCACGTCGGGCTTGGTGGCTGTGGCCGGAGATGTGCTGACGCTGTTCTGTGCTTTCGGGGCGATGTTCTACCTAAGCCCCCGGCTGACCTTGGTGTACCTCGGCATTGCTCCGTTGGTGTGGGTCGTGAGCGTGATTTTCCGCAAGCGCGCTCGCAGCAGCTTTCGCGACGTGCGCAAGGCTGTCGCCAAGCTCGCTTCCTTCCTGCAAGAGTGCTTCACGGGCATCTCGGAAATTCAATTGTTCAACCACGAGCAACGCGCCCTGAGCGACTTCGAGGCCATCAACGACGAGCACCGCAAGGCCAACTACCGCTCGGTGCGGGCGCATGCCGTGTTCTTTCCGGTGATCGAGTGGATCAGCCTGCTGGGGGTGGGCCTGCTGATCGTCTTCGGCGGCGCGTGGGTCGTTGCTGGCAGCGTGTCCCTGGGGGTCTTGCTGGCGTTCCTCCAATACGGTACAAGGGTCTTCCGTCCGATCCAAGATCTGGCCGAGAAGTACAACGTCCTGCAGGCGGCCATGGCGGGCGCGGAGCGGATCTTCGAGTTGCTGGACACCGAGCCAGACGAAATTCAATCGACTGCCGAGCAGGCGGATCTGGAGCAGCCAAGCGTCGAATTCCGCAATGTCTGGTTCGCCTACAAGGGCGAGGACTGGGTGCTGGAAGATGTCAGCTTCAAAGTTCCCCCGGGCGGCATGCTGGCGGTAGTCGGCCACACCGGGGCGGGCAAGAGCACCCTGGTCAGCCTGTTGCTGCGTTTCTACGAAATCCAGCGCGGCACGATCTTGGTCGGAGGGACGGACATCCGCGAGTGGACGCCCCAGGCGCTGCGGGCGCACTTCAGCGTGGTATTGCAGGATTCGTTCCTGTTCTCGGGAACGATCGGAGAGAATATCGGCCTCGGCGATCCCGATGCGTCCGCCGAGGGCATCCGCAAGGCTGCTGCAAACGCCCATTTGGCGGATCACATCCAATCGCTGCCGGAGGCATATGACGAGCCGGTCCTTGAGCGTGGCGCGGGGCTGTCGGTAGGCCAGAAGCAGCTGGTTTCGTTCGCGCGCGCACTAGTTCACGAGCGCCCTTTCTTGGTGTTGGACGAAGCCACCTCGAGCGTGGATCCCGACACCGAGCGCAAGATCCGCGACACGCTCTCCAAGTTGTTCGTGGGAAGGACGTCAATCGTGATTGCCCACCGGCTGTCTACAATTCGCCGGGCCGACAGCATCTTGGTGCTCCACAGGGGGCGAGTCATGGAACATGGCACGCACGACGAGCTTCTCGAGCGAGGCGGCATCTATGCCCGCTTGCACCGGCTCCAGTCCTTGGCCGAGTCGGTGACGACCCTCCAATGAACGGATCCGTGCGCCGGGCCACCGCAAGAGTCGACGTGACGGTCGACGTTTTCGCGGCACGTGAGGGTTCCCATGCAGCCGACCGATGAGGCGTCACGCGCGGCCAGCCCGTGCGCGCTGCGAGCACAGGCTGAAGTTCAGGGCAGGCCTTGCTGTGTTTCGCGGTAATAGGGATTCGGCTCACGCGGTTCGACCGCATGCGCGGACTTGCGCCAAGCGATGAGTTGTTGGTGAAGTTCGCTAGCTTTTGCGGGCTCAGCGTCCGCTAGGTTCCTGGATTCGCTGATGTCGGCCGCAAGGTCATACAACTCGACTCGCCCGTCCTCGAAGAATTCCAGCAGCTTCCAATCGCCTTTTCGGATGGCGCTCGCTGGTGTCGCGCGACCCGCCAGATACAGCGGATAGTGCCAGAACATCGCACGATTGGTCAGCGCCTCCTGCCCCTTGAGCAGCGGCGCGAAGCTCTCGCCATCGATCGGCTGGCTTGCTGGCACAGATACGCCAGCCAACTCGGCGAACGTTGGCAGGAAGTCGACACTGGTGATTGGAGTCTGCGACTTCGTTCCGGCTGCGATCACGCTTGGCCACTTCATGCAGGTCGGTACGCGCACCCCGCCCTCGTAGAGCGAACCCTTGACCCCGCGGAGTGGCTGGTTGATCGAGACCCGCGTGCCGCCGTTGTCTGACGAGAAGATCACCAGCGTGTTCTCAACGAGGTCAAGCTCGGCTAGCGTGTCGAGGACGCGGCCGACACTGGTGTCAACTGCCTCGACCATGGCCGCATAGGTCGGGTTGTATGGATTCTCGTTTCTTGTCCATGACGCGAGCTTCTCTTCGTACTTCGCCACTAGGCTCGGGCGCGCGACCAGCGGGCCGTGGACGTCCCAGTGCGAGACGTACAAGAAGAACCGCCGGTCGCGGTTCTCCCTGATGAACTCAACACCGACTTCGGTCAGTTCGAAGGTTACGTCGGGATCGTTGTAGTGGTTCCTCTCGGTGCCGGGCTTGCCGTCGCTGCTGCTCAAGTCGAATCCCTGAGTGTCGGGGCCGACATGCCATTTCCCGAACCTAGCAGTTGCGTACCCGCCCTGCTTCAGCACTTCGGCGATGCTGACCACACTTGGATCCAAAGTCTGCCGGACCTCGAAGGCGTCTGGTATCGGATCAGTGACCCCGGTCCGCTCCCAGAAGCGCTGCTGCACCGGGACCCAGAGCTTCATTTGACGGGGGTCAATCTTGGACTTGCCGCCCGGCGTGTACACCATATGGCGCGGTGGGTACATGCCGGAGATCAGGCTCGCGCGGGTTGGGGCGCAATTCGGCCCGCTGCTGTAGGCGCTGGCGAAGATCATCCCCTCTTGCGCCATGCGGTCTAGATGGGGCGTCTCATAGAATTCGTCGCCGTTGAAGCCGACGTCGTTCCAGCCTAGGTCGTCCGCAAGGATCAGAACGATGTTCGGCGGCTGAGCGGACGCCGCCATGCTCAAGACAAGCGCGAGGACGATTCCTCGCCAGATCGAGCGCTGCATGTTGCCTCTGAGTTGTTCGGCGGCACCTAGTCGGGTGGGGTTCGGTTGGCCTTGATCCATTCTTCGGCGCTCGCAATCAGGTCCGGGTGTTCCGAGGCGATGTCATTCGCCTCCGAGATGTCTGTCTCGAGATCGAACACTTGCCAGACCCCGGGTTCGTCGGACACCAGTTTCCACCGCCCGTGACGAACCGCGCGCTGTTGGCCTCGCTGGTCCCATTCCCAGTAGAGGAATTCATGGCGCGCTTGCCCCTCAGAATCGCCGAGCAGCGTTGGCGCGATCGACAAGCCGTCGACATCGTCCGGGACGAATTCCTCGGCGCCGGCCAGCTCGGCGAATGTCGGCATCATGTCCGGCGTGTAGGTCACATGGCCGCTCACCGCACCGGCGGCGATTCTTCCCGACCAACGGACGATCAGAGGCGATCGAATCCCACCGTCGTGCATGGACCGCTTGGCACCGCGCAGGGGCCCGGAGGAGTCGAGTTCGCCCTCATGGCGGCTAGAGGCGCCATTGTCAGATACGAAAAAGACCGCCGTCCGTTCGCCGATTCCGAGCTCCTGGAGCAGTTGTAGGAGTTCACCGACGTGCCGGTCCACCATGCTAACGAACGCCGCATGAACCTTTGCGCGATCAGACCACGGCTTGTCCTTGTAGAGCTGGGCTGCGGGGTCGTCCTCCGGGATGTGATAGGCGGCATGCGGAGGAGTCCATGGGGCGTAGCAAAAGAACGGCCCGTCTCGATTCTCGCGGATGAAGTCCAGCGTTCGTTCAAACACTAGATCGTGCGAGAACTGGTAGGCGCCCTCCGGCGTCTCGCGCGGGACGAACGGCCCCTGCGGACTCATCGCCTTGTAAGCCTGGTAGGCGGCAAGGTCGGACGAGAACTCTTCGGGCTCCAGTCCGTACATGCTCGCGTTGGCGCGCAAGGGGAAGGGGTTTCCGTTTTCAACGAGAAAGGGAGGGTAGTAGGTATGGGCATGCACTTGGTGGTAGTAGCCGAAGAAAGTGTCGAACCCTTGCTTCTCCGCCGCCCCTTCTGAGCCCATCACGCCGAGACCCCACTTTCCGAATCCGCCGGTCGCGTACCCAGCCTGCTTGAGCACCTCGGCGATCGTGACATCCGAGTCGCGGATGGGGGCGGTTCCCGCGTTGGCGCGCACGGTCGTGTGCCCGGTATGCTTTCCCGTCATCAGTGCACAGCGAGAGGGTGCGCAGACAGTATGCCCGGCGTAGGCATCGGTAAAGCGCATGCCTTCGCTTGCCAGGCGGTCTAGGTGGGGGGTCTGGATCGCCGTCGAGCCATACGAGCCTAGATCGGCCCAGCCCATGTCATCGGCCATGATGAAGACGATGTTCGGCCGTTCGACTTCCACGGACGCGGGCTCTATCGAGCAAGCTAGGGTGACAGCCGCGAGCACTAGTGCGACTCCGTTCATCAGCCGCCCTGGACGTACTGCAGTCATGACAACAAGCGTACTCGCTTGGCTTTCGGATTCGTCACGATTCGTAAAGCCGCACGCCCCGTGGCACGCATCAAGTACGGACTGGCGGCGCTCCGCAACCGTATGCTATGGAGCTCATCTGCGAAAGTATCCTCGAATTCTGCAAATCGAAGAAGCGAATGATGCTATCGCGGAGTCGGTGACGGCGCATACCGCAGTTCCGGTGCGCTGCCAGCTCTGGAGCTCAGGCTATGACCATGAGCCAACGATTGCGCTCGCTGAACTGGCTCGACAACTAGACTCTCGAGCAGCGCAAGGTAGCCCAAACCCAAGCGTTTTGCGGGAGCGTCTAGACTGATCAGGCTCCCAGCCTCCCGCGCTTTCACTCGGTGAGCTCCAGAGTGACGATTTCAAGGAGGTCCGCCACAGGAGCGGGAAGGGATCGGACTGCGTCCGACGGGAGCGATGGCTAGGAAGCGGTCCTTACACGTGCGGCTACCACAACTTGTATAGCGAAGGTGCCAATGCTTGCGGTCTTCCGCCAGCGTGTTTCGCATTAGTTCCCGTTGTGCGGACTTGCGGGTCTGACTATCGCGGTGCGAGTTTTCGTGTTGATTCACGAAAAACCGTGAGATTCAACGCGCGCCGTGGAAAGGCTTACTCTTCTGGACAAGAAATCTAGCGCAAACCGCCAGCGGCGCAAGCCGGGCGGGCGGCAGGGCGTGAACAGGCTGCCGCCGGGTGCGGTGAACGGAGGGAAGACGACGGGGAGGCGCGACACCCGCGACGCGCACGGCCAAGCTGGATGCGCCATTCCCGAGCGAGTCGGACCTAGCCGTGTGCGAGCGGCATGCTCCCACTGGAGAGCCCGGTGCCGGACAGCGGCACGCCGAGTTTGGTGAGCGGGGAGCGGATGCGTAGCTAAGCAGGAAGGTCAGTGAGGCACCTACAGAGGACGAATGCCGTAGGCACAACGCTACGACAGCTGCTGCTTCTTGGCTAAGGCCAACGCGCCGCTCCCCGACTCTACACATGGCGTACCGCTCATCGGGATGCATTCCTGAGCACTACATGGCCCTGTCGGCAACCGAAGGCCACCTAGCGTGCTCAGGGCCCTCCAGGACGTCAATCAGCTTCTGCAGCGCGGCGTTGGGGAGCTGCCAACGCCCCCCTCCACTCGTGTAACGCAGGCGGCATTGGCGTGCTGGGGCGGCGGTGGTCGAGCGGCGCATACGCGTGCTCGGACAATATCGGCACGCACGCCAAGAGCTCTCTGCGACGAATTCGAGCTCGCTCTGGCGCGGCCGCCAGTCAGGCTTGGCGGAGCTTGGCCAGCAGCGCCTCGCTGCTAGCGCAAGTGAGTAGCCACTCGCCGATGGTGCCAAGTGTTTCGGGCGAGTTGATCCGCTCCAAGTGATCAGAGAATTCGGCAGCGGTACCCGAACCGAATCGGGCTCTCGCGAGACGAACCAGGAGACTACGCTGGCCTTGCGCCAAGCCCTTAGCCAAGCCCCTGGCCTCGCCCTTAGTCAGCCACTCTTCGGACCATTTCACCATGTTCTCGCTCAGCATCTGCCTCACCTCCACCAAGTCCCGTAACTTCCGCATCTGTTCCAGCTCCCCCTCGGGCAGGAACACCGCCAGTACCACGCGGAGGAACCACTTCGTGATGGCTGCCCTCAG
>Ga0209021_1003382_pt1 | contig 12783 bp, 11 predicted proteins | sample PinacodermFT_FD_187299 | JGI IMG/M metagenome (GOLD analysis project Ga0209021, IMG submission 187299) | Host-associated microbial community of the marine sponge Aplysina aerophoba from Gulf of Piran - sponge pinacoderm, lysed by freeze-thaw... | ecosystem: Host-associated > Porifera > Sponge >... | reverse complement strand
TTTGGGGTGGAGAGGACCTGAATCGACGGCTTGGCGGCCAGTTTCGCAACTCTTCAAGTGGTGCTTGAGGTTCTAAAGCAACAGTATTGGGGCTTCAGCCGGCACCCGCTGCGCGAGAGCGCAGCGGAATGGCGTCCGTCCGCCCGTCCCTGCGGGACACACGGAAGAGTCGTCCAGGATTCGGTTCCCTCACGTGGAAAGGCTCGGAACGCCACCCTCCGGTGATCCGAAAATGGCTTGGAACGCCGGCTTCAGCCGGCAGCCGCGGCGCGAGAGCGCAGCGGAACCGCGCAGCCTTATGCTCCTTCACGGTCGAGTCGGCGGAGGCTGCCGGCCTCCGGCCGGCAAGCGGCCCGGAGGGCCGCGGGGCCGCGCCCGCAGACTTTTTTCGGACCCCCGAGCGCGGTCCGCTCACCCGCGATTCCGGGTACGATCCCGCGCTCTTCCGGAGGAATCCCGATGCGTTTCATGTCTCGCCTTGCCCTGCTCGCTTTCGCCGCTCTCCTGGCCCTCCCGGCTGCCGCCCAGGACGGTGACGCCCCCATCGTGATCCGCGCGGACCGGCTCATCATCGGCACCGACGCACCGCCCGTCCTGAACCCGGAGGTGGTTATCGACGGCGAGCGGATCACCGCCGTCGGGCCGACCGGCGCCATCCCGATCCCACGCGGCGCCACGGTGATCGATCTGAGCGGGCACACCATCCTGCCCGGGCTCTTCGACTGCCATATCCATCTCGGCGGCATCCCGGGGGACGGGGGCGATACCCAGAAGATGCGCGAGACGGTCGCCCACGAGGCGATCTACGCGGTGGCCCACGCCAAGATCACGCTGGAAAAGGGATTCACCAGCGTCCGCAACATCGGTGCGGGGAACTACCACGACGCGGCGCTCCGCGACATGGTCGACCGGGGCGTGGTTCCGGGTCCGCGGATTCAGGCGGCGACGTGGGGCGTGGGCTCCACCGGCGGCCATGCCGATATCAACGGCTGGAACGCGGACGTCCCGACCCCCGGTTACGCGATGATCGCGGACGGGGTGGACGAGCTGCGCAAGGCGGTGCGCTACCAGGTCAAGTACGGGGCGGACGTGATCAAGGTGACCGCCTCGGGCGGGGTGCTCTCCCACGGCGACTCGGTCTACGACCAGGCCTATTCCTACGAAGAACTGAAGGCGATCGTCGACACCGCCACGATGCTCGACACTCCGGTGGGAGCGCACGCTCATTCCCCCGCCGCGATGAACGACGCCATCCGCGCCGGCGTGGCCAGCATCGAGCACGGGACCCTGATCGACGACGAGGGAATCCGGCTCGCGAAGGAGCACGGGACCTTCGTCGTTCCCACCCTCTACACGCTCGACTACATCATCGATGAAGGCGCCGAGAACGACGTTCCCGAGTACGCGATCACGAAGGCGCAGGAGATGGCGGCCATGCAGCGCGAGCGGCTCGCCGCCGCGTTCCACGCGGGCGTGAAGTTCGCCTATGGCACCGACGCCGCGGTGTTCCCCCACGGAAGGAACGCCAGGGACTTCGCCATCATGGTGGACGAGATGGACATCTCGCCGATGGCGGCGATCCAGACCGCCACCATCAATGCCGCCGAACTCCTCCGCTGGGAGGCCGACCTGGGCTCCATCGAGGACGGCAAACTGGCCGACATCATCGCCGTGGCGGGGAACCCGCTGGACGACATCACCCTGCTCGAGGACGTCAAGTTCGTGATGAAGGGCGGCGAGGTGGTGAAGAGCCCCTGAGTCCGCGGGGAAGGGGTCGAGGTTCGCGCAAGCCGAACCATCCGGGGGATGATCTGCAAGGAAAAACGCATCCCGTGGCGGGATGACTATCGCCCGTGGATTTCCGCGCGCACTCGTTCCAGCAGCGTTTCGACCAGCGCCATCATCGCCTGGCGGTCGATGGGTTCGGCTTCGAGCCCCACCCCTTCATATCGAAACGTCACGGCGTACGGGGTGAATTGATCGAGCCCCTCGAAGTGCTCCGTATCCACGGAAAACGTCCGGAGACGGCGCAGCAGCGTCTCGATACTGTGCGTCAGCGGGTACTCCTCACCGCGGGCCGCGATCCATGCCTTCAGAGCCTTCTCCGTAGCCTGCTGAAGATGAAAACCGAAGGATTCCTCCGGCGCTTCGCCGCTCATGCTGCGAAGGGTCAGGAGGTCGCGCTCGGCTGCTCCCAGCATGGCTTCGGCGCACTTAAGGTCGCTCATAGACAACCTTCCCGTCGCGGAGCGCTCTCGCCAGTACGTGGTTCAGAGAGTCCCGCCAGTACTCCACGTCTGCTGTCGAATACACCAGGATGTCCGTCGGCACCATGAATCCGGCAAGCGCCCGGTAGAGCCGCGCCATCTCCTTCACGCGATCTCGGCCGGGCCCGAAGGGTTCCGCCTCCACTACGATCAGGTCCACGTCCGAGTCGTCCCGGGCGTCTCCTCGCCCGCGCGACCCGAACAGGATGACCTGCTCCGGGTCGGCCTCCCTGACGAGGATCTCGACCATCTCGGCGATCACAGCGTCGGTCGCGTGCGGATAGGGTTCGGATGAGATCGTCTCGACCGGTTTCATTGGAGCGACCACACGGGCGAATGCCTCGGTCGACGATTCTACGGCGGGCGGCGCAATTCGGCGGCCGGGCGCGGATCAGCGCGGGGTGTTTTCCGTGCCGGTCGGCCTTCGCTTACAACTCCGCCAGGAAGCCCTTGAGGATCTCCATGAACTCGTCGATGTGCTCGGCGTGGGTGCGGAAGATTCCGGGTGAGGGGCGGAGCCAGAACCGGTCGTTCAGGTAGGTGGCCGAGACGAAGATCCGGCCGTCGGCGTGGAGCGCCCGGATGAGCCGGCGGTTGAGATCGTCCACTTCCTCGTCGGTACGCCCTTCCGGCCGGTAGCGGAAACACATGGTCGAGAGATCGGGCTCCGGGCCGACCTCGATGTCCGGCCAGCGGCGCAACTCGTCCTGGAGATAGCAGGCCAGCACCCACTTTTCCTCGAGGGCGGCGGCGAACGCCTCCGTGCCGTGGAGGAGCAGCGGCAGCAACAGGCGGAGTCCGCGGAAATGGCGCGTGAGTTCGATCGACCGCTCCGAAGGAGACGCTTCCTTCTGGGGTGCGTCCACCAGGTAGGGCGCCCTGAACCGGAACGTCTTGAGGTGGGCCGCGTCGCGAACCACCACCGCACCGCTCCCGTAGGGGAGGAAGAGGCTCTTGTGCGGATCGAGCACCACCGAATCCGATTTTTCGATGCCGCGCAGAAGATCCCGGTGGGACGGAACGAGCACGTAGAAGCCGCCATAGGCGCCGTCCACGTGGTGCCACAACCCCTCGGCCCGGGCGATCTCGGACACCGCGTCGAGGGGGTCCACGGCGCCGGTATTCGTGGTCCCGGCGGTGCTCACCACGAGCCAGGGGATGAGCCCGTCGGCGCGGTCCTTCCGGATGTGGGCGGCCAGGGACTCGGGCGCGAGCCGGTAGGCCTCGTCCACCGCGATGATCCGGCAGGGGGCTTCGCCGACGCCCGCGAGATGCACGGCCTTCCGCACCGAGTAGTGCTCCTGGCTGGTCACGTAAACGGACGCCCGGGAAAAGTCGGCCGACCGGAGCCCCTTCGCATCGCGCGCCGCGATGATCGCGGTGAGCGCGGCGACGCTGCCGCCCGAGGTCAGGGTTCCCCCGGCTTCCCTGGGGTAGCCCACGATCTCGGCGATCCATTCCACGAGCCGGTTCTCGACGCGCGCGGCTCCGGGCGAGGCCGGGAAGTACCCGGAAAACGCATTCCCGACGGCAGCCAGATAGTCGCCGAGCGCCGACACATAGATCCCCCCGCCGGGGACGTAGCCCAGATCCCGCGGCGACGCCGGGTTCAGGCCCTCCTGTTCGACCTCCCGCCGGATCAGGTCGAGGATTCCCGGGAACGGGCGGCCCTCCCGCCCGATCGGCAGGTCGCCCAGTTCGGATGACTCACGGGGCGGGTACCAGGAAGGCCCGGTCTTCAGGGCTTCCAGGAATTCCTCCGCGTGGCGGATGGTCGCCCCGGTGAGTTCCCGCCGCTCCTCCGCGTCCGGCTCGAGGGCCTCGGCGCGCCGCCGCAGCGCCTCGGCGCGTTCCCGGAACGCGCTCATCGGGCCGCAGGCCCCTCGGGTTCCGGGGCGCCGGCGGCGGTTCCCAGCAGGTAGCCGATCGCGCTGGCGGCGGTCAGCCCGATCGCGTTCGGAATCAGCACGCCGGCGGGAGACAGCGCGGGCTCGAGGAACCAGTCCCAGCCGAACGCGAGGTGAACCACCCAGAGCACCACGCCGCCGGCCATGGCCGACAGGGCCGCGGCGCTTCCGCCCCGCTTCCAGAAGAGACCCGCGGTCAACGGCACGAAGAGCCCCACGAGCGTGAGTTCGTACGCGTCTTCGAGCAGGGAGTACGCACTGAGACCGCGGAACGCATAGAAGAGACTGGCCGCGCCCACGACGAGCACCGCGATGCGGCTCAACCGCAAGAGCCCCACCCGCGGCAGCGGATGGCGCAGCAGGTTTTGCGCCAGGACGGACGCGGCCGATATTAGCGCGCTGTCCACCGTCGAAAGGAGCGCCGAAACCACCACCAGGATCAGTCCCAGGGTCGCCAGCGGACTGAACAGGATGCGGCCGAGAACCGCGAGCATTTCGCCCTCGGAGCCGGGAAGCAGCAGCCGGGTCGCGAGTCCGAGCACGACCGGGATGGCCCCCAACACAAGGTAGAGGCCGCCCCCGACCAGGCAGGCCCGGCGGGCCACGCGCTCCGTCCGCGAAGCGAACACCCGCTGCAGGACGTCCTGCCCGGGGATGTTGCCGAGCGCCCCCGCGACCAGCAGGCCCGACCAAGCGAGCAGCGCGGTCATTTCGGCCGGGACGATCTCCAGCAGATCGGGCGGTGTCTCGCGTCCGAGCCGGGCCAGCCCGCCGGCGAGCGAACCTCCGCCCAGTTCCGCCACTGCCGAAATGCCGAGGGCCGGCAGCGCCACGGCCAGGAGGACGCCCTGCAGGGCATCGGTGAGGGTGACCGACCACATTCCCCCGATGAGGGTGTAGCCGATGGAGACCGCGGCGACCAGCAGCAGACCTGTCCCGAGCGGGATTCCGAAGAGATCCCCGAGGAGGGCGGCCAGGACCGAGAACTGGGCGGCGATCCAGCCGAAGAAGCTCGGCACCATGACGGCGGCGCAGGCGATCTCGGCCTTCCGGCCGAATCTCTTCGCGAAGAAGTCCCCGAGCGTCAGGAGTCCGGCGCGCCGGAGCGGAACCGCGTAGAACAGGCCGACGAGCAGCAGACAGATGCCCGGGCCGATGGGTTCGAGCGCCGCCGCCGACAGGCCCACGTTGCGGACCTCCTCGGCGGAAGCGAGCAGGGTGCCGGCGCCGAACCAGGTCGCGAGCAGGCTGAGCGAGGCCAGCGGGGTTCCGAGGTTCCGGCCGGCGACCAGGTAGTCGGAGAAGTCGTGGATGCGCCGGCTGGAAATCCAGGCGATCCCGAAGAGGACGGCGGTGTAGAGCAGCAGTACCGCGGCCATCGGACTCGTCGGCACGGGCCGGTTCTCAGTCGGGTTGGTGCAGCCGCGCCACCGCCCGCGCGCGTTCGGAGGGATCGGACCCGCCGAGGAACCCGCCCGCCAGCATCGCCAGCAGGCTCACCGGCAGCGCCACCAGGATGGGTCCGGCCCCGATGCCGAACTGCGGACCCCAGAGCAGCACGAACGCATAGACGGCGACTCCGGACACGAGGGCCGCCACGCCCCCGGTCAGGTTCGCCCGCCGCCACCAGAGGCCGAACACCACCGGCACGAAGAGCCCCGCGGAGAGGAGCCCGACGCCGGCCGTATAGAACTGGGTGAGGAGTGCCGGCGGCGAGAACGCCCAGTAGAGGGCGGCCGCGCCGACGAGCCAGGTGGCTCCCAGCCGCGCCAGCGCCTGGGTGCGCTTGCTCTTCCGCGCGAGGAAGCCGCCCAGCAGGTCATGGGCGACCGCGGAGCTCACCGCCAGCAGGAAGGCGTCGGTGGTGGACATCACCGCCGCCAGCACCGCCGCCACCGCGAGCCCGCGGAAGAGCGGCGGGAAGTGTTCGCCGATCACCCGCAGGAACACCTGGTCCGGATCCGTCAGTCCCGGAAACTCGAGTACTCCCACCGGAGCGATCAACAGGATCGCCGACAGGATCATCACGCCGTACATGACGGTCGCGAGATTGAGCGACAAGCGGGCGCTCTTCGGGTCCTTGGCGGTCGCGACCCTCATGACGATGTGCGGGATCACCGGGATCGCCGAGGCCCAGATCACGAAGTAGTCCAGGTAGCCGGAACCCCCGGCGGGGAGTCGCCCGAACGCCGGCGACGCCGCCGTCGCCGCCTGGAGCGGGCCGAAGAGCGACCCGGAGGAGACGGTGAGCACGACGGCGGTGATCCCCATGAGCAGGAACAGCAGCGCGCCCTGCATCACGTCGGTGACCGTGACCGCGACCATCCCGCCGAAGGACACGTAGAGGACGAACACCACGGTGGCCACCGTGATCGCGGTTCCGTAGTCCACCCCGAGAAGCGCCTCGGCGGTGATTCCGGCGGCCTTCATCTGCGCCACCATGTAAACGGTGAGCGACACCACGATGATCAGCGGGACGAGCGTCCGCACCACGCCGTGCGGGTAGCGGAACACCATGAAGTCGGTGATCGTGAACTTCGCGAGCCGCCGGAGCGGCGCCGCCACCAGGATGGTCGCCAGCGGGAACCCCACCACCGCGCCGGCGAACAGGGCCAGCGTCGCCGGAATCCCGCCGGAATAGGCAAGGCCCAGCACTCCCACCAGGGAGCCGCCGCTCGCCAGGGCCGCCATGATTGCGAGGGAGTTCACTCCGGTCCCGACCCGGCGTCCGGCCACCCAGTACTCGTCCGCCGAACCGAGCACCCGCCGCGTGGCCAGGGCCCCGACCACCACGCAGACCAGCAGGTAGGCGAGGACGAGCCAGCGTTCGATCATGGATCCTGGCCGTCGCCGGTACCCGGCGGCGTCCCGCGGTCAGGCGTGGAGGCGCGCTCCGCGAGGAGCAACAACAGCAAGATCGCCGGTGATCCCAACAGCAACGCGGCCATCAGCCAACCGAAGACGGCGACGCCGAGCACCGTGATGTCTCCGAAGATCGGCAGGAAGGCCACCACCGAAAAGGCGATCAGCACGAAGAGCGCAATGCGCTCCGCGCGGGGCATCGGGAAGAAGTTCATTCCGCGTCGGTGGGGCCGAAGTGTAGGGGTTCGGGGCGGCGGCCAGTCGTTCCCTTAGTCAGCGCCGCTGCCCGGGAAGAGCGATTTCCAGGCGCGGGGAGTGACCGGCTTTCTGCCCGCTGCCTGCTCCCGCGCTACGTAGTCCCGCCACTGCGCCGGACGATCCCTGCGCAGGCGGGAGAGCCGGGCTTCGAGTTCCCGCCACTCGTAGGGCGCCGCTGCTGCCAGTTTCTTGCGAGCCAAGCGCTCCGTTTCCAATGCCTGCCGATAGCGCCGTATTTCCGGCGAGACCCGGAGCGCCTCGTACTCCGCGCGCCGTGCGTCGAGCGCCTGGTCGATGCCGCGCCGCGCCGCGGGGGTGCGGGGGAGTTTCGGATCCCGCGCGAGCGATTCCCGCTGCCGCTCCAGCAGCTCCAGGCGCTCCGTGGCGGCCTGGGCCCCGTTGCGCCACGCGTCCTCAACCGCCTCGCGGGCGTTCTCCCACTCGATTGCCGGTTCGCGCGCCCGGAGTCGCAGCCAGAAATGCGCTTCGCGCAGATCGGGGGCGGTCACACCGGGTTGCTCCGTGGCCCTGCGATTTCTCGATTTTCGGGGCCCCCACGGATCGTATCGGGCGATCGCGGCAGGCCGTGTCATGATCCGCCGCCCCGGCTCCCTTGCGCGTCATCACCTGGAACCTGAATTCGATCCGGACGCGCCGGGCGCGCCTGCTGCGCCTGCTCGAGCGTCACGAGCCCGACGTGCTGTGTCTCCAGGAGCTTCGCGCTCCCGCGGAGACCTTCCCCTGGCTGGATGTCCAGGCGGCGGGATACCGCGCCGTCGTGCACGCCCAGGCCGCCAGGAACGGGGTGGCCATCCTCGCCCGCGAGTCGCCGGAAGTCCTCGGGCGCGGGCTTCCGCCCTGCCGGGCGCGCGGGGAGGCGCGGCTGCTGGACGTCCGGGTCGCGGGCGTCCGGATCATCACCGCCTACGTGCCGAACGGAAAGGCGGTGAGCCGGGTCGAGGACTGGAGCTACAAGCTCGAGTGGCTCCGGGCGCTCCGCGAGCACCTTGCCGGGGGTGCGGATCCGGAAGAGCCGCTCGTCCTCTGCGGCGACTTCAACGTGGCTCCCGGCGACCGGGATTCGGCGACGGCCGATCCGGGCGGGGTTCTCTGCCACCCGGACGCGCGGACGGCGCTCGCGGGCGTCGTGGGGTGGGGGCTGACGGACGCCTACCGGGAGGTCTACGCGGAGGGGGAGGAACCGGAAAAGGGCCTCTACACCTGGTGGGACTACACCCGCCTGTCCTTCGCCAGGAACGTCGGCGCCCGGATCGATCACGTCTATCTGACGGCGCCGCTCGTCGGCCGCATCGCGTCCGTGCGGGTGGACCGGGACGAACGGCGTCAGCGGAAAGGGGAGGACATCCCCTCCGACCACGCGCCGGTGCTCTGCGACCTCGATCTCTGACGGCTGTCAAGCCAGCTTGAGGCCGGGAATGTCCCGGAAGTCCTCCTCATCCAGGGTCCAGAGTGAGGCGTCCTGCACGATCGCGCAGGCGGCAATCGCGAGAACCATCTCGCGGCTGCGCACCCTGTCGAGCTCCGTATGGAGGCCGGCCGCGGTCGCGGCGGCGTCGGCGTCGAACGGGACGGCCGCGCGCCGGGGCAGGAGGGTTTCCTGGTTCTGCAGCTCGTCCAGAGTTCGGGGCCCCCGCAGCCATTCATAGAGCGCGGGAGTGGAAATGTTGAGCCGATGCCCCGCCTCCACGAAGCTGAGGAGCCGGTCAAGCGAAGGTCTCTGCCCGGCCAGCGCATCCACGAGCGCCGAGGTATCGAGATGGATGATCACTGCTTCGAGCGCCAGGCCCGCTTCCGCGCAGCGCGGATCCCCCGAAGTTCCGCGTCAACCTCTTTCTGGGACCGGGTCGGCGGCGCGTCGCGCAACCGATGCAGCACCTCCAGCATCCGGAGCCGTTCCGCCTCGCTCAGCCGGTCCTTGCGCGCCGCATAGTCGGCGACGGCCTCCCGCACCATCTGGCTCTGGGGAATACCCAGCCGGGCCGACACCGCGCGGATCCGGCGTACGGTGGCGTCGTCGAGTGAGTAGGTGACCTTTACCATACTCATACCATACTACCATACTCTATAGAGCAGGCCGCGAGTCGCTATGGGCGCAAGTCCCGGAATTCAGTGGGAGATAACGCGTCTGCCGGCGTGATTCGACCACCCGTGCGGCCCCCGTGGAAGCGTCCGCCGGGGCGCCCCGGAAGGGCTTTCCGCTGCTTGCAACCGCCGGGTCTCGTCACTATCCTTTATCAATTGGCCCGGAGCGTCTTGGGGGCGAAAAAACCACCCCGCCACGGCCGGCCCAAACATCCCATGCGCCACTCTTTTTTCCTCGCCGCGTGGTCCTTCAGTGCGGGCGCCTTGTTGCTCTCGCCGCTCGCGATCGCCGGAGGGAAACCGGCTTCCGAGCCGGGGCCCCCGACGGTCGCTTCCGTCCGGAACTGGACTCCCGAAGGCCCCCTTCCGGAGACCGGTTCCGTGAACGCGGAGGAGGCTGCCGCGCACAACGGGATGCTGCGGACCTACTGCATGGTCTGCCACAACGACCGGATGAGGACGGGCAACATGTCGCTCGCCGGATTCGATGCGGCCGAGGCGCCCAGCAATCCCGCCCTCGCGGAAAAGATGGTGTCGAAGCTCCGCCTCGGCATGATGCCGCCGCCGGGCGCCCGCCGCCCGCCGGAAGATCTGCTCGTCGAGGTCGCCGAGTCGCTCGAGCACCAGCTTGACGCGAGCGCGGTCGAGAACCCGAATCCGGGGCGCCGTTCGTTCCAGCGCCTGAACCGGGCCGAATACGGCGCGGCGATCCGGGACCTGCTGGACCTGCCCCTGGATGCCTCCAAGTACCTCCCGCAGGACACCATCAGCGCCAACTTCGACAACATCGCGGATGTCCAGTTGCTCTCGGCGACCCTCATGGACTCCTACCTGCGCGCCGCCAGTGACATCAGCCACCTCGCGGTGGGCGACCCGGACGCGGTGGCCGCCGAGTCCGGGTACCACGTCTCGCGCTGGGCGGCCCAGGTGGACCAGGTCGAGGGCGCGCCCTACGGGACCCGGGGCGGCATCGTGGTGGACCACGTCTTCCCCGCCGACGGCGAGTACCGGTTCCGGGTCGCCTTCCACCACGAGACCACCGGCGCCATCGTGGGGTCGGGGTCGAGTGCGCTTCACACGCTGGACAAGCCGGAGCAGGTCGAGATCTCGGTCGACGGCGAGCGGGTCGCGCTGCTCGATGTCGGCCGCTGGATGCACGTTTCGGATCCGGACGGGGTCAATCTGCGGACCGAACCGATCTTCGTGCGGGGCGGGCCGCGCAAGGTGGCCGCCGTCTTCCTGAAGCACTACGAGGGACCGGTCCTCGACATGATCTCCCCGCACGACTGGTCGCTCGCCAGCACCGCGACCTCGCGGACCTACGGCATCCACAACGTGCCCCACCTGCGGGATCTCTACGTCACCGGACCGTTCGACGCGACGGGAGTCTCGGAGACTCCGAGCCGCGAGGCGATCTTCACCTGCCGGCCGCTCGCGCCGGAGGAGGCGCGGCCCTGCGCCGAGCGGATCCTGATCCGCCTCGGCCGGCTTGCGTACCGGCGGAACCTGACCGAGCGCAACCTGAACGCGCTGATGTCCCTCTACGACGCCGGGGCTTCGGCGGTCGGGTTCGAAGAAGGTATCCGAATGGGCATCGAGGGGATCCTCGCGAGCCCCAACTTCGTCTTCCGCATCGAGGAGCCGCTCGATCCGCGCGAGGCGGAGTTCGGCTACCGGCTCACGGACACCGACCTGGCGTCCCGCCTCTCGTTCTTCCTCTGGGGGACGATTCCGGACGGCGAACTGCTGGACGCGGCGGAGGCGGGGCAGTTGACGGACCCCGCGGGGTTCGAGACCCAGGTCCGGCGGATGCTGGCGGATCCGCGCTCGGAGGCGCTCGCGAAGCGGTTCGCGCATCAGTGGTTCCGATTGCAGGACCTCAGGAAGGTCAACCCGAACGTTCGCCTCTATCCGGATTTCTACCAGCAGTTGAAGACGGCGATGGTGGAGGAGACCGAGCGGTTCTTCCACCACCTGGTAGCAGAAGACAAGAGCGTCTTCGACCTGTTCACGGCGGACTACACGTTCGTGAACCAGCGCCTCGCGAGGCACTACGGGATGTCGGGAGTGGCCGGCCCCGAGCACCGGCTGGTGAAGTACCAGAACCCGAACCGGCGCGGGATCTTCGCCCACGGGAGCATGCTGACGCTGACCTCGCATCCGTACCGTACCTCGGCGGTGCTTCGCGGAAAGTGGGTGATGGAGGTGCTACTCGGGAGCCCGCCGCCGCCTCCGCCGCCGAACGTTCCGGATCTCGACACCGGAGAGTCGGGCGAGACGGTCCGCAAGCTCACCGCGCGCGAGGCCCTCGAAATCCACCGGGACAACCCGGCCTGCCGTTCCTGTCACCGGATGATGGATCCCATCGGCCTGGCGCTCGAGCAGTTCGACGTGACCGGCCGCTTGCGGGTGAAGGATGCCGGGCAGCCGATCGACGCTTCGGGCGAGTTCTACGACGGGACCCCGATCCGGGATATCGGCGATTTGCGTGAGGCCCTGCTGAAGCGGCCCGCCCCGCTGCTCCGGACATTCACCGAGAACCTGATGGCCTACGCACTGGGCCGGCGGGTGGAGTACTACGACCAGCCGCGGATCCGGGAGATCGTGAAAGAGGCGGAAACCTCCGACTACCGGATGTCCGCGTTCATCCTGGGCGTGGCGAAGAGCCCGGCTTTCCAGATGAAGGGAAGCATCGGGGAGGAACCGGAGACCACGGTCGCCGAAGAGCAATAGGAAGTCCGACGGAGAATCTCGAATCGGAAAAGAGAGCCTGAACACAAGGAGACAGCGATGAACTACCTGACCGGGAAGAGCCTTCCACGCCGCACGTTCCTTCGGGGAGCGGGGGCAACGGTCGCGTTGCCGTTCCTGGACGCGATGATTCCGGCGAGCGTGATCGCGAAGCCGACCGAGGCGGATCCGACGCGGCTCGTGGCGGTCGAAATCGTTCACGGCGCCGCCGGCAGCAACAAGTACGGCCGCGAACAGCACCTGTGGTCTCCGGAGAAGGAGGGCGCCGGCTTCGACCTGTCGAAGGGCTCGCTCAGCCCCCTGGAGCCGGTTCGGGACTACGTCACGATCGTGAGCGATTGCGACAATGAGCCGGCGGAGGCCGAGACCGCGCGGGAGATCGGCGGGGACCATTTCCGGTCGAGTTCCACCTTCCTGACCGCTTCCCATCCCCGCCAGACGGAGGGGTCGGACGTCTTGGCCGGTACCTCGCTGGACCAGTTGTATGCGCGGCGGTTCGGCCAGAACACGCCGATTCCCTCGATGCAGCTCTGCATCGAGACGGTGGACCAGGCGGGCGGCTGCGCCTACGGCTATGCCTGCGTCTACACGGACACCATCAGTTGGGCGTCGCCGACCGAGCCGCTGCCGATGAC
>Ga0209021_1003378_pt1 | contig 12804 bp, 17 predicted proteins | sample PinacodermFT_FD_187299 | JGI IMG/M metagenome (GOLD analysis project Ga0209021, IMG submission 187299) | Host-associated microbial community of the marine sponge Aplysina aerophoba from Gulf of Piran - sponge pinacoderm, lysed by freeze-thaw... | ecosystem: Host-associated > Porifera > Sponge >... | reverse complement strand
GGATCGAGACATTGATCACTCGTTGGCGCTCGTCAAGGTCACTCGACCGTTGTTCAGTTGGTCGGAGTGGAGCCCGACACAGCTGCGGGCCGACTTCGTCTACCGCGGGAACTCGTACGACCTGCCGATTACGTTCGAGGACCTTCCTCCGGCCGGCCAATCGGCGGCGGACTGGTATCTGACGATCAGCCTCGGAGAGCCCTACGCGCGCCAAGGCAACAAGTGCTACAAACTGGTCGCCGGCGCGATCGAGATTCCGTAGCCTGCTCTGCGGCGGCGACGCCCGGAAGAGGGTCGCACGCCAGAGGAGCGTGATGGGGTTCGATCCCACCAGGAGATGGCAGCGGCGGCGGACCGACTACCTCTTCGTGGGCCTCGGCCTGGCGGTCTGCGTCGTGCTGGTCGTCTGGGGGATCTGGGGATGAGCGCACCGAACGACACCCCGGAGGTGCGGCGGATCCAGCCGTACCAGGCCGTCAAGACCTACGTGTGCGGGGGCTGCAACAACACCATCCCGCCCGCCACCGGTCATCTCGTCGTGGTTCCCACAGAGGCACCCGACCTGCGGCGGCACTGGCACCGCTCCTGCTGGGAGCGTTGGGGCCACCTACCAGGGAATTCGCGTAGGTAACGGCGCGGCCAGCTAGGTAACGCCGGCCGCGCCGACGGCGCGGTAACGTAGCCCTATAGCCGCGGAACCTGACTAGGAGAACCGCTATGCCACTTGTTGACGCCGTCTGCCGCGAACCGGGCGTCTACGTGGCCAATTGCCGGGGCAGCCCGAAGCTCGCCGTACAAGCAGGCGACGGACTCCCGCCTTGCCCGGAATGCGGAGCAGGGTGGGTCAACTGGACGCGCGTAGCTTGACCGCTCAGAACCTCCCCTAAGCGCCTGGTCGCCGTTTGGGCGAGCCGGAGACGCCCGCTAAGGCACCAGAAACGCCCGCTAAGGCCCGTTTAGCGTACTTCCTGCTGCAACCCTGCTCCCGGGGCGGGAAGCTCGCCGGGGCGGTGCGGTTCTGGCCGGAATCCGGAGCGTCTACGCCGTGCTGTAGTCCCGCAGCAGTTGCCACAGGTGCAGCGGATCCGGGTGCTCGTCCTCGTCCGGCACGCGCACCTTCAGCAGCGTCGTGGCGAAGCCGGGGCCGCGCAGTAGCAGGTCGTAGGCCGCCGGCAGAAGCTCGAACGTCGTCTCTCCGCCGAGCGGCAGGCACTCCTGCGAGGGCGCCCACATGGCGCTGTCGGGGAACCCAGGAATCGCGTCCGGGGCCAGTGTCCCGATGTGCTGCACCGCCGTGACGGTCAGCGTCCACCCGGCGCCGGCCGGGATCGGGTCGCCGCTGCCGTCGACCAGGGCGGCGTGGATCGTGCGAGGAGTCACGTCGCCGCCCGTCGCGCCGCATGGGCGTGGATGTAGCGCTGCCGGCTGGCAAGCGCAGCGGGGCACGGCGGCAGGATTCCCCGCCGGTGGCGCCGCGCCCAATACTTCGACGTGCTCTCGTTGTCACGGCACCCGAGCGGGCAGATGCCCCGCGCCTTCAAGTACGCCGCCCTCGTCAACGTGCCGGGCTCCGGGAAGTAGCGCCGGAGGTCACCCACGGCGGTGCTTGGCCGCCGCCGGGCGCGTGGTGGATGAACCCGGCGGCGGCCGATCTCTCACGCCAGCCCGGCCGGCTCGAGCGCCCGGACGGTGTCCACGCCGGCGGCCTGCAAGCTGCCGACGGCCCGGGCACGGCTGACCAGATCGGCGGGCGTGTTGTGGCGGGCGCGGGCCTCGATCTCGCACGGCACGCCGAACTGCTGGGCGACGGCGGCGGCTAGTGCTGTGTCCACATAGGTTGGTGGGGGTGCGTGTTCGCGCGGGCTGTGTGGTGCGACTAGAGTTACGGGCAGCAAGCGGGGGCGACGTAGGTGGCCTTCCCAGTCCGGTTGAACACCGCCGCCCCCGCTCTACGCCGGTCGCTACTCCGGCGCTCCGCTGACGGTACTCCCGCTCACGCCGCCGCGTCGTCGCCCCACTCGGGCGGTACGTGATCCGGGGCGCACGCCGTCGCCGCCAGGTCGTCTGCGCACGCCCGCAGCGTCTCCACTATGTGCGGCGCCGCAGCCACGAGGGCGGCGCCCTCCAACCGGGTGTTGACCATCACCACGCAACCCGGCAGCGGCGGCACCGCTTCGTCATCGACGGCGATCCAGCACCCGGCCGTGGGCGAGGCGCCGTGCGCCAGCAGCGCGCCGTGCAAGAAGAACAGGCCGCGCTGGTGCTCGGCCTGGGCCTCATAGTCAAGGTTGTCGCGGTCGTCGTAGACCGCTTCGTCGCATTCGGCCCGGTCCATGCCCTCCTCCCAGACCGACTCGCGCTCGGCGTCGGTGGGCGGCCCGTAGGCGAGGGTGACCGCCACGGCGCTCATGGCTCGACCGGCGCGACCGGCTCCACTGGATCTACCGGCGCGACCGGCCCCACTGGATCTACCGGCGCCACGGGGGCCGACTCGGCCAGCGCTGCCACATGCAGGACCTGGAGCCTCTGCTGGATTTCGTCGAGAATCGCCCGCGCCGCCCGCGGGTCCTGGGCGTGCAGCAGCACCAAGCCGACGCCGGCCGCCAGGGCGTCGTTGACGACGGCTTGGCGCTTGCGGCCAGTCAGCCGCGCGGCGTTCCGGATCATCTCGTCGTCGGCCGCGGTGAAACGTTGCGCCCGCAACCCTTCACCTGCAACCCTGCCGGTACCCAGCAGTACCCGACGGCACCCAAGCGAGAGCGTCGCTATCTGGGGGTTTGCGGCGGGGCCGTTCCTGCTGGGAGCGTCGTGACCGGCTCGGAGGTCGCTGAGGCCCCAACCGGAGACTCCCGCTCAGTCGTCGTGTCCCGGCGGCGGCGCCCAGGCCACCGCCAGCAATTCGACACCGCTCGCGCCGGCGTGGCGCAACAGCCGGGCCGCGGTGGCGAGTGTGGCACCGGTGGTGACCACGTCGTCCACGACCAACACGAGCCCCGAGACGGCTCGGCGGCAGCGCATCCGGGGGCCTGCCGCCCGCCCGGCCCGACCGCGGGCCGTCTGCGGCAGATCGGCGCCACGCGACAGCAGTCGCCGTGCGGGCACACCGAGGCGTCCGGCCACCTCCCGGGCCAGCAACTCGGCCTGGTCGTAGCCCCGGCGGCGACGGTTCGCCGGTGTGGCCGGAGCCCAGGTGACCACGTCGAGACCTCGGGGTGCCGCAGCGGCGAGCGCAGGACCCAGCCGGCCCGCCAAGCGGTGCGCGTTGGCGAACTTGAGGGCGCCGATCACGCTGCTGCCCACCTCGTCGTAGGTGAACAGGGCGCGCGCCCCGTCACTGCCCACCGGCGGCGGGATCGGCGGGGCCGGGGTCAGCCGCTCCTCGCAGCGCTCGCACAGCAGGACACCGTCGGTGCCGCAGACCACGCAGCGAAGCGGGATGAGCACCTGAACCAGGATAGCGATTTCCGACTATCACCTGATATATCCCTATATTTCCTAGATTCCCGAGCGGCCAACCCGTAGCCGGCGAAGGCTCGGCGAAGGTCCCGGGGAGCAAACGAAGCGGGATCACCTACCCTTCCCTGCCGTGCGGAACCCCGGCGAATTGCTCCTCGAGGACCTCGGCGACGGCGTCTGGGCCCATGACGCCGATGAACGCTGGTGGGGGTTCAACGGCCTGTTCGGCGGATATCTGGTGAGCCTCGCCGCACTCGCCTGCGAGGCGGTAGTGGACCAGGAGACCCGCCCGCTGCGCAGCATCACGATGCAGTTCGTGCGCCCCGCGCCGGCAGGTCGTCTCCTGATCGAGGTGACGACCGAGCAGGCCGGGCGCTCGGTGTGGTTCCTGTCGGGACGGGTGACGGCGGACGGCAAGCTCTGCGCCCTCTTCCTCGCCACGGCCGCAACCGATCAGGACGGCCAGGAGTTCGCCAACCGGACGATGCCACGCGTGCCCACCTTCGAGGACACCCCCGCCGACACCATGCCTCGCATCTTCGCCCTGCCGGTGTTCGATTTGTTCGAGGAGCGGGAGATCCATCGCGACGGATCCAGCGTGCTGGTCTGGGTCCGCCCGAGGTACGACACGCAGACGAATCTGCCGCTGGTTCTCATGGTCTGCGACGTGGTCCCGCCGGTTGCCATCGGCGGGGTGAGCGAACCCCACCTGGCCGGGACCATCACGCTGACCGCGAATCTGCGCTCCCGGCTGCCCGTGCCGGCGAGCGCGGGTGCGCCTGTCCTCGTGGAGTTGCACACGTCGCTCTCCGCCGGCGGCCACGTGGACGAGACGGCCTTCGCCTGGTCACCCGACGGGCAGCTCCTTGCCGAGAGCCACCAGGTCCGGTTCCTGCGGCGCGCCCAGGAGGGGTTCATCGGGCACTGAGCGCCGCCCGGCTCTCCCTAGCCGGCGATGCGATCCGCCAGGTCGGCGATCCTCGTCTCGGCGACGAGGCCGTCACGCTCCCGCAACCAGGCGAGGTTGCGGCGATGCACGTCGTCGTGAGGCAGGTAGCGGTTGAGGAGGACCACCAGCGGCGGCCCCGCCAGCGCATCGGCCGCCAGCCGCACCTCGTTGATGGCACCGAGGCCGGCACCGGCCACCAGCAGGACACCGTCGGGGTCGAGCGCGCGCAGCAGGTCGCAGCAGTCGCCGTCGTCGGCGAGCGGCGACCGCACACCCCCCACCGTCTCGACGAACCCCACATCCGGTGCCGGCGACGGCCAGCGGAGCTCGGCGAGCAGGTCCGCCAACCGCGGGGGCGCCTCGCCGACGGCTGACGCCGCCATCGGCGGAGCCAGCGGCACGGGATACCAGCGGTGCGCCGGGCAGACCGCCTGCGGCTCCTCGCCGCTCGCCGCCCCCAGCACCTCGGCGTCTGTGGCGCCGAGGTCGGCGGGACCGAAGGACTGCACAGGTTTGCGGGCGCTCACCGACAGTCCCCGCCCGCGGAGGTTCCGGATGACCTGGGCAGTGACCCAGGTCTTGCCGATCTCGGTGGCCACCCCGGCAACGGCGATGAGCCTGGCAGGTCGGGTCACGGCCGGAGTCCGAGCGCATCCAGACCCGCCGCCAACCGGTCGACCATGCCCTCGCTGTGGGCGGCCGACAGGGCTACGCGGAGCCGCGAGGTGCCCGGCGGCACCGTCGGCGGCCGGATGGCGGGAACGAGGAGACCCTGTCCGAGCAGCGAGTCGGCGGCCCGCAGCGCCGGCGCCTCGGCGCCCACGAGGATCGGAACGATCGGGGATCGGTGGCCCGGGCGCAGGCGGTCGACGAGGCCCGCCAGGCGTGCCACCAGCTCTTCCCCCTCGGGACTGCGGGTGATTCGTACGGCTTCGAGCGCGGCGGCGGCATCGGCGGGCGCCAGCCCTGTTGTGAAGATGAACGGGCGGGCCCGATTGACGAGCAGGTCGATGAACGGGGCCGGGCCGCAGACAGCCCCGCCGACCGAACCCAGCGCTTTGGACAGGGTGACGACGCGAAGCACCCGGAGATCCTCGAAGTCGGCCAGAGGAGCCGGCGACGGGCCGAGCACCGCGTGCGCCTCGTCGATCACCAGCAGGGCGCCGTGGCGGGCGCAGCACTCCGCCAGGGCGGCGATGTCGGCCTCGTCGCCGTCCATCGAGAAGACCGCATCCACCACGACCATGCTCCGCGGCACCGAAGCAGCGCCCAGCAGCCAGTCGACGTGGTCGATGTCGTTGTGCCGGGCGACCGCCACCGGCGATCGGCTGAGGCGGCACCCGTCGATGATCGAGGCGTGGTTCAGCTCGTCGCTGACGATCAGGCAGTCGGCACCGCCGAAGCAGGAGAGCACCCCCAGGTTCGCGGCGTAGCCCGTGGGGAACACCAGCGCCCGGTCGGTCTGCTTCCAGTCGCTGAGTTCGGCCTCGAGCTCGGCATGGACGGGGCGCGAGCCCACAATGAGCCGGCTGGCGGTCGCGCCGGCACCCCAGCGGTCCAGCGCCGCACGGGCCGCCGCGATCACCGCGGGGTGGAACGACAGCCCGAGGTAGTCGTTGGAGGCGAAGGAGACGACCTCCCGACCGCCGAGGCGCCCCACCGGGCCGCGGGCGTCGAAAGTGCGCACCTCGCGCCACCGATCGGCGGCGCGGATCGTGGCGATCTGCTCTGCCGCCCAGGCGTCGAAGCCGCCACCCGCGGAGTCGCCGGGTGTGGTCACCGGAGGACCTCGGGTGCGGGCACCGGAGGGCCCTGGGTGGTCACGGAAGGGCCTCGGCGGCGGCCACCATGGCGCCGGTGATGCTGTCCAGATCCTCGGCGCTGCTGATGTAGGGCGGCATCGTGTAGAGCAACCGCCCGAAGGGGCGCAGCCAGACGCCCCGGTCCAGGAGCAGCTCCCCGGTGGCGGCGACGGGCACCTCGGAGGTGGTCTCGATCACCCCGATGGCCCCCAGCACACGCACGTCCGCGACGCCCGCCAGCTTGGCGGCCGGCGCAAGTCCGGTTTCCAGGGCTGCCCCGATGGCGGCGACCTCGGCGGCCCAGGGTCGCGACCCCAGCAGCCGGATCGAGGCCGTGGCGACCGCAGCCGCCAGCGGGTTGGCCATGAAGGTGGGGCCGTGCATGAGCGCCCCGGACTCCGCCGCGCTGACTCCGGCGGCCACCTCGGCGGTGCAGAGCGTCGCGGCCATCGACAGGTACCCCCCGGTGAGCGCCTTGCCGACGCACATGATGTCCGGAGCCACTCCGGCGTGGTCACAGCCGAACATCCTGCCGGTGCGCCCGAAACCGGTGGCGATCTCGTCGGCGATGAGCAGGACACCGTGGCGATCGCAGAGCCGGCGGACTTCCGCCAGGTAGTCCGGCGAGTAGAACCGCATCCCCCCGGCACCCTGCACGACAGGCTCGAGGATCACCGCCGCGATCTCGTCGCGGTGCCCTTCCAGCAGCCCGGTGAACGCCGCGACGTGTTCGGACTCGAACGGCTCGCCGTAGCGGGGGCCCGGAGCCGGTGCGAAGAGCTGGGCGGGCAGGATGTCGCTGAACATGCCGTGCATGCCGGTCACCGGGTCACAGACCGACATGGCGGCGAGGGTGTCGCCGTGGTAGCCGGAGGCGACGGTCAGCAGGCGGGTCCGCTCGGGGCGGCCGGTGCCGCGGGCGTACTGCAGCGCCATCTTGATCGCCACCTCCACCGACACCGATCCGGAGTCGGCGAGGAAGACCGCCTGCAGCCCCGGAGGGGTGATCTCGACGAGCAGCTCGGCGAGCTCCACCGCGGCCGGGTGCGTGATGCCGCCGAACATCACGTGGGCGACGGCGTCCAACTGGGTGCGCACGGCCTCGTCGAGAACCGGATGGCGGTGCCCGTGAATGGCCGCCCACCATGACGACATGCCGTCGATGACCTGCCGCCCGTCGGCCAGGGTGAGCTTGGTGCCTGCGGCGGACACCACCGGGACCGGGGGGATCGCCGCAGGCATCGGGGCGTAGGGATGCCAGAGGTGCCTGCGATCCCGCTCGAGGAGATCTCCGGGCTCGCCGCCCTGATCGTCGCCGCGGCGGGCGCGCCCGGCGCCCGGCCCGCCGCCGGCCATCAGCCCCCCTCGGACAGCGGGGCCGTCCCGGATGGTTCGGCGGATCCGGTGACCGTCCGGCAGCGGCGGCACCGGGCCTCCCAGCCGGTCGGGTGAACGGTCACCCGCAGCAGCCGACCGCACCGCTGGCAGTGGCGGGGCGCCTCGTAGGGGGATTGGCGGCAGCGGTCACAGTCCGGGGCGCCGCACCACCGGCAGAACGCCCCGCCCATGGTGCTCAGATCACGCCGGTGAGGGCGCCGATGGGCATCTGCAGATCCTCCAGCATCCGCAGGTCCTCATCGGGACTGCGCCCCAGGGTGGTGAGGTAGTTGCCCACGATCAGGGCGTTGATGCCCGCGGTCATGCCCATGGCCTGGAAGTCCCGCAGGGTGACCTCGCGACCTCCCGCGTAGCGCAGTATCACCCCCGGCAGCGCGAGGCGGAACAGCGCGATCCAGCGCAGTGCCTCGAGGGGCCCCAGCGGCCGGCGGATCTGCAGCGGCGTGCCGGGGCGCGGGTTCAGGAAGTTCAGCGGCACCTCGGTGGGGTCGAGTTCCTGCAGTTGGCCCAGCAGTTCCACCCGGTGCTCGAGGGTCTCCCCCATGCCCAGCAGCGCTCCACAGCACAGTTCCATGCCACAGCGTCGCACCAGCAGGCAGGTCTCGTAGCGCTCCTCCCAGGTGTGGGTGGTCACGATCTGCGGGAAGAAGCTCCGGGCCGTCTCGAGGTTGTGGTTGTAGCGGTGCACGCCACCGTCGGCCAGGCGCCGGGCCTGGTCCTCGCTGAGGATCCCGGCGCTCACCGCCACGTTGAGCCCGGTCTCGGCCTCGATGACCGGCACCAGGTCGATGAGCCGCTGCAGCGTCCGCTCGTCGGGGCCGCGGATCGCAAGGACCATGCAGAACTCGCTGGCACCCGTTTGGGCCGTCTCCCGGGCCGCTGACAGCACCTCGTCGATGTCCAGGAACGGCGTCGCCGGCAGAGTCTCGGAGAACTGGGCCGACTGCGAGCAGAAGTGGCAGTCCTCGGGGCATCCCCCCGTCTTGACCGACAGGATGCCCTCCACCTCCACGGTCGGGCCGCACCACGCCAGGCGCACCGCGTGGGCCAGGGCGGTGAGCGCCGGGACGTGCTCGTCGTCGAGGGTGGCCAGCGCCCGCAGTTCGTCGGCGTCGAGTAGCCGGCGCTCGTCGATCAGCGCAACCTCGGCCGCGCGCAGCAGCCGGCGGGCCTCGCTCGCGGTGCCGGCCGCATCCGGAGCCATCAGCCGATCGCCTCGCGCAGCGCCTCGAGCCGGGCCGCCCGGTCGTGGCGAGCCTGCAGGGCGCCTTCCAGATCCACCTCGATGAAGCGTGTGGTGCTGTTCGGCGCCGACTGGCCGACGTGGTCCATGTCGGCGCTGATGACCGTGGCCACCATGACGTAACCGCCGCCCGAGACGGCGTCGCGGTGCAGCACGATGGGCTCAACACCGCCGGGGATCTGAATCGATCCGATGGGGTACGGGGCGTCGACGATGTTGGAAGGATCGCTGCCCGCGCCGAAGGGCGCAACCCGGTCGCGGAATTCCAGTTCGGCGCCGCGGTAGCGGAACCCGGTCCGGTCGGCGACCCCGGTGAGGCGCCACTCGCTGTCGAGGAACGACCTGCGGCTCTCGTCTGTGAGGCGGTGGTCGTAGAGGCCCATCATCACCCTGATCTCACGATGCTTCCGATGGGCGCTGCGCAGCGCCTCGGGCGCTGATCGGCCCGGCGCGACACCCTCGGTCTCGCCGATCGGCAACTCGTCGCCGGCCACGAGCGCGCGGCCCTGGTGCCCGCCCAGCGCCCCGAGTGCGTAGGTGGACCGGCTGCCGAGCACCACCGGCACGTCGAAGCCCCCGCTGACCGCGAGGTAGGCACGCGCCCCCGCGCGCAGGAAGTCGAACGACAACACGTCGCCCGCCGCCACGCCGAAGCTCTGCCAGGACGGGCGGGGCTCGCCGTTGAGACGGGGCGGCAGGTCGGCTCCCGTCACCGCCACGATCGCCTGCTGGTCGAACCGCAGCTCGGGTCCCATGTAGGTGCATTCCAGAACTGCAGCGTCGTCGCGGTTGCCCACCAGCATGTTTGCCGCCAGCGACGAGTACTGGTCCAGCGATCCCGACGGCGGGATGCCGACGTTGTAGTAGCCGGGCCGGCCCGTGTCCTGGACGGTCGTGGCGAGGCCGGGCTTCAGAACGCTAACTCCCATGGAGGACCTCCATCAGTCCGCGGTTGTAACCGTCGGGGTCTGCCAGGAAACGGCCCAGCGAGAACTCCACGGGCACCTGTTTGAAGCGGAAGCGGCGGGCGTCCACCTGCGCCGTCAACTCGTCGTAGGCCTCCCGGTCGATGGGCTCGAACTTCGCGATGGTCCCCGGTTTGAAGAACACCAGGAAGTCTTCGAAGTCGGGATGTGTCTGCGTGGGGTCGTAGATGGGGGCGGGCGTGATGCCGAACATCTGGTAGCCGCCCGCGCCGCGCACGGAGTAGATGCAACCGAAGCAACCGCCGTGGCCGATGGTTTGGCGGGGGGTGTCGGTCCGCGGCGTGAGGTACTTCGGCACCTCCAGTTGGCGCTCACGCGGGACCATCTGGAACAGGAACGGCAGCCCGGCAACGAAACCGACCATCGAGGTGAACCACGGTGAGCCCGAGTGGGCGGCGATGAACGCCTCCACCGAGTCGAAGTCGTTGATCCGGGCGGCGTACTCCAGGTCGGTGCCGTCGGGGGTCTGATGGTGCGAGCGGAACCGCATGAGCGTCTCACGGGTCCACGGGTCGTTGTAGAGGACCGGTACCTCGACGATGGTCGTTTGCAGATCGAAGCCGGTGCCATCGCCGACCTCCGCCTCGATCGATCCGAGTTCGTCGAGGAGGTCCGTGGGCTCGACCCGGTCGGGGTCGAAGCGAACCTGGTACGACGCATTGGCCGGGCAGATGTCGATAATGCCGTCGATCCCGCGGTCGCCGAGTGTGGAAGTGATGGCCATCACCTTGAAATTGGCGGCGAGGTTCATCTCCTCGTCGAGTTCGACGTAGATGTGGTCGTCGCCGCCGAAGCTGTGCCGGGTCGTGGACTGGCCGTTGCTCACCGTCGGTCCCCTTTCACGTTCGGTGCCAGCGCTCGACGAAGCCCGTGTCGTAGTCGCCTCCGACCACCTCGGGCGTTGACAGTAGGTCGCGGATCAGCGGGGCCGTCGTCTCGATGCCGTCGATCCGCAGTTCGCGCATCGCCCGGCGGGCGCGAGCCAGCGCGGCCGGCCGGTCAACGTCCCACACGATGATCTTGGCGATGAGGGAATCGTAGAAAGGCGGCACGGTGCTGCCGGGACGCATCGGCGTCGATGTGCGCACCCCCGGTCCCGCCGGCAGATCCATGTCGCTGATCGTTCCCGGGCAGGGCATGAACCCTCTCGCCGGATCCTCGGCGTTGATGCGCATCTCGATGGCCGCACCTCGTGACCGCACGTCGGTCTGGCAGAACGACACCGGAAGGCCGCCCGCACGGCGGATTTGCTCGCGAACGAGATCAACGCCGCAGATCATTTCGGTCACCGGGTGCTCCACCTGGATCCGCGTGTTCATCTCGATGAAGAAGAACTCGTCGGTCGCACGGTCGACGAGGAACTCCACGGTGCCGGCGCCGTCGTAGCAGACCGCTGCGGCAAGGGTCACCGCAGCCTCGTAGAGGCCGGCACGAACCGCATCGCTGAGGTTCGGCGCCGGGGCCTCCTCGATCAGCTTCTGGCGCTTGCGCTGCAGCGAGCATTCCCTCTCGAACAGGTGCACCGCGCCATCGCCGTCTCCGAACACCTGCACCTCGACGTGGCGGGCACTCGGCAGGAAACGCTCGAGGTAGACGGTGTCGTCGCCGAATGCCGCCCGAGCCTCGTTCCTTGCCGCGGCGAGGTGGGCGTCGAGATCCTCGGGCCGATCCACAATGCGTATGCCGCGGCCCCCGCCGCCCGCTGAGGCCTTCACGAGCAGCGGGAAACCGATCCGCTGCGCGGCCTCGGCCGCCTCGGGCCCCGAGCCGATCCCGCCCGCGGTGCCGGGCACCACCGGCACGCCGGCCGATGTCGCCGTGGACCGCGCGGCCGCCTTGTCGCCCATCAGCGAGATGGCTTCGGGCTGTGGCCCCACGAAGCGGAGACCCTCGGCAGCGCAGCGCACCGCAAACGCCGCGTTCTCCGCCAGGAACCCGTAGCCCGGATGGACGGCGTCGCAGCCCGACGCCAGGGCGGCGCCGATGACAGCGTCGCTGTCCAGGTAGCTGCGCGCCGCGGGCGGAGGGCCGATCTCAACAGCCTCGGTGGCGAGACGCACGTGGCCCGCGTCCCGATCGGCTTGCGAGTACACCGCCACGGTGTCGAGCCCGAGTTCGGTCGCGGCCCGGATGATCCGCATGGCGATCTCGCCGCGATTGGCGACCAGCACCCGCTTCAGGGGCCGGGTGCTCATTGATTGACGGTGAAGAGAACCTGGCCGGCGTCGACCATCTCGGCGTCGGGGATCTCGACGGTGGCGATCGTCCCGGTCACCCCGGCGTGTACGTCGAAGAACTGCTTCATCACCTCGACGAGAGCCACCACCGTGTCAACCTCGACGGCGCCGCCAACCTCGACGAACGGATCGGCCTCCGGCGACGGGCGCCGGTAGAACACGCCGGGAATAGGCGATCTGATCTCGGTGCTCACGGGCTGCCTCCTGCCGTCGAGCCATCCTCCGGCTCCAGGGTGTAGTCCCAGACTTTGGCGATGACCTGCCAGCGGTCCCCGGCGCGCACGAACACCAACTCGTCGGTGAACACCTTCGGCAGGTAGGCCAGCCTGGCGCGCACGTGTGCGGTGACCGGTGTTGCCGAACTCAGCGCCAGCACCTTGTCGTAACGCTCGTCGCCGCGGCCCGCAGGCGAAGGCCGTCCGCCCACCAGCGCCAGGTACTCCGCTTTGCCGAGGCTCAGACCATCCCGCGGGCACTCCAGGCGGATGTCGGAGTGCAGCACCGACCCCAGAAGTTCGGTGTCGCCGAAGTGGATGCCGTCGAAGTAGGCATCCATCGCCGCGGCGAGCCCGGCCAGGTCGCTCATGACAGGTAGGGGGCGAGCGCCGCCCGCACCGCCGCGGCCAACTCGACCGCCCCGGGCGTGTCGGAGTGGACGCAGATGATGTCGGCCCGCATGGGGATCTCCGTGCCGTCGAAGGCGACCGCCACGTTCTCGGTCACCGCCCGCACC
>Ga0209021_1003356_pt1 | contig 12884 bp, 8 predicted proteins | sample PinacodermFT_FD_187299 | JGI IMG/M metagenome (GOLD analysis project Ga0209021, IMG submission 187299) | Host-associated microbial community of the marine sponge Aplysina aerophoba from Gulf of Piran - sponge pinacoderm, lysed by freeze-thaw... | ecosystem: Host-associated > Porifera > Sponge >... | reverse complement strand
GGCTGGGGATCGTGTGTCGGAGGTATTGGATTGCGGACGGGAGTTGAGCGGCTGGAAAGTGGTTTCGTCATTTCGTCAGGGCACTAGTACCAGCGATAGTAATAGGTGGCGAAACCGATACCGAGGATGCTGATTACGTTCACTTTCAGCGTGAAACCGAACGTGATGGAGAATATCACAAAGGGCAGCGTGGCCGGGGGGAAGGTATAAATGAAGGCTTCCAGGAAGAACTTTTCCACCATGCTGCCGGGCATGAAATACTCAAGCAGCAGTCCGATCAGTTCGCCGAGCAGTCCGCCGAGGATGGCCCCCACCAGGATATAAAGCGCCAGTTTAGCGATCTTCTTCGATTGCGCCATTAAAGGGTCTCCCCGGGTAGTGATTGGTTTACTGCGCGTGCGTCGGTCAACTGGCCTCCCGGAAGGCTGGCGCGTGCGGACATATCGGGTATTTCCATCCCACTTCCGCGGTCTCCTTTATTCTTCCACGGACAGCGCGACGTCTTCGTCGTGGCGGACCATGTGCAAGCCCCAGGCCGCGATGCCGGAAAGTATATACAGCAGCACGATGGGGAAGATCGTGAGTTTCGGATCCCAGACCAGGGCCACCAGGGCCAGGGCGATGACACTCAGCTTAAGGATGGACCACTTGCTCTTGAACGCGAGCGACGGCAGGGTGCGGTAGGACAGGGGGCTGATCATGAGGATGGACAGCACGAGCATGAATCCCATGAACGGGCCTTCCAGGTGCAGTTCCTCCCATCGGTCCCAGCAGAAGATGACGTACGACGCCACGGCGATGGCCGCCACGGGTATCGGCAGTCCCATGAAATTGTCCTTCTCCTCGTTGATCCGCTCCACGCGGCGGAGGGTCATCACGTTGTACCGGGCCAGCCGGATGGCGCCGCACATAAGGAAAAGGAGGCAGAGCACCCAGGTGATTTCGCCGAAGGGCTTCAGGGTATATACGAGTACTATCGGCGCCACGCCGAAGGAGATCACGTCCGCCAGGGAATCGAGTTCGATGCCGAACCGGGTCGCCCCCTGGCTGAAGCGCGCGACCTTGCCGTCGATACTATCCAGTAGCGCGGCGGCCATGATGAGCCAGGGCGCGCGTCCGGGGTCGCCGGTCAGGGCGTTGAACCCGTCTATACAGTAGAAGATGGCGGAAACCCCGCAGAAGATGCTGCCGAGCGTGAACACGTTCGGTAACGCGACGCGCATCCAGGTTTTCATTTCAGTACTCCCAGTATCGTTTCGCCGCCCCGGACCCGGTCCCCGTTCTTAACCCGGATTTCGGCGCCGGCCGGCACGATGACGTCTATTCTCGATCCGAAGCGTATCAGGCCGAAACGGTCGCCGATACGCACCTCGTCGCCCTCGTTGACGTTGCAGACGATCCGCCGGGCAACGAAACCGACGATCTGCTTGATCATAACGCGGCCCTTGTCTCCTTCGATGCCCAGGACCATCTGGGCGTTGTCACCCGAGGCCTCGTCCTTGAACGCGAGCTTGAATTCTCCTTCGATCCGACGGCGCAATTTGACCACGCCGGTGATGGGAATCCGGTTGACGTGCACGTTCGCGATGGACAGGAACACGCTGATCTGCGTGGCCGGTCCGCCGATGAAGGCGTCGTTTTCGATCTCCTCGACTGTTACCACCTTGCCGTCGCCGCCGGAGATCACCAGGCCTTCGCCCGGGGGAACCCGTCTGGCCGGATCCCGGAAGAAGAAACCGACGAACAGGGCCAGGCCTCCGAACACCGACGCCAGTATGATCCAGATTGCTCCGGGGGCCAGATATCCGATCGCCAGACTGCCCGTCGCGAGTGCGGCCAGTGGTATGACCATGACCCAACCGTCGCGTACCATGCCTTTTCCTTGCTATCCGATTCCCGGCCGAATGTCCGCGGTCCCGGTGTTTGCCGTACCGTCCCCGCGCATCACAACTCGGCGATATGCAGGACCAGGGGTATCAGGCGCCCCTCCCGCTCGACTTCCAGCTCGATGGAATCGCCCACCAGGCTGCCGTACAGGGCTTCCCGCGCGTCGGGATAGCTGGTGATCACTTCTCCGTTGATTTTCCGTATGACGTCCATGACCATGATGCCGGCCAGGTCCGCCGGGCTGTTCGGGTCGATTTCATTCACCAATACGCCCAGGCGGTTGACAATGTCCAGCTCCTGCGCCACGTATTCCGTGATGTCGATCACCGAGAGCCCCGTCCATCCACGTCTCGGTCCGCCATACTGTATCAGTTCGTCCGCAACGCGCCGAACCCGTTCGATGGGTATGGCGAAACCCACGCCCTCCGAGCCGCCGCTTTCGGAGAGGATGAACGTATTGATACCGATGACCTCGCCGAAGGCGTTGACCAGGGGACCGCCGCTGTTGCCCGGATTGATGGTCGCGTCCGTCTGGATCATGTCCCGGTAGACCGTCCTGGATCCCTGCTGCCTGCGGAAGTTCCGTCCCAGGGCGCTGACCACTCCAACAGCCACGGCCGGCTGGGCGTCCTCGATGGCCAGGCCCAGCGGATTGCCGATGGTTATGGCCCACTCGCCGGTCATGATGTCGTCCGACCGGCCCAGCGCCGCCACGGGGAGGTCTTCGCCTTCCACGTGTAGCACGGCCAGATCCGTCATGACGTCCACGCCGACCAGGGTGCAGGACAGGCTGCGTCCGTCGGTCAGGACAGCCTGTATTCGCCGCGCTGTGTAGTCTCCCAGTTGCACCACGTGGGCATTGGTGACGATGTAACCCGCGTCGTCGATAATTACGCCCGACCCCGTGTTCGGCTCCTCGCGGGTATAAAGCCGCGGCACCACGAAATGACCGAAGAAGGGGTCGTCGGACATGGGGGAGAATCCGCGCCGCTGCATCTGGAAAATCGCAACGATGCTCACGACGGCGGGACCCGCCCGCTCCACCGCGGTCACGATGGACGTGCGTCGGGACGTGCTGATCGATTCGTTGGCTTCGATCAGACCTGCCGGCAATCGGCCGGATTCCACACGGCCATACGCGTCTTCACCCACCCCGGGCGCTCCGGCAGCGCCACTGCGCCCTGTCGACCCTGCCGATTCGGACGGTTCCGGGTTTCCCGGCGTGGAAGTCAGGGCCCGGGCAGCATTCCCGGTCGCCGGTCCCCCGCCGAGCGTGCTCAGCGCTTCGGGATAGGCCACGACCAGGAAAACGATGCCCACAAGCGCGCCTATGAAGGCCGCCAGAATATACCACACGGCCATCGGGGATCGCCTGGCCTTCGGGTAGCCCGTCTGGCGTTCTTCCGTGTTCCGCATCGATCGGCACCGGGCATCCGTACCGCAACCTTGCAGAATCTGAACAACGCTGATTTCAGTTCGGAAATGCCGGGAAAAGTCCTGCGCTTGAATGACCCGGAAACACCATGTCCCAACGGTTCTCCGGCTCCCAAAACAGATACCTCATTATATGCGCGGAGGGGCTTCCAGTCAATACCTTTTTCCGGGGACCGGAGCGCCGCCGCGCCCATGGTGCGCGGGAACCTCGCCGGGCGGTCCAGGTTGGCTTTCCTGCAAGAGCCACTATATCAAAATCTGTGATTTAACAAGGATTTAACCTCAGAGAAACACTTGCGAAACAATAAGGTTGTATATTAGATTTCTGTGTTTGTTTCTGCGAATGCGTGCAAGAGGATGTGTAAATTACCGCGGCGATCCGGACTCCTGTAACCAGGCGGCCCGGTTACCCGGGCAACGATTCATGGAATATCCAACAGGGAGGAGCAATACTCGTGACCCCTAATGAAGTCATCTCTTACGCAAAGGAAAATGGAGCGAAGATGGTCGACTTCCGGTTCATCGACGTGCCAGGAACGTGGCAGCACTTCTCGGCGCCCATCGAAACGCTGGAAGAGGAGACTTTCGAAGAAGGCGTAGGTTTCGACGGTTCGAGCGTCCGTGGTTTCCAGACCATCGACAAGAGCGACATGATCCTGATCCCCGATCCGCTGTCGGCCAAGATCGATCCCTTCATGGAAGCGAAAACGCTGATCCTGGTCTGCAACGTCAAGGACCCGGTGACGCTGGAAATGTACACGCGCGACCCGCGTTACGTCGCCCAGAAGGCCGAGGCCTACATGCAGTCCGTGGGCATCGCCGACACGGCATACTTCGGACCGGAAGCCGAGTTCTACATCTTCGACGACGTGCGGTTCGCCCAGAAGCCGAACGCCAGTTTCCACCGGGTGGATTCCAGCGAGGGATGGTGGAACACCGGACGGAACGAAGGACCGAACCTCGGCAACAAGATACCTTACAAGCGTGGTTACTTCCCGGTGCCGCCGGTGGATACCCACCAGGACCTGCGCACCAACATGGTGCTGACGCTCCGGAGCATGGGCATCGAGTCGGAAGTCCACCACCACGAGGTGGGTACGGCGGGGCAGGCGGAGATCGACATCAAGTTCAACACGCTGCTGCGCATGTCCGACGACCTCCTCATGTACAAGTACATCGTGAAGAACGTCGCCAAGCAGGCAGGCAAGACGGTGACCTTCATGCCGAAGCCCATCTTCGAGGACAACGGTTCGGGCATGCACGTGCACCAGAGCCTGTGGAAAGACGGCCGGAACCTCTTCTTCGAGGCCGGCACGTACGCCGACCTGAGCGACATGGCCCGCCATTACATCGGCGGCCTGCTCAAGCATTGTTCATCGGTCCTGGCCTTCGCCGCGCCGACGACGAACTCCTACCGGAGGCTCGTCCCGGGTTATGAAGCGCCCATCAACCTGATCTATTCGCAGCGCAACAGAAGCGCCTGCGTGCGGATCCCCATGTATTCGAAGAGCGAGAAGGCCAAAAGGATCGAATTCCGTACGCCCGATCCGGGCGCAAATCCCTACCTGGCCTTCACCGCCATGATGATGGCCGGCCTGGACGGAATCGAGAACCGGATCGAGCCGCCGGAACCAATCGACCTCGATCTCTACGATCTCGAGCCGGAGCAGGCCGCGGAAGTGGCCCACACGCCGCAGGATCTGGGCGAGGCGCTGAACGCCCTGGAGGACGATCACGACTACCTCCTCAAGGGCGACGTGTTCACGCCGGACCTGATCGATACCTATATCGAGTACAAGCGGGAGAACGAGTTGGATCAGATCCGCCTGCGCCCGCACCCGTGGGAGTTCGGTCTCTACTACGACATCTAGGTCGTATGGGATCAGCGTTTCATCGCAGCACGCGCGCCTCCTCCGTTTCGACGCGGGGAGGCGCGGTCTTTTTCTGCCGGATCGGAGCGCATCATGTTAACGCACGTCGCGATGCATCATTTTAAGGCATATCCTGCCGGCAATGTCCGGCTCGGCTTCGCCCGTCGGACGAGGGAAATTAAGTTCACACGCATCGCGGTGCATCCCGTTTTGACGCAACGCGTCCAGGAACCACTGCAGACAACACACAGGTGAATTCAAACAGCCAACGCCCATGACGACTATCAATTTCGATCGCGACGCACTTGCGTCGACTATGCCGGACGCGGTGTCCGACCATTTGCGGTCCACCGGATTCGGCGACCCGGCCGACGCCTGGCGCGTGCTGGGACAGGTAGACCGACGCCTGGCCCCGCTTGCGCTTCCGGGTAATCCCTTCCCTGAGTTGATCGAAGCGGCGGGTACCTCCCTGCAACCCGACCGGGCCCTCATCAGCCTGCACACGCTCTTTACTCGGTGCGGTGACGACCATATCCCGGGCCTGCTGGACCTGTTGGCCATCCCGTCGGAATCCCGGGACGCCCTGCTCACGATCCTCTCGTGCAGCCCGTACCTCAGTAACGTGCTCATCCAGGACGCGAGGTTCCTGCTCGACACCTTCGCCGGTAATTCGTGGCGCTCGTTGCAGTCCGCGGAGGAGCAGCAAGCAGAAATGACGGAGATGCTGCAGGGCGTGGCATCACCGGACGAGGCCATGAAACCCCTCCGCACGTTCAAGAAACGGACCTACCTGCGCATAGCCGTGTGCGACCTGATGAAGCAGTCCGGAACGCCGGCGGTCCTGGAACGGCTCACGGACGTGGCCGACATCTGTCTCCAGGCGGCCCACGACGTGTGCGGCATGAAACTGGAGGCGCGGCACGGACGGCCGATGCTCGATGGATCACGCCCGAGCGGATTCGCCGTCATCGGCATGGGCAAGCTCGGCGGCAGGGACCTCAACTTCAGTTCGGATATCGACCTGCTGTACGTCTACGACGCCACGGACGGCCGTACAGATAAGGACGGAACATCCACCTACGAGTACTATCCGAAACTCGCCCGGGCCATCACCGACCTCATCGGCCGGCTCACGCCGGACGGGCAGGTGTTCCGCGTCGACCTGCGCCTGCGTCCGGAGGGACGGGCCGGCGATATCGCCAACTCGATCGAGGGCTACCGCTGGCACTATGAGATCCAGGGACAGGCCTGGCAGCGTCAGGCGCTCCTGAAGGCACGGTGTTCGGCGGGGAGCAGGGAGGTGGGCGACCGGTTCCTCGAAACGATCCAGCCCTTCGTGTTCTACCCCGCCCTCGACCAACCGCTGATCCTTGAAGATATCAATCACATGCGGGAACGGATCGCGAAGGCGCTGATCGAACGGGGCAGCGGCGATTACCACGTCAAGCTGGGTAAGGGGGGCATCCGTGAGATCGAGTTCATCGCCCAGGGATTCCAACTCGTCTACGGCGGATCCCAGAGTTGGCCCTGGGAACGCGGAACCCGCAGGATGCTGGCCTCGCTGGCGGAAAAGGGTTACCTGTCCGATGACGAGGCATCCGACCTGGACGACGCCTACCTCTTCCTTCGGGACCTGGAAAACCGCATCCAGATGACTTCGGGCCACCAGACCCACGAAATCCCCAGGGACCGCGGCGCCCAGGCCGTCCTGGCCGGCATGATGGGCCTGTCCGGGGTTTCCCTCGAAGCCCGGGAAGCTGCGCCGGACAGGATGCTGTCGGCCTACGCGAAACATACCGCCCGCGTCCACCAGATCTACGACCGGGTCTTCCACTCGGCGATGTAAAATCAGAGGGGTATTTAATAATCGGCAATGAAAAACAAAAACGCCCGGCCCTGGATTAAACCGCTCCAGGACCGGGCTTTTTTCTGTATTGAACAACACATCCTTCGTCACGCGCTGACGTTCAGGACAAGTATGAGCACACACGCACGCACGCCTACACCCCCTTACTCATCACGCACGCACTCACGCCCTCACGCACGCATAGGCCTACGCCTACGCCCAGGCACGCTTGACGCTCGACATGACCCAGTTGCTCAGGTCTTCGAATATCGTGTAGACCGTCGGCAGCAGGATGAGCGTCAGTATACCCGAGGTGGTCAGGCCGCCAACCAGGGCCAGGCTGACCGGACCCCACTGGTTGGCGCCGCGGTCTTCCACTGGACCGAAGAACTCGGGAAAGAGAAGCGGAGCCACCATAGGCAACAGGCCGAAGATGGTGGTCAGGGACGTCATCAGGATGGGCCGCAACCGATGCCGGCCGCCCAGGAGGAGGGCCTCGGTGCGCGTCATCCCCTCTCTGCGCAAATGGTTAACGTGATCGATGAGGACGATGGCATTGTTAACCGCAAGTCCCGACAGAACGATGATCCCCAGGTATGAGTTCGTGTTCAGCGTCGTGCCGGACAGGTAGAAAACGATAAAAGCGCCAACCAGTCCGCACAGCACCGACAACAGAATCGTGAACGGCTGGATGAAGGACTCCGAAATCGCCGCCATGATCAGGTAGATGAGCACCACCGAGAGCAGGATGGCGAAGAGGAACTCGCCCTGCGATTCACGCATCATGTTGAAATTGCGCCCCATGCTCCACGTGTACCCGGGAGGCAATTCGATGCCCTCCATCATCTCGGTCACCTGGGTGTTGATGCGCCGCGTGCCCGGTCCCGTCGTGTTGCCGCCCACTTCCACCTGAGATTCCCGATCATGCCGCTCGATGACGTCGGGTCCCTTCTGCCGCGAAAAGCTGGCCAGGTTCCCCATGGGGATCATCCCGCCTTCAGCCCGTTCGAAGGTCATGTTCTGCAGTTTCTGCAAGCTGGCGCGGTCCTCTTCCTCGAGGTGCAGCAGAATGTCCACCTCGCGGTCGTCGGCCTTGAATTTGCCCCTCGCCCGGCTGCTCAGCGCAGCCTGCACGGTACGGGCCGCCTGTCTCGGCGAAATGCCGTAGGTCTGGGCCATGGCCCGGTCGACCTGCACCTGGATCTCCTCGTCGCCCCGCTCCAGGCTGGTATCCACGTCCTTCAGTCCTGGGATGACCTCCATCCGGGTACGGAGATCATCGGCGATATTGGAAAGCACCGACATGTTGTCTCCGCGCAGTTCCACGTCCACGCCCGACTGCCCGCCGCCATATCGGCGCATCCGGCCGGGTCTCCAACGCACGCCGGCGATCTCGGGCAGCGAACTGGTGATCCGGGTCTGAAGCTCGGTGGCAGACTCCTGACGTTCCTCGGGCGGAGTCAGCACGATGCGGAGATTTGCCCGGCGCAGGCTGCCGTAGGACGAAATGGATTCGATGTGAAATTCGTCCTTGCGGTCCAGCAGGAGTGTTTCGACGTCCGTAAAGACTTCCCTGACGTCCTCGATGCTGTAGCTGCCCGGCAGATCCGCGGCTATCGCTATATCCCGCGTAGGCGCCCTGGGCTGGAACTCCGTCTCGATGTTCTGGTACAGCCAGTAGCTGCCGAAGAGGATCGCGCCGAAGGCAATCACGGTGACGAACCGGTGGCGCAGGTTCCAGGCTAGGACGGACGTGTAATATCCGGAAATCCGTGCGAAGAACGCCGAGGGCTTGCCCAGTGGCCGGTTGAACAGCCTCGAGGAAACCAGCGGGATGAGCGTCAGCGCGATGAAGACCGCCGCCACCATGACAATGCAGAATGTGACGACGAAGTCCTTCATGAAGAGCATGAACCGGCTGCCGCCGCCCAGGAATACGAGGGGCATGAAGACGCAAAGGGTCGTCGCCGTGGCCGCGATGATGGCCATGGTTACCTCGCGGGTGCCCACCACGGCCGCTATCCGCGCCGGCAGGTTGGATTCCTGCCGGTGGCGGTAGATGCTTTCCAGCACCACCACGGCGGCGTCCACGAGCATGCCCACCGCCAGCATCAGGCCCATGAGCGAGATCAGGTTGATGGATACCGTGGACCCCGCCCCCTGTCGGAGCAGATACATGAAGGTGAAGGTACAAATGATCGATATGGGAATGGCCAGGCTGATAATCAGGGTGCTGCGCACGTTGCGCAGGAAGAGAAACAACACGATGACGGCCAGCATGCCGCCCAGAAGTCCCGTGTTCCTCAGGTCAGAAAGCCGGTCCGTGATGCTCTGGGACTGGTCGAAGAACACCCGGGTTTCCAGGCCCGCGAACCGGGGCTGCGTCATGAGTTCATCCAACACGGACTGGGTGCGCTGGGCCACGTCCACGATGTTGGCCGTGGACGTCTTGTATACCCGGATCGTGACTGCATCCACCCCGTTCAGACGCTGGAAACTGTCGTCTTCCGGGTAGTCGAACTTCACCTCCGCCACGTCGCGCAGCGACAGGGACGTGCCGGGTATGGGCAGGTTCGCCACCTCGTCGGCCGCCCGGTATTCGTTTACGGATCGGACCGAATACTTCCGTCCGCCCTCGGTGACGGTCCCGGCCGTCAGGGTGACGTTGTTCTGCACCAGGGTCTGGCTGAGATTGAACAGATCGAGGTTGTGGGACTGCAGCTTCTCGTTGTCCACGTGCACGAGCAACTGCTTCTCGACCATCCCGCTGATTTCCACGTTCGCCACGCCATCCACGCGCTGGATCTGCGGCTGGATCACCTTGGTGACGATGTTGTAGAACTCCGCGGGGTCCCCGCTCCACGCCACGCTGAAATTGTAAATCGGCATATCGTTCGGGTTCCAACGCCGGATCCGGATACGTTCGACATCGGCGGGCAGTTCGCCCCGGACCTGGTCGATCCGGTCCCGGACCTCCATGGCCGCCATGTTCATGTCCGTCCCGGTCTCGAACTCGATGCGCACCCGCGCGTTGTCGTCGCGGGAATTGGACTCCATGCTCTTCATGTTGCTCAGCGTGCCGAAGGCGTCCTCCAGCGGCCGCGTAATCAGCCGTTCCACTTCCTCGGGCGACGAGGAGGGGTAGGGCACACTGACGTTCAGGGACGGGAAGGACATGTCCGGCAGGAACATCAGCGGCAGCTTGGTATAGGATATCATACCCAGCGTGACGACACTGACGATGATCATGATCGTCGTCACCGGGCGGTTTACGGAAAACTCGGCTATGCTCATACCTCTGCCACCTCCTGGGACACCGGTTGCCCGGTTGTTCTTGTGAATAGCGCGTATACCCTTGCCACGGCCGTCTCGATCGTCATGTAGATGAGCGGCACGAGGACCAGCGTCACCACCGTACCGGCGATCAGACCGCCGATCACGGTGATGGCCATGGGTGCGCGCAACTCGGCGCCTTCACCCACGCCGATGGCCATGGGCAGCAAGCCGAGCACGGTGGTTGCCGTCGTCATCATGATGGGCCACAACCGAGTCTGCGCCGCCTCGACAATGGCGTCCTGCAGTTCCGTCCCCTTCCGGCGCAACTGGTTGATGTAGTCCACCAGCACGATGGCGTTGTTTACCACGATCCCGGTCAGCATGATCACTCCGATCAGCACAACCACGCTGATCGTCTGGCCCGTGAGCACCAGCGTCGCTACTACGCCGATGATCGAGAACGGGAAGGTGAACATGATCACGAAGGGATGGAGCAGCGATTCGAACTGCGACGCCATGACCAGATAGACGAGAAAGATCGAGAGCAGAATGGCGAACTGCAGGCTCGCGAAAGCCACCTGCATTTCCTCGTTCTGCCCCTTTATGCCCACGACGAAATCGATGGGCAGCATGAAGCCGTCTATGATGCCTTGAATGTCTTCGGCCGCGTCTCCGAGCGAACGGCCCGACAAACCCGCGGACACGATGGCGACCCGTTGCTGGTTGACCCGCCTGATCTCGCTCGGGCCCTGGGCGACACGGACTTCCGCCACGGCCGACAGCGGAACGGGCACCGTGCCTTCCGGGTTCACCACCATCCGCCGTATGGCGTCCAGGCTCAGCCGGGTCTCGTCCTCGGCCCACACGCGGATGTCGATCTTCCGGTCCCGCCTGGTGAACTCCGTGGCCACGTTGCCCTGGACCTTGTTCTGCACGATCTGGGTGACTGTGCCCAGGTTGAGGCCCAGGTTGGCAAGCTTTCTTCGGTCGAAGAGGATCTGAACTTCGGGGTTTCCGCCTTCCATGCTGGCCTTCACGTCGGTCAGGCCGGGCACCCGAGACATCTCCGACGCGAGGTCTTCGGAAACTTCCGTCAGCCGGGTAAGGTTGTATCCGCTGACTTCCACCTCCACCGGATTCTTGAAGCTGAAGAGCGCGGGACGGGCGAACTCGGGCGCTTCGATGCCGGGTATGGGCTCGAAACTGGTCCGCAGGCGGTTCATGACTTCCTCTTCCACCGCGCCGCGGAGTCCGGGTTCAAGCCGGATGTGCAACTGCCCGATGTTCTCCCGTTCCTCGCCGGCGTTGCCGCCGGACTGGCCCATGGTTCCCGCCAGCACGTACACCGTGCTCACTTCCGGGTAGTCCGATGCGATGTCCGACATGCGAATCAACACGTCCTCGGTTACCGGCAGCGGCGTCCCCACGGGCAGCTTGACGTTGACAAAGAACTCGCCCTGGCTCATCTGGGGGATCAGTTCGATACCGATTGTGGGAACGACATAGAGGGAACCCGCCAGCACAGCGGTCCCTGCAAACAGCGTGAGCGCGCGGTGGACCAGGGCCCATCGGAGGAAGGGCGGGTAGGCCCGGCGGATGACCGGGAAGATCCGGTCGAAAACCCAGCCCGCGGGCCAGAGTACGGTGCGCACGACCGACCATGCCGACCAGAGCGTCCATCGCACGAGATAAAAAACGCCGGTTACGACATATCCCAGTACCAGGGAAAACCCGTTCCAGATCGCGCCGAAAGTGGTCCGGATCTTACCCAGCGCCGTAGTCGGTTCCTCCGCGGATTGATCGTCCGCGTCGTCCGCGAACACTTCCCGGTCCCGGTGCAGGATCGACGATATCACCGGGATCAGGGTGACGGCCACCAGAGTGGCCACGATGAGCGAGAAAGTGACGGCCAGCGCCAGGTCCCGAAACAACTGGCCCGCGATGCCTTCCACAAAGACGATGGGCACGAAGACGCACACCGTGGTTAGCGTTGCGGCCACGACGGCCTGTCCGACCTCCGATGCGCCGAGGCGAACCCGTTCCGCAACGGGCTGATCGCCCCCTCGTCTTCGGTGCCGGTCGATGCCCTCCAGCACCACGATGGAGTTGTCCACCAGCATCCCGACCCCCAGGGCCAGGCCGCCGAGGGACATGATGTTCAGCGAGACGTCGAAAACGTAAAGGAAGAAAAACGTGGTGACCACCGAAATGGGGATGGACACGCCGATGATGAGACTGCTCGAACTGCGCAGGAAGAGATACAGGACCAGGATGGCGAGTATACCGCCGTACAAGGCCGTCTTGAGCACTTCGTCCACCGACTGCTGGATGAAAATCGACTGATCGAAGACGACTTCCAGATTCACCCCGGCGGTGAGTCCCTCCACGTCCGCCCGCACCGAGTCCAGCCGGTCCTTGACCACGCGCCCGACCTGGATCGTATTGGTTCCGGCTTCCTTGTAGATGGCGATCTCGATACTTTCCCGGCCGTCGATCCGCGCGGAGAGCTTGCGTTCCTTGTGGCTTTTTGAGACCGAGGCTACGTCGGAAAGCAGGATGGGCACGGTGTT
>Ga0209021_1003351_pt1 | contig 12889 bp, 15 predicted proteins | sample PinacodermFT_FD_187299 | JGI IMG/M metagenome (GOLD analysis project Ga0209021, IMG submission 187299) | Host-associated microbial community of the marine sponge Aplysina aerophoba from Gulf of Piran - sponge pinacoderm, lysed by freeze-thaw... | ecosystem: Host-associated > Porifera > Sponge >... | reverse complement strand
GTTGCGTCTTATCAAATCATTATTGAAGGGGTAGGGGCAGGGCGGAGCCTCAAGCGAATGCCCTGCCCCTACCTCCCCCTCCTTTGTAGAGGTAGGGGTAGGTAGAGAAAAGAAATATTGATTTCTTTAGAGTTATGGGGAAAATTGCACGCAAGGACTGCAGTTTCCGCACGCAAGGACCGCAGTTTCCGCAACGGATCAAACTACAGTTTCCGTAACTTCCGCCGCCGCAATATGCGCCGCAAGGCCCCATGACGTGGTGTACGCGGCAGCTTAGCCGGTGGCAAAAAGTGTCCGCTCACGTGGCGTGCCTCGCTCGCTGCGACTAGGTCCGACAGTACGCGCCATGATTCGAGTACCAGGTAGCAAAATGGCTGATATTTTCCAACCGCATGACCGGCTCTTCCGCGCCGTTTTCTCCGATGCAGGCGAGGCCGTCAGCCTGTATCGGAACGCATCGACATAGGAGCAATGCTCATGAACCTGAACCTGGTCGTCCCCAAAGACCGCCTCGCCGACTTCTGCCGCGCCAATGGCATCGCCAGTCTCGCCGTCTTTGGCTCGGCGCTCCGGGACGACTTTGGACCCGACAGTGACGTCGATCTTCTCGTCGAGTTCCAACCCGGGCAAACCCCAGGACTCCATTTCGTCACCATCGCCGAGGAGCTCGAAAGCTTCTTCGGCAGACCGGTCGACCTCCTTATCCGTGCCGCGGTCGAACAGAGTCCAAACCCTATCCGCCGCAAGAGCATTCTCAGTACTGCGGAGTTGATCTATTCGGCATGATGATCCTTGGGGAGTACCAAACAGAAATATTCCAAAACAGATGTCTTTAAGATTGGCCACGAGTAGAGCGGCGCTTTTGGCGTAGCGCAAGCGAAGTGAGTGGCCAATAACGAACAGGAAACAGACTCTGTTCTTCTGTTCCTCCTGTTCGTATCTGTTCTAGGAAAATAACTTTAGTATTTATGCAAATTTACGGATGCAAAGTTGCCAGGGTAGACCGCTAAAGTTGCCAGGGTAGACCGCTAAAGTTGCCAGGGTAGACCATTGTAGCCGGACACTTTTCCACAGGGTGAAGCCCAGTGGCTCATACGATAGGAAGTTCGTCAGGTTTCAGTCTTGTCTCAAGGATGCGCCACAGCTTGTCGTCTCGTTCGATTACAACGCGTCCGGCAGATTCCAGACGCTGAAGCAGTTCGTTTGCCTTGTTACGTTCACGGACACGATGTGCCTTGTCGGGCTGCTCCTTGAGGCCGTATGCCAGTCGTCGGCGTGCATCGGGATGAAGAGCCGGAACCCGGTCAGCCTGCGGGTGTCGTTCTTCTCCTGTCAGTATTGCTTGCGGGTGTCGCCAGTCGCGTTGCGGTGCGTTTCCGGGTTTCCATGATAGCTTGCCTGCCTTGGTGAACGGATTGTTTGGGTGTCCGAGGATCACGTGTCCTTTGACGTCGATCAAGTATCCATGGTCGTTCCGTAGCGCTTTGGGACGGGTTGCGTAAACGCGGAATCCTCCATTACGCGCTTTGGCGTCGTCCCACAGATATGCCAGCGAAAGCCACAAGTCGAAGGCTGGGTCGCTGATTCTGCCGTCAGCGATCAGGCCGGCAAAGTTTAAGGACGGGCCCCGGTCAGATAGATCGGGAACCTCGATTTGGATTACCGCGTGGCTGCTGAGCTTGTTGGGATTTGGCATCCCACGGGCGATCACGGGGCGCCATGTTCGTCCATCAGGAAGCCGAATTTTCGCCATCGTGACAGCATCGAAAGCCTGCTCAAGGGCCTTCGCATGCTTGTTGGGTCTCCAGGTATCCTTGGTCCACAACAACTGGATGAGTTCTTCCAGTGTTGGACGCCATTCGTATCGCCCACCAGGCCGTCGTTGATCGAGAGGCATGAAAAGCAACGAGTAGATCAGGAGTCGTTTGTCGAGGCGTGCACCGCGTCCGAGTTTGAGGGCGCCAAACCCAGCCGCGCTGGCAAGGATTAAAGGCGTTACGGGAGGCAGATCGCTTTCCGTATCTACTGTGGGGAACAATGCCAGTTGTAGGGAATCTGAGTCCTCAACATAACCTGTCATCGGTAAAAGAGCTGAGTCATAAAGCAGTTCATCAACGTACACGGCAGACGGCGCTGCATTTATTAGACCCTTCGGTATGATGCGAAGCTGATTAGTATCAGGTTTCAGAGCCTCGGGTCTCTGCTGCCACATCATGACCAGTGGCACCAGTGGATGCATCGGTCGATCTTCAGCGATGCGAAGCCAAGCGGAATGCACGCTTTGGAGTTCAAGAATACTCAAGGTGTCGAAAGTGAAAATGCCTTCACGGCGTTCAAGTACTTCTTTAACGCAGGCAATCAAGCGACGGGGTTGGGAGTCAGGTTCTCCATTCCCACTGACCAACCATGCCGCGGATTGTTTCCATATCGCCATGAGAAGAGCGTCGGCTGCAGCGCGCGCGTCGCTTGGACATTCATGGGTAACCCACGTTGCCAGAGTCTCACTGTCAGGTATGTTGTCGAGCGGTGAGCCAGGCTGGATGAATTGTGCAACGGCTTCCAGAATTTCCGGTGTAGTAGTGGCGGTTTCGAGTGTGAGGGTACTGGCGGGCTGAGCCGTTTCTTTCGACAAGGCCGGGGCGATTCGCTGAGAGATCTGTTTCCGTTCCTCTGACGATTTACTCTCGGGCGACGGGGACACTCCTGTCTCGGTCGGAACGATATCTGCTTTTTTCAGTCCTTCGGGTAGACCGTGTTTCCACTCGCCTTTGGACGGCTTGTCGCGATGTTGAAAGTAGTCTGGTGTGCCGCTTGCATAGGCAATGCGGTGTATTTCCCAATGTTTGTAGCCTTTTTTCTCTGTCTTGTAAGGTGTGATGACTGGCTTTTCGTCTATTGAGTGCTGCATTTCAGACGGATCAATTCCTAAGTCTGCAGCCAAGGTTTCACGTGCGCCTCTTTGAAGTAATTCGTTGAAATCAACTGGCTCCATCTCGATCTCTTTCCGCCTGTTGATTTAGCCTCGTTTATGGAAATTAAAACAAGGGGGTTTCAGAGGCGTCACGTTGACCAGCTATCAGGTTAGCAGGCTATCCTGCTATCCGTTCTTGATATTCATTCCACATCGCGATGAATAGGTCCGATTTCGATCCTTTTCTGAATCCGAAGCGCGCACCCGCCTCTTTTGCAAAGTCGTCAAGGATATATTCAGGGACCGAGAATTCGATCTTCGCTTTCCTGACGGGTTTTTCCCGCGGTGGGATTGTGAGATTCGAATTGGTAACGTCCGGCGTGGGCGGTGTGCCCTTGCTGACGCTTTTGGGTTTCAACTTCGCCACGTTAATCATTACGTCACCTCTCTTTCTGCCGCTGCCGCGACGGCATCAATAATGCTCTGCGCCATGGCGTCGGCCCGCTTGCGAAGCGTGGGGAATGAAGTTTCAGTGATGGCCTTTCCTTGATCCATGGCCGTCTTGAATGCGGCGCGGAATGGAATCTCGCCCTCCAGCACCATGTATGGGGTTTGCCCCAAGTACTCCCGAGCCCCAGCGATCTCTCTCGCCGAATCCGACGTGATACACAGGGCAAAGGCGACTCTGTTGACCGATATCCCTGCCTTCAACAGATTGTTGGCTAGAAGCACCGAGGGCTGGAGATCATCCAAGCCTTCACTTGTGGGTATGACAACCATGTCAGCAGAGCGGCAGGCCGCTTGAGTTTCCACGGACGAATGTGGGGCTCCGTCGAAGATATAGAGATCAAAATTCTCGGAGTCCTGCAGAGCTGTGTCGACCGACCGGAAGGTCTCCGCGCGTATTGTCGGTTCCAGGCCGTTTGCAGCCCTTCTTGCAGCCCAATTAACGCTCGTGGTCTGTTGTGTGTCCAAGTCAGCGATTTTGGTTTGTAGCCCGCCTTTTGTGGCCTCGACGGCAATTATCCGTGCCAGCGTCGATTTTCCCACCCCGCCTTTCTGGGCGACCATAGCTATTTTGTAGGTCATGATATGTCTCCCGGCTGTCAGGGTAGCCTGTCAACTGGATATCATGGTAGCAGGTTAACATGATTTCTGCACAGAGAGACAACGGGATACCCGCGCCGCAGAACAGACGTGCTAGATGCTAGGTGGACGGCAGGACCCCTCAAATGATTCCATCCTCTATCTTGACGGTGCCGTTATGAAGGTTGACGCCTTGTCGAGATACTACAAGGCGGTGGGTGGCCTATGGGGAAACCGTGTAGCAGCGTCGGAATTGTTCAAGGCGGAAATTGCAATTTACCCGGCCGAGCGTACCGCTTGATCCTTGGCCTGACGCCGACCAAGAAGCTGCGGATGCCCAAAGCTATGACTTGGGAGTGATCCAGAATTACCTCGAACACCGCCACCCCAAGTACACGCTGCACTATGAGCGGGTCGTTGACATTCGGTTTGAGGACATGCGGCGAACGTGGGACTGGTAAGAGGTCAGGCGCGCGGCGTCAATTTGGCACTCTGTGACAGCTATGCTGTTACTGGACATAGTTGTTCAAGTCGATACAGGTAGCCGAGGCTGAAGAAACCCTTGTATGGTGAACGCTCACACCGTACAGTCGGTGAGATGATCATCCACTTCATCCGTCACCGGGGACTGCGCCATCTTCTTGAAAACAACAACGATCGCTTTTTGCCGCAGGTTCTGGTCGACAGGGTGCGCAACATTCTGACAGTGCTGATCTTGACCGACCACATCGACGGCTTTATTGCCCAAGCGCCCCCCGGCTGGCATGTCCATCGACTTTCTGGCGACCGGCGGAACGAATGGAGTGTTTTGGTATCCGGCAATTGGCGCATCACGTTCGAGGAAAACGGTGGCCGGATCGGCCGTTTGAATCTGGAGGACTATCCCTGATGAGCACTGGCGGCATCAAGGTCAACATGACCCCTTCGCATCCCGGCGACTTCATCCGGAAAGAAGTGATCGAGGAGCTGGGTCTGACTGTGACGGAGGCCTCCAGGATTCTGGGCGTCCGCCGGGCGACACTTTCGGACTTGCTCAACGGCAACACGGCTTTGACAGCGAAGATGGCCCTGCGCATTGAAAAAGCCTTTGGTGTGAACATGGAGATGCTGCTACGGATGCAGGCGTGGCATGATGCCTGTCGAATGCGCGCCCGCGCGGACGATATTGCCGTGCAGCGTTACGAGCCCGTCCGAAAGGCCGCGGGTTGACGGCGTATTTCCTGAGTGGCTTGGCAACACGGAAGGGCCGTGACAATCATTGGAACGGAAAGTTGCGTTACGATGCCGAGCTTGAGGGAACCGAGGGACCGCAGCATGTCATCTACTATCGGAAAGCCTTGATCGAGACCGTGAACCAGACATGCCTTCATCAAGCGAGACGGCCATGGGCATTCGACTCACTCCAGGAAGTCATCTGAGATGGGAGCCGGGTGAAGACAGCGACATCTCAGATGACCTAACGCCCTTTGCACACACCTTTGAAGTCGATTGGCGCGAAGCACTCTTTACCCTGGCGGCTGAGAAAGTTGAGGCCCAGGGCTCTCCGGTGGTCCGCTTCTGGCGACAGCTTGCCGACCGCTATCTCACCCAGTTATGCCATCTCCCCGATGATACCGAGACCGCCCAGGTTGAGACCCCATCGCCAGCCGACTATGCCCACTGGGTGTTGACCGCCCCACCGATGGTCGGTGGCGAATATCTCTCGGAAGAAACCTTCGAACTGATCTGGCAGCGCCTGGATGCGTGGGTTCTGGGCGCCATCGAAAAGACAGGCGGACTGGACGAGTTTCTGCAAGCACGAGCCCCGAAATGGCAGCAAGTCGGACGGGTGTGCTTTCATCTGGCGGAGAATCCACAGGACGAATCACGCCCCTTTGCGTTCATGGCTACCTACACGGCGGGCTTTGGCGCGGGCGGCCAACTCAGGCATCAGCCGCTGCGAAAGGCATTCGACCATTACGCCGGAGCGAAGAATCGGGCTGCGTTGATCAATCTGTTGGCGCCGATTCAAAAGGCAGCGGAGACATGTGACTGGGTGAAAGCCCTCGTCGGCACGGGTGACCTCTATCAGCCCATGGCCTGGTCGGCGGATCACGCGTATCAGCTGCTGCGAAGTGTCCCCGAGCTCGAAGCGAGCGGCTTATCGGTGCGTCTTCCCAATTGGTGGCGCAAGCGGCCTCGCCCGCAGGTGTCGGTGACCATTGGCTCCCGGACGCCGTCCGGGATCGGCCTTGAGGCGCTGCTCGACTTCAACGTTGAAGTGGCCTTGGGCGGCGAATCGCTGACTGCCGATGAGACCAAAACCCTCTTGAATGGCGACGAGGCGCTGGTCCTGCTCAAGGGGCAATGGGTGGAGGTCGACCGCGACCGACTCGGGCAGGCCATTGCCCACTGGGAGAACGTCCGACAGCAGGCCCAGGACGGCGAGATTTCCTTCGTCGAGGGCATGCGCCTGTTGGCGGGGGCCTCGGCCGATCTGGAACACGAGGACCAGACCCAAGCCGAGCGCCCCTGGGTGCACGTCCAGGCCGGCGGGGCCCTGCGCGATGTCCTCTCGAAGTTGCGCCACTCCGGGGCGTCGGCACCTGCCGGGATGGACCGCGACGTCATGCCCGAGACCTTGCAAGGTACGCTGCGGCCGTATCAACGTGAGGGACTGACCTGGTTGCACCTGCTAACCCAGCTGGGTCTTGGCGCCTGCCTGGCCGATGACATGGGACTAGGCAAGACCATTCAGGTGCTCGCCCTGCTGCTGCATGAGTGTCAAGGCAGAGACCGTACGTCATCGCCATCGCTCTTGGTGCTGCCGGCGTCCCTGCTTGGCAACTGGCGCAGCGAGGCGGCACGATTTGCGCCTTCGTTGCGTCTTTGCTTTCTGCATCCATCGGAGACGGACCGAGAGACCCTGGCGAAGGTTGCCGCTGCGCCCGAGCGCCATCTTGCGGACGCGGATCTGGTGGTCAGCACGTATGCCATGCTCACGCGGCAGCCATGGCTGGCCGAAGTCGATTGGCGCCTGGTGATTCTGGATGAAGCCCAGGCCATCAAGAACCCGTCGACGCGGCAGAGCCGGACGGCCCGAAAACTCTCGGCCCGGGGGCGCATTGCCCTCACCGGAACGCCGGTGGAAAATCGCCTGGGTGATCTGTGGGCTTTGTTTGACTTTCTCAACCCCGGGCTGCTGGGCTCAGCCAAGGTATTTCAGTCCTTTGTCAAGCAGTTGCAGGAACGAGAGGACAACCGCTTTGCCCCGCTGCGTCAATTGGTGGGTCCTTATATCCTGCGCCGCCTCAAGACCGACCGTCGCATCATTGCCGATCTGCCGGAAAAAACGGAGATGACCGCCTATTGCCACCTGAGCAAGCCCCAGGTCAGATGTTACGAGCAGGTGGTGCGGGCCATGGAGCGCGATCTCGAATCGGCTGACGACCGCGCACGGCGTGGCGTCGTCCTGCGTGCCTTGCTCCGTTTGAAACAGGTGTGTAACCACCCCAGCCAGTTGTTGGGCGACGGTGACTACCACGCGGCGGACAGCGGTAAGTTCCTGCGACTGGCTGACATTGGCCAGGAACTGGCCGAGCGCCAGGAAAAAGTGTTGCTCTTTACCCAGTTCCGGGAAATCATCGACCCATTGGCGGAGCACCTGGCCGCCATCTTTGGCCGGCCCGGCCTGGTGTTGCACGGGGCGACCCCCGTGAAGCAGCGCCGCGACCTGGTGGACCGGTTCCAGCGTGAAGACGGCCCGCCGTTTTTTATCCTGTCGCTCAAGGCAGGCGGCACGGGGTTGAATCTGACCGCTGCGTCCCACGTCATTCACTTCGATCGCTGGTGGAATCCGGCGGTTGAAAACCAGGCCACCGACCGTGCCTTTCGCATTGGCCAGACCTGCAATGTGTGGGTTCACAAGTTTCTGACGCGGGGGACGGTGGAAGAGCGGATCGACCGGCTGATGACAGAGAAACAACAACTCGCGGACGATATCCTGTCCGGTGACGACGAAGTCAACCTGACCGAGCTCTCCGACGAGGCGCTTCTCGACCTGGTCCGCCTCGACATCACTCGTGCGGCCATCTGAGGAGTCCTGTCATGGCGTTTAGGGCCCGTTACGTGCCGGTCGCCGAGCAGCGCGCCAAGGCGCGTCGGGCCATGGACAAGCTGAGAAAAGGCAGGCACATCCAGCCCGTCGACATTGAAGGACGCGCCATTGCACGGAGTTTCTGGGGCAAGGGCTGGTGTGATCACCTGGAGTCGTTTTCCGACTTTGCCAACCGCCTGCCCCGCGGGCGGCGCTACGTGCGCAACGGGTCGGTGTGCCACCTGGAGATTCGGCCCGGTCATGTCGAGGCCGTTGTCAGTGGCTCCGAACTCTACGACGTGACCATTGAAATCACCCAGCTCAAGGCGGCTACCTGGAAGTCGATCAAGACGAAATGCGCGGGGCAGATCGGCTCGATACTCGAGCTCCTCCAGGGAAGACTCTCCCGTGATGTGATGGGCGTGGTGACTGAACGCGAACGCGGCCTCTTTCCCAAGCCAGGCGAAATTGCCCTGGATTGCAATTGTCCGGACTGGGCGACGATGTGCAAGCACGTTGCCGCGGCACTCTATGGGGTGGGACACCGGCTCGATCATCAACCCGACTTGCTCTTCCTTTTGCGTGATGTGGATGCCGCAGAGATGATTGCAACGGAAATCGCGTTACCCGAGCGTGAGGTCACGAGCGATGTCCTGGCTGATGAGGCGCTCGGCGATATTTTTGGAATCGATCTGGATAGCGAAGACGACGCCTTCGCGGTTCCAGAGATACCGGGAAAAAAGGCGGCAAAAGTAAAGCAGTCAACCCGCCTGAAGAGCGAGGCGTCCCCAAAACAGCCGAACGTACCCACCGGCACGCGGCCAAGAAAGGTCACCACGAAAAGACCTGAGCCACGAGCTGCGAAAAAGGCGGCAAGTCCTTCCCGTGCCAAATCGTCTGTAACGCCCATTGCGGCAACGCGTGGCGCGTCCAAGCCGTCGCGCTTCAGGGTGACTGGTGCATTGATCGCCCGGCTGCGTCACAAGCACGGTCTCTCGGTTACCGAGTTTGCCCGGCAACTGGGCGTGTCGACGTCGACTGTCTATCGCTGGGAACTCACGTCCGGAAACCTCAACCCGCAAAACCGCGTCCGAGAGGCTTTGCAAACCCTCCGTGAACAGGCTCCATAACCGAAGGGGTCATCGCGGGGTTTATACCCACAACACCGACTGCTGGAACAACATGGCAGACATCCACCAACCCCACGACAGGCTTTTTCGGGCCGTCTTCTCCGATGCGGGCGAAGCCGCCAGTCTGTTGCAGGCAGCCCTGCCCGGCGCCATCCGGGATAGTTTTGCCTGGACGACCCTGACCTTGCTCGACGGCACCTTCGTCGACGAGGATCTGCGAGGGAGCCAGTCGGACTTGCTTTACCAGGTACAGCACGCCGGAACCGGACAGCCCGTGTCGATGTATCTTCTCTTCGAGCACCAGTCGTCGCCCGATCCGTGGATGCCCCTGCGGATGCTGCGGTACTGTTGCAGAATTTGGGAAGCTGGTCGACGTGACGACCCGGACCTGCGTGAGTTGCGCCCTATCCTGCCGGTGGTGTTTTATCAGGGTGCCCGCGGCTGGAAGCATTCGACCGAGTTTGCTGATCTGTTCCCCGAAGCCGTACGTTCCCTGGCATGGATACCCCGATTCACCCACGAGTTGCTGGACCAGACCACCCTGGAACCCGAAGCAGTTGCCGGGAACGTCAAGGGACGTATTGCCCAGTTGCTGATGATGGTTGCCTTCGGCCGTCACGTGGAAGCGGCCCTGGACTGGGCGGCACGCTGGACTTTGTCGCTACGCCAGGCTGAGGGCGGGGTCGATGAGTTTCGTCGGTTTATCGTGTACTTGGCGACAGTCCAAGATGGCGAGGTGGTTAAGACGTTCAAGGACGCGCTTGAGCGCCACGGACTTGACCTGGGAGGTGAGATCATGACGTATGCGGAAGAACTCCTGGCCGAAGGAGAAGCGAGAGGCCGGATGGAAAATCAGATGGAAACCGTGGAAGGCTTGTTGCGGGTCGGGGTGACGTGGGAGGTCATCGAGGCCGCTACCGGGCTGACTGAAGCCAGCTTTCAGGCGCTCAAGACTCAGTTGCGAGGCTCTGATTCGTAGGCTTTTCAGGATTCAGGCGGCAACGCAAGGTTTGCACCCCGAGTTTGGCGGTATCCGTGCCGCTGAGAGAGGTCATGCGAGACGGGCGGTTTCGTGCTCGGGGCGTTTAGGAAAGTAAAAGACTCGTTTTCTTGAAAGATTGTCCGGCCGGGGCGTGACGCGTCTGGAGCGTTTGGCCGACGCGCTACGAACACCTTAAGGTTCCTTCACAGATACGCGAGGGCAGCGCCCGCCGCTTCGCCCTGCGTGTACCTGGCCTCATCGCAAGGTTTGTAGCTGAAATTACGTTAAGCCGTGTATGGCCATGTGGGATGAAGCGATCTGTGTACGTCAACGGTGACGGCACAGTGAAGGCGCCCGACCAGAAGCTGCTCGACGCGACGCAGGGCATATGAGCCAGGAAGGTGAATCGCGCCTGTCTAACATAGTTCTATAGATGTCTTATGAAATGATACAATGAGGGTATGAAGATCAAGCACAGAGGCGTACGCCAATTCGTCGCCACTGGCTCGACCGCGGGCATACCGGGACCGCTGGCAAGCAAGCTACGACGCATGCTCTCCGTGTTGGATCAGGCTACTGGGCCGAGCGAACTGGACAATCCGGCGTGGCGATTGCATCCGCTCAGGGGCAACCTGGCCGGATATTGGAGCATCCGCGTGACGGGCAACATGCGCCTCGTGTTCCGCTTTGACAGGGGCGAGGCCGTGGATGTCGACTTGGTTGACTATCACTAGAGAGCAGGCAGACATGAGCAACGAACATGACAGCATCCACATGAAGGATCCTTGTCACCCTGGCGAAGTACTGCGTGACTGGATCAGCGGCCATGGCAAGACGATACAGGAGGCTGCAGAACTGATGGGTGTGTCGCGGGCAACGCTCAACCGGCTACTATCCAGTGTAGGCCGTATCACACCGAAGCTGGCTGTGCAACTCGAGGGCATGGGATGGAGCAGCGCAGAGATGTGGCTACGGCTACAACTGGCGCACGACCTGGCAGCAGCACGGCGTGCGAAGCCGGTAGCGTGAGTGTGCGCAGGTAAAACGGACGTGACCACGTGCAGGATCTGGCGCAGTGTCTCGGTATCAAGGGTACTAGCCAGATTCGTGTGGAAATGCACTCCAAGGATTCTGTCAAGCTATCTGGAGGCACTGACCCGATTTCAGCGAGCAGCGTGACGCGGCAGCTTCGATGAAATCGCCGATTAAGCCGTGCTTGCGAGTCCATCAGAGCATGGCGAGAATCTATGGGAGTGTCGAAGAAAATCTATTTTCGATGTTCTATCTAACACTTACGGAATATCGGACCCGTTAGGTTCTACCTCACGATTCGTTGATCCAAATGGACGTTATATCCTGACACACCCATCAGTCATGGCCGTCTCCGATCCCGGCATCTCCCAACCCCGTGTGACCCGCGTTTTTTGCCGGTTCCCTCAACAAGTCCGCTTGAAGATCGAGCCGGAAATCCGGAGGCTAACGACGCCTTACAGTGCATTTCTACACGAATCTGGCTAGTACCCTAAAAATCGCGATGATCTCGCGCTCGGCTTCCGATGTTACTCAAGCTGCTACACCTACGCTTGCCAGGGATTGACGGTCTTCAGACCGGCTGCCTCGAATGGAGCCGTGTCTCGTGTTGCCACCATCATTCCGTTTGCCGCTGCGGTCGCCGCGATGTAGCCATCGGACACCGAGATTGCACGACCGGCGGTGCGCGCCTTCGCCATCAAATCGGCATAAACTTGCGAGGCGGCCAGATCGAACGGCAATACCCGACCGGCGAACATCGGCAATATCTGCCGCTCCAGGTCCTCATGTAGTCGGTTGCGGCGTCGACCGTTGGGCAACGCCCGGACTCCGAAGCGAAGTTCGGCGACGGTAATGGCGGACAGATACAGCGTCTCCAGCGCCTGTGCGTCAAGCCAGTCGGCCACACGCGGCTCTGGAACCCTGCGCAGCGGTTCCGACACCACATTGGTGTCTACCAGAATCATTCGAAATCGAGCGGTAGGGCCAAGGCCGAATTGCGCTGGGCAAACGCTGCTGACTCGTCATCCGTCAGCTTGGCGCTCTGCCCGATTGCGGTCAACAGCGACCCCAATCCGACCCGTCCTGCCGACAGGACCGTTTCTTCCAGAATGGCGCGTACCTCCGCCTCGGTGCTGCGGCCGCGCAGGGCCGCTCGCACACGCAAGGCGCGATGCACCTCGTCGGGCACGTTGCGAACGGTCAGTATTGCCATGGTCGATAACCCTCGGCGCTTTGCATGCTGTCATTCTACTGTAATGCAGTCATACGGACAGACAGACATTATCGTAACAGGTCCGCCCGATCCAGTGGGAACTGATCCGTCAGCAGTACGATGAGATGATCAAGTTTGCCACCGCGCTGCGCCTTGGGACGGCCGAGCCCGAAGCGATCCTGTGGTGCTTCACCCGCAACAACCTCAAGCACCCCACGTACCGGGCCCTGGACGAGCTGGGCAAAGCGGTCAAGACCATCTTTCTTTGCCGCTATCTGGATTCCGAGCCTCTCCGACAGGCCATCCACGAACGGCTCAATGTCGTCGAGAACTGGAACAGCGCCAACGGCTTCATCTTCTAGGGAAGCACCAAAAACTCGGGGGCGGTTGCGAATCTGGGTAGGCAGTAAAGTCGAATGGTCGTCGCTTGGACCAAAAACATTTGGGAAGGCGTGTCCCA
>Ga0209021_1003341_pt1 | contig 12937 bp, 15 predicted proteins | sample PinacodermFT_FD_187299 | JGI IMG/M metagenome (GOLD analysis project Ga0209021, IMG submission 187299) | Host-associated microbial community of the marine sponge Aplysina aerophoba from Gulf of Piran - sponge pinacoderm, lysed by freeze-thaw... | ecosystem: Host-associated > Porifera > Sponge >... | reverse complement strand
GCCGGGTTCGCCGGCGCCGGCGTGGCGGGAGATCGTCTCGACGATCGCCGGGATGTCGGGGACCGTTTCGACCTCGACTCGTTCGGGGCCGTCGGACGGGCGCACCTCGATACGTGCGATCAGGTCGCGGACCGCGAGCAGGGCCTGCTCGCGCGAGCCGCTTCTCCTGTTGCGGGTAACCGCGCGCCGGAGCTCCCTGACGCGCCCGCGGATGAACGCCCTCACGTCGAAGCTCGCGGGCGGCGGCGGTTCCGGCATTCCCTCCAGTTCGGCCAGCGCCTCGTTGCGCGCGCGCTCGAGCTCGAGAACGCGGTTGCCGATGCTCGTCGAGGGGATGCCGCTCTCGATCACGGCGAGCAGGCGGGCGATCCCGTCGGCGGCGTCCCCGGCGCGCTCCTGAAGGATACGGCGCCGCTCGGCGTTCTCGCGCCCGGCGGCGGCGAACATGTCCCGCCAGTCGCGGTCGCGGGACAGCAGCCAGCCGAAGAGCTGCCGGGCGGCGGCATGCTCCAGGTCCTCCAGTGCGATGCCGCGCCCGTTGGCGCAGCTCTGCGGGTCGCGCCGGCGGACCACGCAGCGATAGGTGTTCCTGTCCGCAATGATCATGTGCGAGCCGCACAGGCCGCAGTGGACCCTGGCGGTCAGCGGATAGGCCGCCTTGCGCTGCGGCGTCACCACCGTGTGATGGCGGCTCCGGCGGCGCTGCACCTCGTCCTGGACGGCCTGAAAGGTCTCGTCGTCGACGATGCGCAGCTCCGGCGCTTCGATGACGGTCCATTCCTCGCGGGGGAGGGGATCGAAATGGCGCCGACCGGTGTCCGGGTGGCGCCGGCTGCGGGTGCGCCCGCGAATGACGCGGCCGCAATAGAGCTCGTTGCGCAGGATGCCGTTGTGGCGGTGGCCCCGCACGATGCCGGCCTCCCAGGCGCCCCCGTCCGGGCCCGGCACGCCCTCCCGGTTCAGCAGGCGGACGATCAGGGTGGGGCTCATGCCGTCCAGATAGAGCCGGTAGATCCGGCGCACGACCTCGGCCTCCGCGGGTTCGACGGTCCGCAGCCCCCGGACCGGTTTCCCGCTCCCGGAAATGCGGTTGGCGATCCGGTAGCCGTAGACGCTGGACCCGATGAGGCGCCGGTCGTGCACGGCCTCGTTCTGGCCCCGGCGCGTCTTGTTGCCGATATTGTCTATGAACATCTCGCTCACTATTGCCTTGATGCCGGCGTGCAGGGAGTCGACCTGCCCGTCCTCCAGGCTGTACAGGTCGATCCCCAGGAACCTGAGCTCCCGGTAGAGCCACGCCATGTCGGCCTGACTCCGGGCCAGCCGGTCGAGGGCCTCGACGTAGACGGCGTCGAAGCGCCGCGCGCGGGCGTCCTCGATCAGCTGCCGGAGGCCCGGGCGCAGCTGCATGGCCGTGCCCGAAAGCTCCGGGTCGGTGTATTCGTCCGCGATCACGCCGCCCAGGGTGGCAACGCGGTCGCGGCAGAGGCGGAGCTGGCCCGAGATCGAGGTCATCTCCTGCAATGGGGAAGAATAGCGCGCATAGATAGCGAAGCGCGAAATGGAGTCGGAATGCCCGGTCATGCCGTCACCTACAACAGGTATCGAAAGACCGGACGCTTTGCCGCCCGGCGCGCAGTTCCGCAACCGGAAAAGGCCCGCTTCAGCGGGGATGACCGGCGAAGCGCGCTCATCGCCGCGCGCGCCGCCAGCCGGCCGCGCGCGCCTCGGCCTCGGAGCAGAACCAGCGCTCCCCGCGGGCCTCGTCGATTCGGGTCCGGTCGTAATGGTCCGCTCCCGGCACGTGGTAGATGCGCCCGCTGCCGGAGATGTTGCCCTTGATCAGGCAGGAACCGGAGGATTGCGCAGCGCCGGCCCCGGGGGATTGGCGCCGGCCCGGCGTTCCGCCGGCGCGGTTCCGCTTTCGCCAGCGCCAGGGCTCGACGAATGCGCCCGCCCACATGCCGAGCCTCTCCGCCCGGGCCGCGTCCTCGTCCGGGACATAGCGCGTCGAGTAGCGCCTCCAGGCGAGCGCCAGGCCCATCCGGACCAGCTCGCGCTGCAGGTCCCGGCCGGCCGCGAAGCAGGTCGCCACCGCGCGGCCGTAGCGGTCGCGGTCGCGGACCTCGCAGCGAACCCGCTCGCGGCCGACCAGGCGGCGCATGGCGCGCGTGGATGCCTCCCCGCAAGCCCAGCGCCGGCCGTCGCGGGTGCATGTCTGGCGGGTCTCCGGGGCGTCGACCCCGTGAAGGCGGACGCGCCGGCCGGCGACGGCGAGCGTGTCGCCGTCCAGGACCCGGGCAGGGCCCGAAAGCGTTTCCGCCTGGACGGGAGCCGCACCGGAGGGGAGCAGGATGAGGAGGGCGGCGGCTAGTCCGGATCGGGCGGATATCTCAGGAAGCCGGAAGCAAGCTCGTCGGTGGCGATGGAGAGCGGGTCGTCTTCCCAATCCGCGGAAGCGTAGAAGAACAGGGTGACGCTGACGCCATCCTTGTTGGTCAGGGTAAGGCGGCGTCCCTTCAGGCCGCCCATGAATTCGCGAACGTCGGTCATGCTCATCTCGGCGATGTCGAAAAATGCATGGGAGATTCGGGATGGAGGCATGGCGCGCTTTCAGTTGCCGGATAGAGAAGCCGATAGCGATAGCGCGGACGGAGGCGAATGTCATTCCGCGTCCTCCGCATAAAGATCCGCCATCGCGGGATCGAGCCTGGCCGCCATCTCGGCGGCGCAGTCCGAACAGAGGTCCGGTTCGACCCACCAGCACGCCATATCGGACTCCTCCTCCACAGAGGCGTCGAAGTCGCGGCAGCCGCAGACGCGGCAGACGGTCGTATCGAGGGTGAAATTCGGGTCGGCGAAGAAGATCGGGGGCATGGTCTGTCGGGGCATGTCGCTCTCCTGGGGCATGAACATGGGGGAGGGGAAGTCAGGCGCCGCTTGCGATTTCGGCGTCGATCTCGCGCTGGAGACGCTCTGCGTGCTCTTCGAGCGTCTCGAGATGCTGGACGAACCCGCATGCCTGGCACTCCCTCGCCCGGGGTGCGGTGCGGCTCCACATGCAGGCCCCGCAATCCGGGCAGCCGGGGTCATCGGGCAGGATGTACATGCTGGACATGCCGGCGGGCTCCTTGCGGTCGGGGGCGGGAAGAAGACGGCGGTCGGGGCGGGAGACGATCTGCGAGACGTAGCCCTTGTTGAGGCCGGTCCGGAGCGCGATCTCCGCGCGGGAAACGCCGGCGGCCGCGGCGATGACTATGAAGGTGTCGCGGGCGAGGTTCCGCTGGCGGGCCTCGCGGGCGGCATGAGCGGCATGGCAGCGCGAGCCGCAGAACCGGCCGGAGCGCCGGCTGACGCGCGCGCCGCAGCCGTTCGCGCAGGGTGGCTTCTCCTGCGCCTCGTTCCAGGCCCGTCTGCAGGCCGCACAGCAGAAGCGGCTCCGGCGCCGGGGCAGCTGAGCCGCGCAGCCGGGGGCGGCGCAGACGCCGGCGCCCCGCGGCCCGGGCCCGTTGACGACCTTCGAGACCGTCCTGTGGCTGACGCCGTGGAAGGCGGCGATCCGGGTCAGCGGCGTCCCGGACCTGGCTTCCATCACGATGCGGCGGTTGCGGTCCTCGTTGGTCCCGGCCCAGAACTCCCGGAGCCACAGCCGGTAGCAGAGGCGCGAGCAGAACTTGGAGGAGCGGCGCCTGACCTTGCCTCCGCATCGGGGGCAGGCGGGAAGATGGGCCCGGCGCCAGGCCACGAAACACTCGTGGCTGCAGAAGCGGTTGCCCGGGCGCGGCAGCGGACGCGGGCAGCCCTCGCGGTCGCAGAAGCGGAGCTGCTGCCTCGGGCCCCTGTGCCAGGTCCAGCCCTCGCGGCGGGCGATGCCGTAGACGGTCGAGACGGCGAGCCCGTAATCGGCCGCGACCATGCGCACGCTTCGCCCGGCCGCCAGCGCCCGGCTGATCGCGGCGTCGCGTTCGATATGACGGCGTCTTGCCATTCAGGGCCTCAGGCGAGGCGCCCGTCGGGCAGCCGGACGCGGTGGCTCGCCCTCCAGCGACGGTCCGCGCAGAGCACCTGATGCGAACGCGAACATGTGCCGGCGCCGGTCGGCTTGTAGCGGTGCTTGGTGATGTAATGCTGCCGCGAGGCGATATCGTACTGGACGCGCCAGTGGCTGTGGCAGTCCAGCCGGATCCGCTCGGCGCGCTCCATGGCGGCCTGTTCGGTGGGGAACATGAATGCCGTCGCGTGCGGTCGCAGATCGGGGTCGCCCGGCCGGGTCCCGGCCGGACGCGAAAGGTCGGGGCGTCCTTCAGGCGCGAAGCCTGGCAAGGAACGCCTCCGTTTCGCGGCAAGCGCGGTCGAGGTTGTGGTTGTTGGAGAGGAGGGGGATGAAGTAGCTGCCATCCTCAAGCCTTTCGGGGATTGCATCGTGAAGGGCGCCATCGAGCAGTCGTCCGGCGCTCTTGGGACGGGGGCCGCCCCACTGTTTGAAGAAGAAGGCGACGTCCTGGTCGAAGCAGAGGTCGTTGATCTCCTGGACCCAGCGCACGCGCATCGGACGTGCGCGGGGGCCGCTCTCGCCTCCGACGATCGCCCAGGAAATGCCGGTCAGGTCGAGATGGTCGAAGCCTTCGAGCAGGGGTTCGAAGGAAATGAACCGCAAGGCGGCCGGCGTACGCCTGAGATCGTCGATGCGATGGGTCCGGCGTTGATCCTCGACCGAGACGCCGAGCCATTCGTTCGCCAGGGGAAACAGGGGCCGTGCCGGAAGCTGGCGGAGATCGCGCCGGCGTGGATATTTCAGCTGCAGCTCGCGGGCAGCGGCCCGCACCCTCTCTTCCAGATCCGGATCGTTGAAATAGGTCGCCATGCGCGCGGATCGCTTGGTCAGAACCTGGAAGTCGTGGCGTGCGGCTTGGGCCATGACGGCATGGACCAGGTCGATCCATTTGTCGGGAACGGAGGGGTGGAAGATATCGCCGTGAGCGCAGACGAATATCCGCTTGGGTTTGCGCCGGCGAAGAGGATCGATGAGCCACTTGTCGTTGAGCCGGACCTTTCCGGTCCATACCGGTCCGGCCTTGCCTCGCCTGGTCAGTCCCCGGCGCGAGGGGTGGTTCTTCAACCGGCTCCCCGCGAGACGCATCGCATAGCAGTGCCGGCAGCCCGGGCTGGCGATGCTGCACCCGGTCACCGGGTTCCAGGTCGCGTCGGTCCACTCGATTTCGGTGCGCTCAGCCATGGCGGCGCTCCCGAGCCCGGCACCGTCGAACGAACGCGCCCACGGGGACGACAGCGATGAAGATTGCGGCGAGGCCCGGACAGACGGCGAAGGCGAACGCGTCGATGAGCGCGGTCGGGGTAGGCGGGGAAAGGCTCATGACGGGTCCGTATCCTCTCCCGGGCGTCCGGCAGGCTTGTCCGCCATTGCCGGAGTTTCGGGTATGAACGCGGCGGCGATCACCTCCGCGCGCGCCTCCCCGAACACGGTGCGCAGCCCGTCCAGGGCCTCCGCCCGCCGGCCCTCCCGAACCATCGCCTCCAGCCGCTCCCGAAGCAGGTCCCGGGCGAGTGCGCCGAAACGGGCAGACACCTCGCCGCGCGCGCCTCCGGCCATGTGTCCCGCAATGCGGCAAATGCGGCGCTGCTGCTCTTCGTCCAGGACCAGCGGCGGCGCTGCTACCCTTTCCGGCGCCGACAGGTCGACGGTCAGGACGCATCTGGCCCACCACCGCGAGGTCGTCTCGCCGGCCGCCTCCGCCCACGCCTTGATCTGGGCCCACTGCGCGTCCGTGTAGGAAACCGAGTGTCCGGTGCCCGGCTTGCGTTTGCGCGCTTTCCTCATACTGGTTCCTCTTCGATCCGGGGGACGCCGGCCCCGGCCCGCGCGCCGAGCGCCTCGACGAGCTCGTCGCGCTGCTCGCGGTCGATCGACAGGCAGAGCCGGTGGAGCGCGGTGACCCGGTCATGCGGCGCGATCCCGGACCAGGCGCTCTCGAGTTTCCCGAATTGCTGCGCGCGCGTGGGCTCCTTCGGGGGCGCGGGCGGCGCCTCCGTCTTCTGCAGCAGCGCCGAGAGGGTCCCGGGCGGCTCCTCGGCTCCCCGAAGACGCTCCAGAGCGCGAAGCTGCTGGGCTTCGGACAGACCGGACAGCCGGTAGAGGTCGTCTTCCCGGCGCGCGATGGGGGTGTTCTCAAGCTCGTCCTGCAGTTCGGGCAGGATTCGCTTCCCTATTCGCGCTGCGCGGGCGATCGTAGTTGTCGAGAAACCGGTTTTGGAGGCCGTTTCCTCAAGGAAGGTCGGTCCCGGCGAAAAATCAAAATCCGGTTTCCGGAACTTGATTTTCTCCTGATATTCCGCGCTCTTGCGATCTCCGCCATGCCCGGCTTCGGGATGCAATTTCCTGCGGAGCTCCTCGCGCCTGGCGACGAAGCGCCCGCGATGCAGAGGCGTGAGCTCGGCGCGGATCAGGTTCTCGTCGACCTCGACCAGGGCGAGCTCGTCAGGGCTCGGATCGTCGAGCACGAACGCCTCGATCCGGCCCCAGCCGAGACGCCTGGCGGCCCCGACCCGGTGGGCGCCGGCGACGAGTGCAAACCCGCCCTTGTCGAAGTCCCGGTCGTATTCGCCGGTGTCGGGGTCGATCCCGAAATTGTGGCGGACCTGGATGGGGTTCTGGAGCCCGATCCGGTCCATGGACTCCGCGAGGCTTTTGACGACTTCGTCGTCGACTTCGCGCAGGCGGGGGCCGATCTCGATCAGGTCGATGTCGATGGGCCAGGTGTTCCGCTGGCGGGCCGTCGAGGGATCGAAATGGGAAGCGCCGGCGGCTGCAGCCGGATTGCGGATGCGCCAGTCCTCGAGGTGCTCGACGAGTGCGCTGCCGGCGTTCTTCTTTTGCTTGCTCATGCGGCGGCCCGGAGCGCACGGACCGGCCAGGCGAGCAGGGCGTTGCCCACGGCGCGGATCTCGCTGGCGGCCGCGCCGCGCGGATCGGACTCGACGACGCCCTGGCCGGTGCGGGAAGAGCGCACGAACGCGACGCGGTTGCGGATGGCGGCCGGCAGCATCTGCACCCCCTGGCCGGCGAGCAGGTCGCTGGCCTCGCTCTCCCAGTGGGCGGCCCGCGTCGGCACGGCGTTCAGCACCGCGACGGCCGGCGTGCCGGCGAGCGCGGCCACGTCGAGGCTCGCGCGGATCGCGGCGAGGTCGAACAGCGACTGCCGGCAGGGAACCACCACCAGGTTCGCATGGCGCGCCCCGGCGACAGGGCCGCCGTCCGCGCCCATCGGCGTGTCGATCAGGATGAAGTCCGACCCCTTCGTCCGGGCCCGGTCGATCTCCCTCTCAAGCCGGAGATAGGGGCAGTAGCGGACCTCGGGGGCGTCCTCGGAGCGCAGGTCGCCCCAGATGACGGCCGAGCAGTTCGGGTCGCAGTCGAGCACCGTCACCCGGCGTCCGGCCTGGACGGCATGGGCGGCGACATTGAGCGCCAGCGTCGTCTTGCCGGCCCCTCCCTTCTGGCTGACGAAGGCGAGGATGTCGGGGGCCGCAAGGGCGGCGGAATGCGAATGGTCGGGCATGGGAATGCTCCCTTCTGAAGTCGGTCCTGCAGCCGGAGCCGGCGGCGCTTGCCTGCATGCCGGCCTGCTCATGCGTTCACCTCCGCGATCCATGCGCCGCGCCCGAGCGCGCGCATGCGGGCGACGATCGCCGTCGCGTCGGACGCCGTCCTGGCGGCGATGCGGTAGTCGAACGGATCGGGGTCGCGGTGAAAGATCCCGATCGTGAAGGGGAAGTCGGAATGCGGACTCCTCATCACTATGCGCTCGCAGGCGAACGGTTCGACGAGTTCGGGAAAGTCGAGCCCCCGGCTCTCGTCCACGCTCGCCGGCGGACGCCTCCTGGGCCTGTATCGGAAGAGCGATTCGCGGGTCATAGCGGCAACCTCCCCTGTCGGGCATAGAAATCGGCCTCGCGGCGGGCGAATTCATCGGCGACGGCCTTCATCACCGTTTCGCGGTCCGCATCGTCGGGCAGGTCGAGCCGGAGGCGGTGCCAGCGATGGATGCCGGGCGCCCCGACATGCACGTCGATCTCGCGGACGGTCATGACGGACCTTGCTGGTCGTTCCTTAACGACAGCACCAGCAGCGCCACATTGTCGGGATCCTGGACGAATCCGGTAGCGTCTCGGAGCCTGCCCACCAGGCTGTCGGCACACTCCAGAATTTGCTGCACCCATTCGAGCGCTTCGCGAGGTATCTCCAGGCCCAGGCTCGCCAGTTCGGCAGCCCCCTGCGACAGTAGATCCTCCATCTTGGAATAGGCGCTCAACGCCACGCACAAGGTCAACAGGTCCAACTGGTTGAGATCGACCGTGCGTGGCTGCTCGGATGCGTCCGACGGCGTGATGACAAGCTGGCCGTGGCTGGCAATCGATTTCTGCATTTGCTTTTCCTCCTCCGGCGGCTCTGGCCTCACGCCGCCCGCCTCGTTTCCAAAACAAGCTCTCCGCCGTGCAGTTCCCGCCAAAGGTCGCGGATCGCGTCGCCGTAGTCCCTGTCGGCGCGGTCTGCCGTGAAGCCGCCGGCGAAGATCAGCCCGGCGTCACGGTCGCCGCGCCATTCGAGCCGGCAGTCCTTCAGCCAGGATCGGACCCAGCCGACGCCGATCCGCTCGCATAGCGCCGCGACGAAGCCCGGCGCGTCGCCGGCCAGCGGCGACATGAGCACTTCGGCGCGCAGCTCCTCCGGGTCCGGGTCCGCATTCCGGAGCGCCTCGAGGGTGCGCTCCAACTCGCCGGGCGCATCGTCCCAACCGCCCTCGCGGACCCTGCGGAAGAACCTCGGCTCCAGAAACTGATCCAGGTCCGCCGGCCAGCTTCCCGGCTTCCTGCCGGTCAGCGCCTTGCTATTGCCGGCGCGCTCGCAGACTGCGCGAAACTCGTCCATGCCGCCGGCGTCCCGGACGCGCGCCTCCAGCTTCGCGGCGCGGTCCGTGTCGAGTTCGACAGCCGGCCGCATTCCGGTCTCCGCGGCAATCCCGTTCCAGATCCCGAAAGCCTGGATTGCCTCAGGGGGGTGGGGGGAATCCGGGGCCGTGGTCCCGCCGCCCGCGCGCGTCCCCCTCCTCCCCGTTTTAATTCCCGTTTCTTTCCCGTTTAAGGGTGAGTCCTGCGTCACCCCCGGGGTGAAGCCAGGTTCACCCCGCGACGAAGCCAGGTTCACCCCCGGGGGGAAGCCGGGTTCGCCATCTGGCCTGGCGGCGGCGGATTCGGCAGCCTCCAGGGCACTCGCCCGGTGCGTCCGGTCGAAGGTCCTGGGAAGCGGCATGCTTCGCTGGTGCATTTCGGGCGGCATGTGGGGCCAGACATACTGCAGGTCCGGCTGATTGCCGTTCTGCTTCACCGAATGAAGCCATCCGGCTCGTCGGCAATCGGCCAGCCAGTCCTGGAGCGTCCGCACGTCGACGCCGCAAAGCTTGGCGAGGAGGGCGTTGTGCATCGCCGCCGGCCGCTGCTTTCCGTCCCGACCGAAGACGTTCCAGTAGGCCAGGATAGCGGCCGGCATCCGGGCCTGCGGGGGCTTGATCTCCGGCGCGATGAGACAGCGGATCGACCGGTCGCCCGAATACTTCATGTCGAGCGGCCAGGGCCACAGCGGTGTGCCGTCCGGGTCGTCCTCCGGCTCCGGTTCCGTCGCCAGCCTGCCCTGCGCCATGCCGCGCTCCGGAGCTACATCGTAATCCAACTCCACATCGGGGAGTTCCTGCCTCCACCTGTCCCGGATGCGATCGCCATATTCCTGGCGGACGCGGTCACTGATAGAGCGAGTGGGCGCGATGACGGCCGCCCCGGCCTCGCGCCTCTCGATACGGCAGGGCTCGATCCAGTCCTTGAACTCACCATCGGCAATCTCGCTTCGAAGGCGCGCACGCACCGTCTGCCAGGCCGCCTCGATGGCGCCGGCATCGCCTTCGCCGGCGTTTTCGCCCTCCGGGAGAGGCTCCTCGAATGCGTCCGGCGGGGCGGACGCTTCGGCAGATTCGGGGACCGTCAGCGGCGGCTCAAATTTTGCAGAACTGCCAAATTCGGCGTCTTCCGGCTCGGCGTCGCCTGCCGCCTTTTCCGGAGCCGGTGCCCGCGGCTGCGAGAGCAGCATCAGCGTGCCGGTGACGCCGTGCTCCTGGATCATTTCAACCGTGGCGCCGCGCCGCACGAGGCGCATGTGGCGCGAGGCGGCGTCATAGGGAATCTTCATTACCTGGAGCGCCGGCATCCAGAGCCCGTGGTCGAGCTGCCCCTTGATGCAGAACAGCTCGCGGGCGATCTCCAGCGCTTCTTCGGCCGCTTCGCGAGATCGCCGGCAATACAGGCCGTAACGCCTGCTCGTCGCTTCGAGCGCCTGGCGAACCGCTTCGGGGATCGCGTCCATGGCCGCTTCCGTCATCGCGCGGCCCCCTCGTCAGCGGGAGTGCCGCCGGACACGCCCAGCCAGTCGGGGCCGGCGGCATCCTTCCTTCTTGCACGGCCGCAGTCCGGAGAGTCATTGGGCAGGTATGCGCCAATCCGCCGCAGCACATTTTCGCGTTTCCGGGCCTTCCGGAGACCCCGGACGGACCTGCCGGCCGTCTTGCTCGCGGAGCTCCGGGCCAGCGGATGGCTGGCGGCCAGGCAGTCGGATTCGTGAAGGCGGCCGGACCTGAAGGCTGGCAGACAGGCCGCTTCCTCGTGGTGTGGGCGCCGTCCGGCGCCGACCGCGGGGACCCCGTCTACCGGGAGACAAGCGGCCTCCCCGGGGCTCACGCCCCCGGGAAAGCCGGCCCAGGCCTCGACTGCGTCCCGGACCCGGCCGGGCTGGGGCCATTGCCGGCGCTTCCCGGACGGGTTCCGGAAAGGCCTCTTCAGGATCGATCCGCAGCGCTTCAGGCCGTGGTCGTGAAACCCTCGTGTTTCCATCGAGTTACGGAGAACCCGGCAGTGGCGGAAGAATCCGCCGCTCCACCGGCCCAGCGCTTGACAAAGCTGCGGCAGCGGCCGATTATCCGGTCACACGAAGGTCGGATTTTGGCCTGAGATTTGCTGCTGCTGCTGCTGCTGCTGCTGCTGCTGCTGCGCTGAGTGGGTGGAAGCAACGAAGCAAGGGCGAAACCGCATCCCTGAAGGCCGCCGCGTCCGAAACGGCGGCCTTCATTTTTTCCGGGATGTCCCCTTGACCTCGTCATGACGGGAGAATACCGTCCTCCTCGAACGTGCTCCGTTAATGAATCTTCCGAATGCGCCTGACGGTGTGCCAGCACGTCGATGCTGGCGGCGCGCCTCCCCGGCGTGCTGCCGGCGCTCGAGCCGGCCGAGGCGCTCGAGGTGTCGAGGATCCACAGCGCCGCCGGCGCCCTGAGCGAGGGACGAATTCCGCGCCGGCGTCCGTTCCGGGACCCGCACCACTCCTCTTCGATGACGGCGCTGGTCGGCGGGGGTCAACGCGCCGCGCCCGGGGAGATTTCGCTCGCGCATCGAGGCGTGCTGTTCCTCGACGAATTGCCCGAGTTCACGCGCCCCGCGCTGGAGGCGCTGCGTCAGCCGATGGAGGTCGGCAGGGTCGCGATCGCGCGTGCCAACCGCCATGTCGTCTATCCGGCCCGCTTCCAGCTCATAGCGGCGATGAACCCCTGCCGCTGCGGCCATATCGACGAGCCGGACCGCGCCTGCAATCGCGCGCCGCGCTGCGCGGCGGATTACCGCCGCCGCCTGTCCGGCCCTTTGCTGGACCGCTTCGACCTGTTTGTGGACGTACCGCGGGTTGCGGCCGCGGACCTGGCGTTGCCGCCGCCGGCCGAGAGCAGCCGGCACGTCGCCGCCCGCGTCGCGGAGGCGCGCGGCAGGCAGGCGGCGCGCTATGGAGAGCCGTTCCTGAACGGAGACATCGACGGTGCACGGCTCGTCGAGGCAGCGGCCCCGGACGAGGCGGGCGTATCCCTTCTGCAAAGCGCGACGGAGCGCCTGCGGCTCTCGGCGCGGGGCTACCACCGCGTGCTCCGTGTGGCGCGCACCCTGGCCGACATGGATGCAAGGGACCGGGTGGGCCGCCTGCATATCGCGGAAGCTCTGAGCTACCGCCAGGGGCTGGCGGGCTGACGGCCCTCCTACCGGCCCAGCAGTTCGAGATAGAGCGGGTCGGCGAGGTCGATGGCGGGGCCGTTGCTGTAATACACCCAGCCGCGCACCCGGACGCGCCGCCCTTCCAGGGTTCCCGGCGGGAAGGCGCGCGAGATGCGCCCGCGGCGAAGGTAAACGGTGAAATCCTCGCGCCAGTCCTCGCCGAAATTCACGAAGCTGCTGCGGAAGCCCCTGGCCGTCGCCAGGACGCGCCCCTCCACGATGGCGAAACGGTCGAGGACCGACCGCGCGCGGTCCGCCGCGACGGTCCGCACTTCCCGCCCTGCCCAGAGGCCGGGTTCGGATGCGCGGGCCCGGCGCTCCAGCGCGAGCAGGGCTTCGGCCCGCTCGCGCGAAACGAGCGGAGGCGCCACGACGGCGAGGCCGCGTGCCACCAGTTCCCGCTGAAGCCAGAGCGGGCCGGAAAACACATGCGCGAGGCGCCTCCCGTGCCGGTCGAGGCGGGGCGGATCGGGTTCGTAACTGAGGCCGGACCGGGCCAGAAAGGCCGCGACAAAGGGCTCGGCTCCCTCCAGCAGACGCACGTCGGCCGGCTTGACTTCCCCGGCGCCCGCAAGGGCCGGGCCGGCGGGCAGCAAGAGGAGCAGTGACAGGAGGTGGCGCAGCATGGGTGTCTGGAAGCCTTGCACGGCGGCCGCTAAGGTTCGGGCGATGGGCGGGCGGACGGACCTTTTTCCGGCAATCGAGGCGGCGCAAAGCGGCATGCTGACGCTGGACGGCGGCCATGTCATGTATTGGGAGGAGGCGGGCAGTCCGGACGGCGTGC
>Ga0209021_1003333_pt1 | contig 12958 bp, 9 predicted proteins | sample PinacodermFT_FD_187299 | JGI IMG/M metagenome (GOLD analysis project Ga0209021, IMG submission 187299) | Host-associated microbial community of the marine sponge Aplysina aerophoba from Gulf of Piran - sponge pinacoderm, lysed by freeze-thaw... | ecosystem: Host-associated > Porifera > Sponge >... | reverse complement strand
AATGCCAAAGTGTTGGCCCATGCCTTCCCTTCGGCAGAGGACCTGAGTGAGGCATTTGCAGTGACTCGGCAATTCCAGGGTGCCGATGTGCCGATGTTGGATGCTCTTCGGAAGAAGGAGAAGAGTGGAAATACCGTTCCTCCTCAGAAGAAAGAAAAGATGGGAATTGCCGAAGGACTTGCCTTGAAACTGCAAAAGTGGCTCAGCAGTTCAGACAATCGGAAGCGCTTGATGTTGAAAGACTTCGGGGAAACCTCTCGGAAAGATGTGCTCTGCATCATTCCCGACGTGGGTCCGGAAAAGGCTCGAATCCTGGCCGATGTCTTCCCCTCGGCGGAGGATCTGATGGAGGCTTTTGCGGTGACCCGGCAATTCCAGGGTGCTGACGAACGTCTTTTGGAGGATCTTCCAGGCGTTGATAACAAAATTGCCCTTGCCCTGCAGCAGTGGCTGGCCAACCCGGCCAACCAAAAGCTGCTGGCTGGCCTTGCCCAGGTTGGCTTTCCGCTTCATGGCCAGCGTTCCGAGACGCTCGCAGGACCACTCACCGGCCAGACGTTTGTTCTCACCGGCGCCTTATCCTCCTTCAGCCGGGCCGAGGCTCGGAAGCGAATTGAGGCGGCAGGAGGAACAGTGGCCAATAGCGTCAGCAAGAAGACCACCCATCTGGTGGTGGGCGCCAATCCGAGCAGCAAGCTGGATAAGGCCCATGCCCTTGGCATCGAGATTCTCGACGAAGACACGCTCTTGCAGCGCTTGAACTGCCAGCAACAAGACCTGGCTCCGCCGAACCCGGATCTCCCTTTGATGAAATATATGAGTGAAGCAAGCCCTGCTGATGACCACAACCCAGCCGCCCAGCCTTGAAACCCTGCTGATCCTGGACTTGGAGACCACGGGGCTGAGTCCTGAGAAGCACCGCTGTATCGAGTTGGGAGCCGTGCTGTTCTCCGTGTCCCTGCGGACCATCCTCAGCCAAGTGTCTACGCTGCTTCCCGTTGACAGGAATCCTGCTCAACGGATCAACAGGATTCCACCAAAAGCCAGCCAGCGGCCACAGCCATGGCAGCAGACACTGGAGTTGTTTCAGGTGATGGCCCAACACGCTGATGTGGCGGTGGCCCACAACGTCAGCTTTGATCGCCGCTGGTTTGGTCGCCCACCCCTGCCTGCCGTGACATTGCCTTGGATATGCACCTGTACAGCCCCATGGCCGTCACAACCGGGTCTGCGGCCCGGGCGGCGGGTGTCCTTGAAGGATCTTGCCCGCGCCCATGACGTACAGATCGGGGACGCACACCGCGCCCTGGCGGACTGCACCGTCCTGGCCCGGATCCTGGCGCGTTGCGATGATCTGGAGGCGTTACTCTTGTCCGGCCTGGTCCAGCCCAGGCCTCAGCGCCAGGACAAGACTTCACTGGCCTCATTGCGGAGGGCGGCAGACAAACCAGGCCGGACGCTGGAGTCCTCCGGAGCCAACCATACGACCCCATCTCCTGCAGGGCCACTCGCCAGCAAGACATTTGTTCTCACCGGCACCTTATCTTCCTTCAGCCGGGCCGAGGCCGAGAAGCGGATTGAGGCGGCAGGCGGAGCCGTGACCAGTAGCGTCAGCCGGAAAACCACCCATCTGGTGGTGGGCGCCAATCCGGGCAGCAAGCTGGACAAGGCTTGTGCCCTTGGGCTGGTGATTCTGGATGAGGCAGCTCTGTTGCAGCACTTGGAGCCTGCGTCCGCTTGACGAAAATTGCGGCACACTAAAGGCAGTTCTCCGTCAACCCATGGACCAAGGAATTGAACGCTGGATCAAAACCGAGTGTGGTCGCGCCAAGTACGCTCAGTTGTCTCAGCGGCGCGGAATCGTGGCCCGCCTGCGTCTGGCGTGGTTTGTGGTCGTTGCCGTCCTCCGCGACGTTGTCCTGGCCCCCGTCAGCCGCGGCATTCGCAACTTTTTCCGCGCAGCCTGATCAGGTGTCGGTTTCACTCAGTTGTTTCTTCAGCACCCTGCTGGCTGTGCGTCCCACCAGCCAAACCACGGCAAAGGTGGCTGCCACTCCAAGGATCCGAAGAAAAAATCGAGACTGCTCCAGGCCACCATCCAACGTCAAACCCTGGCGGACTGTGTCGCCGATGTAGATGTAGAGAACGGTGCCAGGAAGGATGGCGGCCGAGGCCGCCATGTAGCTCGGGAAGCGAAGGTTGCTGGTGAGGGCACACACCAGGTTGATCAAAACAAAGGGAAACAGTGGCGACAACCGCAGAAGCGCCACCAACTTCCAACCCTCGTCCCGGCTCAGCACCTGCTCCAGCCGCTGCAAGCGTGGATTCTGCTCCAGTTTCCTCTGAGCCCAGGGACGTAGCCACTGGCGCGTAAGAAACCAGTTGCCAGCCATACCGAGAAAGGCGCCCGCCAGCACTGCCAACACCCCCAGCCGCGGCCCAAACAACGCGCCACCCAACAGGGTCAGCACCGATCCCGGCACATAGAAGGTGACAGCCAGGGCGTACAGGGCAATAAACAGGATCCAGCCCACCGGGCCTAGCTCCCTGAGGAAGGTTTCAACGTGTGCGATAAGGGACGGCATGGCGTTCGTGGTGGGGAACCGAGATCGGCTCAGCCTTGTCCAGGCTGGGGCAGGACTGCCCTTAGTCCAGGGAGGTCAGACGACTTTGGGCCAGGCGGTGCTGCTGCTGAGCCTCGTTCAGACTAGAGCGCATCTTGCTCACCACCTCCCGGGGAGCCTGATCCAGAAATCCGGGATTGCGCAAGCGCTCGGAAAGAACGGTGATCTCCTTCTCCGCCTTGCCGAGATCTTTCTGCAGACGACCCCGCAGGGCGTCCACATCCACAAGACCACCGACCGGCAGGAGAATTTGTAATTCACCACTGACGGCACTCAAACAGCGGGGCAGGTTCACGGAGGTGGTGCTGATGTCCACCGTCCCGGCCCTGGTGAGGCCGGCAATGTCCGCTTGGGCCTCCCGTAGGAGTCCACACAGTGCTTCGTTGTCGCTCACAAAGAGCACGTCCGCAGTCTGGGAGGGTTTCAAGCCCGCCACTGCCCGCAGGTTGCGCACCACGCGAACGGCGTCGATGAGTGCGGCAAACTGCTGTTCCAGGTGATCGTTGACGTGGGCTGGATCCAACTGGGGCCACTGCTGCAGGGCCAGAAAAGTGTGGTCGGGAACACCAGTCAGCCGATGCCAGAGCTCTTCGCTGATGTGGGGCATGAAGGGATGCACCAGCACCAGCAGTTGCTCCATCACCAAAGCCAGAACCTGCCGGGCCGTGTGGCGATCCTCCGGATTGCTGCCGTTGAGGCGCCGCTTGAGCAACTCGATGGTCCAGTCGCATACGTCGTTCCAGGCAAATTCATAGAGGATTCTGGCAGCTTCTCCCAAGCCGTAGTTGTCCAGCTTCTCTGCCATGGTCCGACTGGTGCGCACCAGTCGGGAAAGGATCCAGCGATCTGCGATCAAGAGCCTGGCAGGGTCCGGCTGGCCAAGGGATGCGGGGGTGGCCCCATCCAGATTGAGGAGGGCAAAGCGGGTGGCATTCCACAACTTGTTGGCAAAGTTCCGCGAGACCTCAACGATGTTGGACGTCTGTGTGGTGGGGTCGAAATCCAGGCGAATGTCCTGCCCTGCTCCGGCCACGCCCCGCACCATGGAGAAGCGCAGGGCGTCTGCCCCATAGCGCTCACAGAGCACCAGGGGATCAATCCCGTTGCCTGCGGATTTGCTCATCTTGCGATTCTGCTCGTCCCGCACCAGGCCGTGAATGTATACATCCGCGAAGGGCATGGTATTGGTGCAGGCCGAGGCCATCATCGTCATTCGAGCCACCCAGAAGAAGATGATGTCAAACCCGGTGAACAGTGTGCTATTGGGATACCAGCGCTGCAGGTCTGCATTCTCCTCATCCGGCCAGCCCATGGTGGAGAAGGGCCAAAGCGCGCTGGAGAACCAGGTATCCAGAACGTCCTCGTCCTGCTGAAGTTTTGCGTTGGGACCATAACGCCGCTGCGCTTCCTGGTGGGCTTCGGTTGCGTTACGGGCCACCACATAGGGTGTGTCACTTCGTAACCGGGAGTCGGTTTCACTCACCACGAACCAGGCTGGAATGCGATGCCCCCACCACAACTGGCGGCTGATGCACCAGTCGCGGATCTCCATGAGCCAATCCTTGTACACCTTGGCCCAACGCTGGGGAACAAAGCGAGGCTGGCCTTGGTTTATGGCGGTCAAGCAGGCCTCAGCCAGAGGTTGGGTACGGACAAACCACTGCGTGGACAGCAGTGGCTCCACCGGAACTTTGCCCCGGTCGGAATAGGGAACAGTGTGACGGTAGTCTTCCACTTTTACCAGGGCCTGTTCAGCGGCCAGAGCGGCCACAACGGCTTGCCGTGCCTCGAAGCGGTCCAGGCCACGGAATTGGCCTGCGGCTTCACTCATGCGCCCGTCTTTGCCCATGATTGTCACGAGGGGCAGGCCATGGCGCTGACCGATGGCAAAGTCGTTGGGGTCATGGGCCGGGGTCACCTTTACACATCCGGTGCCGAATTGGGGATCCACGTGATCATCAGCAACGATGGGAATCTCGCGACCCACAAGCGGCAGAGTGAGGGTACGTCCCACCCATGGTGCATAGCGCTCATCGCCGGAATTCACCGCAACCGCCACATCCCCCAGCATGGTTTCGGGTCGGGTGGTGGCCACCTCCAGGTGGCCGGAACCGTCGGTGAGGGGATAGCGGAAATACCAGAGATGTCCATCCACCTCTTTCATCTCCACCTCCAAGTCACTCACAGCCGAGCCTGAGGCGGGGCACCAATTCACCAGATATTCCCCGCGATAAATCAAACCCTTGTCATACAGCCTCAGAAAAGATTCCTGTACAGCCCGGCTGAGTCCCGGGTCCAGGGTAAAGCGCTCCCGTTGCCAATCCACGGAAAAACCCAGCCGACGGAGCTGGGTCACGATGGTTCCACCGCTCTCCTGTTTCCAGGACCAGGCTCGCTCCAGGAACGCTTCACGGCCAAGTTTGTCTTTGCTGGTTCCTTCCCGCTCCAGTTGTTTTTCCAGGAGAGTTTGTACCGCAATCGAGGCGTGGTCTGTTCCTGGCAGGCAGAGGGTGTTGTATCCTTGCAACCGCTTGAACCGCACCGTGGTGTCGATCAGAGCCGCTTCAAAGGCATGTCCCATGTGCAGGCTGCCCGTCACGTTAGGGGGCGGAATCACCACCCCATAGGGTTGTCCAGGCGCCTGGGGATCGGGGTGGAACGCATCACACTGCTCCCAAGCCGACTGCCAGCGGGATTCCGTTGGCTTGGGGTCGTATTGCCCCATTGGCGGCATCGCTGGCCGCTGATCCACTGGCTGCTGATCCACGACGTTCCTGCCCCGCTCCAGCACGGTGAGCATAACATGACCGTCCCTGATCTCAATGGCCATCGGATCACCAGGCGCCAAACCCGTCTGCCTGGTATAGGCCTTGCCAATCAGTAGGCTTCCATTGGCCTGAACCCTGGCTGCAAAGCCGAGTCTACGGCCCCTTCTGGATCCAGCGCCAATCTGCACGCCTTGGGCCTGGAGAAGCGCTTCGTAAAAGGCGATGAAATTGAGGCGTTCCCGGCCATCCTTTGTGGTGGTGACGTAGCCACAGGCGCGGATGACGTCTTCTTTGCCGGCGTCAGCAAGCTCACGGACCTTATCGAGAAGCTCTGTGTGTTTGAGCATCGTTCGTGCGAAGGGGTTTGCGTCATCGTTCAACGTCACCAACGGTGGCGTCTGTCGTTGCTCAAGGCAGCACGGACATCCGCAAAGCGAGTCCGTATCAGGCCCGGCTCCCCCTGACACAGGAAGGCTTTTCAACAGGCCGGTACTGCGGCAGGGGACAGCCGATCCTGAGGCGTTACGCGGCGAACAATCACTCCTCTCCGCCGTCGTCTTCGCTGCCCAGAGGAACAAGGCGGATGTTTTTCCGCCCCAGCTTGATCTCGAACTCGTCCCCGGGGTTCAAGCCAAGCTTTTTGGTGTAGGCCTTGCCAATGAGCAGGTTGCCGTTGCCCTGAATCTTGGTCATAAAGCTGAGCTTGCGGCCACTCTTGGAGCCACCGCCGCCCCCAATCTCCACACCTTTGGCATCAAGAACTGCTTCGTAGAAAGCCGTGAAATTAAGGCGCTCACGCCCATCTTTGGTGGTCGATACATAGCCACAGGCACGGACCACATCCGATTTGCTGGCATCAGCAAGCTCACGGACTTTGTTGAGAAGCTCTGTTTTTGTCAGCATTGCTTGGAACATAGGATTCCTGGACATTCCAAACTCTAGCATGCTTTGGCGCCAGGGCAACACAGGGGGAAAGCAGAAGAGTTCCTTTGGTTGCGCATCATCCTGGGCACGATCTACAAACGAGGTCGCCAGAAGAGGCATTGCGAGAAACAGATGGGCGATCCAGGGTTCGAACCAGGGACATCCTGCTTGTAAGGCAGGCGCTCTACCGCTGAGCTAATCGCCCGATCAGGCATCAATCCTGAAACTCTATCCTGGGCGGGTCAAACGAGAACCTTCATCGTAACAGCATGAGAGCCCGTGCATGAATGTGGTCTCTGCCGTAGCCTACACGGAGAAACCCGGATCGGCTAGACTGTCGGAACAGATGACCGGACAGCACCTTACGACAGCGGACCATGTCCCAGTCTCCGAAATGCCCTCAGAGCCTTCAGGCACATCTCCACGGAACGGTAGTGACCGTACGCTGCCAACTCTTCCTTCTCCATGATGGGAAATGTTGAGTAAACGTAACGCATCTCCTCCTCGCTGGTTATGCCGTAGAGGAGGAAAAACAGGGCATCCAGTCTTGCGCGCAGATGGAGACGGCGCTGGGCATTCCAAATGAAGGGTGGTCCCCTATGGCCCAGATCACGGGCAAAAGCCGTGAGGTCCCATGCGGTGTACGTGAGTTCCAGCACAGTAGCCCTGATGATGGCAGCGACTGTGGTGGACCCGATCCGCAGGTTGAAGTGGTCTGGCGGCACAACAGGGAGCTGCTCAAGAATATGGAGCGTCAAGCTTGTTCCATAAAGCTTCTGGCGGACGACGAAATCAAAGACGATGGAATTGAGGTTTGCGAGAACAAAACAAGCCCAGGACGGCCGACTGCCGATGTGACCGTTCAATAACAATAGAGGAAGTTTATGGCTGACGGCAGCGCGCGGCAGAATTGCTGCGATCATGGTCCTCGTGTTTGTTGTGGACGTGATGTCCTTAAAGGCAACAACCCATGCCTCGGGCCAGAACCAATGCCTGGTGTCCACACGGACATAATGCCGCCAGCGTGGTCGCCGCTCGGGACTGGCCTTTTCAGAGTTCTGCAAGAGACGCTGCTGGCCCGGACGAAACATGTTGCTCCGATTGACCACAACGTCGGCAGCGCGATGGTCGAACGCTTGCATCATTTTTCCCTCGTAGAGAGGCAGCCAGCCGCTGTCTTCAGGGGTGCTGCGAAACAGGTGGGAATCGGAACCCATATCGAACATCCTCCGGTAGGTCACTGGCCATGTGCGGTTGACCGTGTCTCCCGATCGGTTGACCAGTACAGGTAGGCGCCGATAAATCCCTGTGGTGATCCGAGCGTCCCGACGCGTCCGAAACAGGGGCGCGGTGCCGGTATTGGGATTGACCCGGGCAAAGTCTTCCGCACGCAGAAGAAACCGCCGCTCCGGGTCCTTCAGCTCGGCGATGCTGTTGAGGCAGAACGCACAGTGGGCTGCGCCAACCACGGAAGAGGGACTGGTGCGCAAGGGGTAACGGCGTACATACCCGTCCCCGTCCGGCAATGACTTCTGTGGATTCTTTCGGGCAACAAAGACGCAAAACCGAAACGATCCATGAATATCCGGGAAAAAGGTCTTTCGGTTTTCAAAGTCGTACAAGACTTTCAGACCCCCTGCCTGCACGACACGGCGAAAAAAGGCTGCCCCCGCTTTCCCGGACACCAAGCTGGACGGTGTCAGCATTCCCACCAGCCCATGGGGCTTGACCAACGCCATGGCCCGCTCCACAAAGAGCGCATAGAGATTGAGATCCCCTCCGGAAAGCAGGGGATAGTCTCCACAGGATCTGGCCACACGGGATTGGGCGGCTGCACGCGCTGCTGCATGGGCGTAGGCCACCGCTTGAGGATCCTGGAAACGTTGCAGTTGTGCAATGCGCTGCCGCCGTGCCGCCGCATGGGGTGCGCGCGCCATATCAGGGCAGTTTTGCGCAAACCATTCCACCTGTTGCAGCTTCACCCTGTCCCATGGCGGATTGCCGATCACGGCATCAAAGCCGCCGTTGCGCTGCTCGCCGTCCCCCTCCGGCCAAAGGCCGGGACAGGCCAATTGCCAGTGGAAAAACCTCTCTTCGGCAACGATGGCGTTCATCCGATCCAGGAGTTGGCCCAGCCGCTGGTCGGGGACCGGAACAACGCCTGTCACAACATGAACGGGATTTCCCCAACGACCACGCCACAGGTCGCGAATCATGTCCATGTCCCCGGTTGAGGCTGCTCCCAACCAACGCCCTGCATGGATGGCAGACAAAACGGCTTCCAGCGGTGCATTGGCTTTCTCCAGGTCATGCCAACGCTCTGCACTGGCTGGTCCGGGCAGCGTTGCCGTATCCATGGTGGTGATAGCGGCAGTGGCTCTGCATCCGGATTGCAGCAATGTCTGCAGCGTTGTGGAGCCGTCTGCATCCCGAATCGTCTTCACGGCATCCCGAATCCAACTACCAAACAGACTGTTGCCGCAGTGCAGATGACGATCAAGATGTCCTGCATGAGTGGAATCGCCGTGGAGCATCAACGCCATCCGCGCCAGATCTACAGCCATGGGATCTTTATCCACACCGTAGATACAATGCTGTAGCACCAGATTGCGCACGGTCCAGGCATCCCGGGCTTCCGGTTGATGGTTGCCAACGGATGAAGGACGATTCGATGCGGTGGCAGCAAAAACAGCGTCGCCGAGACGATCCAGAAGACCCGTCAGAACGTTGCCCGTGCCCATGGCGGGATCGCAAATTTTCAAACGGAGCAATTGCCGGACCGAGCGGCCGTGCATCAATGGAGCAACGGTTTCCTGAAGAACGAGATCCACCAGTCCCCTTGGGGTGTAATAGCAACTGGCTCTCTTCCGGGACAACCTGCTGGACTCCAGGGTGATCCGGCCCGTATCGTCCCGCTTCAGCCGGAAGGCCATGAGTTGTTCATACAACGCGCCAAGCTGCTCCACAGCCAGATCGCCATAATCGATGGGCTCACCGTTGCGGGTAAAGCACAGCCCCGTCAGAGCATGGGCCACCGTCTCCTCCTTGCAGGCCAGGTTGTCCAGCAGGGGCATCGGTTGCGTCGAGAAGAGGCGCTGTCCCAGTCGGCCCAGGCCCGGTTGCCGGTGGGCCGTGTCGTGGAAGAGGGCGGCCATGGTTGTCCAGGAACTGCGCTGCTCCGTCCCCTGCCCCTTGCGCCGGGTCTCGCTCACCAGGGCGGCCAAGCCATGGAGGCTGTGGCCGTTGCCCGCTGCATGGACGTGCAGAAGGCCACGGCTTTCTCCATAGAGAAGGAACAGCAGGCGATAGAGAAGAATCAGGCTGGCCTCCCGCACCGCTGCCCGGGGTGCTGTTGGGGTAGCCTGAGCCACGGCTGTGGCCAGATTCGGGAACACCTGACGGCAGGCCTGCTGTATGAATGCGGTGGCCATGCGCTCTTGACGGTGTCCATGGGCGGTCAAGGCGGTCCCCAGCCAACTGTTGCCGTCCGGGGGGCATCGCAGGGCCTGGGGGCGAAAAAACACCACGAACCGCTTCAGGAGGTCAGGCTGCTGGAGCGCCTGGAGCAGGTGGATGTCCAGAAATCCCTGGGTCACGGAGCGGGCTTGGCCGTCGTACAACCGCCAGCAGTTGCCGTTGCTGAGGATGCCCCAGCGGGGTCGTCCCTCCTTGCGCAGATCCGCCACCATGCAGGCCGCCGGCGCCGGTTGGTGGCCGTCGCCCTGGTCCAGGTCCGCTTGCCATGCCGTTGTCTTGAGCACCACCAGGGCTTGGCCGTCCTGCTGCCGACCCAGGGAGTGTCCCGGTTGGGGTGGTCGACGTCGTTGCCCCTGCCGCCAACCCAGACAACGGAGCACCGGCCGGATCACCCTGCGTCTGGTGTCTGCCACCTTGAGCGCCAGCCCGGCGCCGACACCGGAGACAACGGCCTCCAACTTCAACCGGACGGTCTCCAGTTGCCGGGTATCCAGTGCTTGCCACGGCTGGGTATGTTTCAGTTCCTTGTCTAGAAAGCCGCGGCTGAAGAGACGTCCTCTTCCCGGATTGCCCCACGACGCCCCATGGGTGTGGACCTGGGCATGGGTCACCATGGCTCCAGCGCCACTCTTTTCCCCATGGCTGTCCTGTCCTGGACCCCGGAACTCCGCCATAGCCTAGAACGCTGGCTACAAGAAGACCTGGGCCGTGGTGATCTCAGTGGCGCCGCCGTAGGGGACGGGCAAGGCTGTGCCGTCTGGCGCGCCAAGGAGCCGGGCCGCTTTTGCGGTGGTCCTCTTGCCGTGGAGTTGTTCCGACTGCTGAACCCGGCGGTGCGCGTGCAGGTGCTGATGGCGGACGGAGAGGACGTGATCCCGGGTACGGAACTCCTGCGCCTCCACGGCCCTGCCGCGGCCCTTCTGGCGGGTGAACGGGTGGCCCTGAACCTGGCTATGCGCCTGTCCGGTGTGGCCACAGCCACAGCCCACCTGGTGGACCAACTGGCGGGCAGCGGCATTCACCTGGTAGACACCCGCAAAACCACACCCGGTCTCCGGATCCTGGAGAAATACGCTGTCCGTTGTGGGGGTGGCCTCAATCACAGAATGGGCCTGGACGATGCGGTGATGCTGAAAGAAAACCACCTGGCCTGGGCTGGTGGCGTGGTCCCCGCGTTGCAGCGGGTGCGGACGCAGGCGCCGTGGCCGGTGGCAGTGATTGTGGAAGCGGAAACGGAAGCCGAGGCCCAGGCGGCTGTGGGCGCAGGCGCTGACGGGGTGTTGCTGGATGAGTTCACCCCGGAGGCGGTGGCGGAGTTGGCTCCCAAGCTGCGTCACACAGCCAGGCAGCGGGGGAAGACCCTGGTGCTGGAAGTCTCCGGTGTCCGCCCCGGGCAATTGCGAGCCTACGTTTCCTGCGACGTTGACCTCATCTCCATCAGCGCCCCTGTGACCCGCTCCCCCTGGCTGGATCTCGCCATGCGCCATGAAGGCCGGCTCGTCCGTCCAGCGGCAGGACGTCTCCGAACTCAAGGCAGATAACAGAGCCCCTCCTGGGCGGACAAGCCGGATCACCTGGCTGCGGGTCTCCGGCGGCCAGGCAAGCCCGGTGGTTCAGGGAAGCCGCCCCTGGCCCAGCCCTTCCGCAAAGCCCTGCTGCTCCAGGAAAGCGGCAACGGCCCCTGCCTCCGGCTGGGGATCAATGGCGCCTGCCCCTGCGCAGACCATGGCGCCACAGGCGCTGGCAAAGGCCATGGCCCGGTCAACGGCATCCGCCGAGGGATGATGTCGTAACCGGGGTTGCGTCACCAACTGGTGCAACAGCCCCGCCAGGAAGGCATCTCCCGCACCGGTGCTGTCCACCACGGACACCGGATAGGCGGGCTGCTGCCCACGGCTCCCCCCCATCCACCACGTTGCGCCGTCCCCACCGGCGGTCACCACCACGGCGGGCTGTTGCGGCAGCGCCAGACCAATGGCCTGAGGATCCCGCTCACCCAGCAGCCACTCTGCTTCCTCAACCGCCAGCTTGAGCACTTGCACCCGCTCCAGCAAGGGACGAATCCGCTGTCGGGCCATGGATGCATCGCAGCGCCAGAACGTGGGTCGCCAGTTCACGTCCAGAGCCAACCGCACCTGCCGGTCTTCCGCCATGGCCATGGCCTGCTCCAACGCCGCCGCTGCCGTGGGACTGGCCAGGGGGATCGTGCCGAACAGCAGCCAGCGGGCAGACCGGAACAGGGTGGCCGGGATCCGGTCCGGGGCGAAGGCCGTATCGGCAAAGCCTGCGCCGGCATCCCCCAGGAATCCCCTGAAACTGCGTTCGCCGTTGTGCTGCCGCTGCACCAGCACAATTCGGGAGGGGCGCTGCTCGTCCCACTGCACCCCTTGCTGATCCACCCCCCGCTCTTGAAAGAGTCGGGCAAAGGCTGCACCAATAGCGTCCCGCCCCAGGCGGCCCAGAAAACCGGTTGACGTGCCCAACCGGGCCAGTCCACAACACACGTTGGCGGGGGCGCCGCCCAAGCGGTCTTCTCCACCCTCGGCCGGGTTTCCCCCCGGTGGACCCAGGCGATCCACCAGCGCCTCTCCGCAGCAGATAACGTCCGGCATCCTTGCCTCGGCCAACTGGATTCAGCGTGCAACGGCCCTGGTCCGTTCGGCAAGCGGACCCGGCAAACCGATGCATCAGCGCCAAAGCTCCCTCAACCTCGAACCCGTCTCAAATTGGAACATCCCTCCACAAAGCCATGACAGCTTGGGAAGTGTCTACAAGGAAACCCCGAAAACACCAGGGCGCCCCGAAACTTGCGCCTTCCGCCTGGCCCGGCCTGTATCGGCAGGAAGGGAGAAGAACGATTGACAGAAGGAGCAACTCCGGCCTTAGGATGGGTAAGCCGTTTTTGACTTTGCCCAGAAGCGCCCATGAAGCCCATGAACAATCCGGATCCGAAGCTGGTGCATCTTGGCGAAGACGTCCCATGGGGTGTGGATGGAGAGAGAGAAGACCTGACGGCTAGTAAAAAGAATGTTAGAAACGTGTCTTTCGTAACCAGTAAGAAGTACGGAAGGAGTACAATCGGTCCAGCGGTCCAGCGGTCCAGCGGTCCAGCGGTCCAGCGGTCCAGCGGTCCAGCGGTCCAGCGGTCCAGCGGTCCAGCGGTCC
>Ga0209021_1003330_pt1 | contig 12968 bp, 8 predicted proteins | sample PinacodermFT_FD_187299 | JGI IMG/M metagenome (GOLD analysis project Ga0209021, IMG submission 187299) | Host-associated microbial community of the marine sponge Aplysina aerophoba from Gulf of Piran - sponge pinacoderm, lysed by freeze-thaw... | ecosystem: Host-associated > Porifera > Sponge >... | reverse complement strand
TCGAGCCGTCGTTGTAGCAGCTGTAGCCGGCCACGTGCTGCAAGGCCCGCGTAGCGGGGATGTAGCGCCCCCTGCGCCCAATGATGACCGCGAGCTCGCCCTCGAAATCGTGCTGTTCGGACACAGCCGGACGGATGATGGCTTCGCGATGGGCGACATGCGAGTCCGGGAAACGGGTGAACAGCGTCGGATAGGACGGCATCTGCCGTCCGGTCTCTTCGATGTGCGACTTGTAGTTCAATCCCACGCAGATGATTCGGCCGGGATCTAGGATCGGCGGCAGGAAGCGCACTTCGTCAACCTGGAAGTCGCAGCTGAGACCGCTTGCCAGCTCACGCAACTGGTCGAGGGCACCGGCGCGAATCACGGCAGAGAGCGTGGGCCAACGCTCCGAGTAGCGCGCCCCGAGGTCCGCAATTCCCTGTTCGACGACAACGCCGTAGCCGGATCCTCCACCACGGCTGAAACTGAGCAGCTTCATATCTTCCATTAAAGCCGCTTGACGGGTGGCCGACGAGAATATATGGTCGGCGTGTTGCCTATGGTCCACAGGATCTGGCTGCCAGACGCCAAAGGCCCCGCAAAGCGCGCGAAGCTCTTGGGGGGCTGGCGCGATTTGGAACAGCGGTGATCCGATTGTCAGGATTCGTAATCTTGGCTCCCAGCGGAATTCCACAAGATCGAACTGGCCCGTATTCCGATCCTAGTGCCTATGCTACGCCGGCTACTCGCGGGGGAAATTCACTATCAGCCATTCGAGAGTCGCACCTGGCACTATCCGTCCTCCGGTGGAATCAGCGGTTCCAAGCGGGAAATCAGGACCGCTAGGTCATCGCACACCGTATCCCAGACGAGCGGCAAGTCAATGTCGAAGTAAGCATGCACGAGCCGGTTTCGCATGGCTACAATTTCCCGCCAAGGGATAGCAGGGTGCATCCGCTTGGTTTCTTGGCCCACTTGTGAGGCGGCCTCGCCAACAATCTCCATAGACTTCAGTACGGAGAGCTGGGTTCGCCGGTCCCTTACGAATTCCTCGTACGACATACCTTCCGTGAATGACAACGCGTCACGTGCGGCAAGCAGCATGTCCAACAGCTATGCAGAGTCATCACGAGGCATAAACCACCTGTGCGGATTCAAGAATCGCTTTTCGGCGGATGTAGTTTCGGCTCTCCTCGATCGCGGCGCGGTTCACCAAATCGACTCTGCGGTCGAGCAGTTCGGCCAGTTCACGCTCCATCTTGGCAATCCGGATCAGGCCCGGCGTGCGTTCGCCCTTGAAACGGATCAGTACGTCTATATCGCTGCTGGGCCCGAAGTCTTCACGTAGCACAGAGCCGAACAAGGACAGTTCCTGCACCTCCCAACGGTTGCAGAACGTGGCGATGGCATTCATCGGCACACCGATGCGAGTAGCGAGCCACTCCTGATCTTCGAGCAGACGGGCTCCTGATTGCACTGACACATCCACTACTCTGACTCCACAGGCTTGTGGGCCTCGACACCCCGGTCGTCAACGACCTCAACTGCAACGCGTCTGTGTTCGCCGCGTCTGTACGGCAGAGAGACGGTCCCGAGGCAGGCTGCGGCCCGGCCATGGCAATCGCGGCCTTGGGGCTCTGCGCCAGTTCGCCCTAGCCACCCTTGGCATCCGCCATCGGAAAAAAGACCCGGCGCAGAAATCGGTTGCGGCCATCGTAGCCAGAGTCGAGCATCCTGAGTGCGATCCGGTCGGCATTGCCCGTTTCGGTGCTGGAGTACTCGAAGCCTCGGATCGAGACGGGGAGTCTGACGTCTATTGCCATCCCGCTTGCGTGCCGCTTCAACGACGGTGCGTTGCTCGATCCGCTCGTGGTCATGTAGTGAGACCATCGGCACTTCGAACGAAGTGTGTTCTACCCTGCCTGGCCAGTAATGCTGAAGGGCACGATGCGGACCATGGGCGTGGGATCTGACGCCAGAGTGCCCATCGATCTCCGACGTGACATGGCCAACCGGCAGGTTGTTCACGCGCTCCTTGTCAGCGGGCGCGTCGGTGTCGACGTCCCGCTCTAGTTTCCTGCACCGCTGTGCCATGATGCCGTGACACCAGCCGGGCCTGCCAGCGTCCACCTTGATTGTACGGCGGGTCGCTTGCCCTCTATTGTGCTCGTCAGGCCTCTCAGGACTCTTTTCGGTTCCTGTCACGTCTCAGAGCCCGTGCATTGGGTGCTAAAGTGCGGGCCGTTCAGCGGTCGACCCTCCGCCTTTAGGTGGTATTCGTCGTCTACATCTGATAGCTGGATTCATACTTCCGGCGCGGCGGTTTAGCCCCACTGCCTGATAGTGTGAAATCCTACTTTCCCGTCGCGTGAGATCTTGGTGCGCGGCACCGTAGGCCTGTCTTTCAGGCTCCGGGCCGATAGCGCAGGCGAGCATCCCGTTCACTCAGACGAGACTGCTCAGATCCATCAAGCCCAATTCCTATCCCAGCGGAACCCTAGTCGCGAGGCAGCTCTGACCCTAGCCGGGCAGCCCCGAACTTCTGGTGCAGGAAGGCCAAGCCCAGCAAGCTTAGCCCCAAGCCGAGGAAGGAGCCCGCGCGGAGCAGCCCGGACAGCCCCGACATATCGACCAAGAAGACCTTCGCCACCGCCAGCACCAGCAACGCCATTCCCGCCCGGTATACCCCGGCACCGAAGCGCATGCCCCCGGCCAGCACGGCAGCGAACGCAATACACGTCCAAGTGATCGAATACGTCGCCATCTCTCCGTCGCCGGGACGCGCCGCCATATCCAACGCTCCCTGCCAGAGATGGCGGATTTCGATCGTCACGAATACGAATGCCGCCAGAGCGGTCGCCCGGCCGGCCCAGCGCGCGGCGCGTGCTTCCGCGAAACGACAGGCCAAAGCCGCTAGCAGTACGGGCGCCCCATAGGCCAGCAACAGCAGATTCCAGACGGGCGTCGCTGAGACCGTCTCATCACTCCACAATGGGTTGAGCACCAGCAAGACCACCGCATAGTTCGCTAGGGACATTGCCAGAAGCGCTCTCGACGCCCACAGGTAGACGGCTGCTATGTGCTCGCTGGCGCGCGAACGCCAGTAGTACGCCATGCCCAGCGCTGCCCAAATGACGGTGTTGAAGGCGGCTTCGCCCAGGCCATACTCTTCAGCTAGGATCGAGCCATCGTAGATCCAACTCCGGGGCACGGCCCAGAACGTCAACACCAGCAACTGGACGGCGGCCGCCTCAGTCCAGCGCCGCAGGCGCGGAAGGGGACGCGCGAGCAAGCTCGCAAGGAAGCACGCAAGCGTCGAACCGCAGTAGGCCCAGACCGCCCAATGAGTGCCCGTCGAGTAAGTCTCCAGCCACGGATTCAGAGACAGCCGCAGCACGGTCACTGCCAACACGCCCTTCGTCGCCCAAAGCAGGTTGTTGGCGCCAGAGCGAGTGGCAAGCCACGCCAGCGGAACAGCTTGAGCGGCAAGCGCTACAGTCAGCCCGGCCTCGCTGAAGAACATCGCCGCTGCGAGCGAATACGAGCCAGAGCATCCCAAGACGCACCAGGTGTAGGCCAGATCATCGCCGCGCCGTTGGAAAATCATGCCGGTCGCTGCATACAGGCATCCGATCACCAGTCCGGCCGCACTCCACAAGGCTGACGAGGAATGATCCGTTGCCAAGAAAAAGGCCAACGCCAGCCAAGACAGAGGCCCCGCTATCGCTAGCGGCACCCACTTGGCGGCAGGAGCGCCGCTGCGGACTTGCAGTATTGGCCCCGACACATGCACAAGCCCGCTACAAGCCGCATACATGACCATCTCCGGCATCCAGCCGACAAGGCTGGGCTGCCAGCTTAGGCCAGAGCTGTCCAGCTCGAATCCCGTGGACAGCCACGCGATGCCCTGCACGGCCAAGATCATCCAAGGCAGCGACGACAAGCGCGGGAAGCTGTGGCAGGACAGGTACGCGGTCGCCAGCAGCAGGACCCACAGCAACGCCCCGCTTGAGGAAAAGGGCTCGCTGGCGATGGACACTCCCTGAACAACGATCAGCACAGCCATGCCCCACCATGTGGGCGGCTCGGCCGAGGCGACCGGGACCGAGCCCTCGCTCCAGGCCGACCTCCACGTCGGCGCAATCGGCCCGATCAAGCTCCGACGCGGCCACCAATTCAGCGCTGGCAGGAAGATTATGCAGGCAGCCAGCGCCGCCAGATAGAGACCGCGGAGCCCATCGGCGCTAGCATCGCCAAGCGAAACCAGATTCCAGCCCAGCGCAGCGGCGAGCATGCACCACCACAGCCACCTGCGGTAGGCGTAGCGGACCATGAGCATGCCGGAAGCGCTGATGAGCGTCGCGTACGCAAGCAGAGCACCCATGCGGCCGCTGTCCCCTCCTACAAGCAGGGGTACGGCGTAACCCCCTAGCATGCCGAGGGCCGCGAGGATCGGGCCATGCCGCAATGCGAGCACCATCGTCGCAACGGCCAGCGCGGCCAAGACTGCAAACGCTGGGAGAGGCTGAATGAGGTCGTACAGGTGGAGCGCGGCCAGAATCGCGGCAGAGATCGTAATGCTTCCGGCCGCGGCCAGTGCCGATAAGGCTGGATGGTATCCGCTAGAGGTGCGCACGCGCCACGCCACGATGCCGTGCATCGCAAGCCCGCCGACGATTCCGAGCAAGACCCTTGCGACCGGCGTGAGCAACCCTTGGTCGATCGTGTACTTGACCAAGAAGATCCCCGCTAGAGCGACCGAGACACCGCCGAGCCAAGCCATCCAGTTGATCCTGGTAGGCACCCACGAACGCCTGTCTGTCGCTCGGTCACTCGCTCGCTTGCGCACCGCCGCGGCCTGCTCGCCAGGCCTGGGTTGGACCGCCGGAGCCGCATCTGGCACCCCGGATTGAGGCTCATGTCGTGGCGGTTGGCGCAGGCTGCGCTGAAGATCGTCGACCTGCCGGGAAAGCTGGTGAATGCGGTACCACAGGGCAATCGCGAGTCCCAGAGCGATAAGTCCAATCACATCGATCCCTTTCCAATGGGGCGGCCGAGGCGGGCCAGGTTGGCCACCGCTACGCCGCAGCTTCGGTCAGCGCTTGGAGTATAGCCGGATCGGACAGGCGCAGCCTGTCCCAGCCGTGTAAAGTGACCCAATGGACAAGACGTTCAAGGCGGTCGCAATCGGAGCGGGCTACTTCTCGGGATTTCAGTACGAAGCTTGGAACCGCATCCCCGAAGTCCGCCTCGGCGCAATCTACAACCGTACCGAGTCCAAGGCCCGCCGCCTCATGGACACCTACCGCATCCCCCGCTACTACGGCGATTGGCGGGAGATGATCGATCGGGAGCAGCCTGACTTTGTGGACATCATCACGCCACCCGAAACGCACGCCGAGATCTGCGACCACGCCGCCGGCCGGGGCATTGCAATCGTTTGCCAGAAGCCGCTGGCGCCGACGCTGGACGAGAGCGCATCGATCGTCCAACGCGCGAAAGAGGGCGGCGTGCGCTTCATGGTGCATGAGAACTTCCGCTGGCAGCCGTGGTATCGCGAAATCAAGCGGGCCTTGTCGCGGGGCCTGATCGGGGATCCGACACACCTGTACTTCCGCATGCGCACCGGCGATGGCTGGACCGAAGACGCCTATCTGGCGCGCCAGCCGTTCTTCAGGGACTATCCGCGGCTGTTGGTCTACGAGACCGCCGTCCATTTCTTCGACACCTTCCGCTTCCTGCTGGGAGAGGTAACCCTCGTCTTCGCCAACCTGCGGCGCCTGAACCCAGTGATCCGCGGCGAAGACGCGGGACAGATCCTGCTCTCGTTCGAGAGCGGCGCCACCGCGATCCTGGATGCGAACCGCTACAACGAGGCCGAAACTTCCAACCCCAGATACACCTTCGGCGAACTGCGGCTGGACGGAACGCGCGGCCACTTGGCGATGGAGGCGGACTCGTCCCTGCGCTTCAAGCCGCTGGGCGGAGACATTCGCCGAATAGAGTACGCCCGCGAGAATCGCAACTTCGCCGGCGATTGCGTCTACCACCTGCAGCGGCATTTCACCGACCGCATGCTGGACGGCGCGAGCTTCGAATCCACAGGCGAGGACTATCTCAAGACCCTCGCCGTCGTCGAAGCTGCGTACGCATCAGCCGAATCCGGCGAGGCCGTCCGCCTGTGAGCGCAGCCGCCCCTGCAACGCTCTATCATTGAGGGCGCGATGCTGAACCACCTGACCCCTGTGTTCGATTCGCCGCGCCGACGCACAACGATGTCGATCGCCTGCGTCGTGGCCGCGGCCACGATCTCGGCGTCTGCCCAGCAGCCGCGGGGCTACTCAATTCCCACGGTGGATCTCGCCGACGAGACGCACCGCCAGGTGGTGGTCGATCGGGAGCCTGGCCAGTATCTGGGGCATCCGTCCACGCTGCTGCTGCCCGACAATCGGACGATTCTGATCGCCTACCCCAAGGGCCACGGCAAGGGAGCCATCGTCTACAAGAAGAGCTTCGACGGCGGGCTGACCTGGACCGACCGGCTGGAGACGCCCGCGAACTGGTCCACTTCGATGGAGGTGCCCACGCTGTTCCGGCTGGTCGACCCGGCGGGAGTGCCGCGCATCGTGATGTTCTCGGGCAAAGCCGGCGGGATTCGCGTCGCGTATTCGGAGGACGAAGGCGAAACCTGGTCCCCCCTGCAGCCCATCGACACTCCGGGGCCGAGCTATGGCGGCATCGTCAGCATGGGCTCGATGGTGGCACTCAAGGACGGCTCCTACATGGCCCTCTTCCACGACGACGGCCGCTGGCTGCGCAATCCCCCAGAGCATCCGCAGGGCAAGGTCTTCGAGGTGTACAAGGTCGTATCCTCCGATGGCGGTCTCACTTGGTCGCAGCCAGAGGTCATCGCCAAGCATCCGGTCGCGCACCTGTGCGAGCCGGGAGCGTTGCGGTCTCCGGACGGCAAGCAGATCGCGGTGCTGCTGCGCGAAAACAGCCGCAAGCTGAATTCATTCGTCATCTTCTCGGACGACGAGGGCCAGACGTGGAGCGAGCCGCGGGAGTTGCCGGGCGCCCTGACCGGCGATCGGCACACCGCCAAGTACGCACCCGACGGCCGTCTGTTCATCAGCTTTCGCGACCGCACTCACGAGAGCCCGACGCCGGGCGACTGGGTCGGCTGGGTCGGCACCTACGAGGACATCGTCGAAGGCCGCGAGGGTCAGTACCGCGTGCGGTTGATGGACAACCACACGCGCTCAGACACCGCCTATCCGGGAGTGGAACTGCTCCCGGACGGAACCTTCGTGGTGACCACATACGGGCACTGGACGCCTGAGGAGGAGCCCTACATCGTCAGCGCGCGCTTCACGCTGGAGGAACTCGACGCTCGGGCGAAATTCGCTTCGTACGAACCGACTTCCCTGGTGCGGGCAGCGGAGCGACGCACGCTCGGCCCTGACGCCAGCAGTGACATGCCCAACGTCCTGTTTATCGCCGTGGACGACCTCAACGACTGGGTGCTGGAGCCGGATTCTCCGCTGAAAATGCCCAACCTGCGCCGTCTTGCACGACGGGGGGCGCTGTTCGAGCGGGCCTACACGGCCGCCCCGGCCTGCAATCCGTCGCGGGTCGCCCTGCTGACCGGCCGGCACCCGGCCAGCACCGGGGTCTACGACAACCGCTCCGATTGGCGCCGCGCGCTGCCGGGCGCGGTTACGCTACCGCGCTACTTCATGAATCACGGGTACCGAGTCGAGGGAGCAGGGAAGATCTTCCACCACCACGACAACAGCGCGTATCACGACGACGAGTCCTTCCACCGCTTCGAGAAGATGCAGCTCGATCCCATGCCGCCACGCAAGTTTAACGGCATCAATGCGGTGCGCAGCCGGAATTTCGACTGGGGCCTGTGGCCGCCAGACGAGACCCAGACACCGGACGCCCGCTCGGTGAACTTCGGGGTCCGGTTTCTCGAGCGCAAGCACGATCGCCCCTTCTTCCTAGCGATCGGGCTGTTCCGGCCCCACATGCCGTTCCACGTCCCACCCAAGTACTTCGGCGCCTACCCGCGCGGCCATGTGGCCATGCCCCGCACGAACCCAAATGACCTAGATGACATTCCGGCGGGCGGCCAAGCGCTGCTGCGGCAGAAGCGGCACTTCATGCAGGCCATCCTAGAAGCCGACGAACAGCAGCCCGGCACATGGGCGGAAGCGGTGCGCGCATATCAGGCCAGTTGCACGTTCGCCGACCACCAACTGGGCCGCTTGCTGGACGCGCTGGCCCGCTCGGATTACGCCGAGTCCACGCTCATCGTGCTGTGGTCGGATCACGGCTATCACCTCGGCGAGAAGAACCACTGGGAAAAGTTCGCACTGTGGGAGAAATCGACCCGCGTGCCGTTGGTGCTGGTGGCTCCCGGCGCGACCTCGCCTGGCACAATCGTGCAATCCCCGGTATCGCTGCTGGATCTGTACCCGACCCTGCTGGACCTTGCGGGTCTGCCACCAAAGCCGGGACTGGATGGAGAGAGTCTGACACCTCTGCTGAAGAGTCCGCGCCAACGACGGGCGGTGTCAATGACCTACCTACGGGGCAATCACGCGGTGCGGTCTAATCGCTGGCGCTACATCCGCTACGCCGATGGCAGCGAGGAACTCTACGACCACTCCAGCGACCCGCACGAGTTCGCCAACCTCGCCCACTCGGGCGAGCATGCCGACACGATCCTCGAGCTACGGCGGGCCCTACCGCGCAAGAACGCCCCGAACGCGGCAACACTGCGCTGAGTTTTCTGCTGCGCGAGATTGCGCCATGGCGTCCCATTTCGGCCACCCGGCATATCATTACCCCAGCACTGGCACGACGATGCATGCCGCTGCTGAACTGGCGCGGCAAGGCTGCCCCGAAGGCACGATCGTGACCGCAGACGAGCAGACCGCGGGACGCGGCCGCCTCGGCAGGAGCTGGGTATCGCAAGCCGGATTCGGGCTGTACCTGTCGCTGGTATTGCGGCCGCCGGTCCGGCCTCACGCCGCGCCAATGCTCACGCTTGTCGCCGGAGTCGGAGTCCAAGAAGCCCTGGAAGGACTTACGGGCCTGAGCTGTGACATCCGCTGGCCCAACGACATCCTCGTGAACGAGCGCAAGTGCTGCGGCATCCTAGTCGAGATGGAGACCGAACGGCAGCGGGTCGACTTTGTCATCGTCGGTATCGGCATCAACCTCAACCACGCGGAATTCCCGGCGGAGTTGCGTGATACGGCAACTTCGCTGCGCATCGAAACCGGCAAGAGCTGGCCACCGGAGCAAGTTCTCGATCCTGTGCTGAGATCGCTGGAGTCTTGCTACGATCTGTACCTGGAAGGGGGGCCAGAGCCGGTCTTGGCGGCATTCCAAGCGGCTTCCAGCTATGCCAGAGGACGACGGGTGGTCGTCGAAGGCGGCCCGGAAGACGGCTCCATGCCGGTGCGCGGCATCACGGCCGGCCTCAACGAGCACGGCCTGCTCATGCTAGAGGACGCCAGCGGCGCGGTCGCCCCAGTCATTGCCGGAAGCGTGCGGCCAGACACTGGCAAGATATAGATTCATGCTGCTCGCAGTTGATGTCGGGAACACGAACCTTACAATCGGGCTCTTCGACGGCGAGCGGCTAGCGGCCGATTGGCGGCTCAAGACCGACCTTGAGCAGACTGCCGATGGCTGGGGTGCCCTGTTCCACACCCTGGTCTCGCTGGCGAACCTCAAGCTCGCCGAGGTCGACGGATTCGTGTTCGCATCTGTGGTGCCCCAACTCGACTCGTCGATCGGCGCGGTGGCCGGCCGTTACCTAGGGCTCGAGCCGCTGCAGGTGACGGCGAAGACCCGCACCGGCTTGGGGATGCGCGTCGACACGCCGGAAGAGGTCGGCGCGGACCGCATCGTGAATTCGGTCGCTGCTGCCGAGCGCTACGGGTTCCCCTGCATAGCGGTCGACTTCGGCACTGCGATCACGTTCGACGCGATCTCCGAAGATCGCGAGTATTTGGGCGGCATCATCTGCCCGGGAATCCAAGTGTCCTCCCAAGCCTTGGTCCGGCGCACGGCGCGGCTGCCGCAAATCGAACTCCGGCAGCCCGACAAAGTGATCGGCAGCAGCACGGTCGGGAGCCTCCAGTCGGGCTTTTACTATGGAATGCTCGGCATGGTGGACGGCATCTTGGAAAAGATGCTGCCCGCTCTCGGGACGGACGCCAGCGTCGTCGCCACCGGAGGACAATCGGAGAGCCTTGCGTGCGATTCGCGCTTCATCCAAGTGGTGGATCCGGATCTGACTCTAGAAGGCTTGCGCCTGGTTTGGAACCTCAACCGGGCGTGAGGCGATCGCATGCGCGCGCCCTGTGGCGGATCCTTGGCCCTGCTGACCGACTTGTACCAGCTCACCATGGCCTTCGGCTATTGGCGGGAGGGTCTCGCGGACCGCGAGGCGGTGTTCTGCCAGTACTTCCGCGAGGCTCCCTTCGGGGGCAGCTTCGCGATCGCAGCGGGGCTTGGCACCGCCTTGGACTGGTTGGCCGAGTTGCGTTTCAGCGACGACGACATTGCGTTCTTGGCGAGTTTGAAAGGCGCTGACGGCACACCATTATTCGAAGCGGCGTTCTTGGACTATCTCGGTCGCTTGGAGTTTGCCTGCGATGTGGATGCGATCGCCGAGGGCTCGGCCGTATTCGCCCACGAGCCGCTGCTGCGAGTTCGCGGCCCGCTGTTGCAATGCCAGCTCGTTGAAACGGCCCTGCTCAACATCATCAACTTCCAAACCTTGGTGGCGACCAAGGCCGCCCGCGTGTGCCTGGCGGCGGGAGACGATCCTGTGCTGGAATTCGGCCTGCGCCGGGCGCAAGGGATCGACGGGGGCCTCAGCGCCAGCCGCGCCGCCTATATCGGCGGCTGCGCCGCCACCTCGAACGTCTTGGCCGGCAAGATGCACGGCATCCCCGTGCGCGGCACTCACGGCCACAGCTGGGTGCTGGCCTTCGGCAACGAGCGGGAGGCGTTCCAAGCGTTTGCCCGGGCGATGCCTCACAACTGCGTCTTGCTGGTCGATACATTTGACACTCTCGAGGGCGTACGGAACGCGATCGATGTCGGCGTCAACCTGCGCGAAAATGGGGCGCAACTTGCAGGAATCCGACTCGACTCGGGAGACTTGGCCGATCTCTCCATCCAAGCGCGGACACTGCTCGATGAATCAGGGCTTCAGGACACGGCGATAGTGGCCTCGAACGACCTTGACGAAGACTCCATCACCGCCCTCAAGCGGCGCGGTGCCAAGATCGGAATCTGGGGAGTGGGTACAAGCATCGCGAGTTCGGGCGGGCAGTCAGCATTAGGCGGCGTCTACAAGCTCACGCTAATGCGCGATACCTCCGGACAGTGGCAGGCGCGGGCGAAACGCTCCGAGGAGTCGGGTAAGGCATCGTTACCGGGAATGCTGCAAGTGCGACGGTACACGGTCGAGGATAGACTCACGGCCGATCTGATCTATGACGAGTTACACCCACCACCGCGTTCGTGTAGCGGCGCGGAGTTGGAGAGCGGCAACCCAAGCAGCGAGCTCACGTTCGAAGGCGAGCACCGAGACCTGCTGCAAGCGGTCGTTGCCGGCGGGCAGATCGTGGCTCAGGCCGACGAGTTGGACGTGCTGCGGCTACGTTGCCGCTCTGAGTTGGCGATGCTGCCGGACGAGGTGATTCGGGCGCGCTCGAGCGGCGGCGCTCCAGTCTGGCTCGAAGACGGAGTGCGGCGACGTCAACTGGCTCTGTTGGCCTGACCTAAGGGCGGGTGTGAAGAGGCGCAGCCGCGGGGCTAACCTAGCTCGGGCATGTTCTCGCGCAGGATGCCGATGTCCTTGTCGCCCCGGCCGGAAAGGTTGACGATGAACGCCTGCCCCTTCGCTGAGGGCGCCCGCTTGATCGCCTCGGCAACCGCGTGGGCTGACTCCAATGCCGGGATGATGCCTTCCAGATGGGACAGCGTCTTGACGGCCTCGAGCGCGTCATCATCGGAACACGCAGTGTAGGTCACCCTCCCGGTGTCATTCAGCCAAGCGTGCTCCGGACCTACCGAGGCGTAGTCGAGCCCGGCCGAGACGGAATGCGTCAGGGCAATCTGGCCGTCGTCGTCTTGCAGGATGTAGCTCTTGGTTCCCTGCAGCACACCCGGCACACCACCCGAGAAGCGGGCGGCGTGCTCGCCCAAGGACTCGCCGCGCCCGCCGGCCTCGACGCCGACCATTTCCACCCAGCCATCGCCCAAGAAGGGATGGAAGAGTCCAATCGCATTGCTGCCGCCCCCCACACAAGCAATCAGCAGGTCGGGGCCAGCCTTTTCCGAGACCTGTCGAAACTGCTGTCGCGCCTCGAGGCCGATCACCCTCTGGAAGTCGCGCACGATCATCGGGTAGGGGTGCGGACCCAGCGCCGAGCCGAGCATATAGTGCGTTGTTTCGAAATTCCCCGCCCAGTCGCGCATTGCCGCGGAGATAGCGTCCTTGAGGGTGCGGCTGCCGGTGTTCACGCTGATCACCTCCGCCCCCAGCAGGCGCATGCGGAAGACGTTCAACTCTTGGCGCCGCATGTCTTCCGAGCCCATGTACACCACACAGTCCAGCCCGAACAGGGCGCATACCGTGGCCGTGGCTACGCCGTGCTGGCCGGCGCCGGTCTCGGCGATGATGCGCCGCTTGCCCATGCGGCGAGCCAACAGCGCCTGCCCAAGGCAGTTGTTGATCTTGTGCGCGCCGGTATGCAGCAAGTCCTCGCGCTTGAGGTAGATCCCGGCGCCGCCGAGGTGCGCGCTGAGCCGCCGGGCGTGAAACAGCGGCGTGGGGCGACCGGCGTACTGGCGGTTCAGGTCGGTCAGCTCGGCGATAAACCCCTCATCATCCCTGACTTCGAGATAGGTGGATTCCAAGCTGTCGAGCGGCGCGACCAAGATCTCGG
>Ga0209021_1003328_pt1 | contig 12974 bp, 10 predicted proteins | sample PinacodermFT_FD_187299 | JGI IMG/M metagenome (GOLD analysis project Ga0209021, IMG submission 187299) | Host-associated microbial community of the marine sponge Aplysina aerophoba from Gulf of Piran - sponge pinacoderm, lysed by freeze-thaw... | ecosystem: Host-associated > Porifera > Sponge >... | reverse complement strand
CGCTCGGCGCGGGTGGCGCGCTTCGGGGTGGCGGCCATGCCGCCGTAGGCGATGCGGGCCGCGACGACTCTGCCTCCTTCGACCGCCAGACGGAAGGCGCCGAGGAGGGCGGAGATGTCCTGATCGAAGCGTTTCGAGATCTTGTAGCAGCGGAAGTGCTCGCCGGACCCGAGGCGCGGCACGACGATACGGGTCAGGACCTCGCCGGGCGAGCGGTCCTGGCGTCCGTAGTCGAGGAAGAAGTCCTCGAGCGGCAGGGTCCGGCGGGTGTCGCCGAGGCGGAGCTCGATCGAGGCGCCGAGAGCGATCAGCACCGGCGGCGAGTCGCCGATCGGCGAGCCGTTGGCGATGTTCCCCCCGATCGTGCCGGCGGCGCGCACCTGCTTGGAGCCGAGGCGGCGAAGCATCTCCCCGATGTCGGGATCGATGGCGGCGAGCGCGCGCTCCGCCTCCGCGTACGTCGCGGCGGCCCCGATCTCCACCCGATCCTCGTGCTCGCGGACCTCGTGCAAAGACGCGACCCGGCCCGTGTGCACGATGCGGGGAAGCTCCCGGAGCTGCTTGGTGATCCAGAGACCGACGTCGGTGGCCCCGCCGACGATGGTGGCATCGGGGTAGCGGGCGGCGATCGCGGCGAGCTCGTCTTCCGTCGCGGGGGCGGCGAAGAACGCGTTCTCGTCCCCGGCGAAGAGGTCGGCGCCGTCGGCGATCGCTGCGAGCCGGTCCGCTGTCGCAGCCGCACGGCTCGCCCAAGCGTCCTTCGCCTCGCCGGTGCAGCACGCGAGGGCCGCGTCCGAGATCGGGCGGTAGCCGGTGCACCGGCAGAGGTTGCCGGCGAGCCAGTCGTTCACCGTGGTGCGGTCCGCGCGCACCCCTGCGTGGTAGAGCGTGAACAGGGTCATGACGAACCCCGGGGTGCAGAACCCGCACTGCGAGGCGTGCGCGTCGACCAGCGCGCGCTGGACGGGGTGCAGGTCGTCGCTCGACGGAGCGAGGTCGTCCACCGCCACCACCTCGGTGCCGTCGAGCATCCCGACGAGCTGGATGCAACTGTTCACCGGCTCGTAGGCGAGGCGGCCGCCGCGAAGCCGTCCGACCGCCACCGTGCATGCCCCGCAGTCGCCCTCCGCGCAGCCTTCCTTGGTGCCGAAGGCGCGTTCGCGAAGGCGAAGGTGGTCGAGCAGGGTCTCGGTGGGGGCGAAGTCGCGCCGTTCGACGATTTGGCCGCGTCGGACGAAGCGGACGACGTCGCGGGCCAAGGCTCAGCTTCCCCGGTAGGTCGAGTAGCCGTAGGCGGAGAGCAGCAGGGGGACGTGGAAATGCTGACCGGGGTCGGCGATGCCGAAGCGAACCGGAATCTCGTCGAGAAAGAGCGGCTCCGCGTCGATGCCGTGGCGCGCGCGGAGATAGTCCCCGGCCCGGAACCGGAGCTCGTAGCGCCCGGCTGCGAAAGCGTCGCCTTCGAGCAGGGGCTCTCCGGTTCGCCCGTCGGCATTGGTGACCGCGGTCCGGATGCACCGCGCGTCTTCGCCCGGCGCCCCGACGGTCCATAGCTCGATGGCGACTCCGGCCGCCGGACCTCCTGCCATCGTGTCCAGCACATGGGTGGTCAGTCGGCCCATCGATTCCGTCCCCTGCGCCTCGTCCGTCTACCGGCCCGCGTGGCCGTTCCGCCGAACGGACGCGCCGCCCCCGTCCGGTCGCGGGAGGATTATCCCAGCCGGAGCCGAACGGCACAAAGGAGAGCCGCGCGCCCGGTCCGCCCCGGCCGTCCCGCCCCGGCCGTCCCGCCCCCGCACGGGTCGGGGCGGCGGAGGTATGCCCGGCGGTGGCACGGCGCCGAGATCGGGCACGGACCGGGTCCCGGTTCGGCGTCGTACGCTACGGCCGGATCGCGCGTCGAAGGCGAAACGACCTGAATCCGTACCCGGTTCGAACGGCCGGCCCGTGCGCGCCCGGGGCCGAGGGCCTGTGGTAGGCTCGCCGCCGGACCGCCGACTGGGGGTGAGACGATGGCGAAACGGCTGGATCGGGCGGCCGTCGAACGGTATCGAGAGGACGGCTACCATTTCCCCATCGATGTGCTCGACGCCGGAGAGATCGCGGCCAACCGCGCGCGTCTCGAGGCATTCGAAGCGGAGCAGGGCCAACCCGTGCACGGGCCCCAGCGCAGCAAGAGCCATCTCCTTTTCAAGTGGGTGGACGACCTCATGCGCCACCCGCGGATCCTCGATGCGGTCGAGGATCTCATCGGCCCCGACATTCTCTGTTGGAACACCATTTTCTGGATCAAGGAGGCGGGCAGCCCGAGCTTCGTCTCGTGGCACCAGGACGTCCGCTACTGGGGGCTCGACACATCGGAGCTGGTTACCGCCTGGCTCGCGCTGTCCCCGGCCACCGAGGCGAGCGGCTGCATGCGGGTGCTGCCCGGCAGCCACCGCGAATCGGTCCTGCCGCACCGCGACGAGTACGACGAGGACAACCTGCTGACCCGGGGGCAGGAGATCGCGGTCGAGGTCGACGAGTCGAAGACGGTGTCGATGGCGCTCGCGCCCGGGCAGGCATCGCTCCACAACGTGGGCCTCGCCCATGCCTCCGGCCCGAACCGGACCGATGACCGTCGCATCGGAATCTCGATGCACTACATCTCGACCCGCACCCGGCAGACGGCGGGGGAGTGGGACAGCGCCGCCCTGGTGCGTGGCGACGATCGTTACGGACACTTCCACCTCGCACCTGTTCCGAAGTGCGATTTCGATCCCGACGTGGTCCCGTTCCACGAGCGCGCGAGCGGGGCGCTGCGCGACATCCTGTTCCGTGACGCCGAACGGGTACGGCCGGTCGTCTAGCCGGCGGCGCCTGCACGGTGCGGCCGCGGGGCGGCGAGGAGGCTGTCGATGAAGCTCCGCCAGGGCCAGCCGTGGATGCCCGCCGACGAGTACGGGCGCTCCCTGCGCGGGCTGACCCTGAACCTTCTCGTCCGCGACGTCGAGCGCGCGCTCGCATTCGCCCGGGAAGTCCTGGGGGTCGAGGTGGTGTACTCCGATCCGGACTTCGCCATGCTTCGCCACGGGCCGTCGGAATGGATGCTGCACGCCGACCACACCTATCGCGACCATCCGCTCCACGGGAGCCTCGCGGCCGAGGATCCGCGGGGCATCGGCGCGGAAATCCGGCTGCACGATACGGACCCGGACGCGGCGGAAGCGGCGGCGCGGGTCCGCGATGACCCGATCCTCGCCGCGGCGATGGACAAGCCGCACGGCGTGCGCGAGGTGTTCATCATCGACCCGGACGGCTACCTGTGGGCAGTCGATCGTCCAATCGGCGGTGACGCCTGATCCTCCGGGCCACGCGGACATGGCCGCGTCTACGTCACCCGCCATGATCCGAATTCAGGTTGCCCCGGGGCTTGCGGCCCACCGGGCGCGATGGTTCACTATGCGCGGGGGCCGTTAGCTCAGTTGGCAGAGCAGCTGACTCTTAATCAGCGGGTCCTAGGTTCGAATCCTAGACGGCCCACCAATAACAGACGGAAAATAAAGAAATAAATCCCCTGACAGAGATTTCCATTCAAGGTGCAAATTGACGCTGGGAAGCAATTGGGAAGCATCAGGAATCAAACTTTTGTCGTCACCCTCAGATGATCCGGGCCTCCAGACAGTAGTAGATCGTCGTACCCACAATCGGGCACCTGTGATGGAGGCCGGCCGAATAGGACGGCTTTGACAGGGAGCGTCGATTAGCCCGGACGGTGGGGAGCAGTGAGCCCGTCCCGATTCGAATGGTCCGAGCATGCAGTCTGCGGGACGTGAGGGTCGCGCTCCGAGGCATAAGCCGGGATTGCCGAAGCGGGGCATCGTGCCCGGAGGCTGGGAGGGCCGGTCGGTGGCGCGACGATGACGTGGTGGAAGGCGTCCTCCCCTATGCGGAGGTTGCGGGCGCACTCGTCAAGGTGCAGGAGTCGGACGCTTGGTCGGCAACAAGCCTTGCCTTCGAATTCCTGACGCTGACGGGGATGCGTTCCGGCGAGGTACGCGGCGCCCGGTGGTCGGAAGTCGATCTTGCGGCTCAAGCATGGGTGGTGCCGGCCGATCGAATGAAGTCCGGGCGAGAGCACAGGGTTCCGCTCTCCGGCCGCCCTATGGCAATCCTCGGAGCCGCGAAAGCGCTCCCCGACTGCGACCCTGAGTCGTTGGTCTTTCCGAGCATGACGGGCCGGATGCTCTCGGACTCCACATTGAGCAAGCTTGTGCGCGAGCTCGGGATAGGACGCGTTCCGCACGGGATGCGGTCGAGGTTCCGGGAATGGGCTGCGGAACGCACCGACATTCCGCGCGAAGTCGCCGAGGAGGCGCTCGCTCACGTCAACCCGAACAAGGTCGAGAGGTGCACACCAGCGGTCGGACCTTTTCGATCGGCGCCGCGAACTAATGAAGTCTTGGGCGGTTTACTTGGTCGAAGAAAGCGAGGTGGCGCGCGGGTCGGTGATGGCCGACGACGGCTGCGTCGTTGGCTTGTGTGCGGGAATCCACGGTCCGATCGTCGTCGAAGCCGTGCGCGACATGCGCCCGGACGTGGCCCTCCCCTTCCAGGCACTCGAATGTGACGCGTTCCTTGTGGGCCGCCAGGGGCGCCCTCGTAACGGCCCTTCACGGCCGCGAACGGCACGGCGCTGCACCACGTTGGGGCGATGATGAAGGCCATGGTGCGCGTGGACGTCGAGCGGCACGCCCGGGACGAGGAGGCTCGCGGCGCTGGTGCTCGACGCGACCACCGTCGAGGCGATCGGGGCGGCGCTGCCGGGCGAGGACGTCGAGCTCGCTACCCCGGCCGAGGCGATTGATTTGATCGCTCTCAGGCGATACCCAGATGAATCTTCCTGTTACGGTAGAAGGGGACAGCGCCCACGACCTCGCACACCGGAAGGCCCTCTTGCCAGCGTGTGTGAACTGGAGAAAACACTTCATGCGGTTTAGCAAGAACGTCCTTTCCCAACATCTCCGCGCGGGGTGCGACTTGGCGCTCTACCTCACCCTCTTCCCCGACAGCGCCCTGGCGAAAAAGGGGCTTCCAACACCCTTGGAGGCTCGGCCCGGCATTGGCTCACTTCGCGATGCCGGCTTCGCACTGGAAGACTTCATCTTTCAGCAGCTACGGACGGCGTTCGGCGCACGTTTCCTTGCCGTCCCACCCGATCCCGGTTCGATCCGTTGGCGCGAGCAACCCATGGCGGACCTGCTTGCGCGCTCCGATTCGCCACCAATGCTTCTTGCCCAACCGCGGTTCGAGATAGACGATTTCCGTCTGTCGACACTCACTAGGCTCGGCGTTGCCCAAGCCGACCTTGATATCCTGCCTAGCTTCGAGGCTCTCATCCCCGACCTCGTCATCGTCGAAACGCCAAGGTCGACCTCCGTAGAGCTGTCAGCCACCGGCGAGCGTATTCAGATCCCGCGCGGAGACCACCGCCGATCTCTGTCCATTGTGGATATCAAGCATGCGTCCGAAGCTAATCCGAGTTACGAAGCGGAGGTCGTCCTTTACGGCGTCCTACTCGCCAACTGGCTGCGTGAACTACAGCTAGACGCGCATTATTTCGTCAGTGCCGAACTCTCGTTGTGGACCGGCGGCGGTGCGGCGCTCGGCGAGCTTCAACGCGCACTGGACGACGGCGTCGACGACTCCGACGAACTAGTCGCCGCGGCTCGCAAGGAGTTCAGCTCCATCAACGTACCCATTTTTTCCCAGGCGGTACGCCGGTTCTTTTCCGAGAAGCTCCCGCCTGTCATCCGCACTGGCGCTCAGGATTGGCGGTCTCTGGACTGGTATGTCGGCCCTGCGTGTGCCTCGTGCGATTGGCTAGGCTATGACGGTTGGCTCAGCCCAAAGGATCGCGACAAGGTCTCCAAACATCCCGATCACTACTGCTACTTCCGCGCAGAAGAGACCGACGATCTCAGCCGCCTTCCCTTGACCACCCGCGGTTCCTGCCGCGTGCTGAGAAGCAACGGTTACAACACAGTTGCCGACGTCGCCAACACCGTCGGCGTGGAGCCCGTCTACAAGCTGCACACCGTCCTACGATCCGAAAAACAGTCCCTTCCCGCTTACGCAAGGGCAATCATCGACGGCCGGTCAACAACAAACGCGGACAGGACCGACGGGGGTCTCGCGCGGTACGCCGACTTCGACGTATTCGTCTCGGTCAATTTCGATCCCGGCGCGGGCCTGCTGACTGCGATCGGCATACGCGCACGCTTCACGCAGCATTTCCCCTATGACGAGCGGGGCGCCGACCGGCGCACTCAGTTCTGGCACGAGAAGTGGATAGTCTCTGCGAAATCGCACGTCGCCGAGGAGTCCGCGCTACTCGCTTTCCTCCAGTACCTCGCCAGCAAGTTCGACTACACACGAGACGAGAACCCCGAGCGAGGCGGACCGCATGCTGCCAACACCCGTACCCAGTTCGTGTTCTGGGACAGGCGGCAGTTCGAGGAGCTCTGCCTCGCCCTTGGCAGGCATCTCCACGCGATCCTATACGACCGTCAAGAGCGATTCGTTAGGGCGCTGACATGGATCTTCCCGCCCGAAGATATCCAGGAGACAGGCAGCATCGACCCGAAGCGACCCGGAATCGCCTTCCTTCGTGACGTCGCCCGCAGGCTCGTACGTGTCCCTGCACTACACGCCTTTACCTTGCACAATGTTGTCAATCACTACCACCATCCCGACGCTCCTCCACCCCGAAAGCCCGACCCGTTCTACCGGGAGCCTCTCTCCGACATGGTTCCGCGCGAGCGCATCTACGAGATCTGGCAGCTTTCGCAAGGCGGCGGCGTCAGCACCGTCCAATGGGGGTCTGTCGTCAAGACGCTCAACCAACTCCTCGACGGCTTCGGCCGTGCCGTCGACCAGCAGACCAGGGCCCTCGCATCGGTCACTCGACAGCTCCGCGGCGACTTCGGTCAGCAGCTCCGGGCACAGGCGCCCAACATAGCCCTCACCGTCCCGACATGGGCCACCGGGGTTGCACACGACGCGAAACTCTGGATCGCGTGGAGCAAGTTCGAACGCGCGTTCGACAAGGCCAAGCGCCATGGCCTTTATCTCGTCGATCCCGACGAAGCGGAGGCATCTCACGAAGGTCTACGCCTTACGCGACTCGTCGAACAACGCGAAGATGGCGAGTGGGTTTTCGAAGTCTCGCCTGAATCGCTCAACACCAAGATCAGAGCGCCCAGCGACTTCCTCTGCCTAGCCGCCGGCACCATCCCGGGCTTCGCTACACTCCCTGCGTACGCGGTAGTTTCCCCCGTGCCTCCTGACCTGATCCCCTTGCGGCTAGTTCCGATGCACAAGCTGCTTCCCGCCAGACTCGAGGAATTCGATCGCGTCAACGCCCTCGCTATCGTTCGACACGCACGATTCTTCGGCCAAGCGGCGCATGATCTCCAGCGTCTGCGCGACGTCGTTGTGAATCGCCTGGGGAACGCGCTCCACGAGAACGTTACGTTGATGGAAGGCTTGGGGACGGACACGCTCGAACGACGCCTCGTCCGGATTCTCCGCGCCGTCGGCAATCCGCCTAACGCCCAGCCCGCACGGGAGGCCCGGGCAGCACTCGGAACACTCCAACGTCCCGCTCGTGCCGGATCAAGCCCGATTACTCCTATCTCGCGGGTGCTTTGGGACGCAGCCGCGCTGCATGACGAGGAAGTCAGACCCCGCGCCGTGGCTCAGGCCATCGCCGACCGCGCCCGAGCGCTTGCTCCCTTGAACAACAGTCAACTCGCAGCCGTGAGGCAGTCCGTAACTCGCGGCCTCACCGTCATCTGGGGACCCCCTGGCACCGGGAAGACTCAGACGTGCCAAGCGCTCCTTCACAGCATCGTGGTTCATCAGAACACCACCGACGCCAACCAGCCGTACAACATACTCGTCACCGGACCGACCTACCGCGCCGTCACCGAGATCCTGCTCAAACTCGGCCCGTCCCTCGCTCAAGACGCAGGCGCCAGGTGCAAGCTCTATCTGATTCACTCCCGCTACCGCGACGATCGCTTTCCGGCGCCTAACAAGCACGGCCCACACTTCCAGGTTTTCTCAACTTTCGCCGAGGCCAACGAGCCCGAGTTCGGTGACCTAGCCGCAGACATCAACAGCGGTAGTGAGATCGTCATCGTAGCCGCTGTCGCTCACCAATGCCCCAAGATGGCCGAGGCTCTTGCCGACCTCGACGGCGGTTCTCGGGCACTTCGACAAATCTTCGACTTCGCCGTCGTCGACGAGAGTTCCCAACTCGACATGAGCATCGCGGTCGGTCCCCTCGCGCTCCTGAAGTCATCGTCCCAGCTGGTCGTCGTAGGCGACCACCTGCAAATGCCCCCCGTATTCGTCGCCGACCCGCCGATTGGTGCTGAGCACCTCATCGGCAGTCTGCAGACCTATCTCATCCAGCGTTTCGGAATCGAACCGGTCCCGCTCCTCGTCAACTACCGCTCCAACGACGACATCGTGGCCTACACACGCCGGCTCGGCTATCCCGGGGACCTCGCCGCAGCGAAGCCCGATATCCGGCTCCACTTCCTCGCTTCCGTCGACAGCCATGCGGCTTACCTCGCCGACGACCATCTCGCGGTCTCGGATGGCTGGTCCACGGTACTCGATCCCTCCACCCCGATTGTGGCCGTGACGTACCCCGATGGCATGGCCGGACAGGCCAACAGCTTCGAAGCCGATTGCGTTGCGTCCATCGCCCGCCTGCTCTACCAGACCGGGTCCTGCAGTCTGGACGGCAAACCCGGCAACCCTGGACACGCCCCATGGGCCGACGACGCCTTTTGGACCGAAGGCCTCGGTATCGTCACACCGCATCGCGCCCAACGCGCGCAGGTTGTGCAATCGCTCCTCCAGGCTTTTCCCACTGGCGACCCCGACCTCATTGAATCTGCCGTCGACACGGTCGAGAGGTTCCAGGGCAGCGAACGCCATACGACTATCATCAGCTTCGGCGTCGGCGATCCTGACGTCATTCGAGGGGAAGAGCGTTTCCTCCTTCAGTTGGAGCGCACCAACGTGGCAATTTCGCGCGCGATGGCCAAGTGTGTTGTCTTTATTTCGGACGAAGTTGCAAACCATATCCCTGACGATCGCCGAGCCGCCGCCACTGCACATGCCCTAAAGGGAATAGTCGACGAGTGGTGTATCCACCGCGCAGCACATACGGTCTCGCGTGATGGCTATCAGCGTCAGATCACAGTTCGTTGGCGCTGAATCTGGACCTGATGGGACTATTCCAACACCGCGTGGAAGTCCAGTTCATCGACCGCATTTGCCGAATCGCGCATCTGTCCGGCTTGCCGTTTGCCGGCGGCCGCATTGCCGGCGTTCCTGACGGACACGACCCGCCACCGCGACCCAGATGCCTCAAGCGACCGCAGTAGCAGCTTACGAGCGTCGACCAGTCGCGACGGGATCGACCCGAAGCGGATGAACATGCGCATTCCGTCCTTCGCCCGTGCCGCCACATTTGCCCATGTCCTGCCCAAACCCTCGCAGAAGTCGTCCTTGCCAGATGACGGCAGGTCGCCCACGTTTGCATACTCGACGCGAGCCGGACCCCCAATGAACCAGTGCCTCAGCCACTGATCCGCTACGTACGTTCGCATCCCATAGTACGGCGGAGACGTGATCACCGTATCCACGCCCGAAGGCACCCCGCCAAAGCAATCCGCTCTGGATGAGTCGCCCTGGTGGACGTCGCTCCACCCGACCTTGCTCGTCAGGTACCTTCCCGCAGCAACCCGCTCGAGTTTTCGTTCAATCGCCCCAAGTACATCCACGCGGGGTGGTGTCAGTCCGTGCTTTTTCCAGAATCGCAGCGCATAGTCCGGCTTCGGGGCGAACGTGCGCTGCATCTGATTGGACAGGTAGCTGCCGACCTTCGTCCTCGGGCCATGCAGAATGCCCAAGATCCCCGCCCTCAACACTACAGCCGCGTCCGATTCCGCCATGCTCAACAGCCCCTCGCGGAGTCTACATATGTCCTTCAGCGTATCCGCATGGAACGCCCTCTCCCAGAACGCACCGTCGGGCAACACTGGCTCTGCCTCGGCTGCCAAGATGCTCTGCGCCAGTTTAACCGCATCCCCCGTTGAAACCTTCGCCAGCTTCGCCCGTGCGATCGCCACGGCCACCGGCGAGCAGTCTATCCCAATCGCCCGCACGCCCCGCTGGCGAGCCGCGTACAGCGTCGTTCCACGTCCCGCAAACGGATCCAAAACGAGCTCCGCGCTTCTTGCCCGGCGCTCAAGTATCCGCAGCGGGAACTCCAGCGGGAACATCGTAAAGTACGGGCAAATCGCGTTAAGCGCGTGTTTTGGGCTCACCGACAGCGGCCCACGTCCCAGTTCCATGTCCAATCACTTGCTCTCGTGTTGGTAACACCGTTCTTGATCGAACAGCCCGGCCGGCGCGTCAACGCGAGATTGCTACCGACCGGTCGTCCGCACCACTACGCGACCAATCCATTTTCGAATTTCTCGGCCACGACTGTCTTCTCTCCCGTCGCTCCGCTTCGGCTCGCTCACCCCCACAACCGGTACGTCCACGTCCACCGTTGGGAACGGGAAACGATTCGCGGCGCCGCTGTACTCACGGTACAGGCACTCCGGTTTGCACCGTGCATTGTAGTCGCTGTCCAAATACGGTCCAGCTCAGGCTACTCAGTTTCGCCGCGATCTCAGACACATCCCCTGTGGTGAGATTCACTTCAACCAGGATGTCGTCCCTCCTGCGACCCGGGGGCCATGGCCCACGCCTCCCATCGACCGCCGTTCGTCAACACGGAGTAGGGCGGTCTCAGTTCCGTCGCGTATCTGGGACCGCGACGACGCACTCGACGCGGTGGGCGAGGGGTTTCGAATCCTCGCAGGGGGCGTCGGCCCGGACGGCACCGTCGATGGTCCTTCAGGTGCAGCAGGTGTTGCCATCGATATTGTCGGCGGTGGTGGTGATGATGATGCCGAGCATGGTGATGGTGGTGCGAAGCAAGAAGAAAAAGCTGGGCGCGTCGCTTATCCCTCGCGCTCGCTGCGTTCTGACGCTTGCCCGGCGGCTCGCTCCGCTCGCCGCCGCCTGCACGACCGTCGTCAGATTCGATGCATGCCACGGCGTTGGAGAGCTACGATACTCTGCGACGACTTAGGGACCGACCGGCACCGCCAACGACCCTGCGGCACTCTCGCCTCGGACCGGAACACTGCTCGCGAGGGAGCGTCGTTGCGCGCACACGAGGGAGCTTCGTCGCGCGTACAATGGTGGTGTGCGAGACCGCTACGAGGACTTCGTTCGCCGTCCTACCCGCACTCGGTTGGGACCATCGCCGACGCGTGCCGCGATGCTCCGTGTTCGTGATTTCCTGCCCAGTCCGTGCCTATCGCGCGACCGCGTTCGGTGCGCGGTAGCTCTCTCCGGTGACCATCAACGCCCAGATGATGCGCGCCATCTTGTTCGCCAGCGCCACCGCGACCAGCTTCGGTGGCTTCTCGGCCAGCATTCTGCGAAGCCATGGATCGGTGATTTCCTTGCGCCGCCGGGCGTGGCGGATCACCGCCGTGGCTCCCAGCACCAACAGTTGCCGAAGGTCGCGTTGCCCCATCTTGGTAATCCGACCCAGGCGTTGTCGACCGCCGGTCGAGATCTCCCGTGGGGTCAGCCCAATCCGGGCGGCAAAGTCACGCCCCCGGGCGAAACTGGCCATCGACGGCGGGAACGCGTGCACCGCCAGCGCGGTCACCTCGCCCACCCCGGAATCGTCGTCAGCCGGCGCAACTCCTCGTTCTCCCTCACCAGCATGCGCATATGCTTGTCGACCTCGTCGACCTGCGGATTCAACTCGTCGACCCGCTCAAACAGCACCGCCGTCGTCGAGACCACCAGCTCCGGAAGCGACTCGGCGCACTCGGTGAATGCCTCCCACAGGTGCTCGATATCGGCAACCCCTCGCGGCGCGACCAGACCGAACTCCGCGAGGTGACCGCGGATCGGGTTGACCGTCTGGGTGCGCTGGCGAACCAGCAGCCCGCGCGTGCGGTACACCATCGAACAGGCCTGGGCCTGCTGCGTCTTGACCGCCACGAACCGCATCGTCGGGCGCTGAGCCGCCTCCACGATCGCCGCCGCGTCGCGCGCATCGCTCTTCTGGCGTTTCGCGAACGCCTTGACGTATGTCGGTGCGATCAGCCGCACCTCGTGGCCGAGCTGTTGAATCTCCCGCCCCCAATGATGCGCACCCCCGCGGGTCTCCATCACCACCAGGCACCGCGGCTGCGACGCGAGGAACTCCAGCACCTTCGCGCGCGTGAGCTTGCGGCGCAGCACCGGCGCCCCGTCTGCCGTCGCCTCATGCACCTGGAAGCTTCTCTTCGAAATGTCGAGGCCGATGATGCTAACGTTGTCCATGGACGCTCCCCTTGTCCCCTGACCGCACACCGCGTGCGTGTCCTCTTGGCGCATCGTGACGCCGCGGGAAGGGGGGCGTCCACTCCATCGCTTACGAATCGGCACCGGGGCCGACAGCTGTCGAAGCTGCTGTGAACATGTGCTGACGACAGGGTGCAGTTCGGTTACCCTCGTGGCGATGGGACGATGAGAAGCGCGGAGAAATGCGCATGACACATCCACCACCTGTCATAGTCATCGCTGGGATCACGGGAACATCGTTGTGCGACGCCTACCGGATGCCACCGGAGACCATCTGGTCCGTCTCCACGAAGGGCTACGAGAGTTCCACGCTGCACCCCGACAATCTCCGGTTCGAGGTGGCTGAACCGGCGCGCACTGTCAATCGGCGGGTGCCGAACTCGCTGCGTACCCAGGGATGATCCTTGTTAGGTTTGAAGATGAGCCGATTGATTGCGTGAGCTCGCTGTTGACGGCGAGGAGAGGGTGTCGAGCGGCTTTTGGCGGTC
>Ga0209021_1003327_pt1 | contig 12978 bp, 11 predicted proteins | sample PinacodermFT_FD_187299 | JGI IMG/M metagenome (GOLD analysis project Ga0209021, IMG submission 187299) | Host-associated microbial community of the marine sponge Aplysina aerophoba from Gulf of Piran - sponge pinacoderm, lysed by freeze-thaw... | ecosystem: Host-associated > Porifera > Sponge >... | reverse complement strand
GAACCGGAAATAGCAGCGGAACATCTCGGGCTCTAAGTCTTGCTGCGGTACGGACGTTCCGTTCGGAGATGCGTCGGTCCCGAACATGACGCGATCCGCGTACTCCTCAAAGAACCTCCGCGCTCGTCGCGGCTGGCGGCCGAGTTCGCCTAGCCGGGCTCCGATTTCCACGTGCAGGTTGGGGCACCTGTCCAGCCACGACGAGACCTCGTCGAGATTTTCCGGACGATTCCCCACATGGAGACCGACGAACGTGGTATTCGGATGCCGCTCAATGACCCGGTTGCGGGCGGCGAGCAATTCCGCCTTTGGTGGGAAGTCCTGTCCGTAAAACGACCAGTCAGGGTGATTGCCCAGTTCCTCCCAGCGCTCGTTGAAGCGGTCGGTCGGAATGAAGAATGCATCCGGGTCAGCGACGTGTATGAAGACCGGGAACCCGAGCTGGCCAGCTGCGTCCCACATCGGGTCGAAACGTGGATCGTCAATCTCAACCAAAGGGCCCTGCTGCCCCGCTTCCCGCTCAGATTCTCGAAAGCCTCCCTCGCGCAGGTATAGCCCGAGTGTCTTCAAGATCTTCAGCCCTATCGCGCCCTGTTCCTTGGCGCGGGCCAACTCTTCGGCCTGCCACTCGGGGTAGCCCGGCTCATTGAGCCGGGAAAAGGTCGGGACCGTGCAGGTGATCAGTTCCGGGTATTGCTGCACCATCTCGGTGATGGTGTGCTGGAGCTGTTCCCCGGTCCCGCCGGTCAGGTTGACCAGTGTCTGGAGATTGAGCTCATCCATCCATTGGCTGATTTGGTCCAGCCGCTCGGCGGCGGTTCCCTGCAACGCGTCGTTCGCTCCGGGCGTTCGCCGGAACACCGACGAGACGTGGGTGTGCATGTCGATTGCCGGATAGCGCGCGGATGCGACGAGATTCTCCTCGACCGCGAGCATGCTCTTCGGCTGGTAGTCGGCCAAGGCCAACTGGGCCGCGGGCCCGGTTCCTTCGCCAGTCCCCGGTTGCGGCCGCGAGCAGGCCGAAGACAGCGCGCCAGCGGCGGCTCCGGCGCGAAGGAAGGAACGGCGAGATTGGGACACGAGAGTTGCCTCCTGATCTGTTCAGATGTCTCTTGGGTGGCGTGGGAACATCGGTCGCATGGCAGGGCGATCCAACGTCGTGCAGTACTCACTGAGGCGCCCCAGGGACTGGGGTGTCCGAGCGGCCTGCTAGGTCAGGTCGGCCGATCGATTCCCCATCGCCTTCCAGAGATCCGCTCGGGGGAGAATTGTACACCCTGTCTTGCGGCGACGTGACACCAGCTTGCTCATTTGTCGACCCCATTCCTAGGAACGACTAGGTGCAACTGTAGGGCCAGTCAGATCGCCCCGAACCGGCTCCGGTCCTCGATCGGACCCAACAGGGGCCGCGCGAATTCGACGAACTCTGGGGTCACATCCGCCCCGGAAGGAGCGATCCAGCTATCCGGCACGAGCCGTTCCCCGCTTGCAACCGATGCCAGCGGCGTCAAGAACGTCTCGCAGCGGTACGGCTCAGACGAGACGCGTCGCAGCGCAACCATCACTCCACCGCATCCGGCAAGCGCGGCCTCGACGGCAGCCCTCCCGCAGCGGTGGGACTCGTCGGAGTCGATGGACGAAACCGCGAACGAGCACGACCGCCCCAGCAGTCCCGGCTTTTCTGATCGCGCACGTAGGCCCGTCGTGGCGGAAATTCGCTGTGCCAATACGTGGCCGAGATTCTGTGCCAACTCGTGCTGCACGCTCCCGGCCCGGTCGAGCGCTGCGCCGAAGGGAATTCCTTCCGGGTCGCGCAGGCCCTCACAGGCAACGACGACGGCTCGGCCTAGCCGTTCGACTCGACTCGCCACATCCTGACAGATCGTTTCGATTGTCGGGGGGCGTTCTGGAAGATAGATGAGGTGGGGGGCGTCGTCGGCGTCCTGCCGGGCCAACGCTGTTGCTCCGGCCACCCATCCCGCATTGCGTCCGATCGTCTCGACGACAGTTACGGGAGACCGCAGGGCTCGGTTGTCCTCTCCTATGTCGCGTGTGGCCAAGGCATAGAACCTCGCTGCCGATCCGAACCCGGGTGAGTGATCGGTGACCATCAGATCGTTATCGACGGTCTTGGGAACGCCAATCACGCGCAGGGCTGGATACTCTCGTTGGGCGAGTTGGGCCAGCATCCACGCCGTTCCCATCGAGCCGTTGCCTCCGGTGTAGAAGAGGCAATCGACGCGCCTTCGTCGAAGGTCGGCCAGCAGCCTCTCGGCTGCGGCGTCGCCGAGATTCATGCGGCTCGACCCAATCGCAGAGCCGGGAGCGGTGCGCAGAGCCCGGACCTGCTCCGGGCCCGCGCTCGACAAGTCGATCCAATCGCCAGCAACAAGGCCCTGCACCCCGAAACGCGCACCGAACAAGGAGCTGTTGCCAGCTTCAGTCCAAGCGTCGATGATTCCGGCAAGGCTGGCGTTCAGGACTGCGGTCGGGCCTCCGCCATGAACAACTAGAGCTCGTGATCTGCTTGGCATATGTCGAGAGCTCAACCCGCCAGCGACGGGGTTCCGGAGCCGCGACCCATCACCGGCATAAGCTTCTGCCGCAGGCCTTGGTCGCAAGGTAGCACGACACTCCGTGCCGACGTGGATGCCGGTCAAGTTCTCAGGCGCGCGAACAGAGGTGTTCGCAATCCGGCGGGCTGTTCGACCGGTCTCGTCCGGGGCCCTGTTGACGACGGAGGCTGTCCATTGATCCTCCTCGCCCATAGAGCAGTACGCCAACGATTGGACCCAACAAGCTGCGCTGTGCGAGTCGTGCCGGGAACAACCAGGGTCCAGCATGCGGGGAGGCCGTCAGACGGCCGCATTGACGAACCACCATTGCGGCCAGAACGGTCTGCCTGTCGGACCTGCGGCACGGGTCGGGTCGCTGCCAGCCCTTTGCTACACTTCGGCCTTCGATTTCGATCTGTGTTCGGAGCCTCTCGTAGTCCAATCTGATCGAACAACGAGAGCAAGAGCGTGACGTCTGCAGCACAGAAACGCCTGTTCGACGCCTTGGGCCATGACGTCGGCAAGCAAGGCTGGCGAAATACGCTTGCCGAGATCTTCCAGCAACCCGAGCTTTGGCGCCAGACTGCCGAGTTCTCCGCTTCTCTCGCCGGCCGGCGTCTCGAGCAGATCCGACGGAACAGATTCCTTCTGCTGACTGGGTCGGGAAGCTCGCACTATGTCGGCGAGTGCATTGCCCCAGCGATCCAGCGCGGTGCCGGACGGGCCGCCCAGGCTCTCGGAAGCGGCGAGCTGCTGCTAGCCAAGAGCGACTTGCTGCCTCTCCAGCGCCCCCTGTTGCTCGTCTCGTTCGCGCGTTCCGGGAGCAGCCCGGAAAGCACCGCCCTCATCTCGGCCTGCCTAAGGCGGGAGCCCTCCATCGAACACCTCGTCGTGACATGCAACCCAAGCGGCAAGCTGGCGCAGCAGTGGGGGGGCGGAGTCGAGCGGCGCGTCACCGTTGATGTTCTCGATCCAAGAACGTGTGACAAAAGCCTCGTGATGACGAGCAGCTTCACCAACCTGGCCCTGGCCGGGTTGGTCTTGGGCTACGCCGAGTCCCCGCAGACTTATCTTCGGCATGCTGCGACGTTGGTTGGCGTCGGGCTGGATCTGCTTGAAGGCTGGCTGGACCGTATTGAATCGATCGCCCGGCAGCCGTTTGCCCGCATGATTGCGCTGGGGAGCGGAGGTCAGTTCGGGACGGCTCGCGAATCCGCTCTGAAGATGCTGGAGATGACCGACGGACGTGTATCCACGCAGGCGGAATCCTGGCTGGGCTTCAGGCACGGACCGATGTGCGCGTTCCGCCAAGACTGCCTTCTGCTGCTGTTCGTATCCGGCGAGCCGGCCAAGCGTGCCTATCAGCTCGACGTGCTGCGGGAGATCCGCCACAAGGGCCTCGGCGGGACCGTGGTCGCTGTAGGGCGGGAGATTCCTCGCGAGTTGCTGTCGGACCGGGACCTGCTCGTGGATCCGCCAGCCTTGGCCGAACTGCCCGACGAGTGGGCGGCGATCGGGGGAACTGTAGTCGGGCAACTCTTGGGGTTTTTCCGATGCCTCGAGGAAGGCCTTCAGCCAGACCAGCCGGCGGGGAGTGGCGCGATCAGCAGGGTCGTTCCCGAATTCCGGCTCTATCCGGACTGAAGCATGAGGATCCTGGTTGCCGGGGAGCTGAATCCCGACCTTGTCCTTGCTTCTCTGACGTCCGGCCCGGAACCGGGACGCGAGGTCGTGGCGCGCGAGTTCGCCTTAAGGCTGGGAAGCTCCTCGGCGATCTGTGCTTCGGGCTTGGCCAAGTTGGGCAACGATGTTGCCTTCCTTGGCAAGGCAGGCGACGACGCGTTCGGAAGGTTCTGCGTGCAGCAACTGACCGCGGCCGGGGTTGACGTCAGGTTGGTCAGTACGGACCCCTCGCTGCAAACGGGCCTGACAGTCTCGATCACTGGTCGGGACCGTGCTCTCGTCACCTATCCGGGTGCCATGGAGGACTTGCGCGCCGAGGATGTCACCGACAGCGTGCTAGCCAGCTTCCGTCATCTTCATGTTTCCGCCTACTTCCTGCAACGCAGGCTGAAACCCGGCCTGCCCAGCCTATTCCGCCGGGCCCGAGTGCTCGGACTGACCACGTCGTTCGATCCTGGACACGATCCATACAACCAGTGGGGTGACGAGATCCGAGACGTCTTCCGCGACACGAACGTACTGCTCCTGAACGAGATTGAATTAGAGCTGACTACCGGTAGCGGAGACATCGAGCAGGGCCTACGCCAGCTCACAACCGATTCCACCCTTGCGGTCGTCAAGCTGGGTGCCCGCGGGTCCGCTGCACTGGACGCGAGTGGTGCGATCGAGCGGGTTCCGGCGATGGAGGTTGACGTTCTCGACACGACGGGGGCCGGGGACTCTTTCAACGCGGGATTCCTGCACGCATGGCTGCGCGACTCGAGTCTGGCCGAGGCACTGCGCTGCGGAGTGGTGTGCGGGAGCCTATCGACGCGTGGTCTGGGCGGGTGCGAAGCGCAGCCGGATGCTATACAACTGCAGGAACACCTCGTCCGATTCGAAACGACTCCCTGATGGGCTCGACGCACGAATCCGTCCCGCCTGCGGGCGTTCGCTCCGACATTTCGACAGTTCCTGCGTCGGCACGGTCCTTGGCGGCGCTGGCCGGGGATAGAATGTAGTCGCTTCCGCACAGCGAGCCCACGAAGGGATGCAGGATGGCCGATAGCCTATATCGACGTAACTTTCTCGAGATGTCGGGTGCTGCTCTGGCGGCTGCGCAATCGGCTGCGGCACAACGGCTCACGCGGCCTGTGCGGCTCGGGTTCGTCGGGGTCGGGGACCGCGGTTCGTATCACCTCGACATCGCCCTCGGCATGGATGGCATCGAGGTCCCGGCGGTGTGCGACATCAACCCTGCCGTTCTGCACCGCGCCAAGACCTGGATCGAGGAGGCCGGCAAGCCCTCGCCGCAGCTTTACGGCAAGACCCGCACCGACTTCGAGCGCATGTGCGAGCAAGAGGAGCTGGACTGCATCATCTGCTCTACCTCGTGGAAGTGGCACGCTCCGATCCTGCTGGCGGCTATGCGCAACGGAAAGAACGCGGTTTCGGAAGTGCCCCTGATCCAGACCTTGGACGAAGCTTGGGAGATCGTCGAGACGCACGAAAAGACCGGCAAGTGGGCGACGCTGGGTTTCAAGGGCGTTCATTCGACGCTGACCAATATGGTGCACCAAGGCGTGCTGGGCGAGATCATCCACGCCGAGAGCGGCTACGTGCACGATCTGCGGCTGGTGAAGTTCGATCCGGAGCGCGAGCCGTGGCGGCTCCAGCACTCGGTGGACCGCAACGGCAATCTGTACCCGGATCACCCGACTTGCCGCCTGATGCCGGTGATGGACATCAATCACAGCGACCGCTTCGAATTCCTTGTTTCGATGAGCTCGAAGGCGGTAATGTTGAACCGCTACGCGGACTTGTTCTACGGCCCGGACCATCCGTACGCGGCGAAGGAGATGAAGCAGGGGGACTACAACTGCACGCTGCTGCGAACGGCCGGGGGGAAGCTCTACACGCTGAACTTCGACACGAATACTCCCCATCCGCGGGAGTTCACGCGGATTCAAGGGACCAAGGGCGTGCTGTTCTACAGCCGTGGGATCGGCGAGTTCATATACGTGGATGGCGTGAGCCCTGACCACCAATGGGAGCCGTCGGAAAAATACATGGAGGAGTACCGGCACCCGGTCGAGAAGGAGTACACGCCGCGTCCACGGACGGCTATCCGCGGGCACGGCGGCGGACAGCGGACGACGCCCTTGAGTTGGCAGCGGCTGTTCGAGGCGCTTGTGGAGCAGCGGGTCACGGATTTCGACGTGTACGATTCGGTCACGTCGAGCGTGATTTCGCCGCTCAGCGAGATGTCGGTGGCCAACGGGAGCGAGCCGGTGGAATTTCCGGACTTCACGAAGGGGAGGTGGAAGGAGCGGCTTCCGGTCGAGGTGGCGTACGAACGCGCAAGGGGCTAGTCGGAGGCGGTATCTTGGAGGCTTTGCTGTGCAGTACCGTCTGTCGCGACGCTCCAAGCAATGAGCGATTCGAATCGAACCCGCCGGGTGGGTAACGGATGGGAGCTCCATTCTCCGATGCGGGCGGCCAAGGAGGGGAATTATGTTTGGAAAGAGTCCGAAATCCTGTAGTGCGGGCGTGATTGCGTTGCCTCTGATGCTTGGCCTACTCGCCAGCCAGGGGTGCGAGTCGCCTCCGGATTCCAGCGCCGTTGTATTCGAGGGCGCGCGGCTGATCATTGGCGACGGCAGTCCGCCCGTCGAGAACGCGGCCTTGGTCGTCGATGGCGGGCGGCTCGCCCAAGTCGGTCCCGCGGCCAAGCTAGGCGAGTGGGCCGGCGCGACACGCGTGGACTTGACCGGAATGACGGTCATGCCGGCCATCATCGACACGCATACCCACCTCAATCAGGAACGCGACGCGCTCGTCGAGGATCTGCGGGCTAGGGCGCGATACGGGGTGAGTGCCGCGATGAGTCTGGGGCGAGACACGCGCGACCTGTCGATCCGCGAGGAAGAGATTCCTGGCGCGGCCCGCTTTCGCTCCGCAGGAGTAGGGATTACCTCTCCCGAACCCGGACGTTCGGAAATCCCCTATTGGGTGGGCACCGAAGACGAAGCCCGTCAGGCTGTCCGGGATGAAGCGGCGCGGAAGGTCGACATCATCAAGATCTGGGTCGACGATCGCAATGGGCAGTACGAGAAGCTGTCGCCGGAGCTGTACGGCGCAATCATCGATGAGGCCCACCAGCACGGCATTCGGGTCACGGCCCATATTTTCGCCCTCGAAGACACGAAGGGATTGTTGGGGGCAGGAATCGACGCGTTCGCGCACGGCGTGAGGGACACGGATGTTGACGAGGAGGTCATCGAGCTGTTCAAGGAGCGCCCGGATCTCGTACTGGTGCCAAACCTCCCCAGTCGGGGCGTGGCGACGGACTTGGGCTGGCTAAGCGGCACCCTTCCGCTCGACGAATTGGAAGAGCTGCAAGCGGGGGCTGTCGACGACCCCGACGCACAGGCCGTTTTTGCCATCCAAGCAAGGAACTTGGCGAGACTGAGCGCCGAGGGCGTCACCATCGCGTTAGGGACGGACGGCAACACGCCATGGGCGCCGCATGTGGAGATGGAGGACATGGTGGCCGCCGGCATGACTCCGGCTCAGGTCATCGTGGCCGCGACTCGCAATTCAGCGGACTTGCTGGGCCTCCCCGACGCCGGGACTCTCGAAGCTGGCAAGCGTGCGGACTTCTTGGTGCTCAAGGCCGACCCGCTCGACGACATCACCAATACCCGCCAGATCGCTAGCGTTTACCTGAACGGGGAAGAGGTCGACCGCTCCGCCATGGGGCAGTGACGGTTTGGGAAGCGGACGGGCCCGATAGTACGAGGCCGGCGTGATGGACATCCTGCGGGATGCGCTTCCGGTGCGCACTGCTCCGGGCTCCAGAGCGCGGGCAGCCGAACAGGATCCCGCAGCCCCGGGGGTTCGGGTCGTTGAGATAGTTCATGCCGACTCGGAACCAGTGCGAGCGACATGAAATCTCGATAGCGTCTGTCTTGGAGAGAGAACAATGACAACTCACGGCATTGCCGGAATCATCCCACCGATGGTTACGCCCTTTGATGCAGAAGGGAACGTCGATGAAGGGCTGCACCGGGCAGAGGTCCGCCACATGCTCGCCGCCAAGGTGCACGGCCTTGCGGTGTGCGGCAGCACCGGGGAGGGTCACACGGTTACCACCGACGAAACCCGGAGAATCACAGCGTCCACGATGGAAGAAGTGGAGGGCGAGATCCCGGTCATCACGGGGATCATTTGTGACAGCACACGGGCGGCAATCGAACGGGGTAGGGCTGTGGCCGATCTCGGCGTGGCTGCCTTGCAGGTGACCCCGGTGCACTATCTGTTCCGCCCAGACGACGGTGCGATGGAGCAACACTTCGACCGGATCGCTCAAGCCACGGGCCTGCCGGTAATCATCTATAACGTCGTACCGTGGTCCTACCTCTCGCCCAAGCTACTGGTTCGGATACTGCGGAGAGTCGACGGTGTGATCGGAGTCAAGCAGAGTGCTTCCGATCTGAAGGCTCTGGCAGACCTCCTCTTGCTTTGTGATTCCCGCGAGTTGCGTCAGAAGGGCGTGCGGATTCTCTCGGCGGTGGACGCATTTCTCTATCCGTCCTTTGGTCTTGGCGCCCACGGTGCCGTGGCCGCGATTCTGACCGCAGTTCCGGAATGTTGCGTTGAGCTATGGAATGCCGTTCAGGAGGAAGATCATCAGCGAGCGAAACACTTGCATGAGAACCTAATGGGCGTTTGGAACGCGATCGATCACCCGAATCTTCCGGCGAACGTGAAGACCGCGCTCAAGCTCCAAGGACGCGAGGCAGGCTTCCCACGGGCGCCGATGCCACAGAGTTCACCGGAACAGGAAGAGCAGATTTGCCAGGCTCTGGCAGGGGTTACGGAACCGGCCACCGTGTGACCGCATCAACTCGCTGCTCAGTCATCCATGTCCCAACTTCCCGGGCTCGGGGCGGCGGCCGTCCCTCCCCCCGGCACCTCCCCAAGATAAGAGGGCTCAACCTCCTGCATCCAGCTTGGATCGTCGCGGCGCGCACTTGCCGATCATTTCTCGGCTAGGCGCTAGGGTTGCCGTTGTTCGATCGCCACTTGCTGCGATAATGCGAGGCCCAAGGCGCTTCGGCGATCCGGGGGCAAGCAAAAAGGAACGCCAGCCAGAGACGACCGCCATGATGAACGCCAGACTCCTATCGTCCCTCGTCGTCCTCTGCGTATTCGCATGGACCCTGCAAGCGGCATCAGCACCAAAAGAGCTATTGGGCGACTGGTCGTTAGATCTTGAATCGGAAGAACCGGCGTGGATGAGCGTAGTTGAGCGAGACGGGCGCCCGCTGGTTCACATGAGGGTCTACATTGGCCCCGACGGGCCCTACAGCGCTACGGAAGCAGCCAACGGTCGTCTCAAGTTCTCGTTGAGACGGCGACGCGTAGCCCAAGGAAGCGATGTTTTTGTCGAATCGGCGGTAAACGTTGGCATCACGAACGGGGAACTGGACGGCGTAATCACCCGCACTGCCACGGACGGTAGCGTAAACGAGCGAACCCGCTTCACCGGGAAGCGGATTCCGCCAATGCCGCAGTCCCCACCGAACTTGTCCAAGGTGCGATTCGGGCTCCCAGTCTTGCTCTTTAACGGCAAGGACCTGGCAGGTTGGCGCCCGCACGAATCCGACAAGATCAACGGGTGGAGCGCCCAAGGCGGGATGCTGGTCAACACCACGACCAAGACCGATTTCAGCGCCACCGGGGACCATGCCAATCTGCGAACGGAAGCCGAGTTTGAGGACTTCTGGCTCCACATCGAGTTTCTGGTCGAGGAGAACCGCAACAGCGGAATTTACCTGCGCGGAATGTACGAGGCGCAAGTGGTTGATCGGGACAGTCGGATGCAAGGTATCCAGGGGCCTGGCGCGATCTTCGGACGGATCGCACCTTCTGCGAACGCCGGAAACCCGGGCGGGCAATGGCAGACGTACGATCTAACCTTGGTCGACCGGCACGTGACGGTCGTCTTGAACGGAGTCAGGGTCATCGACAACCAACCGATCATCGGGCCGACCGCCGGGGCCATCTACACCGATCCTTCCGCACCTGGGCCGATCTACCTTCAAGGAGACCACACGACCGTCAAATACAAGAACATCTATCTGGCCCCAGTACTGGGCGTGCAGTGAAGCCCGTCTGCGGCCGGCACCTGCAAAGGGCATTCCAGCTAACGGTCGACTCGGTTGAACAAGGAGACGCGTCCGATGTGACTTGACGCCGCATCCAGGGCGGAATTGGCGAATGATCGCCTATTACGAGAGCCGAGCCAGATTCGCGACACTCTCCGGTACGCCGTCCAACGCGGACATCCAGTAGCCGCGGCCTGTCAGGGAGCATCTAGATTCACACAGATAGTATCTGTCGTTCGGGAGCGAATATTGCGCTACGCGAGGTCCCCAATGAACCGACGGCTCAACATCTCCCTGCCAGGACAGACGGTTAGGATGCTTGATCGCGCTGTGCCTAGAGGCCAGCGCTCGCGTCTGATTGACGAGGCCGTGAGACGCGTTATTCACGAACAGGGGAGCGCGAACCTTCGAGAGCAGCTAGAGCTAGGTGCGACAGCTCGGTCCGAGCGTGACCGGCAGATCGCTGAGGAATGGTTCGCTCTTCCAGATCAGCCCTCATGATCCGACCGATTCGGGCCGTTGCAGTCCTAATTCAAGGAGGCCTTGATTGAGAGCCAACAAGCACAGATACACGCAAGTCGCTGCGATTCCATGGTGCTTGGAAAGTCGTACCTGTTGGACGACGCGCCAGCCTCAACTTGGATAATCTGATTTAATGTAGTAACAATAAATCTCGGAGATCGAAATCGACACAGCGAAGCGAAAGGCCACTTTGGATGCTAGCTCAATATCGCTCAAGCTGCTGACAAGGTGCGTGACGGCGCTGCTCTAACAGTCGAGGACGACCTTCAGGTCTATCGCGACAATCGCTTCATCACGGTGGGGTTGCTCGACGAGCGGATGGTGATCCTCGTTGGGATGCGTCGCAAAGATCGTCATCGGATCATCAGCATGAGGAAAGCCAATGAACGAGAACAAGCACATTACGGACCACGGCTTGGACCGTGACGATGCTCCGGATCTTTCCCGTAATGGCTGGCCGGAGAAACTTGCAGAGGCTGCGGTTCGCCGCGGTCGGCCACGCGTTGCCAAGCCGAAAGTGTCCACCACCATCCGTCTCTCTGCTGATGTGATCGACTACTTCAAGCAGGGTGGGCGCGGGTGGCAGACTCGGATTGACCAAGCCCTTCGCGAGTGGATCAAGCATCGCGAAACGACTTAGGTGGTCGCGCTCGGCCGACCGGCTTGACCGCAGGGCCGTCGGTGCACCAACATCCCGACCGGACCGATCGGTGGAGGCCGGTCAGGCGTGCTTCCATCGAGAGTGCAAGGGTTTCTGATGACTCGATCGAGCCTTACCGCAGTCTTGGTAGCCCTTCTAGTCTTGCTCACGTGCGTGAACGAGCGCGGGAATGAGGGTCCGTCTTCCGCATCGTAGAGCGGCGACGCAGAAGCTGATGCACTCCGGTGCGCGGAACCATCAGGTGCTGGGCGTCAACAGGGGAGTAGAGTCCGCGTCACGGCAGGAAGAGTTGAAGCCTGGACTACCTCCGGACCAGCGCCAGAAGCACCGGCTGATGGAATCGTCGATTGAATCGAGAGCACTAGCCTAGGAATTCCCAGACGGAGATCAGGCGGCTTTGCGCCATTCGGTTCCGAAGGCTACCGCTTCACTCGTCTTCATCTCCCAAGTTCAGCAACAAGCGTTCGCTACGCCAGACTCGTACGATCCGGACGCGCTTCGGTTCGAGGCGGTAGACGGTACGAAATGGGGGATGGATCAGCTCTCGCACGAACCGCCGATCAATTCGGGTACGATCCGGCCCATTTGTGGATGGTCCTGTAGTGCTTCGATGCTGGCGATAATCTCCTTGACGAATCGATCTCCGACGTCAGGTGCCCCTTGATCGGCATACCAGCCGCTGATGGCTTGTAGATCCGCTAACGCCGACTCGGCAAACCTAATGCTAGCGAGGGACACCTCAGACCGATAAGGGAAGACATGGAATGCTCGGGAACCGACGTGGATCATCAACGCCATGATCACGAGACTTGTGGATTGAGGGTCTGGATGGAAGGTGAAGGCTACGGGTCGAGGCACCCTGAGGCATGGCCGCTCATCCTCACGATATAAGGACGATATTGCGGGATGGCACCTCGATCCTAGGGATGACCTTCCGGCGGAGGGGCATGGGCCGTCAGGGCCCGGAGTCGCTCCTCGAGTGCCCGCGCTCTCTCGGCCTCCGCATTCGCTCGCTGCTCTGCGGCCTGCTTGTCGCGCTCGGCGGCACTGACCCGCTGCTGTAATGCCTGCTTGTCGCGCTCGGCGGCACTGACCCGCTGCTGTAATGCCTGCTTGTCGCGCTCGGCGGCACTGATCCGCTGCTGTAATGCCTGCTTGTCGCGCTCGGCGGCACTGACCCGCTGCTCGGCTGCACGGACTAATTTCAAGGCCCGCTCCTCGCGCTCGGCAGTCCGCCGCTCGGCTGCTTCCAGCGTGCCATCGAACTCCTGCCCCGTGCGCGGGTCAAGGAACACCAGTACCGTCGCCCCGGCCTGCCTCTGGCTGCGCAACTCTAGCCCTAGCACCCGGCTCCGCAGCGCACCGCCCCGGCCCGCGCCCTCGACCGGCTGCAGCGGCTCATACA
>Ga0209021_1003325_pt1 | contig 12985 bp, 10 predicted proteins | sample PinacodermFT_FD_187299 | JGI IMG/M metagenome (GOLD analysis project Ga0209021, IMG submission 187299) | Host-associated microbial community of the marine sponge Aplysina aerophoba from Gulf of Piran - sponge pinacoderm, lysed by freeze-thaw... | ecosystem: Host-associated > Porifera > Sponge >... | reverse complement strand
ACCAGAACCCCAAACCCTTCACCTGGCACCGCACCGCCGACGACATCCTCGCAACCCTCGCCAAATACCTCACACGAATTAACGGCTCAGGACACTAGCAACAGCTGGCAAAACGTAAGAGTCCGGCGCTCCCAGCAAGGGGGCGGCGGACTCTCGCGTTAACGGGACAGCCCGCCGACGACGGGGGCGTCAGGTCTGGGCAGGTGACGTCTCGGTGGCTTGGCGCCCTTCCAGTCGACCCAGCGCCCGATTGATCTCGGCCAATTGACGCCCGTGCTCGGCCAATTGACGCCCGTGCTCGGAGAACTGCCGCGAATGCTCGGCCAACTGACCCATGATCGCCTTGGCGGACACGATCATCACACCCACCACGAGACCGGTACAGGCGACTGCCGTTGAAACGACGGTGGCGATACCGGCGGCGGTCACGGCACCCACGCTAGCCGAGGCAACCGTTGCCGATTCCCCCGCTTTACTGAAGTCTCAGTCATACTCCATATATATCAAAATACTTCCGATTCCACACCTCGAGACGAGGGAGGGGACGAACCAAACCCCGAGGGAGGGGGCGGGGGGCCGATTCGCGACGCCTTGCGCCCGCGCGAAGGAACGCACGGCACCCCGCCCCCCGACCGGACGGAGCTACAGCGAGGGAGGGGACGCCGGGGGGGACGCCGGGGGGACGGCCGGCGGAGCGATTTCGCCAGACGATCCGCCGACGCCCACCGGCGGCCCCGACCGGACGGAGCTACAGCGAGGCGACGACGGTGGCCATGAGCTCGCCGGCCTGCGTGGGGTTGCTGCCGACGCGGACGCCGGCGGCGCTGAGGGCCTCCACCTTGGCGGCGGCAGTACCCCGACCGCCCGAGACGATGGCGCCGGCGTGGCCCATCTTCTTGCCCGGCGGCGCGGTCATGCCGGCGATGTAGGCCACGACCGGCTTGGAGAGGTGCTCGGCGATGAACTCGGCGGCGTCTTCCTCGGCCGACCCGCCGATCTCGCCGATCAGCATGACGGCCTCGGTCTCGGGATCGTCCTCGAAAGCGGCCAGGCAGTCGATGAAGTTGGTGCCCGGCACGGGGTCGCCACCGATGCCCACGCAGGTGGTGCAGCCGATCCCCTTCTCCTTCAGCTCGTGCAGGGCCTGGTAAGTGAGGGTGCCGGAGCGGCTGACGATGCCCACCGGACCGCCGGGGCGGGCGATGTGCCCCGCGGTGATGCCGATGTTGCAGAGCCCGGGGCTGATGACGCCGGGGCAGTTGGGGCCCAGCAGGCGCACGTCGGGGTGGTGGCGCTGCAGGTGGGCGAACGTGCGCGCCTCGTCGTGCATGGGCACACCCTCGGTTATCACCACGATGAAGCGCACGCCGCCCTCGGCGGCCTCCAGCACGGCGCCGGGCACGCCGGCGGCGGGCACGAAGATGCACGAGGCGTCGGCGCCGGTGGCCTCGACGGCGTCGCCGACGGTGGCGAAGACGGGGATGCCGTCCACGTCGCTGCCGGCCTTGCGGGGGTGCGTGCCGGCCACCACCCCGGTGCCGTAGTCGCGGTTCAGCAGGCCGTAGTAGCGCCCGGCCGAACCGGTCAGCCCCTGGTAGACGACCCGGGTGTTCTGGTCCACGAAGATGCTCATGACTGCGGCTCCTCGCAACACGTCGGCTCGGCGCAGCATGCGGGGTAGCCGGCCGACGCAGCGGCGGCCACTGAATCGCCGGTGCCGGCCGACGCCGCGGCGGTCACTGGATCGCCGGTGCCGGCCGCCGCCGCAGCCGTCACTGCCATGCGGGCTGCTTCCACCATGTCGGGGGCGAGGCGCAGGCTGTCGGAGAGGTGCGGCCGGAGTATCTCCCGACCCTCGGCTGCGTTGGTGCCGTCGAGGCGCATGATGATGGGCGAGGAGATGTCGACTCGCCGGAGCGCCTCGACGATCCCGCGGGCCACCTCCTCACCCTTGGTGATCCCGCCGAACACGTTGATGAAGATGGACCGCACCGCGGGGTCGCCGTCAACCACCTCGAGGGCGGCGGACATCAGGTCGGCGTTGGCACCGCCGCCGATGTCCAGGAAGTTGGCGGGTGTGCCACCCGCCTCGGCAACGATGTCCACCGTGGCCATGGCCAGCCCGGCACCGTTGGCGATCACGCCGACTGTGCCGTCGAGCCCCACGTACTGCAGCCCCCTGGCGTGCGCCTCCTGCTCGCGCTCGTCGCGCTCGACGGTCTCGTCGTAGGCGGCGTGGTCGGGGTGTCGGAAGGTGGCGTTGTCGTCGAGGGTGACCTTGGCGTCCAGAACCGCCAGCCGGCCGTCGCCGGTGACGATGAGCGGGTTGATCTCCACGAGGTCGGCGTCACCGTTGACATAGGCCCGGTACAGCGACCCCAGCAGTTCGATCGCCTGCTCGGTCACCGCGGGGTTGAGCCTGGCGTCGTTCACCCACCGGCGGCAGGCCTCGGGCGTGAGGCCTTCGGTGGGGTCGATGTGGATGCGGGCGATGGCCTCGGGGGCGGTGGCGGCCACCTCCTCGATGTCCACGCCGCCCTGCGCCGACAGCATCCCGAGGTGGCGGCGCGCCGAGCGGTCGAGGGTGAAGCCGGCGTAGTACTCCTCGGCGATGTCGGCGGCCCTCTCGATCCAGAGGCGCCGCACCACGTGGCCGCCGATGTCGAGACCCAGGATCGCTCCGGCAGCCCGTCGCACCTCGGCGGCGTCGGTGGCCGGCTTGATGCCGCCGGCCTTGCCGCGGCCTCCCACGTGCACCTGCGCCTTGACGACGACCGGGTAGCCGATCCGCTCGGCCGCCGCGACCGCCTCATCGGGGTCGAGAGCCACCTCGCCCGGCGAGGTGGGCAGACCGTAGGAGGCGAAGAACTCCTTGCCCTGATGTTCCAGAAGATCCACTTGGCTCCCCCGCGAGATGCCGCCGCTGTCGGGGGGCGAGCCTATTGGAACGGGGTGGAGGAACCTCCCTTCCGGCGGCTCGCCGGCGCCGCTCGCGGTGGAAAACCGCAGGCCGGCGTCGTCTACACTGGAACCGTGGCGACGTGGACCGCACCCGAGTACCACCCGGCCTTCGAGGAGTACTGCGAGACCATCTTCGAGCTCGCTGAGGACGACCTGGACGTCATCCAGGCCCGCATCGCCGACCGCCTGGAGATCTCGCGGCCGGCCGTGTCGGAGATGATCCGACGGATGCAGGATCAGGGCCTCCTGGAGGGGGGCCGGCGCATCAAGCTCACCGACGACGGCATGAAGCTGGCCAAGCAGGTGGTGCGTCGCCACCGCCTCGCCGAGCGGTTCCTGACAGACGTGCTGGGGCTGTCATGGGCGGAGGCGCACGCCGAGGCCGGCAAGTGGGAGCACGTGCTCTCGCCTCGCGTGGAGGAGGCCATGAGCAAACTGCTGGGCCAGCCCACGACGTGCCCGCACGGCAACCCGATCCCGGGTTCGGGCTACTCCGCACCCGAGAGCGTGGCGCTCACCGATGTGGCCGAGGGCGAAGCGTTCGTGGTGTCGCGCATCACCGAGGAGCTGGAGTTCGTCGACGGCGTGCTGGACTTCCTGGAGGACTCATCGATCTGCCCGGGCAACAGCGGGATCGTGATGTCGAACCCCGACGACGGGGCGACCACGGTCAGCATCGACGGGGAGTCGGTGGAGATCGACCACTACACCAGCGAGCGGCTCCTGGTCGTACCGGTTCCCGCCGGCGCTTGACCCCGGTGCGGGCCGCCGGACGCGAGTCCGGCCCCTGCCTGCGTCATCGACCCCGACCTCGCCCCGGCGTCCCGTACCCTCGCTGAATCGTGCCGGCACAGACCGGCGCCAACGGTGGGCGCGGACGGATCGTCGCCTACTGGAGGACGCTCAGGCGAACTCCGAGCGGCGCAGCACCAGCAGCCACGTCAAGAGCCCGGAGGCCCCGACGAGCACGAGCGACTCCAGGCCGGCCTGCGCCAGGAAGAGCGACTCTGTGGAGTCCCAGATGTCCGCCGACAGCATCGGAAGGTTCGTCGGCCGCATCAGCAACGTGAGCGGGAGTTCCTTCATCACCGACAGGAACACCAAGCCGCCCGCAGCCAGCAAACCCGGCGCCATGAGCGGCAACTCCACGGAGCGCAGGCGCCGCCAGCGGCGGGCACCGAGCGTTCGGGCGCCCTCGCTCAGACGTGTCGGAACGGCGCCCACGGCCGCCCGCGCCGCGTTCGCCGCCTGCGCGCCGAACAGGAGCACATAGCCGACGATCAGCAGCGGCAGCGTCTGGTAGATCACCGTGGCGAACGGCACCTGCAGCGCCCAGAAAACCAGCGCCAGGGCGACCACGATGCCGGGAAGGGCAAAACCCGCGGTGACAAGGAGATTGGAGGCCGAGGCGCTGCGCGACGGGCGGCGGACCAGGAGCCACGCCAGCGGGAGCATCACCCCGACGGTTACTGTGGCCGCAACCGCGCTGACCGCCACCGTGGAGGCGGCCGAGGTGGCGATTCCCCCGCCGTCGAGGGCGAAGGCTCCGACGCGCCTGCCGGGATTGGCGATCCCCCTTCCGGCCCAATATCCCAGCGTGGCGAGCGGGGCCACGAGAGCCAGGAGGAGGAATGCGACGACGGCGGCGCAGACCGGCCAGCGCCACCAGCCGAGCGGCGCCAGCGGCGGAGGCCGGTCGGAGGTCGCGGCGAAGCCCCCCGCGCGGCGCCGTGCGAGCCAGCGCTCGACCATCACGACCCCCACCGCGACGATGCCGAGCAGCAGGCCGTGGGTCACAGACGTGGGCCGGTCGAAGAGCCGGTTGGCATAGATCGAACGGGTGAGGGTCTCGTAGCGCAGCAACTCGACCGCCCCGAAGTCCGAGAGGGTGTAGAGGCATACCAGCAGGCCGCCCGCAGAGGTGGCCGGGAGGATCGCCGGGAGGGTGACGGTGGCGAAGACCGCCCGCCGGCCGCGCCCCAACACCCGTGCGGCCTCCTCGTAGGCGGGGTCCAGGTGACGCAGCCGGGCGCGGGTGGGCAGGTACACGTAGGGATACGTGAAGAGGGTCAGCACACCCCAGGCGGCCCAGAAACCCTGGAGGCGGGGCAGGGCCCCGACACCGAGGGGCGACAGGATCTGCTCGGCCAGCCCGCCGCGGGCTCCGAGGGCGATGAACGCCGTGGCGCCGACGAAGGTGGGGAAGACCAGCGGCAGCGGCGCCAGCGCCGCCCACAGCCGCCGCCCCGGCAGGTCGAGTCGCACCGTCGCCCAGGCCAGGGCGGTCCCGGCAACCATTGCCGCCAGCGACACCGAGGCCGCCAGCAGCAGGGAGTTGCCGAGCGGGCCCCAGGTCCGTGCCACGCCCAGGATGTCCAGGATGTCCGAGCGCAGCCGGACGTTCTCGTAGACGAGGTAGCCGAGCGGCGCGGCGAAGAACAACCCCAGGCCGAAGCCCCAGGTACGGCAAAGACGGCCGGCATCCATCGACGGGTTGCGGGCTGCGGCGGAGTCGGTGGCTCTCCGGCGCGACTCTAAGAGACTGGTCAGCAATGGCCATTTCGCCGAACCCACAAGCCCCTTACCAGGGCTTTCGCGGCGAAGGATTGGCCGATTCGGGGATTACTCACAACACTCCGAGGCATGTGCCGAGTCGTTCACCGGGGGCACAGGCCGGACCGCCGGACAGTGGATTCCGGCCTCCGCCGGAATGACGGCGAAGACGGTCCGCAGCATCACCCGGCGGTCTCCGCGAGCGCCGGTTCCCCGCTCCCGGCGCGCCGCTGCTTGCCGTTGCGCCGCAGACCGGCCATGGCCGACTCGGGGTACGCGACGGCCGGCGGGCCGTCGTAGTGCAGCGCCACGTCGTCACCGACGCGCACGCCCGGCATCCGGTCGCTGCGAGCGAGGAGGACGCTGTCGCCGATCTGCACGCGGCATTCGGTGGTGTGCCCGTAGAAGCGCATCGCCTGTACCTGGCCCGTGGCGCTCGCATCATCCTCGCCGCTCCCCGCCGCTGCAACGAGACGCAGCTGCGAGGGACGTACCAGAACCGCGACCTTGCCCGACGCGGGACAGCACGTGGCCAGATTGCCCAGTGGAGTGGCGACGGTGTCCCCGGACCCGAGACCGGGGATGAAGTTGGCGTCGCCGACGAACGAGGCGACCCACGGTGATGCGGGATGGCCGTAGACCTCGCCGGGGGTGCCGCGCTGGCGGATGTGCCCGTCCTGCATGACCGCCACCTCGTCACCCATGACGAAGGCCTCGTCCTGATCGTGGGTGACGATGACGGCGGTGGCCCCGAGCGTTCCGAGCAGCGTCTGGACCTCAGCCTGCAGTTCCAGCCGCAGGTGGACGTCGAGCGCCTGGAAGGGCTCGTCGAGCAGGAGCATCCGCGGGCGCGGCGCCAGCGCCCGTGCGATGGCGACCCTCTGTTGCTGACCCCCCGACAGCGAGTCGGGCATCCTCTTCTCGAAACCGGCGAGGTCGACCATGTCCAGTACCTCGCGCACCCGCGCCTCCCGGTCGGGCGAGCGTCCGAGACCGTAGGCCACGTTGCCGCCGACGGTCAGGTGCGGGAACAGCGCCCGCTCCTGGCCCAAGAGGCCGATGCGGCGGTGCTCCGGCGCCACGTTCACGCCCGGACCCGCGAGCATGCGCTCACCGACGTGCACCTCCCCGCCGTCGGCGACCTCGAGACCCGCCACGATGCGCATGAGCGTCGTCTTGCCGCAGCCGCTGGGGCCCAGCAGCGCCAGAGTGCGGCCGCGCTCGATACTCAGGTTGAGCCAGTTGAGAACCGGCGTACCGCCGAACGACTTGTGGACATCGACCAGCCGGAGGGCCCGGAAGTCGCCCACAGCGGGGGCGGCACCGGTCGCGCGTGCACGTCTCCCATTGGTGGCACGGCCCGCGCGGACCAAGCCGCTGCGTCCACGCGGCGCCGGATCACCCGACGGCGGGGCGCCCGCGGCGGCGCGTCGGACATTAGGCACGCCTAATACCCTAGTTCGTTAGGCAACACTTACAACCGGCGCCGCCGGCCGTTGTTCCTTGATTCGGCGACAGCGCCGGTCCGATCGCGGGGCAATGGATTCAGGCCTGCGCCGCGATGACCGGAGCGAGGGCGGGGATGCCGGTGGACGCCTGGGGCGGCCATTCCCGGGGATCGTCGTAGCGCCACCGGCGACGGCGCCCGGACTGCTCCCACATCGCTGTCGCACCCCCTCCGCACAATACTGCTCATGCCCACCACAGAGCGAGTTGCCCGACGTTCTCGCCGAGCGGACGTAGTCTTGGCGAGATGCCTGCCATTTGCTCCCGAGAAACAAGGGTGTCCGAGCATGGCTGAGTCCTCCGACCAACATCCGGAGCGCGGCAGGGCTCAGTCACGTCGGCCGATGGTGATGGATATCAAGGGCAACAAGGGGAGCGTCTTCTACCGCGCGCACTCGTACCACACGAAGGTGCCGGTCGAGGGTCTTGTCCAGCTGATCGAGCACTTCACCGACCCCGGCGATGTCGTGGTCGACCCATTCTGCGGATCAGGCCAGACGGGTGTCGCCGCCTTACTGACTGGCCGGCACGCTGTTCTGTCCGATCTCTCTCCGGCAGCGGTGCACATTGCGCGCGGATACACGGCGCGAGTAGATCCCGATCGCTTCAGGACGGCGGCTTCCGCGCTCCTTGTCGTGCTCGGACCGCTCGAACGGGAGCTGTACGGCACCCCCGAGGGCCGCATTGAGTACACCGTCTGGTCCGACGTCTACCGGTGCTCGACATGCAGGCGTGAGGTCCTATTCTGGGACGCGGCTGTCGACCAGGATACGGGGGCCGTGCAGAACACGCTGTCGTGCCCGGCTGGCCACGGACCTCTCAGGAAAACAGATCTCCAATGGCTGAGCACCCGGCCGGTGCAGGAGAACATCAGCGTTGACGGGCAACGAACTCGACTTGTGCGAGCGATCGGGGTAGCGGACAAGGATCGCGGAGTCGATAGAGCCGCCATTCCGCATTGGTATCCGACCACTCCTTGGGAACGGTGGCGGGAGATGTGGCGAGCTCAGCACGAGGTTCAAGGAATCGCGACCTCGGCAGACTTCTTTACAACACGCAACCTGTATGCGCTCTCGGCACTGTGGGACGCAATCGGACGAGTCGACGACGAGTCGATCCGTGCGGGCCTTCGCTTCGCTTTTACCGCGACCATCAATCGTGCCTCACGTCGCTACCAATGGCACCCGACGAGACCGACCAACGTCCTTTCATCGACGATGTACTTGGCATCATTGAACTACGAATTCAACGTATTCAGTCTGTTCCGTCGGAAACTAGCAACGATCACCAAACTATACCAGCAAACCGGGGAGTCATCCGGCTCATGTGAGGTGCACCTCGGTTCCGCCGAGCGGCTCGCTTGGATGGCCGATTGCAGCGCGGACTACGTCTTCGCTGATCCGCCATTCGGCTCCAACATCTACTACGGCGACTCATCCTTCCTCTGGGAAGCCTGGCTGGGCGAACAGACCGACGTTGCGGCGGAGACCGTGGTGAACAAGCGGCTAACCGACCGGATGGGCGGAACGAATCTCAACGACTACGAGAAGTCGATGAGCCGGGCGATGCGGGAGATTCGTCGTGTTATGTGCGACAGTGCGTGGGCTTCGCTGCAGTTCCATAACTCCGATGATGCGGTCTGGTCAACTATCCAGAGCGCTGTCGACTCAGCAGGGCTTTCCGTGGAAGCCGCTGTCGTGATGGACAAGGGACAGTCTTCATTCAAGGGGCTCCGGCATGAGCGCCGGGGCGAGAAGGTCGCAAGCTTCGACCTCGTGATGCATCTTGCCCCGGGAGCCTGCGGCAGGGACAATGCCCAACGCCGTGACGTTCCCCGAGCCGAGATCGAGAGGGAACTAATGGAGCACGTCGCAAAAGAGTCGGCATCGCGTCGCACTACTCCTTGGCTCCACTCGCAGGTGATGCGTCACCTGCTCGCCGCCGATGCATCGCCGGCAGGCTGGAGCTTCGGCGCCGTCGAATCTCTGTGCGGCGAACTATTCGAAAGGAGAGGCAACACATGGCACCTACCGGCCACGAGCGCATAGCCAGAGCGTCGTTGGCTGCTCGTCGGCCGCTGCCTGAGTACGTCGTCGGCTCAAAGGGTGGGCCGTGGTACACGTCACACACCTATCCCACCAAAGTTCCGCCCGAGACGATCATTCCCTTCATCGAGGCTTCGACGGAGCCGGCCGGCGTGGTTGCCGACCCCTTCTGCGGATCCGGCATGACGGGAGTTGCCGCACTGCTCGTGGGCCGACAAGCAGCCCTGTCAGACCTGTCGCCCGGCGCCGTGCACCTCGCCCGGAATCACACGAGGCGCGTTTCCCCCGAGCTGCTCACCGACGCTGTTGCTTCACTCGACCGATCGTGGATGCGCCGTACCGAGCGCGACCTCTACTGGTCGTCGGTCAGCACCGATGACGGGGTGATTTGTGGACTGGGGCGCCATACGGTCTGGTCGGAGGTGTACGAGTGCCCGTCGTGCGAATCGGCGGTCGTACTCTGGGATGCAACCGCGCCTGACCGTCCCCTGCCACGCAGGATCCGGTGCCACAGCTGCAGGCGTTCGTTCGATCGGACTCGCGGTGCGGCGATCGCATCCGTGCCCCGGAGGATGACGGTCGCTCCGGAGTCAGGCGGCAAACTGGTCCACGGCGAACCGACCGCGAGCACACTCCACCGGATCGACGAGGTCCGGCGGCGCCCGGTCACTTTCTGGATGCCGACCACGCCTATTGACCCTTCCCGCGAGATGTATATCCGCTCCGCACTGCACCTCCGTGGTGTACGGACGGTCGCCGACATGTTCAGTCGTCGGCCGGCTCTGGCACTGTCCCGGCTCTGGTACGAGATCAGCTTGGTCGAGAACATGGCCGTTCGGGAGGCACTGCAGTTCGCGTTCACCAACACCGCGTGGCACGCCAGCCGCATGCGGCGCTACAACGCCCGAGGCGGTCAACGTCCCCTCACGGGCACCCTGTTTATCCCGCAACTTGTCTCCGAACCCAACGTCTTCGAGGTGTTCCGCCACCAAGTCCGTCAGGTGTGCCGGCTGTACGACGTACTACCGGATGGCGACGTCGAAGTGAACCAGTCATCGGCAACCGATCTGCGTTGGCTCGCCGACGGTTCTGCCGACTATGTATTCACCGACCCGCCGTTCGGTAACAACATCCACTACGCCGACTGCAACATCGTCTGGGAGACGTGGCTCGGGGATCCAACCGACAACGACCAAGAGATCGTCGTCAATAAGTCGCGGCGCGTGGAAGACGGAGGCAAGACGGTCAGCGACTACCAGAAACAGCTCACGGACTCGTTCCGTGAGGCGAAGCGCGTGGTAGCCACGGCCGGGCGCGTCTCCGTGGTATTCCATAACTCCGATGACGCAATTTGGACGGCCCTCCTGGAGGCTGTCGAGGATGCTGGCCTGCACCAGGCAGAGGTGGCGATACTTGACAAGGGTCAACGCAGTCAGAAGGGCTACAAAGCCAGGCTCGGAGAACTCGTTCCCTTCTATGACCTAGTGATGACCTTCAGCGCGACCGAGCGGGCTGGCCCTCGGCTCAATGGCTCGGGCGACATGGCGCTCGATGCCGTCACTTCACACCTCGAACGCCTCAACGGCAACACCTCACCGCAGCGCAGGCTCGAGTATCTCTACTCCGTCGCCGTGAGTGCAGTGATCGGCGGCGGTGCCAAACCGGTCGGCTTGTCGCTCCGCGCGTTCGAAGATCTCTGCAACAATCACTTCGAACGGATTGGTGACGCGTTTTTCTTGTAGATCGTCGGTGAGACCAGGAGTACGGCATTGACCGATCGACTCTCGAAGGCGGAGCTTCACAAACGCTTCGTCGCGGCCGTCGGCCCTGCCGCGCTCGTCTCGGCTGGCACAGACTCCGCTGGTGAACTCGTGTTGGAACTTCGCCCTCCGCTACCCAACAACGTTCGGGTCTACATTTACAACGCGACGAACCCGCCCGGTGGTCGGTCGACGTCGGAACACAAGATCCAGCTCATCCTAACCGGCCAGATGAAAGGCGAGCGAGCCGACTTCGACTGGTCCGGAGTCGATATCTCTCTGCTCTGCGGCTACGTCCCAGAACACGATGTCTTCGTGTTCTGGGACGCCTCACTGCACGTCAGCTTCCCACACTCGAAGAATCTGCAGGTCCGAACGGACAACCTGCTGAGCGCAGCCGCGTCGGGGGTGCTTGTCTCCCAAGACCGTTCTCTGCGGACCGGGCCAGAGGTCGTGATCTGCGCCCCTCGCAACCTCGTGTCGGGCGCCATTGCCGAGCGAAGTGCAATTGGACGCGCCGGCTCAACAGGTGCAGGTCGGTCGGCAAACAGGGGACGGCCGTACGTGCGCCCTCCGCGCAGCCGCGCCGCGCCGTCGAGATCCCGCGTGTTCAGCGTCGATCCCGACGCCGTCGACCGAGGAACCGACGCGCACATGAAAGTCCAGGATGAACTCGCGGATGCTGTCTCAGCGCGTGGGTGGCAGCCGCTATCGCCGCGTGACTCCGATCCTCTCTTCGACATTGGATGGATCACGGCGGAAGCAGCGTGGATCACGGAGGTGAAGAGCCCGACCGCCACGAACGAGGAGCGACAGCTTCGACTGGGACTGGGACAGGTGCTCAGCTACGCGTATCTCGTCGATTGGGACGTGACGGTGAACCGGCCCGTGCTCGCCGTCGAGCGGAGGCCGTCGTCTTCGTACTGGTCCGATCTCTGCATGTCCCATGGTGTCGTTCTGTCGTGGCCGGACGCATTCGCCGAGCTATTGGACTCCTGTGTCTGATTCTGTGTCTGCTATTCGCCGCGCAGTCCGCGACCGCTCACGGGCTGTGGCAGAACCGAGGTTCACCCTGTTGACTTGACGGGTCCCGGTCAACCTTCCAGGGCAACATCCCCCAAAGAGCACAGCTACCGGACGATGCCGCTCTGGTCGATGAGTTCCTGGGTGCGGGCCAGGCCGCCGCCGAGGACATCGAAGTCGATGGTGTCCATGACATCGGCGACGTCGAGGGGAGTCAGCTCGTCGGGCGGCTGGACGCCGGCCGCCAGCGGGTACTCGCGGGTCTCGGAGGCGTAGAACTCCTGTGCCTGCCGCGTCAGCATGAACTCGACGAAGGCCTGCGCCGCGGTGGGCTGATCGGAGGTGGCCAGGATCGCCCCGGTGGTGACGATCAGCAGCGAGCCGATGTCGGTGGGAGCGAAGTTGTGGTTGATGCCCGGGGCTTCGGGGTCCTCGGCCAGGAAGCGCAGCAGGTAGTAGTGGTTGACGAGCCCCATGTCCACCTCGCCGCGCAGGACCGCGTCGACGATGGCGGAGTTCTTGGGATAGTTGGGCGAGTTGTTGGCCGCCATCCCTTCCAGCCAGGCGAGCGTGGCGTCGTCGCCGGACTGGAAGCGCATTGCCGTGATGAAGTCCTGGAAGGAACTGTTGGCCGGCGCCACGGCGACGCGGCCGACGTATGCCGGGTCGGTGAGGTCGAGCACCGAGTCGGGCAGATCAGCGGGATCGGTCAGGTTGGGGTTGTGGACGAGCACCCGCTGGCGCCCGCTGAAGCCGACCCACGTGCCGTCGCCGGCCTGGTAGAGGGCGTCCACGGCGTCGAGGACGCCGCCGGGGAGAGTCTGCAGGCGATCCTGCGTGGCGAGGTAGCCCATTGCGCCGGGGCTCTGGGAGATGAACACGTCGGCAGGTGTGGCATCGCCCTCGGTTTCGATCAGCAGCGCCAGGTCGGATGAGGAGCCGTACCGGACGTCCACGTCGATGCCGCTGGCTGCCTCGAACATCTCCACGAGCGGACCGATGAGGTCCTCGTTCCGCCCGGAATAGATGGTGATGGGATCGTCGGGTTCGGCGGGTGGGGCCGGCGCAGGCTCGGGTGGCGTGGGGGCGGGCTCGGGAGTCGGCACGGGGCTGGGCTCGGGAGGCGGCGCGGGGGCG
>Ga0209021_1003318_pt1 | contig 13009 bp, 10 predicted proteins | sample PinacodermFT_FD_187299 | JGI IMG/M metagenome (GOLD analysis project Ga0209021, IMG submission 187299) | Host-associated microbial community of the marine sponge Aplysina aerophoba from Gulf of Piran - sponge pinacoderm, lysed by freeze-thaw... | ecosystem: Host-associated > Porifera > Sponge >... | reverse complement strand
CAATGGCGGTGCCCACCTGGATGCCCACGGATTCACCCTTCACGGTGAATACACTGCCGTCGGGTTCGCCATCGGGTGTTTTGCCGCCTTTGCGCACATCCCCGTTGAGGCAATCAATCCGGATGGCGTCAAAAGCCTCCAGAAACCGCTCCCGCATTCCCGTAAACGACAACCCATCCAGCCAGGAATAGTTGGAGATGAAGCACACCACCCCCTGCCCCGTTTTCTCGGCAATGCGCCGTTCCGCCATGCGGAAGAACCGCACATAGAGATCGTTCAATCCCTGTCCCTCCGGTCTGCGCACCCGCCGGGTGGAGCGGTAGGCGTTGGAGAGCGCCCGCTCCTCATCGACTGCCAGGCCGGCAAAGCCGTTGTAGGGCGGGTTGCCCAGGATCACCAGGACGGGCTTGTCCTGTTTCACCCGTTTGGCCCGGTCCCGCTCCTTCTCCAGTTCGGGGAAGGGGAGGGGTTTGTTGGTGTGGGGTTCCCAGCCGGTGAGGGCGTTGGTGAGGAACACACCGGCCTGTTCGCCGTCGTCGGCCAGTGGCGCGTCCAGCTCTTGCAGGGTGAGCCCCACTTGTAGATGGGCCACCACAAACGGCGCCGGCATGATCTCGAAACCGAACACCCGTTCCGTGGCGGCGGCTTTCACCCGCGCTCCCGCCAGGGCGCCCAAACCCTGGCCATCCAGGTTGGCGGCGATGCGGCGCAACACTGCCGCCAGATAGGCGCCGGTGCCGCAGCAGGGGTCCAGCACCACCACGTTCTCGGCGGCCAGCCCGTCGCTGATGCCCAGGTCCTGTTTCAGGGCGTTGTCCACCCGGGCCACCATGGCTTGCACCACCTCCGTGGGGGTGTACCACACACCCAAGTCTTTGCGCAGGGCCGGATCAAAGGCTTCCAGGAAGGGTTCATAGAAATAGGGCACCGCCTCGCCGGTGTTGAAGCGGGAGAAGAAGGCGGTGCGGTCCACCCGTTCCAGGGCGGCGGCGGTCCAGTCCAGCACCTCCACCAGGTCCAGGGGTTGGAGGCGGCCCGGCTGGGACAGTTGCTGGAAGAGGGCCGCCAGCACCGGCGAGCGCAGATGCCACACCGCTTCCCGCCACCGGAAACGGGCCGCCACACCAACGGTCTCGGCACGGGACCACAACACCCAGGCGGAGAAGACGCCGTAGAAGAGAGTTTGCACCAGGGTGGAGCGGAAGAACCGGGCGCCTTTCTCCCCCTCGAAGCGCACCCCCAGGCCTCCTCCAACGCTGACCGCACCGCCGCCAGTTGGGGGGCGTCCCCCGCCGTTTCCACCCGGGCCAGACCGTCGCGGGCATAGGAGGCCAGCAGCCAGGCCAGATCCCCGGGTTCCGTCAGTGCAGCGCGATGACACAAGGCCCGGGCCAGGTATTCCCCCAGCCCGGCGCCGGCAGTGCGGGCAAAGGCCTGTGGCTTTTCCAGTGCTTGCCAGAAGGCTTCGGCGCTCTCCGCCAGTTGGAATTTTTCCAGCTTGACGGGGCGGCCGGCGCTGTCCTCCCCCACCAACACGAACTGGCGCAGGTTGGTGACCAACACCAGCCGGTAACGGTCCCAATAGCGACTCACCTGATCACTGGTTGCCGTGAGCCCTGCGTCATCGTTGGCCCCTTTCACCTCCACCACGCCCCGCTCAGGAATCTGGCCCTGGCGGGGACGACCTTTCTGCACCTGCCTGGCTCCATACAGCCCGAAATCAGGATGGCCGGCGCCCTGGTTGGCCAGCTCGCCCACACAGAACACCCTGGGCTTCAGCAGTGCGCCCACCCCGTTGAGGAGAGTGGCCAGTGGACCGTAGCTGGAGCGCTCGCCCGTGGCGCCGCCGGAGGCGCGCACACGGTGGAGTGAACCGCAATAGTCCTCCACCGCCTTTGCCAATTTGTCGCTGGTGGTTGTCATGGTCCGGGTTGTGGCCAAGCGGGGACCAGGGTGCAAAGGCCCATGGGGGTGGAGTGGTGCTGGTGGTGTGGAGCCATTGTGTCTGATGGGGTGGCTCGTTTTTGGCGTCACCTTTCCATGGGTCCATGGGATAAGATGGAGCGAGTGACGTATCCGACAACCAGGATGAGTAGACAGTCTTGGAACTGGCCCGGTTCCCGCTGGTGGCGTGTTGATTTCCATACCCACTCTCCAGCCTCCTACGATTTCAACAGAAAAGAAGCAAATGCCGAGGATCATGAACGTTGGATCAAATGGATCACAGCAGCCCGTGATGCGGGTCTTGATGCCGTTGCGATTACCGACCACAACACAGCCGATGGAATCGAGCCCCTTCAGAAAGCTTGCTCACAAGTGGAAAATGCCCCTGTTCTGTTTCCGGGAGTTGAGATTACTGCCGGTGACGGATGCCACCTGTTGCTGATTATGGACCCGGATGATAGTCGTGATCACGTCAACGATTTTTTAGCTCGTGTGGGCATTACGCAAGAAACGCGCGGCAAACCAGAAGCGTGTTCTTTACAGAGCGTTGAACATATATTAAACGAATGTGACGATAAGGTATTGATTTTAGGTGCCCATGTGAACAGTAAAGATGCCGGTCTTTTGCAGCATGGAGGCCAGCAACGCATTGCCGAGTTGAATCATCCCCGTCTGGCTGGTGTTGAAGTTGTCCCCGGCCAATGCGCAGAAGATGGGAAATTCCTTGCCCCCGAGGAGTATGAACCATGGCTTGATGGCAGTAAACCAGAGATCAAACGCCGATTCCAGCCAGTGTGGTCATCCGATGCCCATCGCCTTGCAGATCTGGGCCGTCGCTGGACCTGGGTCAAGATGACCTTGCCAACGCTGGAAGGCCTACGCTTGGCTTTGTTGGATGGGGATGGCTCTCTGAAGCCCTCGCAAGCCAAAGATGATCATCCCAATACGCCACCTGATCTGGCCATTGAAAGCATCACAGTGGGTCAAGGAAAATTCATTGGTCGGCCTGAAGCAATAACCATCCCTTTAAATCCGTATCTAAACACAATTATTGGCGGACGCGGCACTGGTAAATCAACCATTATCGATTTTTGTCGCATGACACTGCGACGGCAAGATGAACTTGAGAGTAATCAGAAGAGAGAAGAACCCCTGAAAGATTCATTTAATCGACGGATGAAAGTTCCGAGGGACCGAAAGGAAGCAGGGCTTCTTACACAACAGACAAAAACCGAAGTGGTCTACCGCAAGAACGGCCAGAGGTTTATCCTCTCCTGGAGCCAGGATGGGTCCGCACGTTCCATAGCGCGTGTCAACGAGCAAGATCATAGCTCTAGTCCGGAAGAGGGTGATATTCGTGAGCGCTTCCCTGTTCGCATCTACAGTCAAAAACAACTGTTCACCCTGGCTCAAAATCCAAATGCGCTGCTCTCGGTCATTGATGACGATATCCCGACCCGTAGGGGCGAAATCAAGCGGAAAATTGAGGAGTTTCGTAATAGTTATCTGTTTCTGCGGGCAAGTGCCAGGGCAGCTCTGAAGCAATCAGAAGCCATATCGACATATGAAGGCTCATTGAGAGATGTGCGTCACAAGATCAATGTCCTCCAGGCTGGTAATCAGGCTCAAGTCATTAAACGACATCAACAGCTTCACAGCAAAGATAGTAGCTGGCAGCAGATCCTGGCGGCAGCTATGAATGCTATTGATTCCGTTAAATCGCAAGTCAGTGAATTAACGGTTGCCGATCTTATTACAGATGCTGCTAAAGATGATCAAGCCCAAGCAAGCCTTCAAAAAGTTCATGGGGAAATCAAAAAAACCATCAATCAACTTCGCCAGGATTTGAAGCAAAGAATTGATGTTGCTCAAAATGATATTGCACGAATTCAAGAAAGTGACGATGCAAAACACTGGCAAAATGAAATCATATCTATCCAGAAGAAATTAGCAGAAATAATGAAAAATCTCACTCAGCAAGGTATTGCAAATCCTAATGAATATAGTGATCTCTTGAAAGTCTCAAAATCTCTTGAAGGAAAAATTCAAGACTGTAAGAATAAAAAAGAAGATGCAGAGAAATTAGAAAGGGATGCAGATAAAGTACTGAGAAATTATCGCGAATATCACATCAAGATGAATGAATTACGCCAGTCTTTCTTATTAGAAGTATCATCTAACAATGAGAATCTAATTAAAATCAAAATCAATCAACTTTCAAATCATGATAATCTTAGGGAACAAATCGGTGAAATTCTTGGTACCAGTGCATTTGAAAGAGATCGTGAAGAAATGGTCAAGAATATTGAGGGAGGTAATAGACAGTCATGGAGCTGGGAAAACTTGGATAAACTGATTATTGATATTCGCAAACTACCTGACCAGCAAATTTCATGGGACATTCAGGATAAGCGCTTCCTGGATTTTCTCCAAAAGTTGCCGCCTGAAAGAATTGATCGCTTAGCATTGTATTGTCCTGGAGATGAGGTGGAAGTGGAGTTCAGGGAAAAGAAAGTCGGCTCTTGGAAGCCACTGCCACAAGGCTCACCCGGCCAGCAAGCTGCCGCGCTCTTGACGTTTATCCTCGGACATGGCAAGGAGCCAATCATCATCGATCAACCGGAAGACGACCTGGACAATTCTCTGATTTATGAACTGTTGGTTCGTCGTCTTCGCGAGGTCAAGCAGCATCGCCAGGTCATCGTGGTGACCCATAACCCCAACATCGTCGTCAATGGCAATGCGGAGTTTGTGCTCTCACTCAAGGTGGAGTCGAGCCAAACCCGGATCGGTTGCTGTGGTGGGCTGCAAGACCAGTCTGTGCGAGACGAGATCTGCCGTGTGATGGAGGGGGGCCGGGAAGCGCTTGTGCGGCGCTATCAATGGATCCTGTTACCCGAGAGGTGAAACCATGCAGGATGTTGACGCACTTGTGAAACGCATTCGCCTCGGCGAAGACGCTACGCTTGAATTCAAGCAGGTTCTCCTGGATGGGGACAAGGTGATTGGCCCCAAGCGCAATGCCTTTGCCGATGAATTGGCCGGCTTTGCCAATACCCGTGGTGGCACCGTCCTGCTGGGTGTGGACGACAAGAGCCATGCAATTACAGGCATCCCCATTGAAAAACTGGATGCCGTAGAAAGCTGGGTGCAGGAGATTTGTAACGACACCGTCAAGCCGCCACTGGACGCACTGATTCGCAAGATCTACCTGCCCGGTCCCGGTGGCGATGATGTGCCCATCATCCGTGTTGATCTATCCCGCAGCCTGTTCGTCCACAAAAGTCCAGGCGGATATTTCCGCAGGGTCGGCAGCGCCAAGCGGGAGATGGGCACTGACGTGCTGGCTCGGCTCTTGCAGGAGCGTAGCCAGAGCCGGGTGATTCGCTTTGACGAGTCTCCGGTCAGCAAGGCTTCCCCGGATTGCCTTGATGATGGATTGGTTCGCCGGTTCTTGCGACATGACGCTGTGGTGGATCTCGCCATGCTGCGCAAGCTGCGCGTCGTTGCAGACGATGAAAACGGCGCACCATGGGCAACCGTTGGCGGCATCCTCCTGTGTACACACACGCCGGAACAATGGTTACCCCAAGCACGGATTCAGGCCGTCAGCTATGCGGGGACGCGGCGGGATATCAATTACCAACTTGATGCACGGGATTGTGGAGGGCCGCTGGACCAGCAGGTGATTGAAGCGCTGCACTTTGCCTGCAGAAACATGCGGGTAGCGGCAAGTAAAGGCCTGGCCCGCCTCGACCGTCCCCAGTTCAGTGAACGCGCTCTTTTCGAGGCACTTGTCAACGCTGTGGCCCATCGGGATTACTCCATGGCTGGCGCCCGGATTCGTTTCCATCTATTCCAGGACCGCGTTGAACTCCATGTGCCAGGCGCTCTGGCCAATACGTTGACGCCAGACAGCATGGAGCTACGCCAGTACAGCCGCAACGAGTTGATCGTCTCTCTGCTGACCCGCTGCCAGGTACCTGATCAGAGCGATGGCGCCCGATCCCACATGATGGAGCGGCGGGGTGACGGGGTGCCCATCATTCTAAACGATAGCCGGCAGCTTTCAGGACATACGCCTGAATATACTGTGATTGATGAGTCTGAGCTGCGGCTGATTATGTGGGCAGCTCAACATGAGGATGAAAGATAACCACCCAGCGACCGATAGATAGGCGATTGAATTCTTTTAGCCGAGGTTATAGAAGAGTTGGACACAACCGTACTGGCAGTATCGCCTTCCAGCGGATAGGGCACTCTCCCCTGACCAGCACCACCGTAGTAAGATCCCCCGATCAATAGCCGGTCAGGTTGAATGGGACAGCCTTGACACTTACTATGGAAGCCCGATTACTAATCCACCAGACGACGCTCCAGGGCATAACGCACCAGCTCGGTGCGGCTGGAGGTGGATGTTTTGCCAAACAGACGGCTTACATACTTTTCCACGTTGCGAATGGAGGTACCCAGTTGTTTGGCAATTTGTTTATTCATCAGTCCTTCCGCCACCAACTGGAGCACACTGGCCTCCCGTGGTGTGAACTGGTGTTGCGGCGCCTCGCCGCCGCCATGGCCACTTTGTTTGCCTGAGCTTCCCTGGCCGCCTTGACCCAGGAGACTACGGATCTCGGTGATCTGCTTGGCCAACCGACCCACATCGGCGTCTGCAAAGCGGGCCGCCTCAGCCAGCAGCCGCTGCTGACGGGCCAACACACTGCGCACCCGGGCCACCAACTCATCAGGATCAAACGGCTTGGGAATGTAGTCGTCCACACCGGCCATAAAGCCGGCAATGCGGTCCGCGGTCATGCCTCTGGCCGTGAGAAACACCACGGGTGTTCCGGACAACCGCTCATCCTCCCGCAGCCGGGCCAGCAGCCCGTAGCCATCCAGACGGGGCATCATCACATCACTGATCACCAGATCGGGAAGAAGTTGTTGCGCCTTCTCCCAACCCTCCTCCCCGTCTTTGGCGGTTTCCACACAAAAGGATTCCTCTTGCAGATATGCCCGGGTGGCCTTGCGGAGACCGGGTTCGTCGTCCACCAGTAGCAGCCGCGCTGAACTGGCGGGGGGTTCCGCGGAAGCCTGATCAGGGGATTGGGGTGGAAGGACTGTCATCACTGGCGGTAGCAACCCCATCAATCTAGCGAAGCGGCCCATGGTCATCCCGTTGGCAGCGACCGGTCAGGTCCCTAAGCTGAGTCCGCTTTTGCCTGGCTTGGGCAGTGCTGGATTCCATTGACCTGGTGATTGACACGGTGGTGGCGCGGGAGGTGCTGGATTCCCGCGGCAATCCCACCGTGGAGGCTGAAGTGCAGTTGGAAGGCGGGGCCATGGGTCGGGCCATGGTGCCCAGTGGCGCCAGCACCGGCGCCCACGAGGCCCATGAGCTTCGCGATGGCGACAAGAGTCGCTACGGGGGCAAGGGGGTACTCAAAGCGGTCATCAACATCGAGGAGCGCATCGCACCGGCCATCTGTGGTCTCAACGCCCTGGAGCAGCAGGCTGTTGATCAGGCCATGGCAGCGCTGGACGGCAGCCACAACAAGTCCAGCCTGGGCGCCAATGCCGTGTTGGCAGTGTCTCTGGCCACCGCCCACGCGGCAGCCCGGGGTTTGGGGTTGCCGCTCTATCGCTACTTGGGGGGACCCATGGCCACGGTGCTGCCGGTTCCCCTCATGAACCTGCTCAACGGCGGCGCCCATGCCAGCAACACGCTGGATTTTCAGGAATTCATGGTGGTGCCCCATGCGGCTGCCAATTTCCGTGAAGCCCTACGCATGGGGGCCGAGGTGTTCCATGCCCTGAAGGATCTCCTCAAGCAGCAGGGGTTGTCTCTGGCTGTGGGCGATGAAGGAGGCTTTGCCCCGGACCTGCAAGACAACCACGGGGCTCTGACCCTGCTGGTGAAGGCCATTGAGCAGGCCGGTTACCGCCCCGGTGAGCAGATCGCTCTGGCATTGGACGTGGCCAGCACGGAGTTGTACCGTGACGGCGCCTATCACTTTGGTGGCCGCAGCTTCAACTCTGTTGAAATGGTCCAGGAGTTGGCTGGGCTTTGCAAGCGTTACCCCATTGTTTCCATCGAAGACGGTCTTGCAGAGGATGACTGGAGTGGCTGGGAACACCTCACGCAAGTCCTGGGAAATCACGTTCAACTGGTGGGGGATGATCTGTTTGTCACCAATCAGCAGCGGTTGCAGCGGGGCATTGATCAAGGGGTGGCCAATGCCGTTCTGATCAAGGTGAATCAGATTGGTAGCCTCAGCGAAACCATGGACGCCATGGCTCTGGGCAGCCGCCATGGGTATGCCAGTGTGGTGAGTCACCGGTCAGGGGAAACGGAAGACGTGTCCATTGCCGATCTGGCCGTGGCCAGCCGGGCAGGACAAATCAAGACCGGCTCCCTCAGCCGCAGTGAGCGGGTAGCCAAATACAATCGGCTCCTGCGTATTGAAGATGAATTGGGTAGCCAGGCCCGCTACGGGGGCGCCATCGGCATGGGTTCCCGGAAGTGGAAAACGCACTGAGCAACACACGCTTCTGCCCTTAGCCTCCCGGCAGACGCTCTTCTCGCCGCAAGCGCAGGTTGGCTTGGAGCCAGCCTTTGACCACAGGCGCCATGGCCACCAGCGGCAACAACGCCAGCCAGGGGGAGGAGCTCAGGCTGGTGGAGAGAATGGCTGCGGCAATGGCCAGGGCGCCCAGAAGTACGGCTTGACCACTGGATTGCTGCGCCAGCACCAGACGGCGCAGAATCCGCTCGCTATCACCGGAGCGCACCTGCACCTGCAGATCTCCCTGCTCTAGCCGGGCCAGGCTTTCATCCAGGCGGCGCGGGATGCCCAGGGCACGGCTGCCCACTTCCGCCGCCTGGCGGCCGAGATCACCAAGAAACGCATCGGTGCCTTTGCTTTTGCTGCTGCTGTTCTTGTTGTCCTGATTGCTCATGAGAGGAACGAGATAGGGCTTGGCAATATCCACCAGGGTAAAACCTGGATCCAGCGTGCGACCCACCCCTTCAAACGTGGAGAGGGCCCGCAACACAAAAATCAAATCCGGGGGCAGACGAAAGGGTTGGCCGTAAACGAGATCGTAAACGTCTCCGGAAAGCTTCTCCAGCACATGGGAGGAGAAGGGTGGGGTGAGCATTTCCGTAAGCATCAGCCGCACCAGACGCCGCACAGGTCCCAGGTCGATGCCCTTGGCCAGCAGACCCACCCGTTGTAATTCCTCGGTGAGTCCGGCCGCATCGCGCGATGCAGCGTACGTCACCATGCGGCGGATACGGCTACGCAGCAGGGGTGACACCGTGCCCATCATACCGAAGTCGTAGTAGATCAAGCCACCGTCTTCGGCCACAGCCAGGTTGCCCGGATGGGGATCCGCATGGAAAAAACCGAAGACCACCAGTTGGCGCAGGTAGCTGCCCAAGCCCCGGCTGGCCACCTCCCGGGGATTCAGGCCAAGCTCCAGCAATCCCTGACGGTCGGTGATCTTCAGTCCGGGCATGTAGTCCAGGCACAGCACGCGACGGCTGCAGAGTTCCCACACCACTGCGGGCACCCGCACCATGGGATCATCCGCGAATTGCTGCCGGAAACGGGCGGCATACTCCGCTTCCAGACCAAAATCCAACTCCCGTAGCAACACCCGACGGCACTGGGCCGCCAGGGCTGGCCAATCCCGGCCCCGACCCCAACGGGGATGGCGCTGCAACAGCCCGGCCACCTGCTGCATCACGTCCAGATCCAACCGGAACAATCTGTCCAGATTGGGGCGTTGCAGCTTCAGCACCACGGCGCGCCCGTCTTCAAGGCGAGCCTCATGCACCTGGGCCAGGCTGGCGGACCCCAGGGGCGTCTTCTCGATGAAGACAATCCGGTTCAGGCGTTCACCCAACTCCTCGCTCAGCAGTTGGCGGGCCAGGGAAAAGGGGAAGGAGGGCACTTGATCCTGCAACCGGCTGAGTTGAGCCACGTAATCGGGTGGCAGCACGTCAGGGCGGGCAGAGAGCAGTTGCCCCAGCTTGATGAAGGTGGGGCCCAGACGAATGAGTTCCTGCAATAGCCATTGTGCCCGCCGTCGCTGACGTCGGCGACGCCGCTCCTGCCGGTTGGGACCACGGCTAACCCATGGTTGTCGATCCCACCAGAGCCGTAGCAGGAGCAGGACGACAAACGTCCAGACGCGGGCAATGCGCCGCTGCCGCCAGAACCAGGGCGCCTCGCTTTTGTGTCGTGCAGTCACAGGGTGGTTCGTTCAAGACACTGGTTGAGCCCAGCCACCTCGGCCCGCAACTGGTCAATTCTCTCCTGCACCTGGGCAGGACTGGCGCGCTTCCGGCTGGTGGACTGCTGCTGGTGACGGTCGTTGTCTTCAGGCTCCTGCTGTCCGTTCGCGTCAGGGGCCTGTCGGGACGTGGCGGGAGGGGACGGCTCCGACTCTGGCGCTTCTGCCTCCGGCCGCTCCAGCCGCTCCGCTTCCAGGACGACTTCCTGCCAGAAGAGTTGCCACTCCTGTTGCAACTGCTGCGCCGCAAACTCCGCTTCCGTGACAACCTGGGCAGTGGCATCCGCAAGGCCACTGCGAATACGGGATCGTAGCCGGCTTGCAGTAGCCAGGAGCAGCATCCGCGTTGACGGCATGCCTGAAATGCAAGGACTTGCAGTCTGAATCATGGGGTCGGCAACTGCGTTGCCCCTGGTGTCGAGGGGCGAGGAGACGGGCCTGCCTCAGAACTCGAAGTCGACAGCGGGAGGGGGTGGAACTTCAGGGGCCTCAAAGGCCGGGGGAGGGAGGGTAAGGGGTTCTGCTGCGCCTGGTTCTACAGGAGTGGGGGGTGCTGGTCGGGGCAACGCAAGGGGGATCCGGTCTTGGGAAGGTCTGTCTTGTCTGTTGTCAGGAGTGGCTGGGGAGACGGCTGGGGAGACGGCTGGGGCTGCCGGGGTGGCCGAATTGGCGTCACGCAACTGGAGCGTACCCTCCGCAACGGGATTCGGGTCCGGAAGTGATGGGGGTGGCGTAAAGCGGTCCGGCTGGGTGGCGGGATTCAGGAGCAGGGGCAGTTGGCTTCCATGGCGGCGGATGAGGTTGTCCAAGCTGGTGCCGGGTAAGGGCTTGGCGGCAAAGGGTGGGGAGAGGTCAAGGGGTTCGTAGCTCTTGGTCTGCTCCCACAATCGCAGGGTCACGTGAAATCCCAGGCTGAGGGCGACGCCGGCCACAGCGGGCCCCAGAGGCAACCAGGTGCCCCACCGCCAGGATGTGCTGCTGCCGCCAGGGGAGCGATTGCTGTTGGCGGCGGTTGTCCGGTTAGGTGGTGTAGTGGGCATTGATGCGAATGTACTCTTGTGACAGGTCGCAACCCCAAGCAGATCCTGACGCCGGACCTGTACCCACCACCAGGTGGATCTCCACGCAGTCGTCCTGTAAATACGCACCACCGGCCCGCTCTTGCAGGTAGCGCCTCACGGTGGCGAGATCCGTCGCCAGCGGGCGGCCGTCCTTGAGCAACGGGTGGGGGCCGATCCGGAGGGCCAGGGCATCGGGATCCAGGGGCACCCCTGCCCGCCCCGCTGCTGCCACGATGCGGCCCCAGTTGGGATCACGGCCATGGATAGCGGTCTTCACCAGGGAGGAGCCACAAACGGTGCGGGCGACGGTCCTGGCCTCTGCGGCAGTGGCTGTGCCGGTCACCTGCACCTCCAGGAGACACGTGGCGCCCTCTCCGTCCCGGGCGACGGCCTTGGCCAAGCCACAACAGAGGCGCTCCAGGCCCAGCGCCAGTTGTGGCAGGTGCTCCGTCGGCAGTGGCGGGCCAGCGGCAAAAGCCAGAACGGTGTCGTTGGTGCTGGTGTCTCCGTCCACCGTAACGGCATTCAAGGAACGGTCCACCGCTGCTTGTAGAGCCTGCTGCCACCACTGGGGGTCAACACCCGCGTCACAGGTAACGAAGGCCAGCATGGTTGCCATATCCGGGTGAATCATGCCCGAACCCTTGGCCATTCCTCCAAGGCGCACCCTACGCTCGCCGATTTGCGCCTCCAAGGCATAGTGTTTGCTGACCAGGTCGGTGGTGAGAATGGCTTCGGCAGCGGCAGCAGCGGCCTCCTTCGTTGCCGCCAGCTCTGCGGTGAGGGAAACCTGTCCCTTCAGCAGACGATCCATGGGCAGGGGTTGACCAATGACGCCGGTGGAGCAGATTTGAATCTGCTCCGGGGGAAGATTCAACCGCTGGGCCAGGGCCGTGGTGATGCGCTCGCTCTCTGCCCGCGCCATGTCACCCGTGCAGGCATTGGCCTGACCAGCATTGACGATCACAGCCCGGGCCTTCCCCCCGGTGCGCTGGAGCCGCTCGGCGCAGAGGTCCACACAGGCCGCCCGCACCTGATTGCGCGTAAAGACCCCGGCACAACTGGCCCCTGGTGGCGCCACCACCACTGCCAGATCCCGGGCGCCTGAAGGTTTCAGGCCTGCAGCCACACCACTGGCCCGGAAACCTTTCGGAGCCGTGATGCCTCCCGCAACGGGAGACCAGCAATCTTCCATGGCGCGATCAGGATGTGGGGGATGTACGTCCAGGATTGCACGCCAGCGGTCCGATCCGGCGGCTTGAACCATCGGTCCAGGGCTCAGGATTTGTCCCGGGTTTTCCACCGGTTCCGGGTCAGGGCGTCGGGAAGAACGGGATCACCGTCCCTCATGCCCGACGGTGGGAACGATTGCTCCTTTTGCCGTAAGGATCAAGAGGAACGGCTCTCAACCTATAACGGTCTGAATAGTGTACTTGAGAAAATGCAACCGATCTGTTTGCGGATCTCGGATAACAATCAATTGTTGGAAATCAAGAAACCTCTGAATGAGATTCCTTAAGGGAATCCACTGGAAGCCGGCAACCGGGCAACCGGCAGTCAACTAACAGCCTGCCGTCGTTCGGTATCTAGTTCGCTACTGGAGTTTTCTCGTCAGGATGTAGAACATCCATCTGTCCGCTCTGCAGCGCCGGATTCTCTCCAGGGTTCTTTCGAGTTCGGCAAGAAAGGCTTGACGGACGCACGCT